>Ga0123357_10000040_pt1 | contig 105197 bp, 77 predicted proteins | sample TergutEmb28metaG_FD_89873 | JGI IMG/M metagenome (GOLD analysis project Ga0123357, IMG submission 89873) | Embiratermes neotenicus P4 segment gut microbial communities from Petit-Saut dam, French Guiana - Emb289 P4 | ecosystem: Host-associated > Arthropoda: Insects > Digestive system > Gut ...
GACCGCTTTCAAGTTGACGCGAGATCGAGGCGGCGGCGAGGAGCGGACCGGAACAGCCTGCTTCGGCTTTGAGGACCGCACCGCAGCCGCCAACGAAGAGATCGCGTCAAATCGAAAGCGGTCAGCGGCCTCACCTTTGCATCAATTTGCCGGCATCATGGACGAAGTGGTGCACTCGAACGAGCAACGAAGCGTGCTTTTCCAAAACTGGTGGTCGTTTGTGCTTCGCGGGCTGGCAGCGATTCTTTTCGGCCTCGCCGCCTTCGCCATACCCCACATCACGCTCCGCGTGCTTATCGCGGTTTTCGCAGCCTATGCCCTTGTTGAAGGTATTTTGAGCATTTTGGGTGCCATGCGTGCAATCCGCAACGAGAAGCGATCGCTGCTTCTGCTTTTGACGGGCCTTGTAAGCGTGGCTGCAGGTCTTATGGCGCTTTTCGCGCCGGCGCTCACCAAGATCACAGTCCTTTACGTCATCGCGGCATGGGCATTGTTCACCGGCGTTCTGGCGCTGGTAACCTCGATTCGCCTGCGCAAATTCGTCGAAGGCGAATGGCTGCTTGGCTTGAGCGGCCTGCTTTCGATTCTCTTTGCAATCTTGATTGTGGCCTCGCCACGTGTCGGCGCGCTCGTCATGATTTACCAAATTGGCTTTTACGCGATGGCGTTTGGCATAATCCTTCTTGCCGTTGGTTTCCGGCTCAAGCAGCGCGGCGATACCCCCCACATTATCAGCTAGAGGGGGCAGACACGGAGGTCTGCCCCTACAACCAAAAAAACGCATATTTCGTAGAGGCGTATGGCCATACGCCTCTACACGCAACCGCCAATAAAACGCATCAACACGCATATTCGTAGGGGCGGCCCCCTGTGGCCGCCCTTTTCGACAGCGGTCAGTGGTGCGTGCGCGAGTGCTTCTTCTTCTTCACATGCGCCTCGGGCGCTTTGTCACCGGCTTGGCCTGCCTTGGCAAGAACGAGTTCAAGGGTATCGCCCTTGCCACGCACTTGGTAGTTTGGAACACCGTCTTTGAAGGTCACGGTGAGCTCGGCGCCACCGGTTTCGTTGGCCACACGAATGGCCGCAATACGCGAATCTTTCGCGGCAAGCGGCCCTGCTGCTTCGAGCGACTTGCGCCCTGGAATAACCACCGTAAAGCCTGCCGGTTGCGATGCACCATGAATCTTCTCGATCGCGCCGTCCATCTTGATACGCATCACGTTGCCGTGGCCAACTGGGCCATTGCCAAACGGCGTGACTTTGAGCTTCTTGGGCCCTACAGAATTAGCGGAATTGGCGGAATTCGCGTTCGCGATCGATGTGTCGCTCGAAGCATCGCTCGCGGCGAGCGCTTTGGCCTGAGCGGCAAGGGGATCATCCTGTCTAGCGGCAGACGCGATGGGCGCGATGGGTGCAGCCGCCAACGCTACCGAGGCGGGCGGAGCTGCAGACGAAGACGGCGCGCCATTCGCGCTACTAGCCACCGCCACACTTTCGGCAGGCGCCACGCTCGCAGCAGGCGCGGGCTTATGCAACGCGATGGCTGCCAGCGTGATCGCTGCCGCCGTTGCACCCGCAACCGCGATCCTCTTTTTGGTGATTTTGAAGTGCGGCTTGTTGAGTGCGTGGACCTTCTCGTCGACTTCGCCACCACGCACGACTTTGCGCCCCGCCGCACGCAAGCCGCCACCCGGCGGAGGCGCGGTTGTCCGGCGAACGGGCGCCGCCAGATCGCCCTGCGCCCCGCCCTTTGCCGATGCCCGCGACGCAAGCACGGCGACCGTGGTTTTTGCACGCTTCGCCCACCGCGCCAGGGCGGGCCCAATCTTCGCGGTTGCTAGCGCGACGGGATTACGCCTGCCCTGCTCGGATTCGCCGCAGGTGCCATCGGTTTTGATGTCGGGCATTGCTTCTGGCGTGGTACGCGCGGATGCGTTGGAATCATCTTGATCGTCAATCGATGCATCTTGCACGGAAGGCTGCACAGAAGGCTCATCATGTGAGCTTGCCTCGCTTGCCATCGGTGACGACGCGAGCGCTTCGGTGCCCACGGCGGCAAGTGCGGCAACCGCCACAGCTTCGCCGTTCGTCATAGCGGAGCGCGCCGCCTTGTCGTCGTAGCGAAGCGTTACGACGAGCTGCGGAATGCGCGACTCACGCTCCACTTCCACCGACACACGATCGATGAATGCCGGGCGACGCTCGCCGTTCGTTGCGTCTTCGAGTTCGAGCCCTTTGCCGACCTGAAGGAAACCGAGTTCGCTGAATGCCGTGACGCTCGATCCGTGAGCGTTCTTGATACGCGCACGCATCGGCGACGCGAGTCCTTCGATGTGCAGACGCACCTTCCGACCATCAGGCACCATGGGGAGTGTGCCGTTTTCGCCCATGCCGACAATGCGCTTGAGTAGCGCGGTGCTCTGGTTATCGAGGTTGGTAAAGCGGATGCCAAATTCACCACCCTGAGACCCAAGCTTTTCGTTCCATGCAACCTCGCCCGATGCAACGACCGACATGCCTAACCCTGCGTCGAAGCAGCACCTGACCGGTTGGCCGATCTCGGGAAGGTAGGCCGTTTTTAGTTGCATTCCCTTTTCAGAAAGATTGACCGCCTGGGCTTCGAACGACGGGTCAAGCGTGCCACCCATTTCCACGACGCCATCGAAAGGAATTCGGTGTACGCGAGGCGCGCGGCGATCAGGTTGAGAATTCATGGTGGGAGTTCCTCCGGACAACTCCGTGTAAGGAGGAACGCCCACCTGGGCCAAATTAATGAGACCGCTTTCAAGTTGGCGCGACGGGATGGTCGCAGCCGGCTGTCGTTGCCCATCGTTGTGTTGATTGGCTTGTAGGGGCGCGATTTATCGCGCCCTTGGCATTGATAATGGTACCGATCCCTCGCGATCGGGCGCCATGAATGGCGCCCCTACACGCCTTCATCAAAGAGGAATGTTCGTGTGCTTCTTTGGCGGGTTTTGATCGCGCTTGTCTTTGAGCATTTCGAGGGCGTTGTAAAGGCGCGCACGCAGCGTGCGTGGATAGATGACTTCGTCGATGAAACCGAGCTCTGCGGCCTTGTACGGGTTTGCAAACTTCTCGCGGTAGTCGGCAATGAGAGCCGCGCGCATGGCAGCGGGATCGGAAGCCATTTCGATCTCTTTGCGGCTGACGATGTTGACCGCACCGTCAGGCCCCATGACCGCGATTTCGGCGGTTGGGAACGCGAGGTTGATGTCGCCCCGAATGTGCTTGGACGACATGACGTCGTACGCACCACCGTAGGCTTTGCGGAGAATGACGGTAACCTTTGGCACCGTGGCTTCGGCGAACGCAAAAAGCAGCTTTGCCCCGTGACGAATGATGCCGCCGTACTCTTGATCGGTGCCTGGAAGAAAACCCGGAACGTCGACGAAAGTAACGAGCGGAATGTTGAAGCAGTCGCAGAAGCGCACAAAGCGCGCGGCCTTTTGCGAAGCATTCATGTCGAGCACACCCGCGAGCACCTGCGGCTGGTTGGCGACGACACCCACGGCCCGGCCACCGATGCGCGCAAAGCCAACCACGATATTGGCAGCAAAATCACCGGCAATTTCGAACAAATTTTCGTCGTCGACAACCGCGCGAATGACGTCTTTGACGTCGTAAGGCTTGTTCGACTCGATGGGGATCATGGTGTCGAGCGCCGACACTTCGCGCAGTGGTGCGTCGTGCGTGGGCCTGAACGGCGGATCCTCTTGGTTGTTGAGCGGCAAAAAGGAGAGTAGCTCGCGGATCTGCGCAACGCATGTACGGTCGTCGTGCGAAGTGAGGTGGCAAACGCCGCTCTTGCTTGCATGCGCGCTTGCGCCACCGAGTTCTTCCTTCGTTACCTCTTCGTGCGTGACAGCGCGAATGACGTCGGGGCCGGTGATGAACATGTAGCTCGTGCCCTCGACCATCAAGATAAAATCAGTGATGGCAGGCGAGTACACCGCGCCTCCCGCGCACGGGCCCATAATGGCGCTGATTTGCGGGATGACTCCGCTCGCAAGCGTGTTTCGCAGAAAGATGTCGGCGTAGCCAGCAAGCGACTCGACGCCTTCCTGAATGCGCGCGCCACCCGAGTCGTTGAGGCCAACGACCGGTGCTCCCACCTTCATGGCAAGATCCATCACTTTGCAAATCTTCTGCGCGTAGGCGCCCGAAAGCGAACCGCCGAACACGGTGAAGTCTTGGGCAAAAACGAAGACTTTGCGGCCGTCGACGAGACCGTAGCCCGTGACCACGCCGTCACCCAAAATCTTTTGCTCTTGCATTCCGAAATCGATGCAGCGATGCGTGACGAATCGATCGAGCTCGATGAATGATCCGGGGTCCAAAAAAAGATCGATGCGCTCACGCGCCGTAAGCTTGCCGGCTTGGTGTTGTTTTTTAATCCTTTCTACACCGCCGCCGACGAGCGCGTTTTCGTTCATCTCGTCGAGAAGCTTCATGTGGTGGGGCAAGGGAGCGGAGGGGCTTTGCGAGATTGGCATGGGAATACCTTTATAGAGGCCTTGGGCCTCAGGCAATAAGGGTCCTCTGGTGAGCTACTTTAAAATGACGGAGGGTCGACCGGCGGGTCGATGTAAGGAACCTGTTCGCCGCGAAATGTGCGAAGCACCGTGATACCCGCGCTTTTCGACACAACCCAGTTGGGCAATAGCGCAACCTTCCCGTTGCCCCCCGGCGTATCACAAATGAACTTTGGCAGCGCAATGCCCGTAAGCCGCCCTTGGAGCTTCTCGAGAATTGCAATGCCCGCAGCCAGCGGCGTTCGAAGGTGCCCGGTACCGCGCACAGGATCGGCCTGCAATAGGTAATAGGGGCGAACCCGCGCGCGAACGAGCCCTCGGAAAAGCGCCTCGAGCACGTCGGCGTCGTCGTTGACGCCGCGCAGCAAGACGGACTGGTTGTTGACCGGAAAACCCGCGTCGACCAGGCGCTCGCACGCTGCCATCGACTCCGGCGTGAGCTCCTTCGGGTGGTTGAAGTGCGTCATGATCCAAATTGGGTGATGCTTGCGCAACGCACGGATTAGCTCGCTCGTGACGCGCATCGGCAACGTCACCGGAACGCGCGTTGCAAGGCGGATCGTCTCGACCGACCGGATCGCACGAATGGCAGCAACGAGCCGCTCGAGCCGCGGTGTTGCCATGACCATGGGATCGCCGCCGCTCACAATCACATCGCGGATTTCCGGGTGCGCGGCGATCCAGGCAAGAGCAGGTTCGAGGCACGCGGTGCCCGCTGTAGAAGACGGGCCGCCGCCGTTGCCAACCATGCGTGAACGCGTGCAGAACCGACAGTAGACCGCGCACCTGTCCGTCGCAAGGAGCAGAACCCGATCGGGATAGCGGCAAACGAGGTTCGGCGCGACCTCGTGAGCGACTTCGCCAAGCGGGTCGACCAGATCGCCGGGGATCTCTCTAGACTCTTCGATGCGCGGCACGCACTGCAAGCGCACGGGGCACGAGGGATCGTGCCGGTCGCAAAGAGACAAATAATAAGGAGTAATAGCGATCGGCATGCCTGCTTTTTCGGCACGGCGCGCGCCTTCGAGTTCTTCCTGCGTGAGCGCCATCGCACGCGCAAGGCCATCGACGGAGCGCACCGATTTGCGGATTTGCCCCTTCCAATCACGCGGTCCTCGTGCGGCATCTCTAGTGCGCGTGCGCGTCAAGGGCATGTCCCGCGTCGTTCGTGTCGACCTTCACCGTTGCGAGGGCCGCTTCGTCGATTTCAACCTTCACGTTTTTGCGCAGGTCGGCCAAAAGCGCATCTTCTTCTGCACGGAGTTTTTCCTGCGCAAGCTTGACGCGAATGGTCCGCTCGGCTTCCTCGAAAGAGCGTTCGTGTGCGGCGAGCTTCTGCGTGAGACGCACGACGTAGAACTTACCGCCTGAGGCTATGACCTCGTCGGCAACGTCACCCACCTTGGCGATCGCGAATGCCGCGACCCTTACCTCTTCGGGCACTCGCCCGTTCTCGCCGCGCGGGTCGCCCGGCGGAGAAACAATGCCAACGTCGCCCGCGAGATCGATGGGCGTGCTCGAGCGCGCCGCGGGATCGATCGACTTCGCACGCACAACGAAGCCCCAGTCGGCCGCCGTTTTGGCTTTCTTCGCGGCAGCGAGTGCCTCGCGCCCTTGGGCATCGCTCGCAGCCGCAAGGAGCGACAGACGACGCCGTTCTGGATCTTTGTAGTCTGCACGATGTGCCTCGAAGTAGGCGCGCACCTCATTCTCGGGCAAATCAGCGGGAGCCGGAGCGCCTTTGCGCGCCTCGGCGAGCATGGCATCGCGCAAAACGGCCCGGAGCTCTTGCTGCGCAAGTGGGTCCTTGTCGTAGCCTTTGGCCACGGCTTCCGTCGCGAGAAGCTTGACGGTAATCATTTCGTCGAGCAGCTCTTTGCGGCGCTCCGGCGAGCCGTAGCGAAGCCTGTCGAATGAATTCATGTGTTCGAGCGCTGCAGCGAAATCGCCCAATGTAATGGTGTCGCCCGCAACTTCGGCAATGGGTTTTTGTGCTTGCTCGGGTGTGAGCCGTGCCGCCGCCGTCGTGGTGACGGCGCCTGCGTCGAACGCCGCGCCGTGCTGACTCGATCTCTTGCACCCTGCAAGCATCGCGCTTTCGCTCGCGCCAATCGCGACGGCCGCGACAAAAGGAACAGCGGTCGCGCAGACCAACCAAAGGCGAACGTAGCCTTTCACGGTCGCGAACGCTACCTCGGGCGGCCGTCCCTTGCACGCACATGGCGCCGCGGCTAATGGACAGCGCCATGCGCGATGCGAGTTCGCATGGAACCGGGCCGCTCTCCGGCCCTCGCCTCGACACCGTCGCCCCGCCTCCGCGCGATCCCCTCCTTCGCTATCGGCGCATCATTTTGAAGCTCAGCGGCGAGGCACTTTGCGGAACTGCCGGAGGCTTTGGCATTCATCCCGAGGTCCTGCGCGACACCGCAGTCGAGCTCGCCGATGTTTACGCAGCGGGCGTGCAAGTGGGCATCGTGGTTGGCGGTGGCAACATTTTCCGTGGTCTCAAAGGCGCAAGCGTCGGCATGGATCGCGCGCAAAGCGACTACATGGGCATGCTCGCTACGGTGATCAACTCGCTCGCGCTGCAAGACGCGCTCGAAAAGCAAGGCGTGCCCACACGCGTGCAAACTGCACTTGATATTCGGCAAGTGGCCGAACCCTACATTCGTCGCCGCGCAGTTCGTCACTTCGAGAAGGGGCGCTTCGTCATCTTCGCCGCCGGCACAGGCAACCCTTACTTTTCAACCGACACCGCGGCAGCCTTACGTGCGATGGAAGTTCATGCCGAAGCGCTTTTCAAAGCAACGAAGGTGGAAGGAATTTACGATAAAGATCCCGTGACGCATCCCGATGCGTGCATGTTCAAAAGCATGACGTTCGACCGCTTCATCAACGATCGAATTGGCGTCATGGACGCCACCGCGGCCACGCTTTGTCGTGACAACAACATGCCCATACGCGTTTTCAAGCTAACGGTGCCTGGCAACATCAAGCGCGTGGTGTGCGGGGAACCGATTGGCACCACGGTTGAACGATGACGGACCGCTTTTCGATTTGACGCGGTCTCTTCTATTGCAAGCTGCACGGATCTCGAAGGAACCCATGAACCAGACGCCGCGTGCTACCCCCATTGCCATCGCCTTCGGCCTGCTCGGTGCCCTTGCGGGGGCGGGGCTTTCACTTGGCGGGCTTGCCGGTCTCGCCGGTTGCAGCAAAAAAAGCGCCGAGCAGCAGTTGAGCCAGGAACAAGTCTCCGAACTTCGCAAAAACGTATCCGCGATGCCCATGCATGAAGCGCTGCCAAAGTGGCGCGCGTGGGCTAAAAATGGCGATGTTCCGAAGCTGCAGGAAGAGGCATTCGAGCAGCTTGCATGGGCGAAGGATCGCGATGGTCTTCCTCTCATCGTCCAAGGGCTCGACTCGACCGACCACCGCGTTCGTGGCACGGCCGCCACCGCACTGCTCGAATATGGTTCGCCAGCGGCCGACAGCGCAAAGCCCGCGCTGCTCAAAGCGCTCAAAGAATCGGACACCAGCGACAAGCCGCAAATCATTTGGGCGCTTGCCACCCTGCACGAGCCCTCGGCGTTCGATGAAGCCATGGAGGAATACCGCGCGGGGCGCCTCGCAACCGTGCAGCGCCTCGACGGCAACCCGGCATTCGATCCTGAAGTGATGGCGTCGATGGTGCCAATCGACAAGCTTGCAGGGCTTTCTGACGATCCGAGCGACAGCGTTCGGCAGCTCGTGGCTACCGCGCTGTCGCGCAATGCCGATCCGAAGTTTACCGATGTTCTCATCAAGCTCGTCGAAGACAAGTCCGTCGAGGTTGCGCGCGAAGCAGCCGTCGGCCTTGGTAAGATTGGAAGTGAGCGGGCCATGCGACCGCTTCTCGACGCGCTCGCGAAATCCGACAGGGAATCGCGTCAAAGGTTTCTCGAAGCGCTACGCGACGGCGTGGGCGGCAAGGGTCTTATGCTTGCCCTTCGCAGCATCGACAAAAGTAAGCGCGAGACCGAAAAGTTTCAGACGAAGCTCATTTTCGACATGCTCAAATCGCTCGAGGATCCGCGCGCGAGCGATTTACTTGTAGAATACATCGCTACGGCGCAAAACCCGCACTGGAAAACTGAAGCGGGGTTGCGCCTTGCCGAGGTGGGCGATTTGCGTGCGGTGCCAACACTCAGCTGGCGCATGACGCAAGACCCATTAGTCATTTACGACAAAGACCTCGATTTCGAATACCGTCAAGACGATAACGAGCGCGTCGTTTCCGCGCGCCTGCTTGCCGACCTTGCCATTCTCAATCCGAGCAAGCGCGCCGAGATCCGTGAGGCTGCTTACAACGGCATCTACGCGTGGATTACAAGCAAGCCCCAACCGCATGCCAACGGTATGAGGTTTATGGCAGCCACCGAGGCAAAGGAAGCGTTGCCAAAGATGCGGGTGTGGGCAAAACCCTCGGTGCCGTTCCCGAAAGAGGGGCAGCAACCACCATTCCCACCGGAGTGGGGCACAGCGCAGAGCGCGCTTCGTTACATCGGTTGGATGCGAGATCCGGCAGCCTGGCCGATCCTTGACATGCAGCTTCGCCGACGCCCCGCGAACATCGATGCAACGATGGAAGCGCTCAACCAAGGTGGCATGGCCGTGATGGGCATGACGTTGCGCGCCCTCGGCATTGGCGCGGCTCACGGCTTTGCGCAATGGGGCGATCCGAAAGCCTACCCATTGCTTGTAAAATACATCGAAGACAAGCAAAACAACGAACAGGCTCGCACCGAGGCTTGTTTTTCGCTCGGGTGGGTCGCAACCGACAACCAGATGCAAGAGGTCGTGCAGAAAATTCGCGACTTCGACAAGGTCGACCCGAAGGCGCAGTTCATTCGCAGCTGCTACCTCGAAAGCCTCATTCGCCATCCCGTTCCCGAAGCAACCGCGGGGCTCGTCGATCTCCTCATCAACCAGCTCGATCTCGAAGTTCGGCATCAGGCGGCACGCGCGATTGGCTTTGGTGGCATCACCCGCGAGGTCAAAGATCGCCTCATGGTAAAGCTTTCCGACTCGGCGGCGCGCAACGACGCGGCGCTCGCCCTGCTCCTCGGCGGCGACGAAGACACCGTGCGTCGCATGATGGGCACTTACAACAACATCGACCCAGCAAGCATCGAGGAACTCAAAGCCATTTACTCGCAGACCTTCGGCTACTTTAGTGATCGCAACTACGAGAAAGGCGATGTTGCGCGTTGGGTCCGCAACGCCACCGCAGTTTCGCGCATTCGCGTTCGCGACAAGCTGCAGATCTGGCCGAGGCTCATTCTCTCGCGCGCCCTTCAGGGTATCGACTCCGACAACGGCCCGCATTCGGTCACACGCGTGCAAATGCGCGTGCGCCTCATGCGTGACGCACACGGCGACGACTCGCTGAAGCGCAGCGAAGCCATCGCGATTCTGAAATTCATGGGCGAAAACGGGGTGCTCATGGCGCTCAGGAGCGAAGCGGGCCCCTGGCAAGAGCCGGCGCGTCAGGCTCTTTTCGAACTCATGAACCCGGCGGCCGTGACCGAAGCACTGCCATCCAAGCCGCAAGCAGGCACCGTGCATTGAGAGGGTGTTTACCAGCCTGCTGCGCGATGTACGTGATGGGTTGCGGCGCTCCCTCGCACAATGCGCACAACGCGAAAGAGCCAGGGCTCGACCTCGTCGCGAAGAATGTTGTCGCCGATGACGGCGTCGTGATGCAGATGGCGTGCGTGCCAACAGGCCCCGAACTTTGCTTCAACGCCGTCGACGACAACTGCAACGGCATCATCGACGAAGGCTGCGGCTCGGCCACCGGTGTGCTGCAGTTCATAGCAGCTTGGGGCGACAGCCCGGCCGATGTCGATCTTGTCGTTGTCGATCCGAATGGCAGCAAAATCACGCGATCGTCGCCCACGACAGCCTCTGGCCTCAAGCTCGAAAAGAGCTGCCCCGACGATTGCCACGGCCAAAACATTGAAAACGTGTATTGTGAAAATAACGACCCTCCACGTGGCCGTTACGTCGTCGAAGTGAAGCTCGCCGATGCGCGCGACGCCGAGCTGCCTGTGAAAGTGCACCTGTCGGCGCGCGTTGGCAGTCGCACGTTCTCCATGGATTTCACTCTGTCGCCCGAGCAAGGCCAAAACAAACGCGGCTTTACTTTTGAGTTGTGAACGGTTTGCCGGCGAACGGATTGGCCACGGGAGCCATGGGAGAAAACGGCGAGCGTGGCAGGGCTCCGGGCGGCGAAAATGTCCGCGGCTCTTGCATCGCCGAAGCTGGGGCAGGGCTTTCGGTGGGCGCGGCAGGAGCGGTGGTTGTGGTGGGCGCGCCGCCACCGTAACCGTAATAGCCGTAATAAACGATGCCTGGCGGTATGCTGCGCTCGGTGTCGAAGCGTCCAGCACCTGCCGAGGGATCAGGCGCCCCCATTGACGATGACGACCAAAAAGGCGGCTCCGTCAAAAACTGCCCGGCACCTGCCGAAAACGAAGGAGGCTCGGGCGAAAGGGCAGCGTTGACGTTCTGCCCTTCGCCAGTGGGTTCGCCTTGCGTGGGCGTGGGCGGTTGCTGCAACTGCTGTGGAGTGGGCTCGGCTGCCGCCTGCTCATTCGGCGGCTCGGGCGACGGCTCCGCCGCTTGCTGCTCTTGCTGGCGCTCTTGCCGCTCACTTTCGATCTTGGCAAAAGCCTTTGCGATAGCCGTTGCAAGCTGGTCGTCGGACGCGGGCTGGTGGCTTGCGTCATTTGCGGGCGCCGTGCTCGGTTGTTCGGGCTGTTCGGCGGCGGCGGGCATTTGCAGCGCTGGTGGAGGTACGCTTTGCGGTGTTTGCGGTGAGCTTTCTTGGAGAGATGGGAGCGTCGACGTTTCTGGGAGCTCGGCCGAAGTGAGCTCGGTCGTCGCCACGGGTTCCTTGGCGACCGAGCTTGTCGGGTTGACGAGATTTCCGTTCAATAACAAAGCTAAGGTAGTTGGATTTCGCGTAATGGCGTGGTCTCCGTCCTTGGTGAGGCTCCCCTCGGAAAGCATCGCGGATTGTGCGGTTTGCGCGCGATGCAAACGATCACGCTCGGCGCACGATCCAACGAGAAGCGCGCCTGCGCCCGCCGTGGCCGCGACCGAACCAAGGACAATACCCGTAGTCATGAGATGCCCGCGCAGGCGCGGTGAAGCCATGCTTTTGGCGGTGCATCCCACATGCCGTCGTAAATTCGAGACCGCTTGAAAGCGGTCAATTGACGAGCCGCGCCAAACGCTGCTTGTATGTCGGAATCGGCGTACCGCGCGTAACTGGGTTGCGCCTTATTAGGAGATACACGTGAACCCAACTGCCATGCTCATCCTCATTGTGGGCGCGCTTGCCGTCTTTTCCTGGTCGGCTTTGCGCCGCTGGCAGCTCCTGCGCATCGGTACATTCACCCATCGGTTCGACCGTGTTGGTGAGCGCATCGCGGCCGTTTTACGTTACGCCTTCGCACAAGAGAAAATGGGATATTACCAGCCTGCCGGCTGGGCGCACAAACTCATCTTTTTTGGGTTTCTCATCCTTCTTTTTCGCACGCTCATTCTTTGGGGGCGCGGCTTCGATCCAAGCTGGAACTTGCTCATTTTTGGTCCCCATACTTTGCTTGGCAAGTTCTACGAGTTCGCCAAAGACGTGGTTGCGGTTCTCGTCCTCGCGGGCGTTAGTGTCTTTTTTTATTACCGTTTGATCAAGCCGCAACAGCGAATGACCCTTAGCCGAGAGGCGCTGGTCATTCTTGGCATCATTGCAACGATGATGATCGCCGACATCGTTTACGACGGCGCAACGCTCGCCCTCACCCCGAAATACCCCGAGCTTTGCGCTGCTGGAACGCCTGCTTCATTCAGTGCACGATGCACGAATATCGCCAAGCTTCTTGCGCCCTTCGCGACGAGCACGGGCAGCGGGCACGCCGCTGTGGTGGAAACCCATACGGGTTACTCGCTGTTTCCATCGCCTGTAGGGTCGCTCGTGTCACTTGCATTCCGCAATCTTTCACCAGTCGCGCTCATTGGGCTCGCGCATGCTGGGTTTTGGGGCCACTCGGCGCTCGTTCTTCTTTTTCTGAACATTCTTCCGTACAGCAAACATTTCCATATCATTACGGCGATTCCGAATGTCTTTCTCAAAGACCTCGAGCCGCGTGGGCGCCTGGTGCCCATGGGCACGGCCGAGCAGGTTGTGGAGAAGCTGACCGAGGCGTCCGAGTTGCCCGATCCCACGAAAGCGCCCATTGGCATTGCAAAAGTCGAGCACCTTACGTGGAAAGCAATTCTCGACTTTTATACGTGCACCGAGTGCGGTCGCTGCTCAGACAATTGCCCAGCGCACAAGACCGGCAAAATGCTTTCACCGAAGCACCTCACGCTCGCACTGCGTGATCACCTCTACGAGCACCAAACCGAGCTTGCCGCTCAAGAGATGCAGTGGGGGCCAAGCCACGACGCGGCCAACGCAGTCACCACGAATGCCGACACCGAGGCCGCTGCCAAGGAACCCGAACGCCTCGCCGACGAAGTGGAAGGCGCCAAGCGCCCCGCGCCATACAAGCCCATTGACCTCGTTCCCGAAGTCATCCACCCCGACGTGCTCTGGGGCTGCACGACATGCCGTGCCTGCGAGGAACAATGCCCCGTGCTTATTTCGTACGTCGATAAAATCGTCGATATGCGGCGAAACCTCGTGATGATCAAAAACGAGTTTCCGCACGAACTGCAGAAACCGTTTCAGGCCATGGAGGTCAATGGTAACCCGTGGAACCTTTCACGCATGGATCGCGCCGCGTGGTCCGATGGGCTCGACATTCCAACCTTTGCGGAAAAACCGAATGCCGAGGTTCTTTATTGGGTGGGCTGCGCGGCAAGCTACGATGACCGCGCAAAAAAGATTGCGCGGGCAACCGCGCGATTGCTCAAGCAGGCAGGCGTAAACTTCGCCATTTTGGGCCAAGAAGAGTCGTGTACGGGCGACTCGGCGAGGCGTGCGGGCAACGAAATGCTCTTTACCATGCTTGCCGAAGGCAACGCAGCGGTTCTGAAAACCTACCAAGAGCAAGGCGGAATCAAAACGGTCGTGACCGCTTGCCCTCATTGCTACAATACTTTGAAAAATGAATATCCAGATTTCGGCGTAAAGCTCGAAGTCGTTCACCACACCGATTTCCTCATGGGCCTTGTCGCGTCCAAGCGACTCGTGCCGAAAAAGCCGGTGCTTGGGCGCGTGGTTTTCCACGATAGCTGCTACCTCGGACGGTACAACGATATCTACGAATCACCGCGCGAGATCCTGCGTTCCATTCCCGGGGTCGAGCTCGTCGAGCCCGACTACTGGACGAAAACACGCGGACTTTGCTGCGGCGCGGGCGGCGCCCAAATGTGGATGGAAGAGCAGAACCAGGATCGCGTCAACGTGAAGCGCACGCTTCAACTCGTTGACACGGGCGCGAAAACCGTGGCGAGCGCGTGCCCGTTTTGCATGACGATGCTGACCGATGGCTTAAAAAGCAACAACCTCGATGAGAGCATCATGCAAATGGACGTTGCCGAATTGCTCGACAAAAGCTGCGCGGAAGACGAAAAGCAAATCGCCCTAGATCCAGTCTCATCGAAGGAATTCGCAAGCGCGGTTCCGGCTGAGTAATTGCTAGTCTAAAATGTAATGGCCAGATGTCCCATTTGCACCGCCGACGCGAAAACGCGCGCCACAAACGGGGCATTTCCGTTCTGTTCACCCCGCTGCCGGACAATCGATCTCGGCAAATGGCTGAACGAAGAGTACCGCGTCGCCGAGAATCACACAGACGATCCGAGCTCCGCTGCACCGGCTACCAACGACGACGCAGAGGACGACTCGTCGTCGAGTCAGCAGCAGTTGTGCCACACTAAAAGCGATGACTAGGTCGTTTGTATGGCCCCTTGCTGTTGCAACCTCGGCGCTCTTCGCTTCTTCCCAGGCAGCAGCGCAAGAAATCACGCCGCCGCCGCCAATCAACGCCAACGCACCAGGAGGCGCACCAGGCACATTCGGGTCACCCACCGGACCAGGCGCACCGTCACCCGACACCGCAGCAACCATTGAGCAGCTCGACGAAGCGGAACGCAAAGACTCGGGCCGAAAGTTCGAGTGGTTCTGGGTCAACGGCGAAATTGGCGGCTCGTACATCAACATGGAGCAAATTTCGTCAAACTCGCTCGGCCTCGAGCACACGCAGTCGGGTGGGCCCATGTTCGGCCTCGACGCCGGCGTGCGCCTGCTTGTTTTCGTGCTCGGCGCGCGCGTTCGTTACAACGCGCTCAGCGCCTTCAACATGTGGCAGATCAACGGCGAACTTGGCGTCAAAATTCCAATCAGCAAGTTCGATTTAGGAATCATGGCGCACGGCGGATACTCTTTCGTTGGGCGGCTCGGCGACGTGACCATCGCCATGGACAGCGACACACCGACGTCCACCGATGCCGTGAAAATCCGAGGATACAACGCAGGTCTCGACCTTACTCTCGATTACTTTCTCACGCCTTTGTTTTCGATTGGCGTAGGCGCCTTTGGCGATTTTCTCTTTTTGAAACGCCCGCCGATTGCCATTCCCGCTGGCCTGTCACCCGAAGAGCAAGCAGCCATTTCCCACGAATCACTTTACCAGCAATCCGGCACGAGCGCCGGATTGCAGCTAGGGGGAGCCGTACGCGTCGGCCTGCATTTTGGACTTTAAACCGCATAAGGAACCAGAACTTCGTCCCACTCGCGAATTGTCCAGCGAGCCACAATGCCATACGCAACAAATGGATCGACGCTCGCGAATCTTTCGGCGGCGTCTCGGCTTTTGAAAATGCCCATGGCGCTGCCGGCTGGCAAATCGGTAAACGGACCAATCATGAGCAGTGTTCCTTCGGCGTAAAATTTCTGCCAAAGAGCCCGATGGGCCTCGACGTGAGCGAAAACTTTGGACCGGAAGTCTTCGCTCGCTTCATAGAAAAGTACGTACTTCATCGTGTTCCTTCTTTTCGCGCAGCCACGATGTTGGCAAACGAACGCGAACGAAGTTCGGCCAAGGTCAAGCCCGTGGCAGAAACGTCGGCTTCGTCGAGAGCGCCGCACGATAGGCCGCGAAGGAAGAAGTTCACCAAGCCTTGCCCGGTGGCAGCGTCGTCGAACACCTGACCCAAGCGCGTTGCCTTGGTAGCGCGCTCGACGAACACGGCAAGCCGCCTTGCCATGGCTTCGCGCTCACCGAGAAAAAACGTGTAAAGCGCACCAAGCCGTGCGGGGATTTGCGCGGGGTGAAGATCCCAACCCTGGTAAATGCCAACACCTAGCGCGTGGCGAACGTTGGCGGCGTGAAGCTTCCAGGCGGCGTGGACATCGGCCATGTTGTCGGCGAGTTCGGCACAAGTGAGTGGCAAGGGGCCTGCCTTGTGCCGGCCGATTGGCAAAAGGGTCGTTGCGCCATCGACCACCGCCACGGGTGTGTCAGCAAGTGCAAACTGCATGATCATGCGCGCGGCATCGCACGCGGGGTGATCGAGGCGTTGCTCGCTCGCCGTCACACCGAGTGCTGCCGACAGATCGTAAGCACCGAGATGCGCGGCCACGGCCCGGCCTTGCGCCGCGGCGACGAGCGCAGGCAGTGCGCATGCGCCGTTCCGATCGACCAGCGCGCGTGGCGACTCGATCATGAGCTCGATGCCAACGGCGTGCTGCGGCAGGCCAAGCGCGCCTTCAAGCATGGCAAGCAGGCTTGCGAGTGCCGAAACCTCGGCGGCGGAGTCGACCTTTGGCAAGGTCACGGTGAAGCCCCGTGGAAGAGCACCAACCAGGCGGACGAGCGTTGTGAGGAACGCGTCGAGCGTTCGCACACTGCGAGCGCGCGTAGCCGGCGAAAGCGCTTTGACTCGAATGCCAACGATGGGAGAGCTCGCGTCGGCGGCATTCGCGAATGGCGCAAGGTGAGCGAGCTCCGTGGCGGCTCGCACGCTATCGGCGTCTTCTTCGGCGTCAGGCCGCGGCCCGTAGCCATCTTCGAAATCGATGCACATGGCATCAATGGGAGCGCTTGCAAGCTTTTGCCGAACGCGGTTCCATAACGCCGGGGCGAACGCGGCTTTGGCACCTACGATCGATCCGAACTGCACGCTGCCCTTTCCGAACGTTTCCATGGCCGACGCTGCAAGCTTTCCAAGCTTGGCTGGCGCTTCTGCCTTGAACAAGTGCGCGCCACCGTAAAGCACGTGCACCGGCCGCCGCGCGTGCGATTCCCCCGCCACACTGGGGACAGGTTCGCTTTCTTCGAGCCGTGCAAAAACCGCGTTCACACGCTCTGTTGCAAGAGCCAACGAGACTGTCATGGTGCGATGTTGTAAAGGAGTCTTTTGCCTTTGACAAACCGAGTCATCCATGGCGACTGCCTCGACGTTCTTCCGGGCATCGCAGACAGCTCGATCGATCTCATTTACATCGACCCGCCGTTCAACACGGGGCGCATCCAGCGCCGCGATCGGCTGCGCACCGTGCGCGACGCCGAAGGGGATCGCACCGGCTTTGCCGGCCAGCGCTATCGCACCGAGCGCGCCTCGCGCGACGACGGCTTCGCCGATGCGTTCGACGACTACCTTGCCTTCCTCGAGCCGCGACTGCGCGAGGCGCACCGCGTGCTCAAGCCAACAGGCAGCTTTTATTTCCATATCGATTACCGCGAAGTGCACTACTGCAAAGTGCTTCTCGACGGCATTTTCGGTCGCGACTCATTTCTCAACGAAATCATTTGGGCTTACGATTACGGCGCCCGCACGAAAAAGCGATGGCCAGCAAAGCATGACAACATTCTTTTTTACGCAAAAAATCGAGCGCAATATCTTTTTGATGTAAGCGAGGTCGATCGCATTGCATACATGGCGCCCGGCCTCGTGGGCCCCGAGAAAGCGGCGCGCGGCAAGCTTCCTACGGACACTTGGTGGAATACCATTGTAAGCCCCACGGGCAAAGAAAAGCTCGGCTACCCAACGCAAAAGCCAATTCGTATTCTAAGGCGCATCGTGTGCGCGTCGTGCCCGAAAGGAGGCATCGTTCTCGATTTCTTTGCGGGCAGTGGAACCACGGGGGCCGCTGCACTCGAATGCGGGCGCCAGTTCATTTTGGTCGACAGCAGCGAGGCTGCCATCGCAACGATGCGTCGTCGGTTCAACGGCAGGCTCGACATCTCGTTCGAATAACAATCGGTGCTCCAGACCGCTTTCAAGTTGACGCGAGGTCGAGGCGGGGCCGAGGTGCGTGTGCTGGATAGCACACGCACACGCCGTCGCACGGCTCCGTCAGGAGCGGACCGGAACAGCCTGCTTCGGCTTTGAGGACCGCACCGCAGGCACCAACGAAGAGATCGCGTCAAATCGAAAGCGGTCAAGCGGCTGCGACGTCTAGCTCTTTGAAGAGCGGCGCCAGTTCGGCAATGGTTCGCAAAGGCTTACAAAACTGAGTCGTCAGCTCGAAAAGCTTCGTTTCGAGTGCGTCGGCCTCTTTGCCATGCGCCTCGATGCGCTGGCGACACATTGCACGTTCCTGGTCGAGATCTTGCTCGTGCCGTGCGAGTGCGCCTCGAAGCTCGCGGATCTGAAAATCAAGATCGTTGACGCTTTGACCGGCGCCCTCCACCGCCACCTGCGCTTCGTTCTCCTGCGCGCGCAGAGCAGCCCATTCGTCAACCGCACTGGCAGCGGCGCGGTATGCGGCGGACAAGTCGGGCCACGGCTCGGCAAAGGCCGATCGCCCCTCCCAGAACAGCACGTCTTTGTGGAGCGACAGGTAGTTGTCGCGCGTTCTTGCACTCGCTGCCTCGGCATGCGCGAGGGCCTCGTGAGCGGCCCGAAGATCCTCTTTGGCCTTCGACGCATCGATGCCAAGCGCTTCGACGGCACAACCAAGTTGAGTGCGTTTTTCTCGCCCTCGCGTTTCGATTTCTTCAAGCTCGCCTTGCGACAAAGCGCCTTCGTTGCGCAGCTCGAGTCGCTCTTGCACGACGCGACCAACCTCGTCGAGCAATGCCGTAAGATCGTCCGGAGCAAGATCTTTGCTGCCGAACGCACACGTAAGCATTCGCTCGAACACAACTAGCCTTCGCATCCAAAGATCGCTCGACGCTGCGCCGAATGAGTCTGCCGATGTCACGTTGCTGACTGGCGCGTCGTCGTCGGTTGGGGGTGCAGGTGCTTCGCGCTGATGCAAGATCGCGAGCAGCTCGTGGTGGATGCGATGCGCGTCGATCGGGCGATCGTTTGGGTCTTTCGCGAGCGTCTTCACGACGAGCGCGTCGAGCGCCTCGGGCACACGCGGGTTGCGCGACCGCACCGGCGGCGGTAGTTCGATCATGTGCTTGGTGAAGAACGACGCGAGATTCGTTGCATCGAACGGCAAAGTTGCGGTCAGCATCTCGAAGAAGACAACGCCTAACGCATAGAGATCGCTCGAGCCGGTTGCGTCGCCGCCCATGATGCGCTCAGGAGCCATGTACTGCGGCGTTCCGAAAAGCTCGCCATGACCCGTGAGGCGCGAGTAGTGACCGCTTTTCGCGATGCCAAAGTCCAAGATTTTCACGAGGTCCGTGCCGTCGTCGCGTTTGCAGAGAAAGATGTTTTCAGGCTTGATATCCCGGTGAATCACGTCGAGATCGTGCGCGCGTGCGATGCCTCGCGCGATTTGGATCATGACATTCAACGCGCGATCGACGTTCATTGGCCCACGGCGAATGCTCACCGCGAGCGACTCGCCGTGGAGCAGTTCCATCACGATGAACGAGCTTCCGTCTTCGGTGTCGCCCTGATCGAAAATCTCGATGATGTTCGGGTGCGCGAGCATTTGCGCGCTGCGCGCCTCACGCCGAAAGCGTTCGCGAACAACAGGGTCTACGGCCAGCATTGGGTTCATGATCTTCACGGCAACCGGCCGATCGACGAGCTTGTGCCGGGCGCGATAAACCGTGGCCATGCCGCCTTCGCCGATGACGTCTTCGATGACGTAGCGCCCCGAAAGCAACGTGCCGATCCGCGGATCTTGTAGCGGTTCGAGCGAAGCCCCATCGATGAAGCAGTACGTTGCTTCGCTCGGATACCGCATCGCGCATGTTGTACAGGTCTTCACGGGTTTCACGCTCGGGCTGGCTGATCAGTCTGATCGCTTCCGATGATACAGGTTGAATACTTATTCTGACGAGCCCATGAGAACAGGTATTCTTTTAGCTCGACTCGGTGGATGACCGAGCGCCGGCGAGGCGTTTCAATGTCTATGCATTTTCCCAGTCCCGAAGGGCAACCACTCCCACATGCTCGCCCCTGTCCGCCAGCCACGTCTGCGCGACCAGCGGACACGAAAGCTCCACAAGGCAAGCGGCGGCGACTTTGGTTCGCCATGGTTACCGTGCTGCTTGCGAGCGATCTGGCGGTGGTGGTCGCGCTGCGATCTCGGTATCTGCCAAACGCGGTCGTGCTACCTGGCCTTACGATCGACGGCGAGCGCGTTCCAAATGGCGCTGACGTTGCCAAGGTTCGGGCAATCGTTGAAGCGCACGCCGAAGCGCTTGCTCAACGCCAAGTGCAGCTCGTCGTGACTGGCGATGGCGAACCCGTGGCGCCAATGTCGCTTGGGGCTCTTGGCGTGCGCGTCGATGTCGACAACACCATGCAGAACGCAACTAGCATCGGGAAAAGCGGCGGGGTTTTCGCGCGAGCCAAGGCGGCCAACGCTGCACGCGCCGGGCACATCGACGTTGCGCTTCGCACGGAGTTCGATCGCGACGTCGCCCGGCCGGTGCTCGAGAAGATCAAAAAGGCCAGAGACACCGAGCCCGTTAACGCGCGTCTCGATCTCGACAAGGGCGCTGTCATCCCCGAGAAAGAAGGCCGATCCGTTGACGTCGAGGGGATCATGGCGAAGATCGACTCGAGCGCGCGTGAGCCCGCCCGGGGCAACCTCGTCATCGAAATGCCCACGGTTGCCGTTGTTCCTCGCATCACTTCGGCATGGCTCGGCAGCCTTGACATGGGCACCGTTGTCGCCGGATATGACACGTACTTTTCGCGTGGCGGGGATCAGAAAAAGCGTGGAAAGAACATTGACAACGCTGCAAAAAGACTAAACGGGCTCGTGATTTCGCCCGGCGAGCAAGTCAGCTTCAACGACGTCGTTGGCGAACGCAGCGAAGCAAACGGCTTTCAGAAAAGCTGGGAAATCTACAAAGGCGAGATGGTTGAAGGGATCGGCGGCGGCACCTGTCAGGTGGCTTCTACCTTCCACGCGGCTGCGTTCTTTGCCGGGTTCGACGTGCTCGAGCGGCTGCCGCACTCACGCCCAAGTGCGTACATTCCCATGGGGCTCGATTCTACGGTTGTTTATCCCGACGTGGATCTCAAGGTGCGAAACCCATATGATTTCCCAATCGTCGTTCGCGCGAAAACCGAAGGCGGCAAGCTGCACATCGAGATGCTCGGCAAAACGCACCCGGTCGATGTGAGCTTCGGCCGCGAGCTCGTTGGCACGGTTCCTTACAAACGCAAGGTCGTGGAAGACAGCAGTCTTTCGGGCAACAAGGTGCTCGTCAAGCAGCACGGCATCAACGGCTTTCGCATCAAGCGCTCGCGCGTGCTCAAAAGTGCGGGCCATCGCAAGAAGGAAGAGACGACCGACTTCTACCCGCCAACCACGGAAATCTACCACGTGCCCGTGGGCTTCGATGTGTCGATGCTGCCACCACTTCCGGGCGGCGACGACGACGATTGGGATTTCAGTGGCAGTGTCGCGTCTTCCACCACCACGACGTCATGTGCAGATTGCACGAATACGAGCGGCACGACGGAGACAGAAGGCGTCGAGTTCGTCAACGGACCTGGGGCGCATGCGCCAACGAATGCCCAAGCGAATCCTGAAAAAACGATTTGGGTGAATCGCCATTGAACGCGTGACGAAAACGTCGTGACGAGTTTGACGCCGACTTCATTCGGTGCGCATGCTCGCTCCCCGTGAAAAGTGCCGCCGTTTTGCCAATGGCCATCGCGTTTGCTTACTTGAACGTTGCGAACATCGGCGCGGCACACGCGGCTCCGCCGCATGCAGGCGTTGCGAGCAAACCAGCCCAACCAGCTAAGAGAACGAGAACGGCGCCGGCACGCGCCAGAGGATCGGCCGCGAAAAGGGCCGGGACGTCGAACTCCACAAGTAAGTCGAGCGGACCAACGGTCGACGACACCGCCTCGATCGCTGATACCCCTGAGCGTCGCGCGCTCTATGCCGCGGAGCGCGAGCTCTTTCCGCCGGCCTCTGCCAACGTTGCCTATCCTGCCTATCCTGGTATGGCGTGGCCTGACGAGCTGCCATTTCGAGTCACGAGCAACAAAGATCGCCCGCGCGTGCATGCCTCGGGCTTGCCGCCCGCACCTCCACCAAGCGCGCCCATGTTTGCCGAGGGCGGCAGCGATTTGTCGTGGCTTATGAAACTCGAAATGTCCGATTTGCCCGTGCGTTGGGATCCACGAGTGATTCGTTATCTTGAATTTTTCAAAAACGATCCGCGCGGCCATGGCATTCTTGCCAAGTGGATTCGGCGATCCGGCCGATACAAAGATTCAATTCGTAAAATACTCCAAAGGAAAGGTATTCCCGAAGATCTTATTTGGCTTTCCATGGTCGAAAGCAGCTTCGATCCGAACGCGCGATCGCGAGCCGGCGCCGTGGGACTATGGCAGTTCACACCGAAAACCGGGAAAATTTACGGCCTCGAGAAAAGCCGCGGGACGGATCCGCGCAGAAGCATCGTGGCTTCCACCGAGGCCGCGGCCGACTTTCTGTCCGAGTTGTACAGGCGCTTTGGCAGCTGGGACCTTGCCATGGCCGCATTCAACATGGGTTACGGCGGCATGCTTTCGGCGGTGCGCAAATACAACACGAACGACTTCTGGGTGCTATCCAAGCTTGAAGGGGCGGTGCCGTGGGAAACCACACTTTATGTGCCGAAGATCCTCGCTGTGGCGATCGCATCGAAGAACCTCGCGATCTTCGGCTTCGAAGACATCGTCCTCGAGCCGCCGATGGGCAGCGAAGAGGTGCTTGCTCTTCCAGGCACTACGCTCGCTACGGTTGCGAAGGCCGTGCGGCGCGAATCGGTGCGCAAAAAATCGACCGATCGGTCAATATTATTGGATGGCAAGTTTGCCGTAGTCGTCCCACAAGACGTTGCGACCTACATTTATCCCGATCGCCGCCGAATCTTTTATCGCGTCGTAGCAGACAGCACGCTGGATGAGATCGCCGCCATGTTCAAGACTCCACCTGACGATCTTGCTCGTTGGAATCGTGTTGATCCGGCGGCGCGACTGATTGAAGGCATGACAATGCAGATCTTCGTTCCACAGGGCGTCGATCTGTCGGGCACCGAGGTGCTGTCCGAAAGCGAGGTGCACCCGGTTGTGGTAGGCACGAGCGAATTCTTCGAGCTCACCGACGACAAGGGGCGCAGCCGCATCGCGATCCCCGCAAGAGCGGGCGATACGCTCGAGTCGATTGGGAAAAAGCACGGCGTCAGCGCGGCGCTCATGGAGCGCATCAATCGCCGGAGCCGCGACGAGGTGCTTGCAGCAGGCGACAACGTCGTCGTGTGGGTAGCAAAATAGGAATTCGTAGGGGCGCGATTCATCGCGCCCGCCCGCAACATTTTCGAATCCATACCATTGGCCGATCCCGAGGGCGCGATGAATCGCGCCCCTACATCCAGGAAATAAAAATAGCGCATTTCGTAGGGGCGTATGGCCATACGCCCCTACTCGCCAGATCGACTAGAATTTGTATTGTACACCAACCCCTAGGATAATGGCGTGCGCGCTGTAATCGCCGCCGTTGATGGACTCCGTGGCAGTTGGGTTACCCTTGACGGGGTTGACGAGCGGCACTTGCGCCGTGGCCGGATCCACATGGGTGTCGTCGATGAGCTCGACTGCAACGACCGCGTCCGCACGCCAACGGTCGCCGAGATGTACGCTGCCGCCGCCGCCAATGGTGACTTTGTTGGCATCGTAGGTAAGAGCCGACACCCATTCATTAGGAATTGCGCTTGTCTCGTAGGCGCCACCCACCCGCAAATCGATACGGTTTTCTCTAAAGATGCTGTTCGTCGAGAATTCGAGACCCGCACGATAGGAATTGGAGTCTTGAAAGTGGCGCGGTATGGAAATAGGGGCAACTCCGAACGGGCTTGGGAACCCGGTAATATCGTAAAGCTGGATGTTCTTCGATCGCACGTCGATCGTGTCGTGCATACTCCAAAACTCGCGAACGTAACTCACCTCGAACCGCAGTGTGTTATCGGCCTTGGGATTCGTGCGCAGCTCGATGCCGGCGCGGAAAACGGGGGGAAGTTTGAATTTCACCCTGGCGTCTTCTCCGCGTTGGTAAGCATTGTCGAACGGGGCTGCCGTTGGCAGTCGCACCTGGATGGTCGCAGGCGCGTTCACCCAGAACGGCAGCTGCCCCGACACACCAATGCGTATGTGCTTGTCGGGTTCGGCTATGATTCCCAAGTTGCCGCTTGGCGCGATGATGGGCCCGACACTGAGTTGGGATAGTGCATCGTACGAAGGATCTTCGGGCGCGCTGATGACCCCGCCGGCCGGGCTCGTGTTCAAAACCATTTTGGTTTTGAACGTGCCAACGAGCGCCTGAAGACCAAATCCAATGCGAAATTGCTCGACGGGTTTGTACGCAAAATAGCCGCCGACAATGGCGAGAAGCGAGCCGTCGAGGGATACGAGCGAGTAGCGTTGGGGCGCCGGCTGGCCATTGATCGTCTGCGGAAAGGATGCAATGGCGGAATACGGTGAAAGTACACCAAAAGCCAATGTATATTGTTTTTCTTTGCCAAAGTTGTAGCTGCCCGCAATGGTTGGAATTGGCAAAAACGGCGTGGTGCCTTTGACGGCCGGATATTCATAGGTGTGAACGGCTCCGCTCGCGTCGGTAACTTGCGTTTGGCGTGCGAAGGACGATGAGTAATTGAGCCACGAAAGATCGATGAACAGCGCGGTGCCGGCGTCGGCAAGGCCGGCCGGGTTGTACCAAATGGCGCCGAGGTCGTCGGCGCCGGCCACGAACGCTCCTCCGCGCCCAAGAGGGCGTACACCGCGATCTTCGGTGAACAGGCCCGCCGCCCGCGCGTTTGCGGTGAAGCCGAGAACCATTGCAGTGCCCAGCGGCACTAGCCAAGCTCGATATTTTGGATATTTCAAGTGGTCACCGTTCGTGATTCGGAGATGTCGTCGCCACCCTTCCGAGAAGAGCCGCGACGACGTGGGAATTATCGCGTGGGTTGGGCGCGTGGTCTTGTGCGCTACTTCGTTCCTTGGCGGATTACTTCGTAAAACTGTTCGAGCCCGTGCTCTTTGTTCGTGAGAAAGTCGACGACTTCGTCGCTGACGTTCGCGTAGTCGGATTTCGCGAGCGTGCCCCCGTAGGGCTGCGTGGGATCGACCCGGTTGACGTCGGCAGCCACATCAAGAATTACTTGAATTGGTGCCTGCCCTTTGAAATCGCCATCGTTGATCGGCGTAACAAGGTTCTTGAGCGCCACGGCAAGCACCTGATTCGGATCGACCTCACGAGCGCAAATCTCCGTACCGCCGGCGTTGTAATATCGTCCGCTCGTGCGTGAAAGCAGCGCCATCTGCGCATCAACGAAGCTTTTCTGCGTAATGTGCCCTGAGCTGTCTTTCACCGAAGCGCCGAACGCGGACGCGGCCAGGTGCGCGAGCGGGACCAGATTCTGTTCGTCGCGCAGCAGCTGAACGATGTCGTCGGCGAATGCGAGCACACCTGTCTGCGCGGCGTTGGGCGATGCACTATCGAGCAAGTACTGCAGAAGCAATTCGATCTGCTTACGCCCTTCGGGATCGCGACGAACCACGTCAGCGACTTCGAGGCTGGTCGCCGCGAGAGGACCGGTGAGCATGTCTTGGGCCTTTTTCGGGAGCGTGTCGAGCGCCCAATCGCACCTTGCATAGGGCGGCGAGAAGGAGTTCGGGCAATTCGCCAAGAGCTGCGAGCGAAGCAGATCGACGACCGTGGGCCCCAACTTCGTAATGGTGGGATTCTTGAAAGCCGCCGTGGACCCCGAACCCGTGATCGCAAGGAACTGATCGGCAAGCTGCGAGCGCGCCTGCTGGAAGGCCGCGTGCCTGCCCGTGTCGTCCGGATGCTGCGCCTCGTAAGCCGCGTACTGGGTGTCGATGGCGTCGAGCGCGTTGGTCACGAGGTACATGGGAGTGACCTGCGGAACGAGTGTGCCGTCGTTACGCGTCGTGGTGGACTTGCCGTTGCGATCGACGAGCTTGAGGGTGTTCTTTGCGTAGTTTGGATCGAGCGCCGCGCGCGTGGCCGCGGCCATCACGTCAACGCCGGTAATGGCTGTCGATCCCGCAGCCGTGCACGAGCCATTCGCGTTGGCCGCGTCGCAGCGCACAATCGGCATTTGATTAATGGTTCTTACGAGCTCGCTCACCGCCGGAACGATATCGGTCGCAAACGTATCGACGATAATCGGCTCATACGAATTCGCGCCGTCGCGCGGGCAAGGCCCGCCCCCAATCACACGGCATTCTTCGTAGCTTGCCGAGGCATCGGGGAAATGCTTGTATGTTGCAGCGTTGAGCGCGAGGTATAGGTCTTCGCGCTTGTGCTTGACAAAGGCGCTCAACAACGGCCGTACCGCGTCGAAAAAGCCGAAATGCTCGAACGTGAAGATCGTGCCGTGCTGGCGCTGCTCCAGCCACTCGCCGTCGGGGCAATCGCGTAGGCCATGGATTTTGCCGTCTGGCCACGCATCGACCGCGGTTGGATTCGGATCGTCGATGATGCGTTCCGGGCACACGCTCGAGCCGGTGTGCTCGCCTTCGGCATCTTCGAGATACGTTTTCGTCGTTGTGTTGACGTTGTCGTTCTGGAAGTCGAAAAACGTGTACCGGCTCAACCATTCCGGTTTTGGCGCGAGCACCTTTGAGCTCGTGTCTGTCCAAAAATTCGTGATGCCACACGAATTTTGCAGGATGTCGACGGTGGTCGCTCCGAGGTGGAAGAGTACTAGGTCAACGCCGTTTCGAAGGGTGTCGTTGCGCATGTAAATCGTGCCCGGCGGCGGGGTTTCGTTGTTGCGGCCAAGGGCGGGATCGGCTGCGGCGTTCACCATCGCATCGACGTAAGAACCCCCGAGATTTTTTAGTATGTAAACTTCGCATTCCTTGTAGGTAGTGGGGCCGCCAATGCCGGTTACGTTCGACAAAGACAAGGGCATCGTGAGAGGGAGACCCAAGTATTTCACATGGACTACTGCACCTTCTTTGTTGCACTTGGTGACGCCGGTGGTATCCGCGACGAGCTGCATCCAGCGCGTGAGCGCGCTGCGATTGCTGCCGGTTTGGGGTGCGCTACGGTCGACCGGCGTAACCATTTCGCCGGCGCTGTTCGTGGTTTCATTCCACGGAGGCCCGTTGAGATCATTGATGTTGTAAACGATAGAGTCTTTGAAGTGGGCGTCGTTGGCGTACACTTGGCCAATTTGTTCCGTGGCCGGATCGGCAATGGCGCGGAGCAAATCTTCAAGCAAGCCGGGTTCTTGGGCGATTTGCCCCATGATGTCGAACGTGTCGTCCCAATACGTCGACGTGGGCGGAATCTTCGCTTCGGTATGCGTTTTGGCAATGTCGAGGGCTGTAAGCAAATCGCCAACGGCGCGCGCAAGTGGCATGGGTTGATTGGCAATCAAGTCGTGCGCCATGGCGAGCGTGGCGTCGGTGTTTCTGTCACCGAGCATCACGCCCGCCGCGTAAACCAAGTCAAGTATGGGCGAATCAACCCCAATGCCGTCGTACGAAACCGATGGCGCATTCGCGTACGTTTTGGTGGCCTTCACGCGCGGCCCCACCGTCACGTAGGCGCCAGCAAGCAAGTTCATGAGGGTTTCGTGATTCGCTGCCGGATCGGGATTCACGAGCGCCAAAAGGTCGGTCATGACGCGCGCCGCCGCCGTGCGACTCGTGTCGATGTAGTCGTAAAGAAGCTGGCCATTGACGAGCGGCCGACCGTAAGGGTCGCGCGTGACGTTGTCGACCGTGCCTGAATTTGGGAATGGCGTGGGCGCAACCGAGTTATCGGACGTGACAAACTGGCCCGTGTCATCGACGTCGGGCAGCCCGTCGCCGTCGCTGTCGACGAAAGGCGATGGAACACCGCCGCCCGCGAGCGCCGCGTACCCGCGCGAATCGCGCTTGACGATGTAGTTCGGCGGGTTATTGCCGAAGGAGTCGTCGGTTACGAAGACGACTTGCGAGGCGATCTCGAGGTTGTCACGCGGCCTCGACAGCAAAACGCGACCGGTGGCAGGATCGGTCGTTGTAACTAGCGGCGGCAGTGCGGGATCAACGGTAACGTCGAGCAGCTCACTTTGGGCTGCTGCGAGCAGCTGGTTGAGTGCCGCATTGCCAGGCCCAGGCACCGGAATGCGCGCGCCCGTGTCGTCGTACTTAGGGTTGAGACTGAAAGGTTGCGAGTCGGCCGACAGCAGACTCAGGCTCGCGTTCGACAGATCACGCAAATTCGGGTACGCAACCACCGGGCGCACTGGCCCCAATGCCGTGTCGATGGGGTAGTAGCCCTGGCGACCCGACATGCGCGCCCACGCGGCTTGGGCTTCAGCCAAGTTTTTGAAATCGTCAACGACGCGCGAAAGCGATTCGGTTGAATTAGGCAACGTGCCGTCGTTGTAAAGGGGGCCCATGCGACCGAGCCAATCGGCCACCGCGGTGGGGAACGAGCCCTGGCCACCGGTTGGCGCCGCACTGCACGACTTGGTTTCGTCGGCGTTGTCGAGATCTTTGATGGCGACAGTTTCTTTTGGAAACGTCGCATCGAATGCACGAATCAGATCGGCGCGCCGCCGTGCGAGCGCCTCGATGCGACCAACCGATGTGCTCCGCGATTGTTGTTGCGCCGCCATGGTCACGGTTTGGCCATGCACGTTGACACCCGTAGCAATGGCTGGAAGTGCGGCTTGATCGACAACGCTCGCGTAGGTGCCAGCCGCAGACTTGTGACAAATATCGTGAAAGGATGCGCCGGAGAGATCTTCGGTCAGCACCTGAGCCCCCACGCGATCGCAAATGACACCGAACATTTCTTCGCCGACGGTGCCTCGCTCAGGCAACGTGCGTGACGTGTCGAACTTCGAGCATGCAGGAACAAGGACAGCAAGCGTGGCAAGCGCGAATGGCGACATGGCCAGGACAGTCGGCGCCGAACGCGCTACCGAATGGATCGATGGATCCCCGCCAGGGCCCCATGGTTTAGACTGCAAAGTCCTCGCCTGGCTTAAGCTTCGACGCCGTTTCATTACTGCCTCCATACATCAAGCTTTGTGAACGAAAGAACGAATGAAAGGAATGCTATGCTCGAGAAAACAACCGCTGTAATTCTTGCTGCCGGCCTCGGAAAGCGGATGAACAGTTCGCTACCGAAGGTGCTGCACTTGGTGGCGGGTCGACCGCTCATTCACTTCCCTGTGCATGCGGCACTCGAAGCAGGTTGCGATAAAGTTGTCGTTGTTGTGGGTCACGGCCGCGAACGAATCGAGAAGTTTATCTTCAATAATTTCGGCACCAACGGCAAGGTGAAAACTTCAGTACAGAAAGAACCTTTGGGAACAGGTGACGCAACGCGTTCTGGAGTTGACACAATCGGTCACAATACTGGACGAGCGGTCATTTTTTATGGAGATGTACCCCTGTTGACCGGACAAGATATTGCGGCTGTTGCCAAGGCTCTCGACGCCGACCCATCGGCTGTTTTGGCCATTGCCACGTGCACCACCGACGATCCTTTTGGTTACGGCCGCATCGTACGCGATGCATCGGGACATATTGTGGAAATCCGCGAACAGCGCGATTTGCGCACCGATACCGAGCGAGCCATCAAAGAATGGAACCCTGGCATTTATGTGGCTCGCCTTGGGTTTTTGAAAGAAGCTCTTTCGTCGCTCAAGCCGAATAATGCACAAGGCGAATATTATCTGACTGATATAGTCAGTTTTGCAACGCAGCGCGGCGACCGGGTTGTTGGAGTGCCGTCACGCGCCGACGTGATGTGTGGGGTCAACGACCGCGCCCAACTCGCAGATGTGGACCGTGCCATGTGCGCTCGCATCGCGCACCATTGGCGAACCCAAGGCGTGACGATTCGCGATGGCGCGCGCGTTGAAGACGGCGTGGTCCTTGGCCGCGACGTAACGATTGAAAGCTTTGCGGTTTTGCGCGGCACCACGAGCGTGGGCGAAGGCGCAACCATCGATGTTGGGTGCGTGCTGACGAACGCAGACGTTGGCCAAGGTGTCACGCTCAAGCCGTACTCCATCGTGACCGATTCCATTGTGCGAGCGCGCGCGCAAATCGGCCCCTTTTCGCACTTGCGTCCGAAAAGCATCATCGGCGAAGAGGCCCATGTTGGCAATTTCGTCGAAACGAAGAAAACAACGATGGATCGCGGCGCGAAAGCAAACCACCTCGCCTACCTTGGCGACGGCGTCATTGGCGCGGGCGCGAACATCGGCGCGGGGACTATCTTCTGCAACTACGACGGCTTTCAGAAGCACACCACACGCGTCGGCACGAATGCCTTTGTCGGCTCCGACTCGCAGCTCGTTGCGCCCGTCACCGTGGGCGACGGTGCGTACATCGGAACCGGAACCACCGTCACGCGCAACGTGCCTTCGGGTGCGCTGGCCATCGGCCGCGCCAAGCAGGAAAACAAAGAAGGATATGCAGATCGATTGCGCGCGCGTCTCAAAGCGCAAAAAGAATCTGCAAAGGAATCGGAGTAAATAGCTTATGGATGCACTTCGCATTCGAGGTACGGGAAAACCACTCAAAGGCACGGTGCGAATCAGCGGCGCGAAGAACGCCGCGCTACCCATCTTGTGTGCCACGCTGCTCTCCGACGGCGAGAGCCTTCTTCGCAATGTGCCGAAGCTCCGTGATATGGAAACAACATCGGCGCTTCTGCGTTTCCTTGGCCGCGACGTTCATTTCGACGCGCCCGAAATTCGCGTTCGCGCAGGCTCGCAAGTGCGCCCCGAAGCGCCGTACGAGCTCGTCAAGCAGATGCGCGCAAGCGTCTTGGTTCTTGGTCCGCTGGTCGCGCGCTTCGGTCGTGCGAAAGTTTCGCTTCCTGGTGGATGCGCCATTGGCGCCCGGCCCATTGACCAACACCTCAAAGGCCTCGAAGCCATGGGCGCCAGCATCCGCCTCGAGCGCGGCTACGTCATCGCCGAGGGTCCAGGCAATGGCGGCCGGCTTCGCGGCGCCGAAATTTCGTTCGATCTGCCCACGGTTACGGGCACCGAAAACCTCATGATGGCCGCAGCGCTCGCGAAAGGTCGCACCACGCTCGTCAATTGCGCTCGCGAACCCGAGGTCGAAGAGCTCGCACGAATCCTCAACAAAATGGGCGCCGAGGTGAATGGCGCCGGCACCGACGTCATGCACATCGTGGGTGCCGACCGCGGAACCCTTGCACCCTTCGACCACGCGATCATCCCCGACCGCATCGAAGCAGGCACATACATGGTCGCTGCCGCGATGATTCAAGGCGGTGACGTGCTGCTCGAGGGCGCCGAAATAAGCCACCTCGAGGCGCTTTCAAGCAAAATGCGTGCAGCAGGAGTCGATATCTCGAGCGAAGGGCAAAGTGTACGGGTGCGAAGAAGCGGCCCGCTTCGTGCGACGAACATCACAACCGCACCCCACCCCGGTTTTCCCACCGACATGCAAGCGCAATTTCTCGCGCTCATGGCCATCGCGCACGGCGAAAGCGTCATCAGCGAAACCATCTTCGAGAATCGCTTCATGCACGTTCCCGAGCTTCAGCGCATGGGCGCCAGCGTCGTGGTTCGCGGAAACACCGCGGTTGTGCAAGGGGTCAAAAAGCTTTATGGCGCATCGGTCATGGCAACCGATCTCCGGGCAAGTGCTTCGCTCGTCATCGCGGGCCTATCCGCCGACGACACCGAGATCCGCCGCGTTTATCATCTCGATCGCGGCTACGAATGCATCGAAGAAAAGCTTCGCGGACTCGGCGGCAACGTCGAGCGCGTACGCGGTGCGGAAGCGTGATGTCCGCGCCGCTCATCATGGCATTGCCAAAGGGGCGGTCGCTCGGCCCAGTGGCAACTCTCCTTTCGGCCGCTGGCATGCGCCCGCGGCCAACGGAAGAGAGCTCGCCTGCCACGCTGTACGAGGCGCTCACCGGTGAGAGCCGCGCGCTCATTCGCCATGCTATCGTCGCCGACTGCCCTGTCGATGTGCTCCTTCTCAAGCCTGACGACGTACCCACGTACGTTGAATACGGAGCCGCCGATATGGGCATATCAGGGCGCGACGTTCTCAGCGAGCGCGAGGTCGACGTTTATCAACCCGTTGATCTTGGCGTTGCGAAGTGCCGCCTCGTCGTGGCTGGGAAAGCTGGCGCGCCGCTCGCGCGCGCGGGCCGCATGCCGCGTGTTGCAACCAAGTTTCCGCGCAGTGCAGCGGCCCACTTCGCGCAAAAGGGCATTCAGGTCGAAGTGGTCAACGTGCAAGGGTCGGTCGAACTCGCGCCGCTCGTGGGTCTTGCCGATTTCATCGTCGACCTCGTGGAAACAGGCGCGACCCTTGCGCAAAATGGCCTCGAAGTAAAAGAGGTCATTTCCCACGTTTCGTCGCTGTTCGTCGTGAATCGTGTATCATACAAATTACACGCCGACGTCGTTGGGCCGCTCATCGACGCTTTGCGCGCCGCCACTACGGCGTAGCTCCGGCGTCGGGTGCCGGCGCGTCGAGACGCACCAGCGGTCTCCACTTTCTGATGAAGCTTCGACCAACACCTTTGACACGCATAAGGTCCTCGATGCGTTGAAAGCGACCAACGCGATGGCGAAGCGCAACGATGGCATTGGCGCGCTTGGCACCAACCCCTGGCAACCGCCGCAATTCGTCCTCGCCGGCGCTGTTCAGATACACCGGATCAGAAGGCGTTGCCCGGCTTGGCCGGCTTGCCGATCCGCGCTCATTGCGCTCATGTTCGCCTGGTGCCGCGGTGGCGGAGTCAGTGGCCTCTGCCGTGTTGGCTTGGGGCGCAGCCGTTGCGATGGCCGGCGCCGTTGCAGATGGCGCCACGGCGGCGGCCGGCTCCGCGCGGGCACCGTCGTTGTTGCTCCTTTCACTTGGAGCGCGGTTCTTCTCATTTAGAGCGCTTGAAGCGCTTGGAGCTGGCTGCGTTGCCGTTGCGGCCGTTGCATCAGAGCTGACAACGGCCGATCGCCCAATGTACGACAACAAGACGAGCGCGATGCCAATGCCGAATGCACGGACAAGCAGCGGCGCGAACGTGGACTTTTGCACTTGTTCGCGAAAGCGCTCGCGCAGGGCGCGCAACTTGCTCGAGATCTTCGATTGACCGGGTGTGGCGGAAGCAGGCTTGTTCATTGGTGTGTCCTTGGTAATGAGAGGCCTCGTGCGCGAGGCTCTTGGCGCCGTCATTGCGAGCCTTGGGCCAGCATGTCGCCCGCGGAATTTCAGCCTTTTTTCGTCCTTGGATTTGTCGCGGACAGATTTGGGGCTGGCGCCGACAGCCCGTGCTAAAATCGTAAGGATCTGACCCGTGGAGGATTGACTATGCCGCGTTTGCAGCCTGCAGATATTGAACAGGAACTTTCGCAGCTTGCATCGAAAGGCGATGTTGGGGGCGAATTGAGCCACGAATCAGGCATGGGTCGGCGCGCTTTCTTGGGAACCGCGGCCGTAGCCACCGCAACCCTTGCATCGGCCGGGGCGTTCGCTGGGCCCGCGGCAGGCGCGGTAGGCGCAAATCTCGCTGCGTCGCCACCCCAAGGCTTCTCGCCCATGTCGGCGCCTGGGAAGATCGTCAAGGTTTCGAAGGCCAATAGCCTGAAGCCAAATGGGCTGTATCCGAAAGACGACGACGCGAAAGCCATGCTCGAAAAAGCCTTGTGCGAGTTCACGGGAAAACGCGACATGCCCACCGCGATTGCACAATTCATTCATAAAAACGATATCGTTTGCGTCAAAGTCAATGGCATTGCCAAGCAAAACATGAGCAACAACAAAGAGCTCGTTTTGCCTTTTCTCGAGGCCATGATCGAATCGGGCGTAAAGCCCGAAAACATTACCGTGCTCGAGCAATATGGTAGTTACCTCGAAGGCACGCGCATCAGCGCAAGCAACGTTCCGAAGGGCGTCAAAATTGCCATTCACAACAATGGCAACGCGACCATGGAAGATCGGCTCATTCCCGGAACAGGCGTTCGCACGAAGTTCGTCCGGTACCTCACGGAAGCCACCGCGGTCGTCAACTTTGCGCTCATCAAAGATCACTCGATTTGCGGCTACACGGGGCTACTCAAAAACATGACGCATGGTTGCACCATCAACCCAAGTGACTTCCACGCGCACCACGCAAGTCCCCAAATTGCGCAATTGTACGCGCAAGACGTCGTCAAAAGCCGTATGCGCCTAGGCATCGTCGACGGCTTCAAAGTCATGTACGACGGCGGCCCGCTTTGGAAGCGCCCCGAAGCCGTCAAGCCACACGAAGCAGTTTACGTAGCCACCGATCCGGTGGCAATGGATGCCATCGGCTGGGACATCGTCGAAAAGTATCGCGCCGACGGCAAGCTCAAGTCGCTCACCGAATCAGGGCGCGAGCCAGCCTACATCAAAGCCGCCGCCGACCTTGGTCTTGGCATTTTCGACCGCTCGCAAATCAAGGTCAAAGAATTCGTTATTTGATGATTCGTAGGGGCGCCATTCATGGTGCCCTACTTTCTGATACCAGCAACTCGGCGAACGTAACGCGTGGCATGGCACCGAGCTCGCCCTTGTCGCGCGAGCGGACAGAAACGGTGCCGGCTTCCGCGTCTTTCGGGCCAACCACAACAATGTAAGGCACACGCATAAGTCGGGCAGCACGAATCTTCGCGCCGAGTTTGTCGGCCGACCAGTCGCTGTCCACACGCAAGCCTTGGGCGCGAAGTTCTGTCAGCACACTGCGGCCGTAAGCTTCGCTCTTGTCGCTCACCGAAACGATTGTTGCTTGCGTTGGCGCGAGCCACGTGGGCAAATTGCCACCGCAGTGCTCGATCAAAACGCTGATGAAGCGCTCGAGCGAACCAAGCACAGCACGGTGGAGCATGATGGGGCGATGCTCTTTGCCGTCTTCGCCGACGTAGGAAAGATCGAAGAGTTCGGGAAGATGAGGATCGTACTGAATCGTGCCAAGTTGCCAACTGCGTTTGAGCGCGTCGTAAACGTGGAATTCAATTTTTGGACCGTAGAACGCGCCCTCGCCCGGCACGCGCTCGAATGCGAGGCCTGCACGCTCGAGACCTTCGGCGAGCGCTTGCTCGGCCATGTTCCAGGTTTCATCCGAACCAACCCGCTTTTCAGGACGAAGCGCGAGTTTGATGTCGATACGGTGGAAAGCCAATGCCTTATAAACGGCATAAAGCATGGCAATGAATTTTTCAATTTCACTAGGCACTTGCTCGCGCGTGCAGAAGATGTGCGCATCGTCTTGGCAGAACGAGCGCACGCGCGACAAGCCGTGCACGACGCCGCCACGCTCGTAGCGATGCAAGCGCCCGAAATCGGCCATGCGCCACGGCAGTTCACGATAGCTTCGACGGCGCGCGCCGAAGATCACGCAGTGGCTCGGGCAATTCATGGGTTTGAGGGCGAACGCGTTATTTTGAAGTTTGCGAGCCAACGTCGTGGCCGCCACGCCCTCTTTGGTCATTTCCTCTTGCACAAGATCTTCCGTCCAGAGGCGATACATATTCTCGTTGTAATTGCCGAGATGACCGCTCGTGCGAAAAAGCTTTGGGTCGAAAGCCTGCGGGGTAATGACTTCGTCGTAGCCGAATTCGGCATAAAGCTTTCGCATGTAATCGACGAGACCGTTGTAAACGAATGCGCCGCGCGGCAAAAAAAACGGCATGGCTGGCGAAGAGGAATCGAAAAGAAACAAATCGAGCTCTTTCCCGAGCTTGCGGTGATCGCGCGCTTTGGCATCTTCGAGAAGCTTGAGATGCTCGCCCAGGGCTTTCATATTAGGAAACGCGGTGCCATAAATGCGTTGCAACATGGGATTGTTTTCGTTGCCGCGCCAGTAGGCACCCGCCACACTCGTGAGCTTTATGGCGCCAAGGCTGCCCGTGCTCGGCACGTGCGGGCCCTCGCAAACATCAACCCACTCGGCTTCCTTTGCGCCGTGCTTGTAGAGGCTGATTTCTTCACCCTCAGGAATCGCACGAATGATTTCAACTTTAAAAACTTCGCCCATCTTCTCGAACATCGCGAGCGCTTGCTCGCGCGTGACAACCTCGCGGCGAAACGGCGTGTTGGTTTTTACGATTTCCGCCATGGCCCGCTCGATTCTCGCGAGATCGTCATCGGTGAAGCCGTCGCCGGGCTTGTCGAAATCGTAATAGAAACCGTCTTCGATGGCCGGGCCAATGGTGACTTTCGTGCCTGGGAAAAGCTTTTGTACTGCATCGGCCATGACATGCGCGGTGGAGTGGCGAATGACCGCGAGCCCCTCTTTGTCCGTTGCGCGAACAACCTGGATGTCGGCCGTGGCGTCAACCGGCGAATGAAGGTCAACGATGCGATTTTCTACACGAATCGCAACCACGTCGTCCGAAAGGAGTCCTTTTTGTTTGACGAGATCGCGTGCGGAGATTCGTTCGCTCATGCCGACACTAGTTACTCTGCCTCGGCGGTGTCGCTCTCAGAATTTTGACACACGCCTTCTTTGACGCCGTCAAAAACCAGTGCCCATGCGCCGAACACGTCGGTGCACGTGGTGCCGTCATCGCAATCGCCTGCTTCGCCGACACGGCACCACTTTGCACACTCGCTGTCGATGCACGCGAGACCTGGCCCGCAGTCGTAATCGTCCGCGCATGAATCGTGGCTCGCGCCCAAACCCGCGGTGTCGCAGTCGGTCGCATGGTCTCGGGGGTACAGCTCGGGGAACCAAATACACGTATTCGAACCGCATGCGGCTTGTGGGAAACGCGGATCGCACGCGACGGTGCACACGCCCACGCTCGGCCACCCATCGACACGAACGCAAAGATCCGCGCCGGGCACACTGCACGTGTCGAGCTCTGGGGCACAGTAAGGTCGACATGCACCATACATACATGTGAGACCAGCGCTGCATTCGCTAGCCTGCTCGCAGGGTCGGCCGAGTGTGATGTGCCCTGCTGTCACGCACGAAGTCGTGCCAGCCACAGGCTCTGTGACGACGCATGTTTCGTTGCTTGCGCAGCCGCATTGTGGAGCGAGCCCGCAACGGTGGTTCGGCAGAGCGAGTTCGCACGGCTCGGGTTCGGAATTTCCGTCGTCGTCTGGTGGCGCAGGCGAAGAGGAAGAGGGCGAGGGAGATGCGTTATTCGAAGGAGTATCGGCCGGCGCGACAACGTCGGTCGACGAGTCGCTCGTGGACGACGGCACCTCGCGCGAGCACGAAGACGCGGCCGCCATGGCGATCGCATTCAGCACGAAGACCATCAACGCAACGATTCTCGATAGTTTCACCACAAAAGCTTGACACGATTTTGACGCACCTGCCTCCGCTCGGAATCTAGACTGATAACGATGGGTCGCGTCCGCGTCGTCACGTACAACGTGCGTTACTTCGGTCACGGCACGCGCGGCCTCGCGAGCACGGGCAAGCAAATGGAGCGCATTGCCAATGCTTTTGCAACGCTCGAACCGCTCGCGGACATTCTCTGCCTGCAAGAAGTCGAGACCATGTCGCTCCGGTCGAACATCGCGCACCCAACGCACCAGCGGCGCACGCAACTCGAGCGGTTGATGCTTGTTCTGCACGAGGCACTAAGGAACGCCGGCAAGCGCGACACCTACGAGGCGTACTACTTTCCGGCCCATACCTACGGCTCGAGCAGCCGGCCCATCTACACCACAGGCCTCGCGGTGATCGCGCGCCGTGACTTCCATGTACTTTCTCACAACGCGGAGCAACCGCACGACATCACCGACCGGTTCATTCACCCGGTCAAGCGCCTCAAGCAAACGCGAATCTGCGCGCACATGCGCGTCATCCTCGAGCGCGGCGTCAATCTCGATATTTTCAACACGCATCTCAGCCTTCCAACAACCTTCTCACGCGCGTTCTGGCTTGAGTCGCGGCGGCTCGGTTGGGGGCCGAACCAAGTGACCGAAGCGAGAAACCTCGTCGAGTTCGTGGCGCGCGAAAGGCAGAGCGAGCGTTACCTCGTCGTCGGCGACTTCAACGCGCTCGCCGGCTCGCCCGTCTATCGCGAACTCACGACGAGCGGCCTTCGCGACGCATTCGCTCGCTACCACGGCATGGATGAATCCGCGCTAAACGAGTTCCCAACCGCGGGCTTCATGAACCTTCGCATGCATGTCGATCACGTGTTTTCAGGCAAAGACCTCACGTGGCTCAACTTCGACGACACGCATCGGTTCGACCAGCATACAGGGCACTTCAAAGGCCTGTCGGATCACACACCTATCGTGGGAACCTTCACGTTGTGATGCGCTCTCTTCATCGTTGGACTGATGGCGGATGCAGTGCGATGGATAGGCACGGGGTGCCGATGCTAGGCTGGTGGCTAGGCACTATTTTCGCACACGAACCTTCCTAAGATGCGCTCCAATCCAACCGACAATTTGTTTCGTCGGTCACCAGAGACGCCCATCGTCCTCTGGATTTGCGCGGCGGTGTGCGCGCATTTCATGCTGGGTGGTGGCACCGAAGAGGTATCAAAAGAGCTACGTGAACAACGCGATGACCGGCGTTACATCGCAATGCTCGGTTCAAAAACGCGCGACCGCATCCGTGCAACCGAGATGACGTTCGATGTCGCGGTGGTTGACGAGGGCACGCCCTCGAATGACCCGAGTGAGCTGCCAAAGCCACCGAAGCCCGAGCCGAAAAAGCCCGAAGAGCCCCAAAAGCCTTTGGAGCAGAAAAAGCCCGAGCCGCCGAAGCAAGAAGTCAAAGTCGTCACGAAAGGCAACGAACCGCCGCCAAAGTACGACGCGGTGCCGCTGCAGCCCGAAAAGCGCATTGCCGTAAAGCAGCACGCGGCGAAAAATCAGCCCGATAATCCAAATGCCAAGTTTATTGCCAACGAGGCAAACAAAGTCGAGCAAGAATCGGTTGCTACGCAAACCGCGCACGACCAGGACGACGAAAACCCAACGCCAGGTGCAAACAAACCTGGCGGGCCGAAAGACCACACCGGCGACAGCGATCGCACGAAAATAGCCGACAGCGACGAGCACAAAGGCGAGGCGAATCGCGCCCCCGGCGAGAAAGGCACAGAATTCGATATCCAAAAAGATCCGCGTCCGCTCGAGAAGCCAGCAGGCGCAGCTGTGGCTAACCTTCCCGCGGCCCACGCGCCACCAAAGGCCGGTGGCGACGGCCGCCAGCCACAATCCCCCGCAACGGCCGCAGCGCCGCCAGCGCTCGTGCCTGGTACACCGGCCGCGCCATCGCCAGACGGCGCGTCAGGAACGTGGTCGTTCAACCCCATCGTTCCCGGTGCGCGCGCGTCGAACACGAGCGATCCTGTGCCGGGTACAACGAACCAGAACAGGCCCATGCCAGAGGCCAGAAATCACACGAAGTGGCTTGGCCTTGGCGGCAAACCTGGTCCTGGTCAAGTGAATCTGAACTTGTCACAAAGCGGCGTGGTCGCCGTTGTCGGGTCCGACGAGCTGCGCAAAGAGCGCGAGGCCGACGGCGAACGCCGCAGAAGCGAGCACCGCGGCTCGTGGTCGGCGTCGAATTTCGAACGCTGGCGCAACGCAATCGAGAACTACGTCTCGAGCGTGAAACCGGGCAACCAAACCGCGCTCAATACAGCGGCCGTGCCGTTCGCCACATACCTCAATTCCATTCACAATCGAATTCACCCGATCTTCGCGGATAGCTTCCTTGGTTCGCTCGACAACCTGCCGAAGAACCATCCCATGAACGACATGAAGCTTTTGACGCGTCTCGAAATTGTCGTAAGCCCCAAAAATGGGCGCGTAGTCAAAATGGGCATCGTCAAAACGAGCGGCATTACAGCGTTCGACATTGCCGCACTCGACAGCGTCAATCGCGCGCAGCCTTTCGGCCCAGCGCCCAGCGCCATCATATCGGCCGACGGCAACGTTTACCTTCATTGGGAATTCCACCGAGACGAAGTCTTTGCGTGCACAACCGCCAACGCGCGGCCATTCATGCTCAACACACCGGCCAAGTCACCAAGCCCTGATTCGCCGCCGCCTGCACCAAGCCCTGCGCGGCCATCGCGCGAGCGCGGCGCGCCTCCTCCCGTGAATATACACGAAATGCGCGAAGGCTCCGCCACAAGTACGCACGCGCACGGCTAACGGCTAATCGCCGCGCCCGCATCAGCACAAAAGCGGCCAAGATGGTGTAGGTTGCGCCGGAATTGGTGACAATGAGCGCGTCCAAGCCAATCGAAAAAAAGCGTGATCGTGGCAGCGGCAAGCGAGGTCCCAACCTTGCGTGGGCGTCGGGTGCGCTCATGCTCGGCGGCGCGGTCGGCATTTTGGCAAAAGTGTTTGGCGTGCTCATCGCGCCCGGCATGCTTGGAATTGCCGAACAAAGCGCGATGACTAGGACCGAGACTTTGACCTCGACGCTTGCCTACGTCCTCGTGGCCATGCTGGTTGCCCTGGTGAGCACAGGGACGTTCGAGCTCGCGCGAAGCCCGAGCATCAGCGCGCTCATGCACGGCTTCGTAGTTACGATTTCCGGGCTCATCATAGCGCTCGCGTCTCCAGCCGTCGTAGATAAGCTGCACCCCTTCGCGGCCTTCGCGCTCGCCATTTTCTCCGCCATGGTCGCGTTCGCAGTAGGCATCCTCGTGGCACGTGTCCCGCACACCCGAGCACTCGGGGTCGCGCTCATTTTTCTTGCCATATGTGGGCTTCTGCAGCCAACCGCGTGGGGCGCTGTCACCCTCGCCAGCGAGCACGTAAGCCTCACGGCGTTCAACGTTGGTCGGATCGCCGGCACGGTCGCCATCGTCGTCCAAGGCATCACAACGTTGCTCATCGCTGCATGGCTCGCAGCGCGCTCGCGCGTCAGCCGATTCTTCGTGAACGGCGCTCTCGTCTTGGCCTTTGCCATCACCTACCTCGCTGCGCGCGATCACGCTCCGTCGTCGCCCGTGATCGCCGTCCTTCGCGCGTCGCTTCTTCGGGTGGTAAGCATGCCGGCATCGAGCACTGTATCCACGGTCGCGGCCTTCTTGCTGCCCGCGTCGCTCTTGCTCGCCGTCATCGCATTGGCTCAGCGCCGGCTGCCTGTAGCCATCAAGGCACCGTTCGCATTTGCGCTTTTGTCGTTGGGGGGCTTCGACGTACCGCTGCAGGCACTTGCCATCACTACCGCCGCCACATGGGCCCTGCTCGCAACGACCGACACTTGACAGCCAGCCCTAAAAACAGTACCTCGGCCTCTCTTTCAGGCGCGTAGCTCAGTGGTAGAGCACTACCTTGACACGGTAGGGGTCGTTGGTTCAATCCCAATCGCGCCTACAACGAACTCCACACGTCGCGAGTCCCCTACGTCGATTGGGTCGATTGCTCTGCACGAGCAGGCAATCGCAGCGTTGCGCGAGCTGCTTGCCGGCTTCGAGCGTGCCGAGCGTGCAGGCAAAGCCGCCGGTGGCGCGGTTCTCGGTGACGTTCGGAACAACCCCCGCCATCGTCAAGAAATCTACCTTGGGCTCGTGACTGTGCTGATGCGCATGGTCTTCGTGCTCTACGCCGAGCCGCGCGGTCTTTTGCCGAGGGAAAGCGATTTGTACTCGCTTGCCCGCCTGCATGCGCAGTTGCTTGAAGACTGCAAGGCAACCGGGACAGGCGGGAAAACGGGAGCAAGCGCGCTTGACAATCGCTGCGGCGCGTGGGCATGCGTCATCACACTTTTTCGCGTTCTGTACGACACTAAAAAGGGCGCGCTTTTCAATCCCGCCACCTATCCATTCTTGGATGCCCGACCGCACGTAAGCGACGGCGTGGTCTTTCGCGTTCTCGATCACCTCCTGGTGCCGAACGGCGAGCGGCTCGAATACGAAAGTGTCGACGTCGAGCAAATCGGCGACGTGTACGAAGGGCTAATGGGCTTCGAGCTACGAGTCACGCAAGGCGAATCGCTGCATCTGCAACCTAGCGAGGAGCGGCGAAAAACGGGAAGCCACTACACTCCGCGCAGCCTGACGCAACTCGTGGTGCAAACAACGCTGCGCCCGATCCTCGATGCCCTTGGCCCACAACCAACACCGGGGCAGATTCTCGCCCTCAAGATTTGTGATCCTGCGATGGGCAGCGGCGCATTCCTCGTCGAAACTTGCCGTCAGCTTGGCGATCACCTCGTGGCTGCATGGCACCGCGAGCAACCCCCGATGCGCAATGAGAATCCAGACCGCTTTCAAGTTGACGCGAGATCGAGGCGGCCGGCGAGGAGCGGACCGGAACAGCCTGCTTCGGCTTTGAGGACCGCACCGCAGCCGCCAACGAAGAGATCGCGTCAAATCGAAAGCGGTCTTGCACGCTGCATGATCGCGCAGCGTTGCATCTACGGCGTCGACAAGAACGAGCTGGCCGTGAGCCTCGCGCGCCTGTCGCTTTGGCTCGTCGCCTTCGCGAAAGACCATTCGTTCACGTTCGTGGATCACGCGCTTCGACAAGGCGACTCGCTGATTGCATTCCACTGGGAAATCGAGTTCCCCGAAGTTTTCGACCATGGCAACGGAGCGGGCTACACAAGTGGGTTCCATGCCTTTGTCGGCAACCCGCCGTGGGTGTCTTACGCAGGCCGAGCCGCGCAGCCACTCGATGAGGCGAAGCGCGCCTATTTCAAAGAGTTCTACGAATCTTTCGGCGGGTACCGAAACTTGCAAGGAATGTTCGTTGAGCGCTGTGCAAAGTTACTTCGTGCCTCCGGACGCCTGGGGCTAATCCTACCCAGTTCGATGTCTGAGCAAGACGGCTACAGCCCAACCCGCTTGGTGCATGATCGGCTCTGCGTTTGCGACGACGATCTTCCTGATCTCGGCGAAAAAGCCTTTGCGGGCGTGTTCCAGCCATGCATGCTGCTAAGGTCCACCCGGCGCGCGTCGCCCGTTACCATCAACGTTGCTGCATGCTGGCCCATCGAGCGCCCTGATCTCGATGCCGCGTCGCGTGCTCTCATGGCAAAGATGAATCGGCCACCTTTGCCAGAGTGCCTTTTCGGTGAGCGCGGTCTTCAGTCATCACGCGATGACACCGGACACTTGACCACTGCACGAAATGCGATCCATTCGGTGCCGCTGCGTGTGGGTGGCGACATCGAGCCGTTCCTTCTCAAGCCACCGTCGCAATTCGCGGACCCAGCGTGGTTCGGCACGAGACTTCGTTCTGCCGGGCAGTGGGCGGAGGTTCGCGTGCTCATTCGGCAGACGGCGCGCTTTCCAATAGCAACGCTTTCCGATGGCACTGCCTTCCGCAACTCAATCCTCGCCGGGTTTGCGAGCATTGATTATCCGGCTGAATTTCTCGTCGCGTATCTGAACTCAACGCCGATTCGTTGGCTGCACTACGTCCGATATCGCGACGCGCGCCAAGGAATGCCGCAGATGAAGATCGGGCACTTGCGCGCGATGCCGTCGCCGCCGGCTGGCTCCCTGGTTGCCGATCTGGCCAGGATGGGACGCGCCCTGTCGTCTGCCAACGTTGGCCTTCTTCCGAGCGCACACAACGCAATCGATGACGCCGTGGCCCGTGCGTTCAACCTTACGAAGCGCGAACGCGCGCTTCTGAAAGCATGGGCAAAGGCAACTCGATGAGTGCCCCTAAACTTTTCTGGCCTGGCAAAGAGCGGGCTCTGAAATCGCGTCCAATCGGAAGCGGTAAAGCGCCAAAAGTGTGGATGGCCGAAGGCTACGGTCGTCTCATCCACGGCGACAATCTCGCGGCGCTCGAGTCTCTCTTGCCGGAGCTGACAGGCAAGGTAATGCTCGCCTATCTCGATCCGCCGTTTCTCACGAACAGGGCGTTTCGAACGCACGGGAATGAATTTGCTTTCGACGATCGCTGGTCGGGGCGCGCCGAATATCTCACGGCGCTCGGTCAGCGCCTCGTGCTCGTCCGCGACCTCGTCGCGCCAAACGGCTCGGTGGTCATCCACGTCGACCCGAAGATGAGCCACTACATCAAAGTGCTTGGCGACGAAGTCTTTGGCGACGATGCCTTCGCGAGCGAGATCATTTGGCGATACCGGCGCTGGCCGAGCAAAACTTTGAATTTTCAGCGCGTGCACGACGTGCTTTTGCGCTTCCGAAAGGATCCGAAAGCAAAGCCTCGCTTCAACATGCTTTACGAGCCGCTCGCGCCGTCAACGGTCGCAACGTGGGGCACGAACAAGCAGCGTGCTGTTTTTGAAGCCAACGGGCGCCGCAAGCGCTCGCAAACAACCTCTGAAAAAACCAAGGGCGTGCCCATGGGCGATGTGTGGGACATCGGCATCATCGCGCCGGTATCACGCGAACGAACGGGCTACCCGTCCCAAAAGCCGGAAGCGCTGCTCGATCGGCTCATCACCTCGCTCACCGATCCGGGCGACATGGTGCTCGACCCCTACATGGGCAGTGGAACCGCCATTGCCGTTGCTGCCAAGCGCGGACGCATGTTCGTGGGCATTGACGAGAGCGATGTCGCTCAAGAGATCGTCCGCACGCGGCTCGTAGCAGCGGGCGTGCAAATGGCCGGCGCCGCCTGACCAATTTCGATTTAAAAGCAAGCATTTTATTGCATTCGTAGGGGCGCCATTCATGGCGCCCAACCGCTGGCGGATCGCCGATACCGAGAGCGCGCGATGAATCGCGCCCCTACAACCAACAAAACGCACATTCGTAGGGGCGCAGCATGCTGGCGCCCCTACCGCGCGCCGCGCGTGAACGAGTCGCAGGCTGCGATCGCAACGCAAACCAAAGGGCTTTACCTTTTCAGTCCTTTTGGTCGGCCTCGAGCGGAGCTAAAAGCTCAGATCATGCACGCAAGGAAAACCGCTCGTGACGCGTACCTTCCGACGCGCAACGACGACGCGTTCTTCACTCCCCGCGGCGATATCACCTTCGCCGGCACCACGGCAGCACGCGTTTTCGCCCATCGCGTGAACGAAACCGACAGGCGCTCAGGAGAAGCGCTTTTGCGCCCCGCCGAGCTCGCCGCAATGGCGCTCGTGCACGAGATCTTCCACGTTGTCATCGAGCTATTCCGAAAGCGTCATCCCACGAGCTTCGAGCGTTTGCTCGCCAAGCTCGACGTCGATCTCGCGGGCACCACGCGCGAAACGGTGCTCGCGTTTTTGCACACGTTTCCTCCTCCTGCCATCTACAGCCACGTGCGCGGCGACGGCAACGAAACGCCCGAGAAGCTCGTTACCCGCGAAGGGCGCAAAGCCGAAGACGTGTTCACCGAAGAGGTGCTGCTTCTCTGGCTCGTCAATCAGAACCCGGCGTACGATCCGGTGCGCAGCATCGTCACCGATTACGATCTCGGCCACGCCTACCAAGCCTTGGTGCGCGAGGCGCGAAGCCACTTCGACAGCGAAGCGCCTTTCGGACCGCGAGGTCAGAGCCTCATCGATTTGCTCCTCGAACCAAGCCGCCGCAAACCGAAGTCGATTCTCGAACAGCTAAAACTCATCGAAGAAGAATGGGGCCAAGCCCTTGGACTCGACCAGCTCGATATCTGGCGACGCGTGCTTTGGGCACGCGACTTTTTGAACGAAGAGGGCAAGTACTTCTATCGAGGTGGCCCTGGCCCAGGCTCGCCCTTGCTCGACGCGATGCGTTTTCGCCGCTCGGAGGCAGAGCCAAAGGCATTCAGTGCCGATCTCGATTGGATGCCGCGCGTCGTGCTCATTGCAAAAACGGTTTACGTGTGGCTCGACCAGCTCTCGAAACAATACGGCCGGCACATCGAAAGGCTCGATCAGATCCCTGACCAAGAGCTCGACATTCTGGCTTCGCGCGGGTTTTCAGGGCTCTGGCTCATCGGGCTTTTCGAGCGAAGCCTGGCGTCAAAGAAGATCAAGCAAATGCGCGGCGATTCGGACGCGGTGGCTTCGGCCTATTCGCTCAAGTCGTACGACATTGCTTGGGAGCTTGGCGGTTTTGCCGCTTACGAGAACCTCAAGCACCGCGCATGGCAGCGCGGTATTCGCCTCGCGGCTGACATGGTTCCAAACCACGTGGGCATCGATGCCAATTGGGTCATGAACCACCCCGACTGGTTTTTGCAGGCCGATCATCCGCCGTTTCCGAGCTATCGCTTTGGCGGCGCCGATCTCAGCGACAACGATCGCGTCGGAGTTTTCATCGAGGAGGGCTACTGGTCCAACACCGATGCAGCCGTTACTTTCCGCCGTCACGATCGGCACACCGGCCACGATCGCTATTTGTACCACGGCAACGACGGCACGAGCATGCCGTGGAACGACACCGCGCAGCTCGATTACACCAAGCCCGAGGTTCGCCACGCGATCATCGAGACAATCTTGCATGTTGCACGCATGTTCCCGATCATCCGCTTCGACGCGGCGATGACGCTCGCGAAGCGGCACTTCCAACGCCTTTGGTTCCCGCTACCCGGCAGTGGCGGCGCCATTCCTTCACGCTCCGATTACGCGCTGACGCAGGAAGAGTTCGACCGAAGAATTCCCGTCGAATTTTGGCGCGAGGTCGTTGACACGGTCGCCGAGCGCGCCCCCGATACGCTTCTTCTTGCTGAAGCGTTCTGGATGATGGAGGGCTATTTCGTTCGAAGCCTGGGCATGCACCGCGTCTACAACTCGGCGTTCATGAACATGCTCAAGCGCGAAGAGAATCAGAAATACCGCGAAACGATAAAAAACGTTTTGGGTTACGAACCTGAGATTCTCAAGCGCTTCGTCAACTTCATGAACAACCCTGACGAGGAAACGGCGGCCGTTCAGTTCGGCGGCGACGACAAGTACTTCGGCGTGTGCGTGCTCATGAGCACCATGCCGGGCCTGCCCATGTTTGGTCACGGCCAAATCGAAGGCTTTCACGAGAAGTACGGAATGGAATACCGACGCGCGAAGTGGGACGAGCGACCCAACGAAGGCTTCGTGGCCCGCCACGAGCGCGAGATTTTCCCGCTTTTGAAGAAGCGATATCTCTTCAGCGGTGTCGACCGATTCGCGTTCTACGACTTCGTGGCCGATGGCGGCGGTGTCGACGAAGACGTGTTCGCGTACTCGAATCAAGTCGGCGACGAGCGCGCAGTTGTATTTTACAACAATAAATTCAAAAGCGCGCGCGGGCGCATCCACACGAGTTGCCCGTCGCTCGGCGAAGACGGGCAAGGGCGCACGACTCACATCGCCAACGTGCTTGGCCTTTCCGCGGCAGGCGGCGATTGGATGCGCTTTCGCGACATGACCAAGGGGCTCGAATATTTGCGTCACGTGGCCGACATTGGCGGCGGCTTTTTCTGGGAGCTTGGCGCGTTCAAGTACCACGTTCTGATGGAATTCCGCAGGGTCACGGCCACCGCGGAAGAACCGTGGGACAATCTCGCGGCCTCACTCGGTGGCCACGGGGTGCCTTCGCTCGACAGGGCCCTCGTCGAGCTGCGTTTCAGGCCCGTACACCAGCCGCTCGCGCATGCGCTTTCGCGAGGACATGTCGACTATTTGCTCTCGGGCTGGGATGACAAAAAACGAAAGGTGAAAGACGACGTGCTCGCGGCGTTGGGCGAGCGGCTCGGTCACTTTGCCGACGGGCTTGGATACATGCGCGGTGATCTTGCTCCGAACGTGCGAAAAGGCGTGCTCGACAAGGCGCGTGCACGCTTCGAAGTCGTCATGAGCATGGCGCACGCGCCATCGGACGACTCGCAGCCATCGCATAAGCCGCCGAACGCCGTCAAACCGGAAGAGGCGTCCGCACAGCAATCGCAGGATTCCCTCAAACCGGAAACCGCATCCATGTACGTTGCGCCGTCGGTGCTCGTGCGGTGGGTAGAGCTGCGAGCGGCTGTCGACATGATCAAGACAGTCGAGGCAATCGCAGCCACGCCTGCAGGCATTGTTTCGTCGTGGGAGCTCGCTCTGCCGGTGACGAGTGCGCAGGGCGACTCGTACGAAGCGCAGCTCGAAGCAACCTTGGTGTTACTCGCTGCAACTCTGCCCGAGGCGCCGTTGCGCCAAACCATGCGTGCGGCGCTGTCCGATACGCGCGGTGTGACATTTCTCGGTGTACACGACGCAGGCGGAGAACGCTGGCTCGTCAAAGAGCGCTTCAACGAGCTTGCAGCCGCCCTTGCCGAGCGCAACGTCGCGCTCGGCATCACGAGTCGCGCGATCGCGCAAAGCCAGGCAACCGAAGTTGCGGCCATCGCCGATCGCGAGGGCTATCGAGCCGCCGCTATCGAAAAAGCACTAGCAGCCAGACCGCTTTCAAGTTGACGCGAGATCGAGGCGGCGGCGAGGAGCGGACCGGAACAGCCTGCTTCGGCTTTGAGGACCGCACCGCAGCCGCCAACGATGAGATCGCGTCAAATCGAAAGCGGTCAAAAGAACTTGCCGAGGTTATCGACTGCGGTGCCCAGCGATGAAAGGCTACTTTTTAGCCCTTCGCGTGCCGTGGTCCAACTATCGTTCGGCGCGCTGTTCAGCGCATTGAGTTTTGATTGCGCCTCGCCTCGCGAAGACTGGTATTTCGTCCATTCCGTATCAAAGGCCACTTTCTTATCGCCCTGAAAGCTTTGGGCCTTCTTTTTGTATTGGTTCGCCGTGGAATCAAGAATGTCGATTCGTGTCCTCGCCGAATTGGCCACACTCTGGCGGTCTTGAGCGATTGCCGACTTTGCGTCGGAAACGTCTCTCTGCGCATCGGCAACGTCGTGTTGGCCACGGGTCACGGCCGCGGATCTGTCTTCTCCATATTGCGCATCGACCGAATTGACGTTCTTGCGCGCGTCGACCTGGGCGCTCGTGAGCCTTGACTCCGCCGACGCGAGATTCTTGCTCAAATCATTTTTTTGGGAACACGCCACGAGTCCGAGCGCGAGTGTCGTACCAACAGTAACCGTTGCCATTCGTTGGATTGCCTTCATGACCTACTCCTTCGCAAAGTGCGCGTGCTGCGTCCCGATGTCGGGTGCGAGCGCCGTGCCGCGATTAGACCCGGACCGCTTTCAAGTTGACGCGAGTTCGAGGCGGCGGCGAGGAGCGGACCGGAACAGCCTGCTTCGGCTTTGAGGACCGCACCGCAGCCGCCAACGACGAAATCGCGTCAAATCGAAAGCGGTGCGCGCTGCCGTCACATCCCGCGCGGCACCGCTGTCCGGCGCGTTCGCATACCTCCGAACCGCGGCGCGGCAGTCACGGCGTCATGGACGCCCTTGGCGATGGGCGAATCATCGAGCCGAGACGCCAGCTCCGCCGGTCCGTCGTAGATCGCGATAGCGCCTTCGAGCTCTGCGTCTTTCCACCCACCCGTGCGCAGCACAATCGCCGCGACTCCTGCACGTTTGGCTGCTGCAATGTCGTACGGCGTGTCACCAACGAAAACGGCTTCTTCGGCCGGAACACCGATGCGCCCGAGTGCTGCGTCGACGAGATCGGGATCGCCCTCGGCTTGGTCGACGTCCTCCATTGTGACCACGTAGTCCATCAGATCGGCAACCGCCGCAACCCGGAGCAGATGATCGAGATCGGAGGCCAACGCCAGCGTCACGGCCACGCACGAAAGACCGCGCGAACGCACTCGGTCGACAAGCACGCGAGCGCCCGGCAAAGGACCAAGGTCGGGCAAATAGTGCGCCTTGAATACGGCCGAGCGATGTTCGGCGAGCGCGCGGCCTTCGAGCGAGTCTGCATCGATGTCGACCAGCTCGCGAAGGAGCCGAGCTTGGCTCATGCCGATTCGCGATCGCACATGCTCGAAGGGTACGCTTTTTCCGTGCCCCCGCAGAGCGTCGAGCCATGCGTGGGCGTGCGCGTCGTTGCTGTCGAGAAGCGTTCCGTCGATGTCGAACAGGACGGCCCGAATTCGCGCCATTGCTTACCTTTCGTTACGCCTTGGCCTGCATTGGCACGCGGCATTCAAAAGAATGCAGTGGACGTGCCTTGCGCACATTTGAGTGCACCGCAAAAGTCGATGAGATTACGGGCGAGATCGCGCGCTTTCAAAATGCTTCTACGCACGAAATTCGAGGCGAGATGCATCGGGTGAGGCGAGACAGCTTTCGCTCCACACCCCGCGGCACGCAGACTATGGGATATTAAGCGCTGGGTGGACAGCCCTTGCCAGCGTTGCGAGCCCATCGGCGACGCGCGGTCCTGGCCTGAGCACACTCTCGTCGGTAATTGGCACGACGTGATCCTTTTCGACGGCGCGGACTTTGTTCCAACCTGGCGTGTCTTTGCCAATGCGCGATTGACCGTGCGCTTCGGCGATGGCTGCGTTCACGATGACGTCGGGGTCGAGCGTGAGCACGCGCTCGACACCAAGGATTGGATAGGCGCCGCCTTCGGTGATCACGTTGTCGCCTCCCGCATGGCGGATCATTTCGTCGGCAAAGCTGCCTGGGCCTGCAACGCTGAGTGGCTCAAGACCAAAAACGAGCAGGATACGCTTATGTGGTTCGCCCGCAACAGCGGCTTCAATGGCCGCCACGTGACGGTCGATTGCCATGGTGGTTCTACGCGCTTGTGCGCTGTGGCCAACCTTTTCTCCAAGCCCAAGGATCATCGCGTTGATTTGTGAAAATGTCTCGGTCTCTGGGAAATAGGTGTATAGGCCATGTTGTTCAAGATTGTCTTTGAGCGCCGAGCCGGCGGGGCCGCGCGCGCCCGTGACAAGATTCGGGCGGAGCGAAAGAATGGCCTCGAGATTCGGATCCACGAAGCCGCCAACCGAGGGCAATTTCAAAGCTTCTGCGGGCCAATCGCAATAGCGCGATCGACCCACCACGACGTTTCCCGCACCAATGACGAAAAGCGCCTCGGTGGTTGAAGGCGAAAGCGAAACGACGCGATAGCGAGGCGATACGTCGGTTGCATCGGCGTCGCCAACACCGCCACCGCTCGCATGGCGGCAGGCTGCCAACAAGGCGGCCGCAATGGCCGCAACAGCCATGAGCCACATCCCCCATTTGATAGATGGCATAGTCAATCAATTATCCGCGCTCTAATACGCCATATTTATGCAATTTCTCAATGAGCGCAGGCCGCGAGATCCCGAGTCTTCGCGCTGTTTCGCTTTGGTTTCTTTGCGCCCTATCGAACTCGGCAACAAGAATAGATCGCTCGAAGGCTTCGACACGTGCGCGTAGCGGCGCGCTTGGCCCCGGGTCGCCGCCGTGCCGCCGCGATTCGCTCGGCGGCGTTTGGTCGAGCGAACGCCAGAGCGCAAGACTCAGATGATTTTCGGAGGTAAGTGCAAGCAGCCGCGCAATTGTATTTTCGAGCTCGCGCACATTGCCAGGCCACGAATACTCCGTGAGCGCACCGACGAGCGCCGGGTCGAGGGTCACCTGCCCCATGCCGTAGCGATTCGCGTAGGTGCGCACGAAAGCATGAGCGAGGGGCGGAATGTCTTCGGGTCGTTCGCGCAGCGGCGGAACGCGAATGGGCACGACATTGAGGCGATAATAAAGGTCTTCGCGAAATCGCCCTGCCTTTGCTTCAGCGGCCAAATCGCGGTTGGTTGCAGCGACGAGACGAACATCCACGTGTTCCGGGCGCCCGCCAACAGGTTGCACTTCGCCTGATTGAAGAGCACGAAGTACCTTGGCTTGTATCGGCATGGGCAGCTCGGCAATCTCGTCGACAAAGAGCGTGCCTTTGCTCGCCTGCTGGAAATAGCCCGTGCGCGCTTGGTGCGCGCCCGTGAAAGCGCCCTTGGTGTGGCCAAAAAGCTCGGACTCGGCGAGCTCGCTCGGGATCGCGGCAGCATTGAAACGAACGAAAGGCTTGTCGGCGCGTCGTGAGTGCGCATGCAGCGTGGCCGCGAGGACATCTTTGCCAACACCGCTTTCGCCGGTAAGCAGCACGGTGACATCTTTCGGAGCGACGCGCACGACAAGGTCGAGAACGCGGCGGACCGCGGGGCTTTCGGCAACGATGGGCCGGCCGATGGCTGCCTCGGTTCGCAGGCGTGCGTTTTCCAGTTTGAGGTTGCGCTGATCGATGGCGCGCGTTACCGACAGGACGATTTCGTCGGGATCGAACGGTTTCGGCACGTAATCGAACGCCCCGGCCTTCATGGCGGCAACGGCGACGCGCTCGGAGCCGTGTGCGGTCAACATAATCACAGGCACGCTTGGATCGTGGGCACGCAGAGTGGCAAGAACTTTCATGCCGTCAACGTCTGGCATGGCCAGATCGGTAAGAACCACGTCGGCACCACGGGCCTCAAAGGCTGCAATGCCACTCGCACCACCGCCAGCGCAGTCGACGTTGTAACCGACATCGCCAAGAACAGCGTCGAGCGTGAAGCGCATGGAAGGCTCGTCGTCGATGACGAGAACACGTGCCATAGTTGCAGCTTTTATCATTCAGGCTGCGTGGATGGCGCTGCGATTGCGCCCGTGCTTGCAAGCATTGAGCGAGGGTTCGGCAGCTTCGCGAGGTTAGAATTCGACGCTTCGGCGTTCGCTGGGAGCAAGATCGTGGCGGTTGTGCCGCGCCCGCACTTACTTTCGAAGCAAAGCGATCCGCCGTGCTGCTCGATGATGCCGCGCGCGATGGCAATGCCGAGCCCCGAGCCGCCTTCTTTGGTTGTGAAATAGGGCTTGCGGATGCGGGCAAGGACTTCTGGAGCCATGCCCGCGCCGCGATCTTTCACTTGGATTTGCGCGGCGCCATCGGCGCAACTTTTGGCGACTTCGATGCTGACGTCGGAGCCTCCGGGTGAAGCCTGCATCGCGTTGAGCACGAGGTTCAAGATGGCTTGACGCAATTTTTTGTTGTCGGCAAAAATCATGAGCTCGCGCGAGCCGCGGACTTCGAGATTCACGCCAACGTCGGTTGCGCGCGTTTCGAGAAGAAGCACGAGCTCGCGCGCGATGTCGAACGGGCGAACCTCGGCGAGGTCGAGCTCGCCCAACCCACGCGAGAAAGAAAGAAAGCCTTCCACGATGCCTTGCAGGCGCTCGGCCTCGGCCGACACAATCGCGAGGCGCTCTTTGACTTTGGCGTCGGTTGCGTTGCGCGCAACATGGGTGGAAAGCCCCTTGATGGCTGCGAGCGGGTTTTTCACCTCGTGGGCGAGACGCGCGGCAATGCCTTCGAGGGCACGCGTGCGGCCTTCGCTTTCGTCGCAAAGCTCTTCGCGACGCACGGCCAGCTCGAGGCCAATGCGCTCGTAAGCACGCGTGACACCACGGCCGATTTTGAAACACGAAGCAGCTGCAACAAGGCCGCTAATCAGCGAAAGCGCAACGTATTCGTCGCTTGCCCACTGCATTTGCGGTGCAAGCGGAGCAAAAAGCAAGACGAGCCTGGTGTGTGCGGCAAGGGCCATGATGCCGAGCCCGACAACGAAGCCGCCGAAGAGCAAAGGGCGCCGGTCGGCGAGTTCTGGATTCAACGCCGAGGTGAAAAGGATTGGAACGGTCATCAAAAGCAGCGGACTCGCGAGGCCCCCCGTGTTCGCAATGGAAACGAGGATTGCCACGAGCACCACAGCGAGCGCAATCGTTGTGCGCTCGCCGCGTCGTTTCTGTGCAATGGCCGCAACGACCATGCAAATCGTGTAAGCTACAAGCTGAATGACAACGCGCAGGCGTGGGGCGCCGCGCAAGGCAAGCACGCCAACCACGATGACTTGGAAAGGCAACATCATCACCAGGCGCTTGCGCGAGGTCACATCGAGCATTTCGGCGAAAACGCGTCTTCGCACCGCCAGAAAGCGCTCGTTGTGCTGCTCTTCTTGCGCCGAGAGGCTGTCGCGAACGCCACTCCCACCACGTGCGCGACTGTCGCGGCCTTCCATCATGTCTTTCAAAAGCATACCGCAGCAGCCTCGCTTGTTCGATGCCGCGCATGCAGCCACGTTTCAGGATTTGGCGTGGCGGCGTGAGGGGCACCCACAAGGGATGCCCCTACGAAGAATGCGTTTTGTTAGCGGTCGCGTGTAGGGGCGTATGGCCATACGCCCCTACGAACGGGTCTTGATGGCTGTAGGGGCGCAGCATGCTGCGCCCGGCGAACCAAAGCACCTACAACGAAGAGGAACCCAAGGCCTATGCGCGACCACGGCGGCTCGGTCGCGCCGACCGCGGCGAGCGAGCTGACGGCGACGGAGCATCCGGCGCTGCTGGGCGGAGTAGTAGGCGCTGCTACGCTCGGCGAGCTCGGCGCCGTGGTTGGAGTTGGCGTTGGCGCGGCCGGCGCCGGTGTGTTTGCCGCTACACCACTGTCTTCGGCAGCGCCCGCGTCGGGTGCGTCCGGGACTTGCGGCTCAGTAGCATCGCCGGTCCACGACGGCTCGGGGTAGAGCGTCCAGTTCTGCGAGGCTGTTTCGACCGTGCTGACAACCATATCGCGAAAGGCATCGAGACGCGTGTAGATTGCACCTTCACACGCGGTCTTTGTGGTTTCTCCACGTGACAGAACGCCGAAGGAGACGGCGCCTTGGCCGCCGTTCGCGGAAAAAGAGTTGTCGTCGAACGCGCTCGAGCCGCTGTCACCCGGGCATGCTCCGTCGCCACCGCCGAACTCGCTTGCGCTCATCGCCGCAGTGGGACACGAAACCGTGGCCGTTGGGCACTCGATGGGTATGCCTTGACGGATGTAACGCGTGCCCGCAGTGCCGGTACTTGGCGCCGTCATTCCGTAGCCAATGGCAGTGTATGTGCGGGCGTAGCGCGCGCTTGTCATGGGATACTCTACGCCCGGTGTGATGGGGGTTGCTTCGGAGGCGTCGATCGTGTCGGCGAGCACCAGCAGCGCGATGTCGTTGCCGCAGACGTGGGTGTCACTCGGAGTGACGAAGCTATCGACCGCGTGCCACGTTGGGTTGCCCGAAAGCATTTGCGGCGACGTAGTAATCGCAAAGGCTTTGGCTTGCTGACTGCCGAAAGTGGGGCTTTGCGAGCAGTCGATGATTTCTGGTGATGTTTGAACGCAGTGGCGTGCGGTGACAACGACGTTCGGCGCGATGAGTGCGCCCGAACACACGGCAGCACATGGCGGGTTATTGCCGCCCGTGGGACCGATGCACACACCCACCGCAAACGAGTGCGTTGTGTCAACGGTGCCGCCTTGAATGGCCTGTTGGGCAAAAGAAAGCGGGCCATCATCAGCCACGGAAGCCGAGTTTTGCGAGCAGCTAGCAACAGCAAACGCGAAAACCGCGACTCCCGTGGACACGGGCAGCCAATCAAACCTCATGACAAAAGCTCCAAGTTATCCAAGTGAAATTTGTACTCTAAGGTGCAGGACGATCGCGCCTGCAAAGCATACGTGACTAGCGTGACCGTCTTGTGCGACTGGAAAATTCTATGAATTCACATTTTAAAGAGCAACGCGGGCACTAAGCCGCGCCAGGGCAGCCGCGGGACGTCGCGGGAGCACGCGTGACGCAGGCTCGCGCGCTGCTTTTTACTGCCCGGAGTCGATTACGATTTTGCAATCGCTGTGAAGTTTGGCCTTACATGCCGCCTCCTAACCTGCTGAACTGCGCTGCCGCACCGACTCGCTGGTGCGACACATCATTCAACGGACAACGGAGGACATGCGCAATGAGGACTGCTCTAACGTTAACGGCGGGTATCGCGGTGGTACTGCTCGCGCCTGCGGCTTTGGCTCAAGACCAGGGAGGGGCGGGCGCGCCGCCTCCACCACCACAAATGGCCCCTCCACCGCCCCCACCTGGGCACCATGCGCCTCCGCCTGCACCCAACGACGACGACAACGGCCCTTCAGACCACGAAAAGTACGCCGTCGGCCACTTGGCATTTGGCTACATGGGGTTCAGTGACGTCCCAATCTACCCTGCTACTGGCACCACTATCGGTACTGTCTCGGCTCCCGTTGCTGGCGTCCGTTATTGGTTCAACGAAAAGTTCGGGCTCGACGTGGGCATTGGCCTTTGGGAGCAAAGTAGCTCCAGCACCAACGGCAGTACGACGACAAGCAACCCAAGCCAGCTTGCCATTGCCTTGCACGGCGGCGTGCCAATTACTTTTTATCACCAGAAGCACTACAAGTTCCTTTTGGTTCCGGAGCTAAACATCGGCTTTGCGCATTCGAACGTGCCGGGAACTGGCGGTGCGGCCGACACTTCTCTCAACGGCTATGTCATCAATCTCGGCGCACGCGCCGGTGCCGAAATTCACTTTGGCTTTATTGGGATTCCGCAGCTCGCACTTCAGGCAGGTCTCGGTCTATACATAAACCAAGAACATGTATCGGCGTCCCAAAGTGGCGTCTCGGCTTCGGCGAATAGGTTCACGCTCTCCACAACGGCAAAAGGCAATCCGTGGGATATCTTTGCCGGCAGCATCTTCGCGCTTTATTATTTCTAGGCCGCGGTAGATCCTGAGGGCGCGATGAATCGCGCCCCTACAACCAAAAACGCATATCCGTAGGAGCACCCCTTGTGGGTGCCCTATGGGGCGGCCCCTACGGGGCTATTTCTACATACGCGCCGTCGGGCAAAAGCCCCGCGGCGCGTCCGCGTTTAAAAAGCTCGTCGAGTGCGCGGCGAACATCGTCGGGTGCATCGAGCGTGTCGTCGTTCGCATACATCGCGAGGTAACGATCGAGCGACGAGGCGTCGAGGCCAACATCGGTGCGCGTTTCCTCGGCGAGCAGCGCGCGCGCCACTTCATCGCGGTGCTCGGCTGCCCAGCGAATCGATGATTGGCATACACGAGAAATCGTTTCGATGGATTCGGCGCCAAGGCTGCGCCGAATGGCATTGCCACCAAGAGGAAGTGGCAACCCACCCGTGGCATGCGCCCACGCCTCGCCAATGTCGGTGACTTTCACAGTGCCTTCGCGTTCGTAGAAAAGCCGGCCTTCGTGAATGAGCAGCGAAGCTTCGACCTTTCCACTTCGCAGCGATTCGAACGCCGCTGCATAAGGCGCAATGGGCACGACCACCGGCTCGAAATCGCCGAGTAGCAATCGCAAAACCAGATATGCCGTGGTTCGCATGCCAGGCACGCCAATGCGCTTGCCTTGCAGCGATGCGAGCGTGCGCGGCTCACGAGCCACGAGCACCGGGCCGTAGCCCCGCCCGACCGACATGCCGTGCGGCAGAAGCAAGTAGTTTTCCGAAATGCGTGCATATTGCGCAATCGACACGGCAATGACGTCGGCATCGCCGGATTCGGCGCGCTGGTTCAGCGTTTCGGTGTCGGCGCGCTCGGCGGTGAAGGTGAGGCCTTCGGTATTCACCTTGCCGTGAAGCAATGGCCAAAACATGAAAATGTCGTCGCTGTCGGGCGAAAATGCGAGCGCAATAGGGCTTTTCACAACGCCGTCGTACCGCGGGACTAGACCGCTTTCAAGATCCCGAGGGCGCGATGAATCGCGCCTCTACAACCAACAAGCGGTCAAAGAGAGTCGACGATGACCTTTTCGCGATCCGCAGCGCGCTCAGCGGCCTCGATCGACAACACATCGGCGTCGTGCATCAAATCCGAGCGATGTAACCCCACGGTTGCAAGGAGGGCACGCGATGGCGTAAGCCCAAGGTCGGGCGCGTGGACAAAGAGCTTGCCGAGTTGTTCGGCGTAGGCCCGAGCGAGCGTGCGGAAATCAATGTTGTCGAAGACCTTTGTACGGCGCCGGCTTGCCGCGGCCGATGCCATCAAGCTTGCCGTAAGCACATGATAAAGGCCCGCGAGACGAAGCTTGGCCACCCTGTCTTTGTGAGCAAGAATGCGACGAAGAAAGTGCGCATTGAGCGGCACGTGAAACGACTCGTCGCGCGTGAGAATGGTGAGCATTTGGCGGATTGCCGGATGCTGTTTCGCGGTGCGAAGGGCGATGCGATACGTGGTGGAGCCAATCGTTTCGAACATGAGATTCGTGAGCACAATGCTCTCGTGGCGCTTGGCTCGCGCGTAGAGGTGATAGAAAGTGCTCGTGGTTGGCCCCATAGGCCGAAGCTCGCCACCAAGGAACGGAAGGAACTTGGTGAGAAGCTCGCGGTGCCAGCCCTCTTCGTCGCCATAAAGGCGCAACGTCTCGGCGAACTCTGGATCGGCCTTTTCAACTTCCGAGGCAATTTCGTGCGCCTGGCGTAGCCCCGATTCTTCAGCACGAAAGGCTGCGTTGAAGAAGGCAATGGCGCCATTCTGTTCTTCGGAGCTTGCCCAGTTGATCGGCGTCGAGAGATCGAGCACTTCGTCGTACATGCGCTCGCGACGCTTTTTGAGAAGACCAAGCCAGTGTGCCGTTGGGAGATCGTTCGTGGTGGCCATAGCGCAGGTGACGCCTAGCACGTCTTCTTGGCAAGATCTCTTGTCAACCACATAAAAAAAAGAACCACGATGAACGGCTTCGGTGTTTTAGAATCTTTCTTTTATGTCCATCGACAACGACGACGACGAGAACTTCGCAGCTTTGTTTGAACGTGAGGCTGGCGCGCAAAACACGCGCAACACGCGAAAGCAGCGGCGCGTGCCGCGTGTTGGCGAGCGGCTCGAAGGGGTGGTGGTGCAAGTTGGGCGCGACGCTGTCTTCGTCGAGCTCGACGGCAAACTGCAAGCCCTGCTCGAAGCCGACGAGGTTCGCGAGCCTGACGGTTCCATTGCGCTTTCGGAAGGCGACAAGATCACCGCGCATGTGGTCGAAGTCGACGAGAAGAGTGGCGTCGTTCGCCTTGGTCGGTCAATGGGCAAGGCAGCGAGCCTTGCCGCTCTCGAGCAGGCTATGGCTGCGGGGCTTGGCGTCGACGGCAAAGTAACGGCTTCGAACAAAGGCGGAATCGAGGTCGACTTGGGCACTGCGCGCGCTTTCTGCCCGATGTCGCAAATCGACGACAAGCGCGTTGGTGACGCCGATATTCAGGCGCTTTTGGGCCAAACGCTCCAATTTTTGGTAACTGCCATTCGCGACGGCAAAAGCGTAGTTGTATCGCGGCGCGCATTTTTGCAAAAGCAGGCGGCCGAGTTGGCCGAGCGCGCCATGAGTCAAATCACACCCGGTGCGGTGCTCACCGGCACGGTGACGAGCCTTCGCGACTTCGGCGCTTTTGTCGATCTCGGCGGCGTTGAAGGGCTCATTCCCCGCACAGAAATCGCGCACGATCGCAGCCTGTCCGTGGGCGATGCTTTGAAAGCCGGCGACACGGTCGAAGTGCAGGTGCTCCAAGTCAAAGACAGCGAGGCCAGCGAGGCCAACGCGACGAAAGCGACGAGAGCGACCAGACCGGAGAGCGCTTCGACAAAAAAGATCACGCTGTCTCTCAAGGCGCTCGCAGTCGATCCGTGGGCGGAGCTGTCAATCGTCGAAGGTCGCGTTATTTTGGGCACGGTCACCCGCCTCGCAGAGTTTGGCGCTTTCGTGCGGATTGCATCCGGCGTCGAAGGGCTCGTTCACGTCTCCGAGCTTGGTCGCCGTACGCCCACACCCAATGCACCCGGTGCGCCGAGTGCGATGCCTTCCGAAGGCGACGAGATGCGCGTGGTGGTCAGCAAGATCGACCGCGTGTCGCGCAAAATCTCCCTTGTACCTGCTCCCGATGGCGCGGAGGTTGGCACAACCATCGTTACCAACGCCCAGGTAAGGGTGGGTGCCATCGTGAGCGGCGTTGTCGAGCGCATCGAGCAATACGGACTATTCGTGCAAATCGACGGCACAACAGGGCGCGGAGGTCGAGGTCTCGTCCCCATCGCCGAAATCGGTGTTGCTCGAGGAACCGACTTGCGCAAGGCATTCCCCATCGGCACAGCCGTCACCACGAAAGTGCTCGAAACCGGCGAAGGCCGTCTCCGGCTTTCGATCAGAGGCGCCAAAGACGCCGAAGAGCGAGCGGCTTTCGAAGCCGCACGCGGCAAAGCAAGCGCACCAGCATCGCTCGGGACGTTCGCGGATTTGCTCAAAGGCCGCAGGCTTTAGGCATGGCAGTCATGTTGTCGCTGCGCATGTGACTTCGACGTGCCGTGGCTGTCGCGGTTGTCGCGTGATCGTCGTCAAACTATTACCAAACAGTGACGGCATCGCGTGTGCTTGACAAGGCACCATATAGGCAAGCGTGAGCCACTTGTCCGAGTCCGAAAGTCTCCTCGTCTTCTCCGACGTCCATTTGGGCAGCGACATCCTCGATGGCGCCGAAAACAAAGCGCGTCGTTCTGCCACCATCGATTCCGATCTCGCCGAACTGCTCGCGCACTACCGAAGCACGCCACCACGCGGCGCGCGGTGGCGCATCGTCATTGCCGGCGACTTCATCGATTTCATTGGCATGAGCATCCCTGCCGAGGCAACCACACGCATTGCACTTGAAACGCCACCGAACGAGGAAGAGCGCGAGCACGGTCTCGGTAACGCCGCCGATCACGCAAGGCTCAAGCTTCGTCGTGTCGCAGAACGTCACGCCAACGTATTTTGCGAATTGGCCATGTTCGTGGCCGATGGTCACGCGCTAACGCTCGTGCATGGCAATCACGATATCGAGTTTCATTGGGATGACGTAAAAAATGATTTTCGCGAAATTCTTTTTTCGCTTGCCACTGCCAACAATACCTTTCTCCATCGCATCCATCGCGAAAGCTTTTTTTCGCGCATCGAGTTCAACCCTTGGTTCTATTACCGTGACGGTATCTGCTACATCGAGCACGGTCATCAATACGACGCGTTCTGCGCAACCACCCACGTCATGGCGCCCGTTTCACCACTCGATCCGCGCCGCGTTGCCCGCTGCTTCTCCGACACATTCCTTCGCTTCGTCGTTCGGCGCACCGTTGGCATGAAGGAATACGGGCACGAGCACGTCGGCCTTTTCTATTATGTTGGATTCGGTCTGAAGCTCGGCATGCTTGGCATGCTGCAGCTCGTTTGCCACTTTACGGCAGCCGTTGTGGCGCTGTTTCGCTTGCGGCGCGCGTATTTGTCGGAGGCCGCTGCCGTTCTGCGCGCCGAGCACGAGCAGCGCATTTTGAAGCTCGCCGAGGCGACGCGCCTGGGCAAAGACAAGTTGCGCGCGCTGCTCTCGCTGCAGGTGGCGCCGATTTCTTCGTCGATCCGTGGAATTCTCGCCAGCGTTCTGCTCGATCGAATCGCGCTCGCATTGCTCTCGGCCTTCACATTCGTTCTGCTTGCGGCTCTGTCTGCGTTTCACGGGCATGTCTTCTGGGGCGCGCTCGGCGTGCTCGTGACATGGTCGCTGCTCAATCGCTATTTGTCGTCGCGGCGTGAGGTCGATCCGGCGAAAGTCATGACCGAGCGCGCGGCTCATCTTGCGCGACTCTTCCCCGCGGCATTCGTGGTGATGGGGCACACCCACGTACCCACGATGTCATCCGCAGGCAGCGCCACGTACGTCAACGTTGGATCTTGGGCAGAGGAAGACGACGCGCAAACGAATTACCGCGCAGCGCGAACGCATCTCGTCATTGAGGTTGGTGACCGAGGCGCCGAGGCCACGTTCTGCACATGGGAAGCTTCAGGCCCGCGCGCGTTCGAGCTACCCAAATCGAAAGCGGTCTAAAGCCCGGACACAAAAAACCTTTACACGACCGTATGAGGCTCGTAGCCAGCGAGCTTGAGATCGTGCACCATCCTGATGTTATCGTCGAAACACGTCGTCGATGCGCTCGGCGACAAGGGTCCGCTCCGTCCATCGACGGAGCTCGTCAACCGTTGCCTTGGCGATGCGACTCTCAGCGGCGACATCGAGGGCACCGAAGCGCAGGCGAAGAAGGCTCGTGAGCGTGTCGCTAATGCCTTCGCGGAGCCCTTGCTGGACACCTTCGCGGAGCCCTTGCTGGACGCCTTCGCGCAGCCCTTGCTGGACGCCTTGCTGGACGCCTTCGCGCAGCCCTTGCTGGAGCCCTGCTTTGCGGCCTTCTTCGATGAGTCGCTCGGCAAGTGTCACGTAGGCCTCCTGAACGTTTTCGCCAACGTCCTCGGCGAGAATGGCGTCGATGATGTTGGCATGTTCATCGTTGCGAACATACGCAATATAGCGCAAAATTGCTTCTAGCCCTTCTCGTCCATTCTCCGCCTCGCCGAGCTCGCGAAACGCCTGAGCCCACAGGGTCAGGGCGTCGGCGGAAAACCGCCCGCCTCGAGCCGTCCGCAGCGCCCACAAGACCAACCGCGACACCGCCGTCATCGCGCGGCCGTAGAGCTCCTCGTCGCTCGCGTGGCTCAGATCGTCCACACAAAATTGGAAGTCAGGCACGTACGCTCGCGCCGCTTGGAGTGACTCGCCATCCAAGTCGATGAGGTCCAGCAGGCGCGTCGCCGCCGTCCAGCCGGTCTCACTATGGTGAAGAACCACGGGGATGACGGCCGGCAGCCGCCGCGCGTCGGGGTGATCGCGCAACCAGTTTTCCCACACCCGGCAAATGTAGCCGAGAAGCCGATACGGCATCAGCCCATCGACCGTGCTTTGGTGCTCGAACAGAAGATAGAGAAACGCTTCGCGCTCGCGGAGTTGAACCGAATAAAGAAGGTCGGTGTGTCGTTCGCGGAGCGTCTCGTCCACGAAGCTTCCGGGGCGGAGCTCCAGGCTCTTGAAGTCCATCGCCTTGACGAGCGCCGAAGGAAGCACCGAGCAAAACTCTCCCGCTGCGTTCGTGACGTCGGAGAAGACACGCTTGAAGAGCGCATCGTGCGGGTTATTGCTCGCCATGGCAATCGCAGGCTGCACGCGCGAGCTTCGGATGTCTATGCCCACGGCCCGATGCGGTTCTCAAACTGGACGCGGCTTATTAGAGCGAGCCGTGCGTCATTGGGCGGCCTTCGATCCAGCGGTGCAAGCTGCGGTTCGCGCCATCGATCGTCGCAGGCTCGACTATCTCGAGGAACTGCTCGTCAAGCGGGGGCTCACGGTGACGCTTTCACAAATGCGCGCACAAATTCTTTATTGGGCTTTTCTGGGTTTTGCGCTGTCGAGCACGCAGCTGCCAGGAGCGCGAATGCAGTCCTTGCTCGATGAGCTCCTGCAGATGGTCTCATCGGCACGCTTTCAGGTTGATTGACCAGGTTGACCAAGTTGACGCAATCTAAGGCCCCGCGTCGAGCCCCCCCTCGAGAATGGGCGGAGGCGCCGGTGGTGCGGGCGGCGTTGGGCTCGGCGTTGGTCTAGGTAGAGGTGCGGGCGGCGGCCCAGGCGGAACCGGGCTCGGCGGCGTTGGAGTCGGCGCGGGCGCTTGCGCATGTGCACGCGTGCGGCCAATCGCAGCATCGGCAACCATGCCGAACGCGAACATGCTGACAACGGCGACCGCAGCGAATCTGTCGCCCGGGCCGCGCTTTGGAGCTCGCAGACTCATGAGTCACGGTAGTGCATCTGGCAGGCCACCTCACCGCGTTGCTGTCGCGTTGCCCTATTGCGCGTTCAGCCGAGCCAGCACATACACCACGAGCGCACCGACCCACAAACTTGCGCGCACGCGCATGCATTCGCGCCACGCCCAATACGGCGCGAACGGCAGAAGGGCGAGCGACACGGGCCCACGCCACCACGGACGCCTGCGCACGAGACCGAAGACAATTACCACGTGCACGGTGACCAAGAGCGCAAAGGCAAGGTTCAGGGCCGTGACAACGACGAGGTTCTTGAAGTGGGGGCTCATTTGGTTGGGATCGACGATGTCTGCACGTGCGCGCCGCTCGGATCCACGATGGCGCCGGGAAGTGTCTTGGCAACGGCGAGCGGCGCGGGCTCGCTCACCTCGTTCCCAACGCGATCGCGCCACGCACCTGGCGCCATCAATAGCATTCCAGATGCGTCGCGCACCGTGGTCCACGGAGCGAACTTCGCATTCGCTGGAGGCATAACCCATCGCCCGCGCTTCCATGCCCACCGCCGGCCTTGCCACGACCACTCGCCGTCAATCCACACGGCGCCTGAATGACTCGGCTGCGCGGGGATGATCTCCACACGCGCGGGCGGCGGATTGTACGGAACCCGAGCGAGCGCCTGCGTCGTCTGCGCCGCGAATTCCGGTTGCGGCAGGCGTTTGGGGTCGCACGCGGCCGTCGCAATCGCGGCAATCGCGATGCACACCTCGGCAGCGTGCTTGCACCTCACTTGCATGCGTTGTGCACCGGTACAAAAAACACGCCTTTCGCGATCGTCGTTTTTGCGATCGTGCTTGGCGGCTGCCACGCGGTGCCGGAGGGACGCCTCGCGGTGGATGACGTGACGGTGCGCGGGCCACGCGCGGTTGGCACCGAGGCCATCGAAGACAAGATCGCCACGGCCCCAAGCCCCAAATTTTTGGGGCTTTTTCAAGGCTTCGTAAACGAATATTCGATTTTCGATCATTTTATTTTGCAACGGGATCTCGCGCGCATCGAGGCAACTTATCGCAAAAAAGGGTATTACGAGGCCCACGCGCGCGCCGGCCGCGTCATTGCGCGCAATGCGCGACACGTTCGCGTCGAAATCGTGGTGGAGAAAGGGCGCCCCGTCCTCGTGCGGCGCGTAACCATCGATGGCTTGGATGGCGTGCCAAAGAACATCCGAGACGCAGTGCAGTCGGTCGCGAAAGACGGGCTGCCGAAAGACTCTCCGTTCGACGAAGACGCCTTCGAGAATACCGAACGCGCCATTGCCCGCGTGCTTTCCGACCACGGCTATGCCTTTGCAACATCGAAGGGCGAAGCTGCCGTTGACGTGGTCGCGCGCGCAGCGGATGTATTTTACACGGTCACGCCCGGGCCCGCGTGCACTTTCGGCCCTCTCACGATCGACGGCCTCGGGCCTATTCCCGAAAGGCCTGTGCGCGCCGTCATCGACATCAAAGAAGGAGCGCCATTTTCGCAAAGTGCCGTGGAAGCCGCGCAGCGCGCTGTCATGGAGCTCGGCGTATTTGCCTCTGTCGAGTTCACCCGCGCGCTTCCCAGCCAAACGCAACTTGAGCCACCTGCGCCACCTACTGGGAAGCGCTCGCCGCAGGTGATCCCAATGCACGCGAAAGTCGAAGTTTCGCGCCTGCGCGCAATTCATCTCGGCGGTGGTTTCGAGTTTGACGCCCTCAAGGCCGATGCCCATGGCGTTGTCGGTTGGGAGCATCGGAATTGGTTTGGCGGCATGCGCACGTTGTCGATCACATTTCGGCCAGGCGTCGTGCTTTATCCATTGCGCGTAAACAACATTGCGTGGCCCACTCACCCGCTCTTGGAGGAGCGCACGAGCATCGATTTTCGTCAGCCTAGCTTTCTCGAGCGGCGCACAGCGGGATTCGTGCGTCAAAGGTTCGATGTCTTTCCCGTGCTGATCGACCCGAATCCGCCTGCCAACGCGCCCGTGCTTGGCTACACGGAGTTCAAAAATGCCGTGGGCGTCGACCGAACCTTCGGGAGCGTTTACGTTGCTTTTTCACACAATCTTCAAGTCGATTCCCCGTTTTCGTATATCGGGCCCTCAGACCCGACGCTAAGCACCATTTTAACTAGCTATCCTGAGCTGTTCGTTGCGCTCGATCGGCGTGACGACAAGATTCGCACACGGCGCGGAATTTATCTCGCGAATACCGTGCAAGTGGCCGCGAAACCATGGTTCAGCAACGCGCATGACATCAAGGTGCAGCCGGAAGTGCGGGTGTACACGCCGCTGTCGAAACAATCGGTCTTTGCAGCACGCGCTTCGATCGGATTTCTCGAACCAACGAACTACGGCACCACGATCACCCATGGCTTGAACGAAGTCGGAAGCAATGCCGAGCAGACACGCGATTTCCAATTGACGTTTCTGCGTGGCTTTTTCTCCGGTGGCCCGTCGTCCAACCGCGGATATCCCATCCGCGGAGTCGGTCCATCCGCCGTTGTTCCATTTCTCTCACCCGTCGTCGCGCTCGGCCAGGTGTCTCCCTGCACCAGCAACGAATGCCGATCACCAACGGGCGGCTTTACGCTTTGGGAAACGTCGGTGGAACTTCGCCACACGATGGGCGGCCCGATCTCGGCCGCGGTCTTTTGCGACGCGAGCGATGTTTCGCCACAGCCGAACGATATTCGACTCAGTCATCCGCACCTGTCGTGTGGCTTTGGCGTGCGTTACGACACAGCCGCGGGTCCCATTCGCGTCGATCTCGGCTACCGCATTCCCGGCTTACAGGTCATAGGTAAGCTCACGCCCGACGAGAACATACCGCCAAATTTCGTTGGCATTCCGATGGCAGTGCATCTCGGTGTCGGAGAAGCGTATTGAATGCGGCATTCGGGCTAAACCTATTGCGACGCCCATTGCGCGTAGTCACCGCACTTGCCAAATGGGTGCTCGGCGGCGCGTGCTTCGTCGTAGCTGCGCTCGTCAGCATCGTTGTGCACCTGAATGTGCCGGCGGAAAGGCGCCTTGTCGCACGTGTGGCAAGTAGGGCGCTCAGTTCTGTTCTCTCGGGCACGGTCGCGATCGAGCACATTGGCCAACTCACCTCGCGCGGAATCCACGGCGCGCGCGCGCGGGTGCGCGATCCTGACGGAACCGAGGTGCTCTTCGTCGACGGGTTACGCGTCGACGTCTGCTTGCTTTGCACGATTCGGTCGTTGTTCAAAGATGGCGAGGTTGTCGTTGACGCGACTCACATCGAGGTTCGTCACGCGTGGGTCCATGGCAAGTCGCCAGGGTTAGTCGATGCAGAATTCAACGGCCTTGCAGGCTCATTTCACTATAGCGAGGAGCTGATCGTCGCGCAGATCGATCGACTCGACATGCAAAGTCGCGCGCTGCCTCGAGGGGCAAACCCAAACGGCAGAATCGCAGGGCACATGCGCCTGCTTATGGCGGCGCTCCCTTGTGTTGAGCCCGAAATCCATGGCTCACGCTCCGCTTCTTTCGAGAGCCACGGCCTACGGGCTCAACGGAGCGCGACGTCTGCGCCTCGCCCTTGGATTTTCAATCACAGCGCAACGTGGTTGCGCTGTAACCACGATGCCGCTCGCATCGAGGCTGACGGCTCGTTCGATGGGACGCTTTTTGGCGCACCAGCAACGCTGCGCGCGACGATGAGCGAGATGCACATGGACGCCGTGCTCGATGCCCGCGATGACGAAGGCGACGATCTGCGTCGAGCACTCCCAGAACTCGGATTGCGTGCACCAACGTCGGTGCACGCCGAGCTGCACGGCGAATGGCCGCGCGCATCGATGGCGGTTCACGCCGCCGTTGGCACGGCGCACATGGATGCCAATGTAGCGATGGATATTGCATCTACCTCGTTCGAAGGGCGCGCCGAAGCCTCTGGCCAGCGCATCTCATACGGCAAGGGCGCAGTCGACGAAATTCACATCCGCGCGCAAGCGCATGGCACGCTCGCGGTGCCTTCCATTGAGATTGACGTGCACACACGCGGCGCGCGATGGGGCGCCTTTCGCACAGAATCGATGAAAGTACGCGGAAAAATCGGCAAGCACCAGGACACAATCGTTGTGCATGACCCTCGCATCGAGCTTGTTCGAAATGGCCAATTGGCCACGGTGATTGCCGACCGCGTTGCGATTCAAAGCCAACGATTGGCGATCGAGCACGCCACGGTTCACGGCATTGGCGCGCCCGTCTACGCCGACGTAGTTCGCACGCCACGCGAGGTCAAAGCGAAGGTCGTTGCCAAAGGAATCGACCTTGGGCGCGCGGCCGCGTTCGTTGGGCGCGAACGCGACGTTCACACAGGGACGTTGACGATCGACTCGAACATGCTCTTTCGCGGTAAGCATTCACAAGGCGAGGTGCACGCCAAGGTCCGGAATCTGTCGGCGTTTCGCGTTCGCGATGCGCATCTCGACGTGGATGCCAAAGCGATCGATCGCACGATCACGCTCGATCTCGACGGCTCTATCGGCTCAACCGGCCACATTGCCCTCCACACCACGCGCTTGTCGGTGTCTGGCGATCCCGCAAAGCTTTCTTCGTGGCGCGGTGCAACCGGGCGCGCCCAATTCGACGCCGCGATCGATATGCAAAAGGCCATCGCGCTTTGGCAACCACGCACTCGGCGCACTCAGAAGACAAGCCAAGTGGGCGGATGGCTCGTGGTTCGTGCGGCGCTCTCACGCGACAGCCAGTCGGCGCCGCTCGATGGACGCCTCAGCGTGCGCACGCAAGGACTCGCGGTCTCGAGCATAACGCCTCCGGAGGCAATCCTTGGCACCGTGGAGGTGAGGCACGCACCAGGGTTTCACATGAGCGGCATCGACGTGGGACTCGATGCAAGCATCGACGGCATGTCGAATGATGGCGAGCTCGCCGTACGCCTTACCGATAGGCACACGGCGCTTGCTGCACTTGATATCAAGGCGATCGCGCCATACCGAGAATTCTTGCATAATCCAAAGGCAGCGTGGAAGAAGCTCCAAGCCGCGGCTGTGAGCGCTGCGCTCATCGTGCCGGAACGCGCACTCGACACACTGCCATCGGTGTTCGGAACAGGAGCCATGGCCGGTGCCGTGGGCGGCGATTTGCGTGTCTGGGGCACGGCGGGCGAGCCGCACGTCGAGCTCACCGCGCACGCGCGCGGCGTTCGCTCGAAGTACGCGCCGCTCTCGATGGCAACCGACACCGAAATTGCATTCGCCTACGACGGAACAACTGCCAATATCGGCGTCGACGTCAAAAGACGCGATCGCCAGATCGCGCAGCTTACGTCGCGCGTCGACGTCGAGGCAAAGGATCTTGCTGCCGAAGGATCGGCGCTCGCAAAGGCGTCGGCAAACGCGACAAGTGTGGGCCAGGCATTCGCGAAGCTGCCATGGAAGGGCAACACCAAGATTCGGCTCGATAGGTTCCCGCTCGAACTGGTTGGGCCCCTGGCAGACGCCCGGCTGCACGGCAACGTGAGCGGCGAAGTTGCGGCCTTTGGGCTGCACGACGACCCACGCCTCACAGCGCATCTGTCGCTCGATTCGCTGCGCATCGGGCGAGCCGACTACCAGATCGGAACCATCGCGATCGATGCAGATCGCAACAATTTTGCGCTCACCGCGCACATGCAGCAAGCAGACGGCTTTGCTGACGTCCGCGCGCACTCAGGCTTGGTATGGGAACGCGGACTGGTTCCGACACTGAATAGCAGGCAGCGGTTCGAAGCACGGTTCGTTGCAAGCGCATTTCAAATAGCGGCAGCGTTGCCGTTCGCGTCCGATCTGTTCAACGACTTGGACGGACGTATCGATGCTGATGCGACGATCACCATGGATCCCTCGACGAAGTCGACGACGATGACGGGACACGCAGCGCTTCGCGACGGTTCGATGCAACTTGCAATTATCGGTGAAACGTTCGACAACGTTCGCGCCACACTCACCTTTGCGCCTGACGGCAACCTTCACATCGACGACATAGAGGCCGACCATGGCGGTGGACAGGTGCATGGCAATGCCGTCATTCACTTCGATGGTCTGCTATTGCAAAATGCAACAATAAACGCGGCCATCCCCAAGAAGAAACCCATCAACTTCGCGTTCCAAGGCCAGCCCATCGGCGACATTTGGGGCAACGCAAAAGTCGACGTGTATCACGCCAGAGACAACGGGAAAACGACGCTATCTGCCAGTGTGCCGAACCTTCACATCAAGCTCCCGCAAACCATGAAAGGTGGCGTAGAAGAATTTCGGAAGAACGAGAAGATAAAGGTTGGCGTGTACTCGTCGCCAAACGAGCTTCTCGAGCTCCGGCTCGACCAGAAAGATTTGCAGCAGAAAGCACCGAGCACACCTGTCGATGTCGACGTGGCGCTTGGCGAAATCACCCTCGATCGTGGGACTGAAGTGCACGTTGTGCTTACCGGGCAACCTCACATCACATTCGCCGAAACAATGCGTGTAACCGGCACAATCAATGTCAAAAGCGGCAAAATCAACGTCCAAGGCAAGGAGTTTCGTGTTGAGCAAGGAAAGGTGATCTTTCAACCTGAAAACCCGTCGAACCCAACGGTCGTAGCCTCGGCTGTGTGGACGGCAACCGATGGCACAAAGGTGTTCGCCGATTTCAGAGGGCCGCTCAAAACCGGGCAAGTCAGCTTGCGCTCAGAACCTGCTCGCCCCAAAAACGAGGTACTCTCGCTCGTTCTTTTTGGAGGCCCCGAGAACGACCAGACCGGCTCGCCTTCTTCAGGGGGTGAGCAGCAAAATGGATCGGCAGCGGCAGCCGCAACCGTTGGCGGCGCCATTGCGGCGCAAGGTCTGACAGCGGCGTTCGACGATCTCACCGGCATCCACACGACGGCACGGGTCGCCACCACGAAAGATAACAATCCGCGGCCCGAGGTGGACGTGCAGCTCTCACGCGCGTTCACATTGCGACTCGCGCACGTCATTGGCACGCCGCCCGTTACCGACCCAGACACGAATCTCGCGACGGTCGATTGGCGCTTTCGCATGAATTGGGCAGTTGAAATGACGTTTGGCGATCATGGCAAGGCCGTGGCGGACGCCGTCTGGCAGAAACGCTACTGACCGCGTTCAGGTTGAGGTGCTTTCGTCGTTGGCGACCGCATCCGTAGGGGCTCAGCATGCTGCGCCCCTACTCGGCTGTCGCGCAGTGGGCATGCACTTCGCACCTCGCTCGATTCAAGCGAGGAGAACGAAATCATGGCCCTGGCTACGCCCGATCGTCCGATGGACGAACAAAAGTCGACAGTTGCGCTCCTGAAAGAAGCACTCGACGAGACCAAGGAGCTCGTTCGCATCGAGATCGAGCTCGCGCGTGCCGATGTGAAAGACGAGATCCGCCGCTCGAAGCACGCCCTCATCGGCTTCACGCTTGCCGCTTCCGGCGTGCTCGTCGCCATTTGCATGCTTTCGGTTGCACTCGTTCTCGCGCTCGGCGGCACGGCGCTCGCCGCTGTTGCGGTGGCAGCTGGCTTCCTCGTTGCCGGGGCTCTAGCGGCATTTGTAGGCTACACGCGTCTGCCAAAACCGCCTCTGGTTCGCACGCGTGAGCGCTTGGAGGTCGACATCAATCAATTCAAGGAGCATCTCGCGTGAGCGACCTATCGTTGCCTTTCGACGCACGTGCCAGCCTCGAAGATCGCGCCACGAAAACGCGCGCACGGCTCGTGCGTACGCTCGATGCGCTCGACCTTCGACGCGAGCAAGTGACACAAGCGAGTCACACCGCACGGCGTCTCGCAGTCCCCATCGCAGTGGTGCTCGTCGCCTTGGGTGTGGCTGGCGCGACCGCCGCCTTTGCCATTCGTGCATCGGTGAGGCGAAAGGAAACGCACGCTCTGCCCAGACGCGTGGGTGCAGCGCTCGAACCAACGCGCAAGGCGATGTTCGGCGAACACAAGCCTTCGATCACGGAAGAAACTCTTCGCAAAGTGATTCTTGCCGTAGCCGGGCTCATGGCCACCGAGCTCGCCAAGCGCGCATTGAAGGCGTCATTCGAAGGCAAATCAATCGCGACGCCACGCGCAAACGGCGAGCTCGCAAAAAAGAGCGGCAGCGCGCCCAACGTCGTTGTGGTTGAACCAAGCACTCCGCGCCTTGCCATTGCTTCTCGCGCAAAGAACCCAAACCCGACAAGAGGAGACATGCGATGAGCGTTCCGGAAGAAGTCCTTGTCGACGAAGCCGCACGAGAGACGTACCCCGCAAGCGATGCCCCGTCGTGGACACCCACGCATGCGGGGACACCCCTGCATCCGCGACACCGTACGGGCAACCCCACCGATGTGCAGCGCCGACTGCGTGCGAACGTCGAAGCCATTACCCTCGCGATCGAACGAGAGCAGCAAAGGCGCGCATCGGACGCGGGCGAAGCGCGCCGGTCGACCGCAAACTTCATTGCCAACGCATTCCTCGAAGCAGGGCGCACGGTGACGCGCATTCCCCTTGGCGTCGAGACTACGGTCGAGACCGTCGAGGCCATTTTGCATGGCACACCGTCAGCCGATAACGATGGCCAGATTGTCGTGGGCGTAAGCTACGATGGATTGGTTCCATCGCCTGCGCCTGCTGCCGCGGGCGTGGCGAACGCTATCTCGGATAACAGCTCGATTGTGACGCTGCTTGCACTCGCGCGTCATCTCGAAGGCACTTCGTTCATCCGCACGGTACGGCTCGTTGCGTTCGCCAACGCGCCGCACGATCTGCCTTTGTCGGGACTGTCACGCGATCGCCGCGGAAGCCGCGTGTACGCCCGACGCCTTCGTGACCGTCACGTGCATGTGCACGGAATGATCGGCCTCGACAGCCTCGCGTTGTCGAATCCCGATGGTGCCATGGTCGCCATCTACGGCAACACGGCATCACGCGATCTCGCGAAGGAGTTGCGCCAAGGGTTTCGGCGTGGCTCTCCGCTGCCTCTTCGCACGTTCGTGCTGCCAAGCCTACTTCCGCTCGTTTCGTCGGCCGACCAGCGATCATTCTGGCGAGAAGGCATGGCAGCCGCAAGACTTTCAGCATTTCCACCTTCGTACTTCGGCCAACCGGCGCGCCCAATCTCACCAGCGCACACACCAGCGCCAAAGGCTGATTTCGACGTGATCACGACATTCGTGCTGGGCCTCGCGCAGGCTGTGAGTGATCTTGCAGGCGGCGAGGCGCAACGGCTGAAGGCTTGAGGCAGAACAATTTCGGGCGCTGCATCGCAGCGCGTGCGGCCAAATTTGGCCGAACTTCGATCGAACGGCACTAGAATGGTAGGCGGCATGAACGACCGCTTCCCTTGCCCTTGCTGCGGGTTCCTCACGCAGGCCATGGTGCCCCTTGGCTTGTTCGACAGTTGCCCTGTTTGTTATTGGGCAGACGACCCCATGCAGGCTCACTATCCAGACTCCGCCGGCGCGAACGCGGTGTCCCTGAACGTTGCGAAGAAAAACTTCGCAACGTTCGGGGCAAGCGAAGAACGCTTCCGCGGTGAAGTGAGGGCGCCTACTCCCGACGAGATCCCGTGAGTATTGAGCAGGTTTCGAGAGTAAGCTGCCTCGCACGTCCGATAGCCATGCCGTCAAAGAAAAAGCGCGCCCTTCGCGTCATCGCAATTCAGCTCCTTTCGGTTGTCGTCGTTGCCTTCGTTGCCTTTGGCATGCTGCATCGGGGGGCAGGCGGCGGCGATGCCGTTGCTGCGCCGCACTCGGCACGCACTTCTGCGGTGGCAACGGACACGCAGGCACCATCGCCCGCTAGCGACCCGCCCCCCATCGCGCCGGCCGCGTCGGTAAGCGTGCCAAACACGACAGCCGGCGACGCGGGCAGCGGCGATCCCATCGATCTTGCTGTTGCCCCTGACGGCGGCGTGCCTTCCCAACCAAGCGGCACTGTGTATCGCTCACCGTTCGCCAAGCCAAACCCTGGTGCGCCCGTGCGAGCGAAAGTTGCCATGCTGCTCAACAGCATTGACGACTACGACGTAAAATCAGGCACATTCACGGCCGACTTCTTCTTGAGCCTCACGAGCGCGCAGCCTATGCCGCCTATGAATTTGCAATTTCCAAACGGCAAACTCGATAACAAAGAGATTCTCGCGGACAAACCAACATTTCGGTTATACCGAATGACCGGTTCTTTCAAATCGCCGCCCAACCTGCGAAACTATCCCTTCGACGCGCAAGAACTCCGCATCGTCATTGAAGACGATTTGCGCGGCATCGATCAAATCCGTTTCACCGCAGACAAAGAGCGCACGCAACTCGCGCGCGGCTTTCGCGTTCTAGGCTGGCAGGTCGATTACGTGGAGGCTCGCTCGCTTAGCCAGGCATACCCCGACCGCTTCGAGGGCGACGACCTGTACTACGGTCGCTACATCTTCACGCTGGGCATCGAGCGCTTCGCCACGAGCGCGGCATTCAAAGTTTTCGTGCCGGCGTTCGTGATTGTCATTATCTCGCTGCTTGGGATGTGGGTCGGCCATGAGCACATGGAAGTTCGTTCGAATTCTGGAGCGCCAATGCTCGCAGGCGCCGTTCTTTTCCACTTTGCGCTGATGCAAGAACTGCCGCCAACAAGCTATTTCACGCGCGCCGACAAAGTCATGCTAGGCGTCTATTTTTCGCTACTTCTCGGGATGATATCAACTTGGTGGATGTTTCTCGTAAAAGAAGAGAATATCCCCATTGTTTTCCGCGTGGGCCGCGCTGTCGTGCCCATCATTAGTCTTGCCGCGATGGTGATCGCATGCTTCGTGTGAAGGACTCGTTGCTGGTGCTGGTCGTTCTGGTGCCGACGCTTTTGGGTTGCAAGAAGAAACCCATGCATCATACAACTACCGTCGAAGTTCATCAGGTTCAGCACTACGGCAACATTGCGGCCGGCAGAATCGGCACAACCGATCTCGAACTCAATTTCGTCAACTGTCCTGGCACGGCCCGACAAGTCGTTCGTGCCAGCAAGGCCTTTACCGAGTGCGCACCAAACATAAAGGCTGGCGATCGGCTCGAAGCCGAGATTGTATCAAGCTACAACATCGAGCGCGGAAGCTATCGCAGCGAAATCTTGCGCCTCGGCGCATGTTCCGTGAAGGCCGACCCGAAAGACGAAGCGAACTACGAAACCGTGCAGATGTGCACCGATCTCGAGGCAACGGGCGTCACCGTCGGCGTCCGGTGCGATCGCACGCGCAGCAAGGAGCTACTCGCCAAGTGCCCATGGTTTCGAAGGTAGCGGGCAGGCACGAGACCTGCCCCTACATCCAACAACACGCATATTCGTAGGGGCGGCCCTTGTGGCCGCCCTTTGAAAGCGGTCTAGTTTGTTATCTTAAGCGCATGACGCCATCCATCGACGAACTCGCTCAATTCGCATGTTGCCTCGCCAACGCATCCGGCGACGCCATTCGCCCATGGTTTCGCACCGCACTCAACGTGGACAACAAAGACCACGACCGCGATAGCTTCGATCCGGTTACAGAGGCCGATAAGCTTGCGGAACTTACTTTGCGTCGCCTTATCCATGCCACATATCCCCGCCACGGCATCGTTGGTGAAGAACATGGCCAACGCGTTGGCGACGAGCCTTTCACGTGGGTTATCGACCCCATCGACGGCACGCGCTCGTTCATCTGCGGCATGTTGCATTGGGGAACGCTCATCGCGCTGAACGACGGCACGCGACCCATTCTTGGCATTCTCGATCAGCCCATAACTCGGGAACGTTGGATAGGCCGCCCCGGGCAAGCCACCTTCGCCGCGGCTGGCGCCATGGAGCAGACAATTCGAACGCGCGCCTGCCCCAACCTCGATGCCGCTGTGCTCACAACAACACACCCAGCGGATCACTTCACGAAGGCCGAAGCCGATGCATTTCAATCCATCGCTGGGCGCGTGCGCATGACACGCTACGGCGGCGACTGCTACGCATACGGCCTTCTCGCGATGGGGCTCGTGGATCTCGTCGTCGAATCAGGCCTAAAGGCGTGGGACGTGCAAGCGATAATCCCAATCGTCGAAGGTGCTGGTGGGCTGATGACATCGTGGACAGGCGGCGATGCGCAGAATGGCGGCCGCGTCGTTGCTGCAGGCGATCCGCAATTGCACGCGCTGGCGCTCGAAGTCCTCTGCACGGTGAAGTGAGAAAAGCGCGAACTTACGAGATTACGAAAGCGCCTCACGCGAGACGAATTGCCCCGCGTATAGCGTGAAATCGCTGCGTGCCAACGTGCCTATGCGGTTTCGCGCACCCACGCACGTGCCGATTCGAGATCGGTCATGGGAAAGGTTCGTATCTCCATGTGAGTGAACGCTGCAAAAAAGCGTGTCACAGGACCAATCCACCCCTTGCTGGTGACAACCGCGCAGCGGCCAAATTTGCTCATATGCGATAGGCTATAGTTGAGATCGCGCCACCAAAGACCAGGCGACATTTTCCCCAATCGCTTGATGATCTCGACGGCGTTTATGTGGTCGTGCTGAGCAATCAGTTCGTCTATTGCCTTGATGACCGCTTCGAAATCGGCACGTTCGATATCGCCATCGACCGTGATTTCAATCACGCCGGCCGCTTTGTCGGTTGCAAGTTCGAGCATGATGACAAACCTCGCACACTACCGCGCTACCAAGATGTGCCATCTCCTCGAAAACAAGAATCGATCCCGTTAGACGGCTGACCGAAGCTTATTGGCAGACTCAAGCAGACCGGCTGGCGTTGCTCGGAATTTCACGTAAAGGTGGTCGTGATCGGTCTCAATTGCGCGAATTCCAAGGATTGGAGAAAGAATTCCAAGGAGCTTTTTGATACGCGCATCGTTCGCAAGCTTCGGTGCTTTCATCAAGTCGATAACCACGCGATCGCCCTCGGCCTCGATCACCATGGCGGGCTTTTTTGGAATGAAATTCACGAGATTTCCAGGGTTCGACAAATCGAGCGCTCCCGACTTGATAAGCATGGCCACTGGCGAGTCGCTTTCGGCTACGAGCGCGAGTTTCACGTCGCGCAACCGTACTCCAACCCGCACGGCACTGTCCGAAATCTCGATTTCGTCGACTCTGATGGCTGCCGATGCACGCACTGGTGTTCCCATGGCATCGACAATCGCGCTGAGCCTTAGCGCAGGCGGGGCACTTGAAATCTCGACCTCTTTTGGCGCCTTTCTTCCCCGAATTTGCCCAGCAAACCACCGCAGCGACGCAAGCGGCACACCGAAACGAAGTGCTGTTGCATTGGCAGCGGCTCGAACCACCTCGTCGGGGTTTTTCCTGACGTAACCAACAGCTGCCTTAATCATTGCGCGCGGACGAATCATGGGAGCGCTAGTTTAACGCGCTCGGCGCCGCGATCACAATGTCGGTTTTCTTCGGAGACAGAAATATAAGAAGTGGAGCAGAGGGGGATCGAACCCCTGACCTTCGCATTGCGAACGCGACGCTCTCCCAGCTGAGCTACTGCCCCTTTGGCGCCACCATTGGGGCGATAGATACTACGCGGTAGGACCTAACACGTCAAGTGTTGGCCTACTTGTATCCCGACACTAACGCTTGCGCCAACAGCCCCCAGCCATCGATCGCCACAAACAGAAGCAGCTTGAATGGCAAGCTGACCTGCGTTGGATTGAGCATTTGCATGCCGAGCGCGAGCAGCACATTCGCAACCACGAGATCAATGACGAGAAACGGCAGGTAGATCAGAAAGCCTATCGCAAAGGCCTCCGTCAATTCCGTCACGACGAACGCCGGCACAAGCACCGTAAGATCGTCGGCGCCAACTTTCGCGGCTTCGGCCTCGTGCGCCGAGCGCGCCTTTTTCGCTACTTTCAGAAAGCGCACGCGTTCCTTCTCGCTCGAATTCGTCTTCAAGAAATCGCGCATTGGATCGCGAACGGCATCGACCCCCCTGTCGATGAGCACAGTCGTGTCGTCCCTCGCGCTGTCAATGAGGGGCATCGTGCGGTCGAAAATGCGCTGCCCAACAGGGGCCATGGCAATGAGCGTGAGCGCTGTGGCAAGCGCCATCACCACCGTGTTCGACGGAACCGACTGCGCGCCAATCGCGCTTTTTACGATTTGCAGCGTTGTCGAGATCTTCACGAATGCCGTCATTCCCATGAAAACGAACGGCACAATCGATGCGACTGCGAGGGCAACAACGAGCGCAATGGGCTTGCCAAGAACGTCGTCGACACGCACCGCTTGGGCGTGGGCTTGGACGCGTTGGGCGTATGCGAGCGGCGCGGTAAGCATAACCGCGGCGAACACCGCAAACATTCTCGTTCTAGTAAGCGGTCGGTTCATGACACCGCCTTGGTTTCGTTTTCTTCATTTGCCGGCTGCGCCGCAAGGTCGACTTGACGCGCCGCGCTGGTAGATCCTTTCGACTTGCGCCCAAGCACGCGCGCAAGCACTTTGCTGAACGGCGCGGCTTCGCGTACGCCGGCGCCCACGGCCTCACTCGCCGCAAGATCGGCAGCGGGCATCTCGCCCAACTTCGTGAAGCCTGCCTCTGACACACCCACCACAAGCACCTGCGCACCAACGCGAACCAGATAGATGTGCCTTCGTGCATCGAGCGGCAATTGGCCCGCAAGCTCAATGGGGCCGTGCGCGCGGCCCACGCCTAGCTTGCGCGCTCCATAAAGAATGACGAACGCAAGCGCACAGACCGCAACCAGCGTTACCAACGTTTCAACAAGGTAGCTTCCGTAGGAACCCATACCGCCCAATTCTCGCAATTGCGCGCGCACGATCGGCGAGGTGGCGCGCGAGGTCAAGGTCGCAATGGGCACGGAAGACTATGGAGACGGCGATCATGTTGACGTACAGCTCTTGGGCGCGTAAGTGTCCCGCCGCCGTGGCACTCGTCGTTCAAAAATTCGGTGGCACTTCTGTCGGTTCAATCGACCGCATTCGCAACGTTGCACGCCGGGCGATCGCTACCCAGAAAGGCGGCCACGATGTGGTCATCGTCGTAAGCGCCATGAGCGGCGAAACCAATCGATTGCTCGCCCTGGCGCACGAGGTGATCAAGGTTCCCGACGCGCGGGAGATGGACGTTGTCGCCGCCACTGGCGAACAAGTTTCCGCGGCTCTCACAGCCATGGCAATTCACGCCGAAGGCGGGCAGGCCCGATCCCTTCTCGGTCACCAGGTGAAAATCTTGACCGACGGCGCGTTCAGCAAGGCACGCATCAAAACCATTGAGGGTTCCAAAATCTTCGACACCCTCAAACAAGGGCGCATTGCTGTTGTTGCCGGTTTCCAGGGCGTTGACGAACATGGCAACATTACGACTCTTGGGCGCGGCGGTTCCGACACCACGGGCGTTGCCGTTGCAGCGGCCATCGGCGCAAGCTCGTGCGAGATTTACACCGACGTCGACGGCGTTTACACAACCGACCCAAACATCTGCCCGTCGGCCAAAAAGATCCCCCGCATCTCGTACGAAGAGATGCTCGAGCTCGCTTCGCTTGGTGCGAAGGTGCTCCAAATTCGTAGCGTGGAGATCGCGATGAAGTACGCCGTTCCGGTTCATGTCCGTAGCTCGTTTTCCGATGCCGAAGGCACCTGGGTCACAGGCGAAGACAAGGCGCTCGAAAACGACGTGGTCGTTACCGGCGTCGCCTACGAAAAAAACGAGGCTCGCGTGCATGTCGTCGGCGTTGTCGACAAGCCTGGAATCGTAGCCGATCTTTTTGAATCGATAGCCGGCAAGAACATTTCGGTCGACATGATCATCCAGAATGTATCGAAGGCTGGTGTCGATCGCGCCGACGTCCTTTTCACACTCGCGAAAACCGATCTTGCCCGCGCCAAAGGCTTCATCGAAGAGATCGCCAAGCGCCTCGGTTCAAGCGAAGTTCGTTACGACGAGGATGTCGTAAAAGTTTCCATCGTTGGTCTTGGCATGCGTTCGCACGCTGGCATTGCAGCCAAAATGTTCCGCATCTTGGCGAACGAAGGCATCAACATCCAAGCCATCTCAACGAGCGAAATCAAAGTGTCGTGCCTCATTCATGCAAAGTACACCGAACTTGCGGTGCGCACCTTGCACGACGGCTTTGGTCTGAACCGCGTTTAGTCGGACAGAACGCCCGAAAATACATGCCCGGCAGGTCCGCCTGACGTGGCAATGTAGCGGTCAATGGCTCATTTTCGATGGATGACTGCTGGCGAATCCCACGGCCCGCGCCTTGTCGCAATCGTCGAGGGAGTTCCTGCTGGACTTGAACTGCTTGCCGCCCATATCAACGAAGACCTTGCTCGCCGCCAGCGCGGCTACGGACGCGGCGGCCGCATGAAAATCGAAGTCGACAGAGTGGAATTCGCCGCCGGCGTGCGCAACGGCGAAACGCTTGGCTCGCCGATCGCCATGACCATCACGAACCACGATCATCAGAGCTGGCTCGATCGCATGTCGCCGGCGCCCATGCCAAGCGAGCCCGAGGCGCTCACCAGACCGCGGCCAGGGCATGCCGATCTGGCGGGCGGCCTAAAGTACGATCGACGCGATTTGCGCGATGTTCTCGAGCGTGCGAGCGCGCGGGAAACGGCGGCGCGCACCGCGGTTGGGGCTGTGGCCAAGCGGCTCCTCGCTGCCGTTGGAATCGATGTGTTCGCGCATGTTCTTGCGATTGGGCCTGTCCGTGCAGCGCACCTCGAGCTGACGCACGAAGAGATTAAGGCTCGGGCACGCTCGTCCGATTTGGCGTGCGCCGATGAAATCGCCGAAGCGAGCATGAAGGCGGCCATTCGCGATGCGGCTCACGCCGGCGACACGCTCGGCGGCGTTTTTGAGGTGATTGCCGCAAACGTCCCCACAGGTCTCGGTGCCCACGTTCATTGGGACCGAAAGCTTGATGGAAGGCTCGCGCAAGCGCTCATGAGCATTCAAGCCATCAAAGGCGTCGAGATCGGCGATGGCTTCGAAGCTGCGCGCTCGCTCGGTTCTGAGGTGCACGACGCCATCGAATACGATGCCACCACGAAGCACTTCACCCGGCCGACCAACCGCGCCGGTGGGCTCGAGGGCGGCATCACGAATGGCGCACCCGTGGTGTGCCGTGCTGCCATGAAACCCATCGCAACGCTGAAAAAGGCGCTGCCAAGCGTCGACATTCGCACGAAGTTGCCGTACGCCGCAGCCTTTGAGCGAAGCGATGTCTGCGCCGTGCCCGCCGCGTCGGTGGTTGGCGAAGCCATGGTCGCCATTGTTCTTGCCGATGCGTTGCTCGAAAAATTCGGTTCGGATTCTATCAAAGAACTTCTTCGCAACGTCAATGGCTACATCGCGCAAGTCGAGGCTTTCGAATGAATGCTACGCGTCGACCCATTGTTTTGAGCGGCTTCATGGCAACCGGCAAAAGCACCGTGGGGCGCCTCGTTGCTAAATCTCTCGGCATGCCATTCCTTGATCTCGATAGTCACGTCGAGGCTTTGGCAGGCAAAAGCGTGCCGGAGATTTTCGCGACCGAAGGCGAAGCCAGGTTTCGCGAGCGGGAAGCCGCTGCGATTCTTCCTCTTCTCGACGAAGCCCGTCCGCGCGTGATTGCGTTCGGTGGTGGAACGGTAACGATCGAACGTGTCCGCCTTGCGGCTCTCGAGCGTGCAACCGTGGTCACGCTCACGGCTCGACCGGAAACGATTGTGTCGCGCGTTCCATCGCTCGCGGCCCGCCCAAACCTCGTTACCTCGTCACCCCTCGATCGGACACACGACTTGCTCGGTCTGCGTCGCGAGGCCTATGGCGAGTGTCACGCCACCTTTTGCACGGACAAGGCAACACCGTCGGAAATCGCATCAAAGATCGCCGCGCTCGCCGATCGCGATCTTCTTGCGATGCCGCTTGGGTCGCGGAGCTACACGATCGAACTCGCCAATAACGAGCCTGCTCGCCTCTCCGATACATTGACCCGACTTCAGCCGTCGTCCCTCGTTGTGGTGACCGACGCAAACGTCTGGAGACATCGCTCGTCGTGGCTCGAACAGGCCCTTCAGCAAGCTGGTACCGCCGGTCGCCGTACCTTGAAGATCGAAATCGAACCTGGCGAAAAGTCGAAAATTCTCGCTACAGTAGCACGCATCTGGAACGAAGCTCTCGCATGGGGAATCGACCGCGATGCCGTGGTGCTCGCGTTCGGCGGCGGCGTTGTCGGTGATCTCGCGGGCTTCGCGGCATCCACACTGCTCCGCGGTGTAAGGTGCGTGCAAATCGCAACAACGCTGCTTTCGATGTGCGATTCGTCGGTGGGCGGGAAAACAGGTTTCGACCACCCGGCCGGGAAGAACCTGATTGGTGCCTTCTTCCAGCCAAACCACGTCATCCTCGACATCGCGCATCTTTCCACGTTGCCCGTCCGCGAACGAACCGCGGGGCTCGCCGAAGTGGTGAAAATCGCGGTTATTACGGATGCACCCCTGCTCGGCGTTCTCGAACAGCACGCCGAAGCCATCGCCGAGGGCGATCAAGAAGTGCTGAGAGCAGTCGTGCGTAGCGCCGTGCAAGCCAAAATCCGCGTCGTGAGCGACGACGAACGCGAGAGCGGACTGCGAGCGTTGCTCAATCTCGGGCACACCGTCGGCCACGCGCTCGAGGCTCACGGCGGCTATTCGGTGCTGCTGCATGGCGAAGCCGTTGCCATCGGAACGGTCACCGAAATGAAGGCCACCGAGCGGCTTGGGCTCACGCCCCGTGGTCTTGCTGATCGGGCCGAGACGCTCTTCAACCGACTGGGCCTTGCCACCAAGGCACATGCGCGAGACATCGAGGCGGCGTGGCCGTTCGTTCTCGCTGACAAGAAGCGAGCGGCGTCAACCATCAAAGTGCCTGCTGTCACGGGTGCGGGGCAGGGCGCCGTCCACGCCATTGAGATCAAAGCCCTTGCCGACGCCGTCTTGGCCGTGGCGTAGCGGGAGGGTTTCACGTGAAACATTTGGATGATCCCTTGGGACACTTGCCTGGTGCCCTGGCAGAAATCGAGCGCCTCGGATTGTACCGACGACCGGCCGAGGCGGACGACGCGATCGAGGCGGACGCTCTCACGTTTTGCTCGAACGACTACTTGGGTCTCGCCTCTACGAAAGCTCCTGCCTCGGCGAGCGGCACTGGATCCTCGCGGCTCATTTCCGGCGAGCGTAGCGAACACCGTCAACTCGAACGAACTCTTGCCAACTGGCTCGGTGTCGAAGACGCCTTGGTCTTCACAAGCGGCTACGCAGCCAACGTGGGCACCATTTCGGCGCTTGCGGGACCATCAGACCTGCTCGTGAGCGACGCGCTCAACCACGCCTCGATCATCGACGGTGCCCGGCTCTCAAAGTCGCGTGTCGTAGTCACCCCGCATCTGGACCTCGCCGCGATCGACGAGGCCCTTGCTTCACGCCGAGAACCACGGGCCTGGGTTGTCGTTGAAAGCTACTACAGCATGGATGCCGACGGCCCCGACCTCGCTGCGCTGCGCGCCGTGAGCGACGCACGTCATGCGGGCTTGATTGTCGATGAAGCCCACGCCCTTGGCGTTCTTGGGCCTGGTGGCCGTGGCCGCTCGGCCGAAGCCGGCGTTGTACCCGATGCTCTGGTGGGTACCCTTGGCAAGTCGTTAGGCTCCCAAGGCGCATTCGTCGCAGGCCGATCCATTCTTCGCGATTGGCTCTGGAATCGCGCACGCAGCTTCGTGTTCTCGACGGGGCTTGCTCCCAGCGCAGCCGCTGCAGCAACACGAGCGCTGGAGATCCTTTTGCACTCCCCAGATCTGCCAGCCTACGTGCAGCGCCTGGCAGAACGCCTCCGCACGGGTCTACGAGACCGCGTTCAACAGAACGCATTCGTAGGGGCGTATGACCATACGCCCCTACACGCAACCGCCAACAAAACGCACATCCGTGGCGCCCCGCTGTGGCCGCCCCACATAGGGCACCCACAAGGGGTGCCTCTACCGCGGCTTATCGGCTTTGGCCACATCGTCCCTGTCGTGATTGGCAAGCCGGAGGATGCGGTTCGGATTGCCGATTTTGCTAGAGCACGCGGCATTCACGTCACCGCCATTCGACCTCCAACGGTTCCTGCAGGCACTGCACGAATTCGCATCACAGTCACCGCACGGCACAATGATGAAGACATCGATCGCGCACTCGATGTCCTGCACGCCGCATTATCTGTAGTGCCCGTGGTAGAGAAGTAGCCCCAATGAGTCGCGCCCCACTTCTCGTCGTCACCGGAACCGGTACTGGGATCGGTAAGACGCACCTCTCTGCCGCCTTGATTCAAGCTTGGGCAGCAAGACTCCAAGCAAAGGGAATGGTCGAACCGAAAGTCGCCGCCATCAAGCCCATCGAAAGCGGCGTTGGCCGCGACTCGATCGTCGGTCCCGACAGCGAGATCCTCCGTGAATGGTCGACGTTTCACGTGAAACAATCTCCGCCGCCCTATCTGCTCACCCGTGCGCTCTCCCCTCATCTCGCAGCCCGCATGGACGGTCGACGTATCGATTTCTCTGCAGTCACCAACTGGGTTGCGCAAATCCGCGCACAAGCTGACGGAGTCCTCGTTGAGCTCCCTGGCGGGCTCTTCAGCCCCCTCAGCGAAACCCCGGCTCGCACAAACGCCGACCTTGCACGCGCCCTTGCACCAACGGCGATTGCTCTTGTTGCACCCGATCGCCTCGGTGTTCTCCATGACCTGGGGGCAATTACCCGCGCGGCGCATGTCGAGGATCTTCCCCTCTCAGGCATTCTGCTCTCAGCACCTGATCCTGGCGATGCCTCAACGGGCGACAACGCTTGCGAGGTTCCGCTTGTCACGAATGTTCCCGTCCTCGCGGCGCTGCCGCATGCCCCGGTGGAAGTACTTACCATCACCCTCTCCTTGATAAGGGCCTTGGTAACGCTCATTCCTTCGCTCTCCTTTAGATAGACCTTATCCCGCTTTTAAAATGCGGCCGCGGTCGAGCGTTATCCGCACGTCGCCTGCGTCACGCGCAAAGCCTTCGTCGTGCGTTACAACGAGCACGACGGCACCGCGTGCGGACTCATCTCTCACCACCTCACGCACCCGCGCAACGCCCGCCGCGTCGAGGCCTGTTGTCGGCTCGTCAAGCAAAACGAGGAGCGGACGATGCACGAGCGCACGCGCGAGCGCAACGCGCTGCCGCTGCCCACGCGAGTACGTTCGAAGCGGGCGCTCGACAAACGACCCGAGATCGAACCGCTGCCGCGCTGCCTCGAATGCTTCCGCGATGTCGACGCCATGGAGCTTCGCCGCTAGCTCGATGTTTTCTCGCCCTGACAAATCTGCATAGCAGAGCGATTCGTGCCCGACCCAGCCGAGTGTTGCTCGCACCTCGTCACGCGTATGGCCGAGCGCTCCGTGAGATACGCTGCCCGAGCTCGGGCGCGCTAGCGTCCCGACGATAGAGAGCAACGTTGACTTTCCCGAGCCGTTTGGCCCGAGCACCATCGACACACATCCACCCTTAAAACAAGCACTGGCCCCGACCAAAGCGCGAACCGGACCATAGGTTTTCGTTACATTTCGCAGTTCAACCCCTAAAGATTCTAAAGATAAAGCAGAAGACACCCGGCTACACTGCCGTGGGCCGGAGCAGCCGACAAGACCAACGAGACCGGTTTCATGGGTCCGCTGGTGGCATATCATGTGAATCATGTGAAACTTCCACAAGATTGTCGCAGTGGTGCATTGCACGATCTTTGAACTGGCGGCTCGGACTCTCCGCAGATCTCGGCTTATTCAGGGTGCCGACATGCGCTCGCCGTATCTGCGATCGTACCGTACCAGGTAGTATCAGGTCAGCGGCCAAGCGGAGGCGAGGCGACGCGAGACGAGACAAGCGAAGGCCAGCCTGCCAGCGAAAACCCTTGGTTTTCAAACTCCGTGCTATTCTCGATCTATGACTGCTGCCGCTGCGCTCCTGCACGAGGAGCTCCCACTCATCCAGAAGCTGCGGCACGCTTTGGAGGGGGCTCTTGAAGGAAAGCCAGAAGCCGTCGAGCTCGCTTTAGTCGCACTGCTCGCGGGTGGCCACCTCCTCATCGAAGACGTACCTGGCGTCGGGAAAACCACGCTCGCGCGCGCCCTGGCCCGCTGCGTTGGCGGTGAGCTACGGCGCGTGCAGTTTACAAGCGATCTGCTCCCGAGCGACGTTGTCGGCGTTTCCGTCTACGACCAACGCAACGCCGAGTTCGTGCTCCGACACGGACCGATCTTCGCGAACGTCTTGCTTGCCGATGAAATCAATCGCGCAAGCCCGCGCACGCAGTCAGCGCTTCTCGAAGGCATGAACGAAGCCCAGGTCTCGATCGACGGCAACACCATCCCGTTGCCCGATCCGTTTTTCGTCATTGCAACGCAGAACCCACAAGACTTTGCAGGCACTTTTCCGTTGCCCGAATCGCAGCTCGATCGGTTTCTTCTCCGCCTGCGTATTGGCTATCCGCCGCCTCAGGTCGAAATGCGGCTTTTGCTCGAAGGGCACTCCGACACGGCCCGCAACGTGCCTACGGTGCTCGACCCTGCGCGCCTCGTTGCCCTGCAGCGCCAGGTCGATCGGGTGATGATGGACACGGCGCTTCTTACCTATTTGCATGCCATCATCAATGCAACTCGCACCTCGTCGGCGCTGGCGCTCGGCGCTTCGACACGCGGCGCCATGGCGCTCGGCAAAGCCGCCCGCGCCCGCGCTCTTCTTCGTGGGCGGAGCTACTGCATCGCCGACGACATTCAAGATCTCGCCGTTCCGGTGCTTGCACATCGCGTTCGCCTCGCTAGCGACGAAGGCAGTTTCGTTCCTTCACGCGACGAGGCTGAAAGCGCTATTCATGACATTGTCACTCACATCCTCATCCCGCTTTAAATGTGAGCAAGAGCGTGTTTACCAGCCGTCGCGAGCGAGTCGGGGCTGCCGAGGCTAGGGGAGGCGCTCGCGCCAAGCGGGACCTACTCGGTGCATATGTCTCTCGCTTGAAAAGCCTCCGCTCACCGTCGGAGATCAAGGTCACACGCGAAGGGAAATTTTTTGTAGGGCTTACGCTCGGTGTGGCTTTTGCGGCCATCAGCACGGGCAACAATCCGCTCTACTTGGTGCTGGGAATGCTTCTCGCGCTTCTCATCGGCAGCTCCATCATGAGCGAGCTCAATCTGCGCGACCTTGCCGTTATGCGAAAACTGCCGCGACGCGCGCAGGTCGGGCGCCCGCACCAGGTGGAGATCGAAGTCGTCAACTACAAGCGCCGTATGCCGTCGTTTGCGATCGAAATCGAAGATCTTCGCGCCGATCAGCCCGCAGACAAGCGGTGCTTCTTTCTCAAAATCAGCCCACAAAGCATGCAAATTGCAGCCTACCGAAGAACGCCAGCCACGCGTGGGCGTGATGCACACACAGGCTTTCGCATTGCAACGCGCTTTCCTTTTGGACTGTTCGAAAAGTCACGCGAAATCTTCTCTGACGGCGAGCTTATCATCTACCCCGCAGTCGGCCCCGTGACACTCGCGCAGCTGCCCGCGGGGCGTCACCCAGGAGGCACCGCCACGTTCGTCCGCGGCCATGACGATGACTTCCTGGGAATCAAGCTTCTTCGCGAGGGCGAAGACCCACGCGACGTGCACTGGCGAAAAAGCGCCTCGGTCGGACAGCTCGTGATGCGTGAGCGTGCCCGCAATGCACGTCCCGACGTTGTGTTGTCGCTCGATGTTCTTCGTCCTGATAACGCTTTGGACGACTGGCAAAGCCTGTTCGAGCGTAAAATCGGCGAGTGCGCCTCGCGCGCCGTTGCGCATATCAAGCGGGGCGAGGGCGTTGCGATCACGACCACGGCCGGTTGTACCGTGCGCGCGAATCGCATGACAGGGGCGGATCCACTTCTTCGCTTCCTCGCGCTCGTCGACTCGATTCCTTCGGCAACACCTCCTGGTGTGAAGGGCGCCATGGATGTGGACGTTGTCCCCGATTTGGAGGAGCCCTCCGAATGAGGTTTGGGCTCGTTCACCGCATTTTGACAAACGCTTTCGCTGCGCTGAGCATCGTTGCGCTCGTTTCCACCGCCTCGATGCCACCGTGGAAGGCAGGCCTTCTTCTCGTGGCACTTGCTGTTGCTATTGCTGTTCCTGAGCGCTGGCGCCGCCGCCCGGTGCTTCGTTATTTCGCGACCATTGGCCCATTGATCCTTGTTACCGTGCAGCTCGCTCGGTTCTTTGCAGGATACCCGCCACTCGATATTGCCATTGAGTTTGCCGTCATTCTGCAAATCATTCGTCTTTTGACCCGACGTGGCGCAGCCCACGACCAGCAGCTCATCGTGCTTGCGCTCTTGCACTTTGTGGCAGGCACTGTGCTTGGCGGGGGTTTTGTTTACGGGCTTTGTTTCCTCGGTTTTCTCGTGGTCGCACCGGGCGCATTGGCACTTAGTCATTTGCGGCGCGAGGTCGAAGGCAACTATCGACAAGGGGCCCGTGACCGCACGGGACTGCCCGTCGATGTTCCGCGCATTCTGCGCAGTCGCCGCGTTGTTGGGAAAAGATTTCTCGCACTAAGCTGCTTGGCTTCCATTCCTATCTTCCTTTTCACCCTCGCCCTTTTCATGATGTTTCCGCGGGTCAACCTGTCGCTTCCGTTTTTTATCCAATCACGGCCTGGCCGCGTTATCGGATTTAGCGATCGTGTCGACCTCGGCACAATGGGTCTCTTACGCGCCGATCCAACCATTGCCCTGCGCTTTTATGTTCCAGACTTGCCCGAACCCCATCCTTCAAGGCTCATTCTCCGCCTCCGCGGTACCGCGTTCGACAAGTACGATGGCCATGCGTGGTCGCGCCCGCCAGCCGCGCCCCACCAGAGTGGCCTTCAAAGTGGAGAGCCGGACGAAATGTTCGCTCTCGCTCGGCCCCCCGACGAGCACGATCGCAAGATCTCCTTTGACCTCGAGTCGATCGATCCTCCCGTCGTTTTTTTACCTCCGCATGTTGTCGCGCTCAAACTGCATCCGCAGCAAACAGCGGTTAGCGAGCGATCGATATTGAAGCGCGGGCCTGAGGGCGAGGTGCGCTACTCCGACGGCGAGTCGCACGGCATTCGCTACGATGCCTACGTCGCCAGCGAGAGCGAACCCATCATCGAAACTGTGGCCGCAGAGGACCGTCAGCGTTACCTCGACATTCCGGCGTCAATGCCAAGTCGCATTGCCGATCTTGCACGCGAATGGACAGCGGCTCAGCCAACGCCTTACCTCAAGGCCAAGGCCATCGAAGAGCGTCTCAAGCACACTTACACATACGATATTGGCTCACCGTCGAGCGGCCGTATGCGGCCCGTCGACCATTTCTTGTTCGAGTCGAAGCGCGGACACTGCGAGTTCTTTTCAACCGCAATGGCAATTCTTTTGCGCGAGATTGGCATTCCATCGCGCAACGTCACGGGCTTCGTGGGTGGAACCTACAATCGATTTGGGCGTTATTATTCGGTTCGCCAGGGCGACGCACATTCTTGGGTCGAGGCATACTTCGACGATCCCGCACAAGGATGGGTAACGTTCGACCCCACGCCGACCTCGGGCGCACAGCCTCTTGAAGACACCACGGGCACATACGCTTATCTGCGCGATTTCGTCGAGGCGCTTTCCGAGCGATGGAGCCGTTACATCGTCGGCTACGACCTCAAAACGCAGATTCACTTTTTCGACGATTTTCGCCGCCACTACGAAAAGCTTCGCACGATCACGCACATCAATAACATAAATTTTGGCGCAGCCGAGCACGTCACGCGCGACTCTCTCGTTGGGGCAACGCTGCTTGCCCTTATGCTAGGCGGCTTCCTTTTTTGGAAGCGCAAAACGCGCGCAAAACCAACCGCCAGCATGAAGAGGATCCTCGCGATCAATCCAGGGCATGAAACAATCAGTGTACTTTACAAACGTCTTGAGCTTGCCCTCAACCATCATGGGCTATCGCGGCCGCCGTGTGTGCCGCCTTTGCGTTTCGCCGAACAGCTCGCTAGAAGTGCTCACCCGCTTTCTGATAGCGTACTCGCCTTGACCCAACGTTACATCGAGGCACGATTCGGGGGCGTTGCGATGAATGCTGCCGCCCGGCGCGATTTCGAACAGCAAATCAAACGTGTCCGCGCTTACCGGGCTCCGTCAGCACCGCCACCATCGAGACCGCTTTCAAGTTGCCGCGAACGCCAGCCCTGATGGCCCTCGATCGACGTTGAGACGCGTGCCAGGAGGATAGGCCCCTTTAATGACATCCTTGGCAAGAGGATCTTCGAGATACCGCTGGATGGCACGCTTGAGCGGTCTGGCACCGTATTGCGGATCCCAGCCCACCTCAACAAGGTAGTCTTTCGCGGCAGGCGACAGACGGACGGAGATCTCACGCCTGGCGAGGCGTTCAGCAAATCGTCCGAGCTGAATATCGATGATCTTGTGCATTTCGGTTCGCTCGAGGCGACCAAAGACAACGATTTCGTCGAGACGATTGAGAAACTCAGGGCGGAACGCCTTGCGCACATCATCGAGCACCGCACGATCGATGAGTGCTTTCTTATCACTTTCTGGCAAGTTCCTTTCGTTGATGGCGGCAATGTGGTGTGAGCCGATGTTGCTCGTGAGGATGAGCACGGTGTTTTTGAAATCGACCGTGCGCCCTTGGCCATCGGTGAGCCGCCCGTCGTCCATCACTTGAAGCAAAACGTTGTAAATATCAGGATGCGCTTTTTCGACTTCGTCGAACAAAATAACCGAATAGGGACGACGCCGAACAGGCTCGGTAAGCTGCCCGCCCTCTTCGTACCCAACGTACCCTGGTGGCGCGCCGATGAGTCGACTCACCGTGTACTTGTCATGAAATTCGCTCATATCGAGACGAATCATCGCGCGCTCGTCATCGAACAAAAACTCTGCCAGCGCGCGGGCAAGCTCGGTTTTGCCAACACCCGTGGGCCCAAGAAAAAGAAAGCTGCCTATCGGCCTTTTTTCGTCACCAAGACCCGCTCGCGAACGCCGTACGGCATTCGCCACGGCATTGAGTGCTTCTTCTTGCCCGACAACTCGGGACCGAAGCCCTTCTTCCATTCGAAGAAGTTTATGCATTTCACCCTCGAGCATTTTGCTTACGGGCACACCGGTCCACTTCGCAACAATCGATGCAATGTCTTGATCAGTCACTTCTTCTTTGAGATACGAGGTCTTCTCTTGCACTTTCGCAAGCGCGCGGCGCTTCTCTTCGACGCGTTTTTCAAGCTCTGGAATCGTGCCATAGCGAAGCTCTGCGGCCTTGCCCAAATCGCCTTTGCGTTGCGCCGTTTCGGCCTCGGCGCGGAGCTCCTCGAGCTTCGGCGCAGTTTTGCGGATGTCTTCGATGATTTCCTTTTCGCGAAGCCATTGCGCCTTCATTCCACCGATTTTCTCTTCAAGATCGGCAATTTCACTTTTGATGTCTTGCAAACGCGCTTTGCTGGCTATATCGCGCTCTTTCTTGAGCGCCTCTTGTTCGATTTGAAGCTGCGTAAGCTTTCGCTGCACGGCGTCGATTTCGCTCGGCATGCTGTCGACTTCCATTTTGATTTTCGCCGCCGCTTCGTCGACGAGATCAATGGCTTTGTCGGGCAAAAACCTATCGGATACGTAGCGGTCGGATAGCGTGGCCGCCGCCACAAGCGCCGCGTCTTGAATGCGAATGCCGTGGTGGACTTCGTAGCGCTCTTTGAGCCCTCGCAGAATGGCAATGGTGTCAGAAACGGTAGGCTGTGTAACAAGGACAGGCTGAAAACGTCGCTCGAGGGCGGGATCTCTTTCAATGCGCTTTTTGTATTCGTCGAGCGTGGTGGCGCCAATGCACCGAAGCTCGCCACGCGCAAGTGCAGGCTTGAGCAGATTCGCTGCATCCATCGACCCCTCGGCTGCTCCGGCACCCACGATGGTGTGAATTTCGTCGATGAAAAGAACAATGGCGCCCGCCGCCACCTCGACTTCTTTCAAAACGGCTTTCAAGCGATCTTCGAATTCGCCACGGTATTTGGCACCCGCAACGAGAGCGCCCATGTCGAGCGACACAAGCCGCTTGTTTTTGAGCGATTCGGGCACGTCTCCGCGTACGATGCGCTGGGCAATCCCTTCCACAATGGCTGTTTTGCCGACGCCCGGCTCCCCAATCAAAACTGGGTTGTTTTTCGTTCGCCGAGAAAGCACCTGCATGACCCGCCGAATTTCTTCGTCGCGACCGACGACCGGGTCAACTTTCCCTTTTCGTGCGGCCTGCGTCAAATCGCGAGTGTATTTGTCGAGTGCTTGGAACTTCCCTTCCGGATCGCGATCGGTCACCCGTTGCGATCCCCTCACGGCAGCAAGCGCTTTGAGAAGCTTGTCGTAAGTGACACCGCCAGCAAGCTCGAATGCCGCCAAAACTTCGCGATCGTGCTTGGCAAGCGCAAGGACGAAATGCTCGACAGATACGAAATCGTCTTTCAGCGCCTTGGCTTCGTCTTCTGCCTTGCGAACGGTCTCGAGCATGCGCCGCGACAGCCCTGGCTCAGCGCCACCGGTTACACGCGGAAGCTTTTCAACGTACTCTTTCGCATGCCGCTCGAGTAGTGGTGAATCGCCACCCGCTTTCTGAAACAGCGGCAGCGCGATGCCGTCGTCTTGCGTGAGCATGGCAAGCACGAAGTGCTCGGGTACGAGCTCGGGATTGCCCCGCCGGCTGGCAAGGTTGATGGCTTCTCGCAGCGCCTCCTGGCTCTTGGTCGTCATTCTGTCCGGTCGCATGGGCAGAAGTGTTAACCACGGGTATATGCGGTGCAACGGTTACGCCGCAGACACTGTGGAGTCGTGGATCAGATGTCGAGATTGCGAACGTTGAGGGCGTTTTGCTCGATGAATTCGCGTCGTGGTTCGACTTGATCACCCATGAGAATGGCAAAAACCTGATCGGTTTGCACGGCGTCGTCGAGACGAACTTGCAGCATCATGCGAGCATTTGGGTCGAGCGTGGTCTCCCAAAGCTGTTCGGGGTTCATTTCGCCAAGGCCTTTGTAGCGTTGAATGCTCCAACCTTTACGACCGCGCTGTTCGATGAATTCCCAAAGCGCATCGGCGTCTTCGAGCTCGACTTCCTTCCCACGACCTTCATCGTCCTGACCGGCTTTGATGGTCTTCGCAAAGTAAGGCGGCAGCCCAAGCGACCGCACGTCTTGTTCGATGGAATAGAGCTCTTCGTATTCGGCCGATTGGACAAGTGACCAGTCGATGGTCACCTCTCGTGCGTTCGACCCGGGCCGAGGCGAAATTTGGATCTTGGCGGCGCCGTGTTCCATTTCCCACCCGATGTCGATCGTGAGCGGGAAAATGTCTGGATACTTTTTCAAAAGGCGCTCTTGAGTACGTGCCGCTGCTTGCTCGGCGCGTTTTCGCTCGCGAAGGTCGCTTTTCCCAAGGCCGCTCGACCGCAAAACCGCCGAGACCACTTTCGCATCCGCGCGCCGATCGATCTTCGATAGCGCTCTCCTGAACATGCGCAATCGCTCGGAAAGCCGCAGCAGCGGTTCCCCCGACAACGTAACCCCTTTCGATGCATGCACCGATAGGCCGTCGACACCCTGCTCGAGGAAAAAGCGATCGAGCGCGGCCTCGTCTTTCATATAAAGAGACTTTTTGCCTTTCCACACTCGGAAAAGCGGTGGCTGCGCGATATAAAGATAGCCTTTTTCGAGAACTTCGGGCATTTGCCGATAGAAAAAAGTCAAAAGCAACGTGCGGATGTGACTGCCGTCCACGTCGGCGTCCGTCATTAGAACAATTTGGTGGTAGCGAAGTTTGTTGATGTCGAACGTGCCACCCTGCTCCGGATCGCCAATTCCACAACCTAGCGCGGTAATGAGCGTACCGATTTCGGCGGATGAAAGCATTTTGTCGAAGCGCGCACGCTCAACGTTGAGAATTTTTCCTTTGAGCGGCAAAATTGCCTGAAATTTTCGATCGCGACCCTGCTTCGCGGAACCGCCTGCACTGTCGCCCTCGACAATGTAAAGTTCAGACTGTGCAGGATCACGCGATTGGCAATCGGCAAGTTTGCCCGATAAACTTGTATAGTCCATCGAACCTTTTCGGACGACTTCGCGCGCCTTGCGAGCCGCCTCACGCGCTTTGGCAGCAAAAATTGTTTTTTCGATGATTTTGCGAGCCGTTGCAGGATTTTCTTCGAAGAACGTGCCAAGTTTGTCGACGACGACGTTTTCGACCGCAACTTTCGCTTCGCTGGAAACGAGCTTGTCTTTCGTTTGCGAAGAAAACGATGGATCGGGCAACTTTACGCTGACGACGGCGGTAAGGCCTTCGCGAATGTCTTCGCCCGAGAGGCCATTTTTGATGTCTTTGAACAGATTGGCGGTTGTCCCGTAAGCGTTGAACACACGTGTGAGCGCGCTTTTGAAACCCGTGAGATGCGTGCCACCGTCTTTGTTGTGGATGTTGTTCGTATACGGAAAAATTTGTTCTACATAGGTGGAATTCCACTGCAAAGCGACTTCGACGACAATCTCACTTCCCGATTCCAAAGGCGTTTCCGCCACGAAATGAACGACTTTGTCGTGAACGGGTTCCTTGGCCTTGTTCAAATGTTCGATGAACTCGCGAACGCCGCCTTTGTATTCGAACGTTTCGGCGCGGCCGTTGCCGCGTTCATCGGTGAGGGTAATCAGAAAGCCGGCGTTGAGAAACGATAGCTCGCGCAAACGGCTTGCGAGAATGTCGTAGCTAAATTCAAGATTCGGGAAGATTTCTGGATCGGGTTTAAATGTGGTTTTTGTGCCGGTTCGGTCTGTATCGCCAATGACTTCGAGATCGGCAGCCGCCGCGCCACGCCGGTATTCTTGAAAGTAAACATGACCTTCGCGTTTGATTTCGACTTTGAGCCATTCGCTTACCGCATTGACCGCGCTGACGCCGACACCATGCAGGCCGGCTGAGACTTTGTAGCTTGAATGATCGAACTTGCCGCCCGCATGAAGCACAGTGTGTACGACCTCCACGGCACTTACGTCGCGTCCCAGCTTGTTCGACATCTCGACATGCTTGCCGATCGGAATGCCACGCCCGTTGTCTTCGACCGTGACGGAGCCATCGAAATGAACGGTGACGTTCATCTGCGTGCCATAGCCGCCAAGGTGTTCGTCGACCGAGTTGTCAACGACTTCCCAGACGAGGTGGTGAAGACCTTCACCGCTGTGCACATCACCAATGTACATACCGGGCCGCTTGCGAACGGCCTCGAGCCCTTCGAGGACGGTGATGCTTTCGCTGTCGTAACTTGACGAAGAATTATTTTGCGTGGCGCTGACGTCAGTCGTCATTGGGAGCGTTTTATACGTCCAGGCCACCTGCCCAGCAAGTTCAAACGCCGCTGATTTGAGCCAATTTTCCCGCTATTTTCCTGCTAGTAACGCCATCGGAACGCGGAAGAATAACGCGGATGAAAATCACGGAGTAAGATGCGTTAGCATTCCACTTTCGATGCGGAAGTCCCTCCTCGCCGAGGAATCGTCGCCGGTGTCAATGAGCTCAGGGCGCGTTGTCGTCAAAAATACCTGACCTTTCAGCTCACGCAGAAACGAGAACAAAGCCAGTGTTCGCTCGCGGTCGAGTTCGCTCGAAACATCATCGAGAAGCAACATTGGCCAGAGGCCTCGCGCCCTGCCAATCACTTCGATTTCGGCAGACTTGAGTGCCAACGTTACCGTGCGATGCTGACCTTGCGACGCGAAACCGCGAACGGGTCGCCCATCGAGACGAAGAGCGAGATCATCGCGGTGCGGACCGATGCTTGCGCTACCTCGCGACAGATCTCGATCACGGCGTTGACCAAGTTCTCGTTCGTATTCGGCAGGATCCTTCGGCGCCGACGGTGCATAGGCAACATCAAGGGCAAGTCCTGGTGTAGCGATGAGCGCAAAAGCTTTCATGGCAAAGTCAGAAAGCAGCTCGGTTGCACGGGCACGATGAGCCATCACCGCAAGCCCATGGCGTACAGCAAGCGTTTCCCAATCGGCAAGCTCGGTAGCCTTTGCCCCTCGCACATCGAGTATGCGTTGGCGAGCTTTGATTGCACGCGCATACGCATGGGAATCAGTCATCGACTGTGGCCAAGCGTAAAGGGCCGTGCGATCGAGCAAACGCCTTCGCCCCTCGCTCGATCCCATCGACAGAGAAATTTCTCCAGGATGAAACACGACAACAGGAGAGCGCACCGCAAATGCGGAAAGAGAAGAAGGACGCTTGTCGTCGATCTTGACCCATCGCTTACCACGCTCGATCCCCACCGACTGCACGCGCATCCCGCCCTCTTCGCTCACCATGGCGCGCACGCTGACCACTTCAGAATGATAGTCCACAAGCTCGCTAAGCCTTGACGTACGAAAGCTTTTTGACGTGGCTACAAAATAGAGAGACTCAAGAATATTTGTTTTTCCCTGGCCGTTGTCGCCAGAAATAACATTGAATCGACGGCCCCATTCCGTATCGATCCGGGCAAGATTCCGGAACGATCGCACATGCAAGGCCTGGATCGAAAGAGACCGCACTAGACTAGACCGCGTTCAAATTGGTGAAACCGGTCAGATTCGCATGGGCATGATGACGGCAAGCGACTGCCGAACCGAAGTCGGGGTTGAACTTGCCGGGCAAAGAACGGCAGGATCGAGCTCGCCCGACAGGTTGAGCAAAACCTCGTCGTCCGAAATCGACGCAAGCACGTCAAGGAAATACTTTGCATTGAAACCGATGCTTAGATTCGGCCCAACATACTCAATTGGAATTTCGTCAAACCCATCGCCACGTTCGGGGGATTCGCTTGTAATGCGCATAAACCCCTTTGACAACGAAAGCTTGACCCCACCCGTGCGCTCGCTCGCGGCCACGGAGACGGCCTTCAGCGCCTCAGCAAAAGCTGTGCGTGGCGCGCGAACGATCTTGTCGTTCGCTTGCGGAATGACCTGAGAATACGGTGGGAACTGAGCATCGGCGAGCTTCACGCTGAACGTCATGCCGGCGCCTTGGAAGAAAGCGCTAGAACCGCTTTGTGTAATGAAAAGTTCCGGCTTTTTCGTTTCGCTCCCCGCAGAAAGAGGTTCCGAAAGAATTTCATCGCACAAGCGACGAAGCTCTTGAACGGCCTTGAGCGGAATGAGCATGGTTGTCGAAGCATGGCGGCCCGCGACCTTGATATCGACTTTCGATAATCGATGACCATCCGTGGTTACCATGCGAACCACATCACCGTCCCACTCGAAGAGCGCCGAGTTTAGGTGCGAACGTGTTTCATCGGGTGAGATCGAAAAGTGAGTTTTCTGAATAAGCTCGCTTAGCACTTCGACGTCCAACGTAAGAGTTGGCGAGCCCTCAGCAGGTTGCGGGCGTGGAGGGAAATCGTCGCCCGGCATGCCACGAAGGGTATAACGACGCGCACCACCACTCGACTTGAGCGTTGTGGTGGCATTGGGTTGCGTAGAGATTACAATCGGCCCGTCTGGCATCATTTTGATGCGCTCGAACAGATCCCGGGCGCTTACGGCCACGCTACCCGGACTTGCCACTTCCGCACTCACCTGACCAAGAAGCGCCAAGTAGAGATCCGTTGCAGCAAGCTTGAGCGCATTCGATCCGTCGGTGGCGAGCAGCACGTTTGCAAGCACTGGCATCGTGCTTTTGCGCTCCGCAATGCCTTGCATGCGAAAGGTAGCCTTCAGTATTTCTTTCTTGGCAACCGTAAGCTCCATTGGGGCCTTACGGAGTGCCCGTGATCCCGCGCGGGGTCAAGTGATTCGTCAGGGTTTTGCCGTGACTGCTGGGCTCGTGTGCTCGCCACCTTCGATCGCGCGTCTCTTGGATCCGTTTTTAAAGAAATTTAATTTATTGGTCGTTGTATTAGAGCCTGTGGATTTTGTGGACAAGTCTGAATTTTTCAATAATTTCATGTTGTTATCATGGCATGCCAGGTGGGATATCGTGAGAGAATTTTCGCAGCATTCCTGGGAAATCTATGGCCATCAGAATGTCCTCCGGTTCCTCCACGACCACATCCCAGGGGATAGCTGCAAGAACTCCACAGCCTCAAGACCGCCGCCTCGATCTCGCGTCAATTTGAAAGCGGTCTGGCGCAACGTCTACGCGGAGTCGTCATGAATTGTCCGGGCTATGTCATCCACTAGCTTGCGGCGCGCTAGCTCATAGGTTTTTGGCCCAACGTCGCCCTTGGCATACGCTTTTTCTAGATCTTCCATTTCCTCGAGCAAACGTGCAGTTTGCGCTTTCGAATCACGCGGTGATGAGCGACGCGTACCCAGCAAAATTCCTAGAGCAACACCACCGGCGGCGAGTACCGTGGCGATGCTCCTGCCTGGTCCATCGGTTGGAAGGCCCGTGAGCGCAATGGCAACGCTTGCAACGGGAGGATCTTGACGGCGAAACTGCTGCCCGGTGACAAGCGCGCGCTGCCCGGTACCGTCGGTGACCGACTGCGAAGGCGGGAACCCTCTTACTTCGAGGTCCATGCTACGCGCTGCCGGCGCGATGACGCGAGCCGCTGCGAGGTGGGGAAACATACCGACATTGAATCTCACTTCTCGCTCGCCTCGGTAAGGAAGCTGCCAGCGAAACTCGATGATGTGCTTACCAGGCGAGAACGTTCCCGTTATTCTTATTCCCTTTTGCGGCACGGCATCCATCCGAATGTTGGGGGGGGTATCTTGCGAATTCGAGAATGCCGTGTATTCGGATGGAAGAGAGAGAAGTACTTCGTTTGGCACCCACGCCGTGCGCCCGAAATTGTAAATGGTAAAACCCTGATCGACGATCGTGCGATCGTCTCTGATCTCGGTGTAAATCATCGATTGGGTGACAAGGAGCGTTTCCTCGATGTCTTTGACGACCGGATAAACGTGGAGCAAGACACGCGCGCCGTTTTTCGGCGTGAGCATAAACGCAGACGTAAAGAAGGTTGCGTCGTCTTTGAGAACCATGGCGCGGTACGAGATGCCAGTCCCGGTTTCAAGTCCGCCAAACTTTGCCAAACCATCCTCGTTGGTTGACACGATGACGTTCGAGTGGCTATCTCCTTTCGCCACGGCGTGATGATTGATATGGAGTGTTACTTCGATGTTTCGAAGTGGTTCACCTGCTGGGTCTACAACATGAACTTCCACAAGCCCGGGTAAAATGGCGGAATCTTCCTCGACGCGATCTTCCAGGGCTTCGAGCCCAATGTCCTGACTGCTAGACTCGTTGCGCGTGCCGTCGTTTTGGCTTTGATCCGCAGGCAAGGGTTCTCCCGTAGGCAAAGCTGGGTGACCGGGAGGCAGCGGCGCGCTTTCGTCTATTGGGCGCGCGTCCGCACTTGCCGCCTCCGTATCGAGCGAATCAGGATCCGCAGCAAGCACAAAGCGGGAATTTGCCATAGCGAATGCGAGCGCAATCGCAAAAAACCATAGGATTCGCAGGGTCATTGGCTGGTTTCCGTAGCGCGGAGTGCAACGCCACATCGCTTGCAGAAGCGCGCATCATGTTCGTTGGACTCGTCGCAATCGGTGCACATGACGCGATCGACGAGATTGTCATTTCGCTTTGGCGATTCGCGTGATTCGTAAGATTCCGTATTGGCCAACGCAGGGTCGATCCCACCCATCTCAATGGCTTTTTCCGCACCTCTTCTCGCCAAATGTGCGCGCACGATCTCCTCGGCTTTTGCTCGATAAGGCTCGAGGTCGAGATCCGTGCTCGTCAGCGTGTGCAGGCTTGTCCAAAAAAGCGTAATCGATCCAAGGAGCGCGCCTGCTGCAAGCACTAGGATTGCCATGGGCAAGCCGTAAATGGCCCCAAGCAAAATGGTAGCCAGGACACTGGCAATCGAAAAACCTATACGTGCCATATCATAACCTGACCGAACATTGCCAGCACGACGCCGAGCGTGATGCCTGCTGCAACGCTGCCCGCGCCGCGCACGGCATGCCAAAGCCGTGTTTCTTCCGGCTCGAGCTCCGGCCACATGCACACGAAGGCGCCGAACACGAGGATAAGACCGCCAAGCCAGATCCACCCGACGAGCGGATTGAGATGAATTTGAAACGATGCCGAATTGGTTTCGGGGTTGATGCTGCCGACCACGAGGTAAAGATCGTCTCGAATCGAATGCAGCATGGACACCTCGGTGGTTGGTGATTCTGGTGCTTTCTTGTAGAGAAATTTTGCTGGATTGAGCTTGCCTATCTCTTTGCCATTCTCGAGCACGCGCACATCGGCGAAAAACATTCGCTTCGTGCCGTCTATCTCCACGCGTGGCCCCATGTACTCGACCGCATAGCGATCGATTCTATAAACTTGCCCCGGCATGAGCGTTGTCTCTTGGTCCACGTTCCATGACTTGCCCGTAAAGCCGAGAAACATAAACACAATGCCGAGATGAACGAGGTAACCGCCGTAACGACGGCGGCTTGCAGGTGGCAACGTGACGAGCGAAACAGCAAGGCCTGGTAACAACCCCGCATACCAAAGCGCACGTGGTGTTTTTTCGGCGCCGGTGCGAAAGCGCGAGCGATAAAGGACCACGAACTCTTGTGCGATCACCGCAATGTTGAAAATCGACAGCGAAAACCCTAAAACGGGCGTTATCGCGTTGAACGCCTGGAGCGCTTTGCCCATGGCACCGCCGTAGAGCGCCGGGCTGGACACAACCGATGGGAACCCGAGCTTCTTGCCGACCATGACATGCAGCAAAACCGCGGCGACCCCCGCCGCAACAGGCACGCGAAAGCTTTTTTTCAAGGCTTCTGCGCTCGTTTTCTTCCAGCCGAAAAGTGTACCTACGCCCATGAGAAAGAACACCGCAAGGCCGATTGGCTGCAACCACGCGTTGAAGTGAGGGGGGCCCACCGTAACCTTTTCCTTCCAAAACGCTTCGCTCATCATCGGGAATGTGGTTCCAACGAGGATGACGAGCATGACCATGAAAAGGCCATAGTTGTTCAAAAGGAAAGTAAACTCGCGCGAGAGTAGCGATTCGAAGCGCGGGCGCGTGGTTTTGAGACGCAGCCCGGTTGTCATGCGACGGAAAACGAGCTCGATGGCAGCGTACACGGCACCGCCTGCGAGCACGCTGAAGGCCGTAACGTGAATGAGCGTGCGTCTGGTTTCTTGCGCACTCGCGGCCTCGGCGCCAAGCACTTCTTTCATTGCCGCCGGGTCGACGGCTGCCGGCGCAATTTTCGAAGCGACGATCCATGCCAGAGCGAGCGACGCAGCCGTTGACCAACCCGTGACAACGGCCGCAATGCGTAGGCGCTTGGTTGGGTGCAGACCACGCAGCTCGGGCCAGCGGTAAAGAACGAGCGTGAAGCACGCGGCCGCGACAAGGCCGAGAAAGCCGAGGAAATAGTCGCCAACGGGCGACTGCGCGAACGCATGCACCGACGCGATGACACCCGATCGCGTGAGGAATGTGCCGAAAATCGTCATAAAGAATGTCAGGCACATCAGGAAAGTGTTCCACACTTTCAGCATTCCGCGACGCTCTTGAATCATCACGGAATGAACGAATGCCGCCATCGTGAAAAGCGGCATAATTGCCGCGTTTTCAACGGGATCCCATGCCCAATAGCCACCCCAGCCAAGCTCTTCGTAAGCCCAGAGCATGCCGAGGACGTTGCCGATGGCAAGGAACATAAGCGAAAAAAGCGAGAACTTGCGCGATGCAGAAATCCATTCGGCATCGACGCGACCTGTGCAAAGTGCTGCAATGCAGAAGGCAAATGGAATGGAGCACCCCACGAATCCCATATACAAGGCGGGTGGATGCGCCATCATATAGAAATTCTGCAGAAGTGGGTTGAGCCCCTGGCCGTCGGCCCGTACAGTAGAAACCCCCGTAGCAAAGGGGTTTGCAGCAAAAGCAAGCGCTACGCAGAAGAACATCACAATGCCCATCAGTGTGGCGATGACGTAAGGCTGAAGCTCGATGTACTTGGGCCCAATCTGCCAAAGGCACACGCTGGTATACAAACCGAGCAAGAAAAGCCAAAAAAGCAGCGAACCATCTTGTCCTCCCCAAAGCGAGGTAAGAAGGTAAAAGGTGGACATGCTTCGGTCGGAGTAATGGAAAACGTAGCGGAGCCGGAAATCGTGGCTCACGAAAGCGTAGGCGAGGCAAAGAACGGCCACGGCGATGAGGGCTGTTGTGCCGTAGGCGCCAAAGCGTGCGGCTTGCAACGTTTTCATGCGCCCGCTCGTGCCTGCCGCCATGGCAACTGCGAATGTGTAACTTGCAGCTACCATGACCGCGAGCAAAACGAACAGTCCAAACGACGGCAAATTCACCGCTGCGAAGAGGAGAGAAATTTTCGACATGAGAGATCTCGACGCCTAACACTACTGCCGGAATGCTTCCGGCAGTAGCGCTGAAGTTAGCGCTTTTTGCGTGTCTAGCAGCCTTCGATGACAAGCGGTTCGAGGAGCGATAGCCCCTGTTCGAATTGGCCTTTGGGTAAGCTCGCCCACGAGAGACGAAACCCATTCGGTGCGCCGAAAAAAACTCCTGCGCCAACGAGCACGCCGCGACGTTCGAGCAAAGCTTCGATTTTGGGCAGCAGATCGCCTTCGCCCGGCAGTGTGACGAAGCCAAAGAGTCCTTCGCTCGGCGAGCTCCATCGCGCATGAGGAAAACGCCGGACCCAGGCCTCGGCCACCGCGCGCTTGCCGCCAAATAGGTTGCGCGCGCGCCGAGACAAGGCCGAAGTGGCCGACAGTGCCGCAACACCAAGGCTTGCATGCGAAGTGGGCAGGTGCCCGCACGTTGCGACGAGCGCGCTATTTTCGCGCTCGGCAAGGATTGGCGGCGCAACGACCCAGCCAATGCGTTGGGGGCCGAGACCATAGGCTATCGAATGGCGCGCGCCCATAGTGCTCGCTTGCCCAACGCAAGTAGTGGTTCGTGCCGAACACTTAATGTTTCTCCTGGCCCGCCTCCGCCGCCGCGGTGATCGTGGCCTCACGCACGACCGCAGCATTCGATTCCGAAAGCTTCATAGTGCCTTGTAGTTGGTTGCCTGCGAGTGTTGCCACGAGCGTTCCGGTGAGCCCCATATCGCTCGGATCTTTGCGGCGGATTGTGGCCAAAAGCGTATTTTCGTCCGCGGTGCCGTCGATGATGGTGTTGCCGAGCGGTCCGCCTTCGCTCACACCCGAGATGCGGCCGCCCGTGTCGACCGTGAGCGTGAGCGTTCCTTCGCCGAGCATTCGCGACGAATCATTTTTGAATTTCACCCCAGACCAGCCTGCACCGTCTGGCACATAAAGAGTTCCGGGCACAATTGTGTAGGTTGCATGAAAGTGCTTGGCGGTTGTCGCGGCAACGACGCCATCCGCGGGCGAGGCGGTCACCGCGGCAGGCATAGCAACGTCGGCCGTGGTGTTGGCAGTTGCGTTGGCCGGGGCACCGGCGTCGGTCGGCGCGGACATCTTCGAGCACGCCGCGTTCATTGCTGCGAGCGCTGCGAGCGCAGCGAGCGCAACGTGCGTGAGCGCCGTTTGCCGTGTCACCGCGAGCCACCGGATTTGAGGATCCGCACGGCGTATTCGCCGTCGATTTGCACGAGCTCGCCTCGCGCAATTTCCACGCCGCCTACCCGAAGCACCGCGGGTGCGCCGATCTTTCGTCCGATTGCTAGGACGTCGCCAGGATGGATGGCCGCCCACTTTCGAGCAGTCATTTCGACGACTCCCAGCTCGACGCGGACAACAACGGGCACGTCGTCGAGCACATCGCCCGTCGCCGTGGCGGTTGCATTCGTTTCTTCCGACATGGCTTCCTTTTTCTCGTGATTCTCAGAATTTTCAGACGAGGGCGGGTCCCACGAATGGGCCTCCGCGAGCTCTCGTATCATAAGCTGTCCGTTTTCGGCGAGCTCCGCACCGATGCCCATTTCGGAGGTGCCAACAACCATGGCTACACGCCCTTTGAGGGCGCCTTCTTTGCCAATCGACAACGGGAAGGATCCTGGGACAAATGCATCGCCAACCAACAGGGACTCGACGTCGGCGCGATCTGCGAGCGTGGTCGCCACAACGAGCGGTACGGCCAGCGGAGCATCGCCGAGCCGTTCGAGAGCGCTTTTCGTTTTGTTGGCTTCGTCCGACGGTGCCTCCATCATTTCGCGAAGGGTGATGCGCGCATCAAAGGCATCTCGGCCGATAAGAATCGTGAACCATGCTGTTGTCAGCGCGGGATCGGCCGAGGCAAGATCGCGTACAAGGGCCACGGCCGGTCCCGCCGCCACGACGCGCAACGTGTCCACAGCGCCGGGCGCTTGTGCACGTTGCAAGGTTGCCAGCACAATGGCGGCCGCCGCACCTGCAATCGCCGGCGATGCCGTGCGCGAATGATCGGTAATGCGCGGGGCCCGCTGCCCGAGTGCCTTCGTGATGAGGGTGGCCGCGAGCGCGCCATCGAGATCGATGAGGAAGCTTTGCGATAGCGCCCGAGTTTCGGAGCGCGAAACAATGACTCCAACTGCATCGTCGGCGCTGTGCCTTGGGTGGGCCGTGCGTATGCGCCGGAACCGGATCTCGATGGGCTGCCCGGCCAATTCCGAGAGCGATGCCATAACGGCATCGACATCGACGAGCGCGCGGCCAATTCGGAGAAGCCGCGCTTGGATTGCGATCTCGTGGCGCGTAAGTGCCTCGATGGATCGCCATGGAAAAGGCTGGTAGTGGGCGCGCGCAGTTCTCACGGCTTTTTTGTGGCAAGGGTCCAATGCCTGTCGCTCGTCATAGCGGCGTCATTCGAAATGCCAAGGCCGCGGGCAAGCACGCAAATTTCACGCACTGTGAGGGACGCGCCGAGCGAATCGCGAAAAATTTTGCGCTGGTGCTCGAAGGTATCGAAGAGCGCGGCGTTTTCGGGTGGTGTACCGCCATAGCGTTCAACCAGGCGATCGATATCGCTTGCTTGGTCGGGCCGCGCCAGATCGCGGACGAACAGCACACCACCTTTCGCCGTGACGCGCCACATTTCCGCGACGACACGCGCTGGTTCGGCAATGTGATGAAGAATCGAGTTTGAGATCGTCCAGTTGAACGCGCCATCTTGGTAAGGCAGCGCCTTCGCATCGACCTCGGCGAGCGCGATGCGGTGGCTTAACTCCGCGCGTTCGATGTTCGCGCGACCTACGTTCAGCATGTTGACTCCAAGATCGATTCCCAACAAGCGCACATTATGCATGCGAGCACAAAGCTCGATCGGAATGAGCGCGGTGCCGGTTCCCACGTCGAGCACGCGGAAAAGGGGCTGGGGTTCGCCTTCGGTGATGGCGGTGCCGGACGCGAACTCGATCAGGTCTTGGCAAAACCGCGCGTTGACCTCCGCATGATCCATCGCATCGTAAGCCATGGCTTCTTCTGGCGAATCCATGATTTCCGGCTCGAGTACCCGCTGCAACATGGCGCCGCCAAGAATCGCACACCTTCGGTCCCGCAGGCGAGTCGCGGCGCTCGCACCCATGAAAATGCGGGTCACCGTCCAACGTAAGACTTCGAGTCAAACTCGATCACATACCCCACACCATGACCGAGCGGCCATCGGCGCTGCGCTCTTGCACGAAGACCTTCTCGTCCCAACTTCGCTTTTTGCTCGGGTCGACAACCATCAGGTGGGCCTCGTCCGAAGCGCACTGGTCGGCATACTTCGCCGTCTGCGTGAGTCCTTCCTCGATCGTCGCCTCCAGCGAGCGGCGCTCACGCACGACCTTCATCTCCACCACGAATCGCTGCTCCGCCCGCTTCCCATCTACCTGTCGAAAGAACCGCACGAAGAGATCTGCGCGCCCCCTTCCCAACGCGTACTCGCGCTCGATTCGCCCGCCACCGTTGACCACGCGCTGCAGCC
>Ga0123357_10000041_pt1 | contig 102515 bp, 85 predicted proteins | sample TergutEmb28metaG_FD_89873 | JGI IMG/M metagenome (GOLD analysis project Ga0123357, IMG submission 89873) | Embiratermes neotenicus P4 segment gut microbial communities from Petit-Saut dam, French Guiana - Emb289 P4 | ecosystem: Host-associated > Arthropoda: Insects > Digestive system > Gut ...
GCCCGAAATCCGTGGCTCACGCTCCGCTTCTATTCGAGAGCCACGGCCTTCGGGCTCAACGGAGCGCGACGTGTGCGCATCGCCTTGGATTTTCAAATTCAGCGCAACTGAGTTGCGCTGTAAGGCTGGTGCTTTGCGCAAGATGCGTTTCATCTCTGCATGTGCGCCCGCGCGATCGAACCAGTGGTACGCCTGCGCCGCGGTTACCAGATCGATGCTTGATTCGTCCAACGTGGTTGCCTCGGCGCGACCATTCACACTTCGAAAATTGGCGCGACTACCAAGCCTCTGTTCGGCCGAAGCCCGCATGTCCGCGTTTGGCTCGACTGCGAACACCGTCGCGCCGCACTCAAGCAAGAGCGCCGTAAAGATTCCTGTGCCGGAGCCAAGATCGGCAACGACCGATTCTGCGCTCAGATTTCCTTTGTGCACGAGCCAATCTAGGACGGCGGGCGGGTAACTCGGACGCGCACTGCCGTACGCTGACGCGCGACCTTTGAAGCGTTGTGTGGAGTCGCTTTCATTCGAGAGGGAACCCATGAATGCGTTGAGGATACATCAATTCTAGCGGCAGGCTGATAGCGCATCGAGAAAGCCCTCCGCCCATGTGACTGCGTTCGATCGCTGCACCGAAGCGAGGAGCTTTGCGTGCCGTGCCTTTCGCTCCTTGAGGTCGATGCGTAGCGAGCGGTCGAGATCGCGAGCCATGCCGTCGGTGTGGTGCGGGTTGGTTAGAATCGCTTCGCGCATTTCAACTGCTGCACCGGCGAACTGCGACAGCAGGAGCACCCCAGGGCTTTCTGGATCTTGCGCAGCAACGTATTCCTTGGCAACGAGGTTCATGCCGTCGCGAAGTGGCGTGACGTAGCCGACGCTCGCAGCACGGTAAAGTTGCGACAGCTGCGCCTTCGAATACGACCGGTACAAATAGCGGATAGGTACCCACGCAGCCTCTCCGAATTCGCCGTTGACGCGGCCGACGATGCTTTCGATGGTTGCGCGTTGTTCGGCATAAAGCGGAACGTCGGCGCGCGATGGAACCGATATTTGGATGAGCGATACTTTGCCTCGCCAGTCGGGGAACATCTCGAGCAGGCGCCCGAATGCAAGGAGCCGCTCGGGGATCCCCTTCGTGTAATCGAGCCGGTCAACGCCAAGCACCAGGCGTGATTCGCCGAGCGAGCGCATGAGGCCTTCGATCTCTTCGACGATCGCGGGTTCGGGCGGTTCTTGAAATGTGGCGGGCAGGATGCCGATAGGCATTGCGGTAACGTGCGTAAATCGACCCCGGTGCGAGATGACATCGTCGGTGACGCGCGCCGGCAGAAGGGATGACACGCACGCCAAAAAGTTTGCAACGAAACCCTGCGTGTGAAACCCGAGCAGGTCAAAGTCGAGCAGCGCATCGAGCACTTCACCGGCCCAAGGAAGCATGGAAAAGATGTCGGGCGACGGAAACGGAATATGCAAAAAATGCCCAATTGGCCCATTGTGGCCCTTTTGGCGCATCACGTGCGCGAACAGCAAAAGGTGATAGTCGTGCGCCCAAATCATTCCGCGGCGGCCGACGTGCTCCGAGGCAACGTCGGCGATGACCTCGTGGACTTCGCGGTAGGCGTTCCATCCTTTGTCCGAGAGCGACACGCGCGAAGGAAAGGAGTGGAAAAGCGGCCACAGCGTGCCGTTGCAAAAGCCCGAATAGTAGTTTTGGTACCAGGCTTCCTTGTAGTCTAGCCAAGCGAATTGAGCGGTTCCGTCATCGATGACGCCGTTCGCAACGGACTCGGCATCGGGCACGGTCCGCCCGCTCCAACCGAGCCACATGCCGCCACGCGCACGAAGCGCCGGCTCGAGCGCGGAGACCAGGCCGCCAACGTTTTTCCTTCGCAACCCCTCCTCGCCCTCGACCTGACGGAAATCAGGAAGGCGATTCGACACCACGAGCAGTTCATGATCGAAGGTAATTTGTGGGCTACGCGGTGGTGCAATTTCGCGCGGAAGTGTGGTGGACGGCGGCGAGTGGCCAGCGCGCATTGCATGAATGTAACGGAGTACAGCGCGCACTTCATTGGGGTTTTCGAGCTCCCAGCGCGCGAAGGTTCTTCGTGTCTCGGTGACGCGAACCACGATGGATTCGTCTTGCGGTGCGAGCGCCTGGAACATGTGCTCGTCGGTCACGTCGTCGCCAATGGCGATCAAACGTGCACCTGGCCCGGCGATTTCGCGCATCCACGGCACGGCCGACGACTTCTTTACCGACGCGGGGCGTATTTCCGTCACGAGGATGCCCTCGAGGCGCTCGTAGGCGGGCTGGCGCGTCAAGAAGCGATCGATGATACCGTAGGCTTCGACAATGAGCTCGCCACGCCGCCCGCGCCGCACGTTGCGGTAGTGCAGTGCCACGGTGGTGCCTTTGCGCTCGATGACGGAACCCGGATGCCGAGCTGCGAGTGTAACGAGTTCCTCTGCGAGTGCCGCGAGGGGCGTTGGGTCGAGATTGAGTACGTTCTCCCAGGCGCCTGCACCGCGCCGCATAGCGCCATGTTCGGCAACGAGACGAATGCTCGGAGTCGGGAAGAAGCGCTCGAGCCACTCGGCGGGTCGACCACTGACGATGGCAACGACAACGCCTGGTAAGGCAGCGAGATCTTCGATGAGCGAGACCGCGTCGTGGTCGGGCCTTGCCTCTTCTGGTGCGCTCGCAAAAGGCACCAGCGTTCCATCGAGATCACAGAGGATTCCAAGAGGAGTGTGCCGGGCAATGGCCATCCAATGCTCGACATGATCCATACGTGCGTCTTGCGTCATGGGTTGACCGGGTACCACGCGCCAACGTAAGGCCTAACAATCCTCGTGTGCGCATGGGACGACGCCTTGGCAAAGGTGCCGCACAAATGTGCTTCATGTTCTAGGCTGCACCACGACTGCTCGAGTCGCACGGCGCGACCCTGGCAAGGGCCGTGACTTTGGCAAGGGCTTTGTGGCGAGAGCCGCTGTGCCGGGCGCTATTTTGCGACGTTGACAAAAGTGCGCGTAAGAGCTCGTCGACGCGTTCGATTGCTGTGGGCTTGAGCAGCACGGCGTCGAACGCGGCTTTGACCTTAGGCCCCACGTTGTCGAAACCGGTGAGCACGATCGCAACGCGAGGTCGCCTGTCGAGCGAGGCGACCAGATCGAGCGCGGTGCCGTCGCCAAGCGCGAGATCGGACACGAGCACGTCCATCTGCTCGCGTGCGAGCATCGCTCGCGCAGCCGCACAAGACGATGCCGAGCGGGTTTCGTAGCCAAGAGCTGCGAGGCTCATGGAGACCACGAGGTTGTGGTCATCGTCGTCGTCGACGACGAGCACCGTGGGCGAGTGAAGTTCGTCGAACATCTCTTCCATGGACAGCGGGATAGCGCCGAGCTTCGCTCGAGACCATGTGTCCTTTCGTCACGCGGCCACGCAGGTTGCGTACGCTGCGCACGTTGTAGGTTCGGTGGACGGTCCGTGTGTCGCTCGGCTGTTCGGTCGCGTACGGGAGCGTATGGGAATGTCGGTTGCAGTCAGAGCCCGACGATGCGAACGGTTCACCAACATGGGTGCTGGTGCTTGCGCCCGAGTCTCCACGCGGCCGCGTTCGCGAGCCTGTTCGCGAGCCTGTCGGCGTGCCGAGGGACAGAGCCGCCGACCTTGCCTCCGAACTCGCCAATCCCGCAAGTTGAGCGTCGCGACGAACCAAAACCGCCGTTGCCGAACCCGCTCACGGACGGAGGCACGACAGCCATGCCGGAGGCGTCTTCGCCGCGGCCGTGAAGCATTGGCCCACACCGTGCGTCACTTGCGGGCAGACTCGCGGCCTTCGTCTAGGCCGCCTCAGCCTCAAGGGAGATAGGGGAAATGGGCTTGATAACCTTCATTCTGTTCGGTCTCATCGTTGGTCTCATCGCGCGTGCAGTCATGCCTGGCCGACACAGCATGGGGCTTGTGGCGACTGCGCTTCTCGGCATCGCTGGCTCGTTTGTGGGCGGCCTATTTGGCAGCATCATCCGACACAACAGAAGCGTTTTCGATCTGCAGACGTCGGGCATCATCGGCAGCATTCTTGGGGCACTGCTCGTCATGTTTCTCGTTGGTATGACGGGACGTGGTCGTCACGCCACGACTTGACGGGGCAGGCACGGGGGCCTGCCCCTACGGCAACCAGCAAAACGCATTTTTTGTAGGGGCGGCCCCCTGTGGCCGCCCCTACCCAGAGCGTGCTGTCGCTCGCTGCCCCGGGCTTCGTACGCGCCGTGTCTGCCGCCGGCGTAAGTTCGAATCAGGCTTCGAGCGATTCGCCGAGCGCCGCGTCGACTTTCGTGAGGGACGAACGAGCGCGTCGCGTGTTGCCGTTGTTGCGCGCTTTGAAGTCCTTGCCGCGGCAGCGTGTTTCGTCTTCGCGGTCGAGGCGGCAGTGCGTTTGTGCCCCGTCAGTGCGACTGAGCGCTTGCTCGTTGCTTGCAGCGGTCGAGAGGTTGTGGCCTTGCGCCTCGGACGAGAGCTTTGTGTCTTCGTCGCCCTGCTGGTGGGTGTCTTCGTCGTCATCGAAAAGAACTCCGCATGCTCCGGAGTTGCAACGGCTACGCCCGCGCCAGTCCTGCGGCGCACGGGGCACCCGGGTTGCATCGATCACCCATCGAACGATCCGAAAGGAGTGATCGATATGAGGCAAGAAGGCCTGCTCGTGACCGACATCAAAGAGATTCGCCGCCGCGCGCGTGAGCATATCGACAAAGGAGCGGTCACGAGCAACTACGGATTGGATCTCGAGACCGCAATAAACCTGCTCAACGAGGCAGTCGCAACCGAGCTCGTTTGCGTGCTTCGCTACAAGTACCACGCAATCATGGCTGTCGGCATTGCGAGCGAGTCGGTGAAAGCCGAGTTCGCTGAGCATGCAAGTGAAGAACTCCAGCACATGGAGTCGCTTGGCGAACGCATCAACCAACTCGGCGGCAAACCGAATCTCGACCCCACGGGTCTGCTTTCTCGCTCGTCAGCAGAGTACGTCGAAGGCGACACGCTCACCGACATGATTCGTGAGAACCTCATCGCTGAGCGCATCGCCATCGAGAGCTATCGCGAGATGATCCGCTTCTTCGGTGACAAGGACCCGACAACACGGGTGCTGCTCGAGCGCATCCTCGAAAAAGAGGAAGAGCACGCGAACGACATGCATGATCTACTGCGCGCTCACAGCCAATAGCCCGCTTTCGATTTGGCGCGATCTCTTCGTTGGCGGCTCCGGTGCGGTCCTCTGACGGAGCCGTGCGACGGCGTGTGCGTGTGCTATACAAGCACACGCACCTCCCGCCGCCTCGATCTCGCGCCAACTTGGCCCACTTGAAGCGGCTGCGTTGACTTATGCGTGACGTGGTTCGAGTGGGGTGTGCGGAGCGTGATGGCGGGGGGCGAGCACTTCGTCCCGAACCGCCGCAGATGGTACGAGCTCCGCGTTGCACTTGGGGCACGACCAGCTCGACGCACGATGGGTCGCAACGCCTACGGCCCCGGCCATGAAGCACCAGACGGGCACGAGTACAACGTTGAGACCGAGCAAACATCCGAAGAGCATTCCGGTGGCAAGCAGCGCAATCCAGAAGCCGACATTCACAAGCTTCCACGCGGTCTTTGGCGGACGCGGTACGACCTGTCCTTTGCAAGATCGACAATGCATCATTTCCATGGGTCAACCTCCGCGCAATCGCGCAATCCATTGCACGACGCGAAAGGAGCAGGCGATGCATCGCGCGATCCGGTGCCCGCGTCTGGTGCGTCTCGAGGCCGAGCGATCGATCACGTGCACGTGCGAAGCGTTCTTGGTCGCGCTCGCCCGACAACTCGTCGGTGGTTAATGTGCAGTGTGCATGAATAAACCAAGCGTAGTCGTGCTTGACGACGACGAGGACAATCTCGTCATTCTTGAAGACGCGCTAGCGGCGCGCGGCTTTGAGGTGCGAGGGACCCACTCGTGCGCCGAAGCACGAGCCCAACTTGCCAGACGAGAGGCCGATGCCCTGGTCACTGATCTGCGACTCGGTGACGGAACCGCCTTCGAGCTGGTGAGCGCGCTCGGTCCAAAGCGGCCGCGCGTCGTGGTGCTGGTGACTGGCTTTGGCGGCGAGGACGACAGAGAAGCGTCGGCGGCCGCGGGGTTCTCTGCCCACCTCGTCAAGCCGATTACGTTCGATCAACTCGAGCGCGCGCTGCGCACGGCTCTCGCACGCGCGACATCACCAGCATCACCAACGATGCTCACCCAATCTACTTAACCTGGCTGCCGGAAGGCCGGTCGGCCGTGATGGGGTTGCCGTATGCGTCGCGCTCGTCGAATGCGCCAAGGCCGAACGCGCCGAGTGCGCCCAATTCAGGCGCGAGCTTCTCTTTGTTGCCAACGATGATCACGGTCATGGCATTGGGCGCGAAAAGCTCACAAGCTTGGCGTTTTACGTCCGCCTTTGTCACGTTCATAATGCGCGCTGGCTTTTTTTCGTACTCATCGAGCGGAAGATCATAAATGGCCAGATCGGCCATCGCGCCCGCAACGTCCGCCACGGTTTCGAAGCGCCCCGGCATGCCGAGCACGAGGCTTTCTTTTGCGAGCGCAAGTTCTTCGTCGGTGGCGCCGCCCTGGCACATACCATCGAGTTCAACGAACATCTCTCGAATGGCAGGCACGGTCTTGTCTGCAACGACGGAGGCGCCTACGAGCAAGGGGCCCGCGCCATGGCGCATCTGCACCTGCGAGCGTGCGCCGTAGGTGTATGCGTGCTTCTCGCGCAAGTTTAGGTTGATTCGGCTCGAGAACATTCCGCCGAGGATCGTGCTTGTTACAACGATGGCGTCGCGATCTTTGTTCGAGAACCGAGCGCCCTCCCGCGCGACGAGTACTTGCGACTGCGCGCCGGGCATGTTGGCAATTACGATGCGTCCGCCCGCGGCCTGCTTGCGCGCTCGCTCTGGGCCTTGGTTCGAGATCGGTTTGCTGGCCTTGTCGCGTTGCCGCCCTTTCCACACGCCGAAGGATGCTTCGAGCTTCGGCTGCAACACTTCGCGTGTAACGTCGCCAGCCACTATGAGAGTCGCGTTCGTAGGTTGGAAAAGCCGATGGTAGGTGCTGACTAGCTCTTGCCGCGTGAGGCTTTTCGCGTCGGCCTCCTCGCCCCCGAGCGTGTGCCCGTACGGATGCGCGCGCCCGAAAATGGCAGGTGCGAGCACATTCTGGGCAATGGCACCCGGACTGCTTTTTTCAGCTTTGATGCTTGCGATGCGCCTTGCGCGTGTCCGCTCGATTTCGACCTCCGGGAAGGTCGGCGCGAGCACCACGTCGCTCAGAATGTCGAGGGCGGCGTCGAGCTCGTTTACCAGAACCTTCACGCTCGCTCCGCCAGAGTCCCAGTCGAACCACGCTGCGTGCGATGCGCCGATGGCCTCGTAGTCATCGCTGATGGCGAGCGCGCTGCGTTTTTTGGTTCCTTGCTCGAGCATTTGTCCGACGAACGACACGAGCCCAGGACGAGCGCCGCCAGCATCGCCAGCCCCAACCCCGATGACCACGCGCACAGAAACGATGGGCAAATCGTGGCGCTCGGCCAACAAAACGCGCACGCCATTTTTCAACTTAAATTCGTTGATTTTCGGCGGCGCGAACGTGATGTGCCCTTCGGGCGGCGGAGCCTTTTCGCGAAACGGTGCATCGGGTGTATTGCGCAGCGTTGTGCCAGCGAGCGGCGGTGGGGAAGAAGGAGATTCCGGCATTGAGGGGGTTGTGCCCGATTGTCTGCACGCCGAAGCTGAGATGGCGAACGTTGCAAGCACTGCCAACGCGGTTGGCGAGGCTAACGCGACGTGGGCGAGGCGCATTACTTTGTACCTCGCGTGATGGCGACAACGCGCCCAGCGACCGGCGCTTGCTTATTTGGGGTTACGAGCGTGACCACGCGATCCTTTGGCAGAAGCCATGTGCGCGCGGCATTGAGCACACTTGCGGTCGTTGCGCGGGTGGTGCGTGCCATGTCTTGCGCGAGGTAGTTCGGATCGCCAACGTAGTGTTCGTACGTGTTGAGGCGGTTTGCGCGCGACGAATTTCGCTCGAGATCGAAGATGTTGTCGGCTTCGATTGTTACTTTGGCGCGGGCGAGTTCGGCATCGCTCACGCCGCTCGTACGAAGCTTATCGAGCTCTTCGTCGATCACGCTGGCAAGCTCGTTGGCACTGTGACCTGGGCGCGCCGTGGCTACGATCTCGAAAACGCTTGCAAGCTCACTCGACTGCTGAGACGCGCTTGTACTTTGAGCGATTTGCAAATCGTAAACGAGTCGCTTGTAAAGGCGACTCGTTTTGCCTCCCGTAAGCACGTGCGCCACAAGATCGAGATCGGCGTCGCCAGATTGAAAAAACGCGGGTGTGGGCCATGACACGTAAACGCGCGCGAGCTCCACGGCGGCCTCCATTTCGATACGCGCTTCGCCGGAGTGAGTGACTACCGCCGGCTTTTGGCGCGTCGCCGCGTCGCCATGCTCACCTCGCGGGATAGGCCCGAAATACTTCTCGACGAGAGCCTTGGCGCTGGCCTTGTCGATGTCGCCGGAGATCACGAGCGAGCAGTTGTTTGGGACGTAGTGCTTGTGGAAAAACGCCTCTACATCGGCGAGCGTGGCACGATCGAGATCGTTCGGAGTGCCAATCGTCAGAAGGTGATAGGGGTGGCCTTCAGGGAATAGCGCTGCGCGAATTGCTTCGAGCACAAGGCCGTACGGCGCGTTTTCGTAGTTTTGCCGCCGCTCGTTCTTCACGACATCGCGCTGGCTCTTGAACGTTGCCTCGTCCACGTGGTCGAGCAAAAATCCCATGCGATCGCTCTCGAGCCAGAGTGCAAGCGGCAACTCGGTACGGGGCACGGTCTGGAAGTAATTCGTGCGATCGGTGTTCGTCGTGCCATTGATGGATGTTGCACCGGCTTTTTCGAGAAAACGAAAATACATGTCTTCGGGGACATGCTTGCTTCCTTGGAACATCAGGTGCTCGAAAAGGTGTGCAAAGCCATTTCGGCCTGGTGGCTCGTCCTTCGAACCAACGTGGTACCAAAGGTTTACCGTGACGATGGGCGTGCGATGATCCTCGTCGTAAATTACCGTGAGACCGTTCGGCAGTTGCACTTTCTCTGCAGCGAGCGAGACCGGCAGCGAGGAAGAAGACGCGGGCTCATCGCTGCCCGACGGAACATCGGCGCCACTGGCGCCACGGCTTGGTGCGATGGCGAGCAACGTTGTCAAAACAGCAATCGGATGGCTTGAGCGCATGAGGCGCCGAGTATAGGCAAATGCCGAAGGCGCCGGCGTATACGAAGTAGCTCAGCAGTAAAAGCGCCTCGAAAAAAATGGATGAAATTCTCGGTGGACGCAACTTCGAGGAAAACCGGTCGATTAAGCCTTCATGAGCAAGAACAGCATTCAAAACTCATGATCGCGACGAGCATCTGACCGCAAACTCAACCGATTCCTCTCCATCACAAGGGACGATCACGCCTGCGCCCAGCGCTGACATGCGTAGTCCATTCCGTATAGCAAGATAAAAAATCGCGTCCTACTAAACAAAAAACCGAAACATTTCACCAATAAAGACGAGTAATCATCATGAACATACCAGGCGCCTACCGTCGAGACCTCATCCCCCACAATCCGCCGGCATCGGCACAACCCTCAACAACCAACCCCAACAATTCCGCCAAACCGGCGCCGGCTCCAAGACCGCTGCGTGACGTGTCGGAGCTACCTGATTCGCCCCCACTCGATATAGTTTTTGCGGACATTACGAACCAAAACCTAAACGATAACCCAATGTACGCCAACAATCCGGTAACGACGGAGGCGACCAAACGCGCGACGGAGGCAAAGCGTACGGCTGACACACAAACAAAGCTTAACGTCACGCTTGGACGTTTTTCAGGACCTTACAAAGTCGACGGCGCCACGGTGTCAGCCACTCCCATGTTCAGGATGAATGGGGATCCCATCCCCAAGTCCGACACCCCTAACACGAGCACTGAAGAGCTCGTGAAGATCTGCACAAAAACCAACAAAAACCACGTTCCCGCCAATGAACTAACTAGCGCCGTCACCAATGCACGCATGGGGCGTCCCACCCCCAAACAACTCGTGCTGGTTACCCAGGCTCTTATCGACGCCGGGAAGCTTCCGCCTCCCAAGTCTGCCAACGACACCGTGGACATGCGCATTCGTCAAATGCAGCGCAACTGGGGTATTGGTGTCGACTGCGCCGGATACGTCAGGGAAGGCGCCGTTGCTGTGCACGGCGATGGCGCGCAGCCTCTGGTCAAGGGCACGAATCGCTCTGGTGCCATTCACGACATATTACAAACTCCCGCATTCAAAAAAGTCGCGTTTAAAGAAGATGTGTCTAAGGAAGGCGCGGACCCTAAAGTTCACAACTTTCACGACATTCGCGCAGGTGACATCATCCATCTCGACTCTAAGAAATCTAACGCGGTCGGTCACAACGCGATCGTCTACAGCCACGAGGTCGCTACCGATGCGATGCGCGACGAGCTTTGGAATCGCGCTGCTCGCACCACTCATGTGTGTGATGTCAATGGCTTCTTTCGTAGTAAAGGTCCTTTTCATGTGCTGAACGTCGATTCGTCGTGGGGCGTGGACCTTGCTGGGGTGGCACACGGAGGCTTCCGGCGCGACACGTGGATCTACGACGAGAGCACGGGGATGTGGGGTACTTTCCTTCCGGGTACACCGTTTTTTCCGAACACTGAGGCATTTATTACAGACCAAGAAGGCCCGTATAACCACAAATTCAAGGATGCGTTCCGCCCAGCGAGTGCAAAATGAAAATGGATCTAGGGCGCGAATGCAAATCGTGGCAAGCGACACAAGATCGAGGTTTTGTGCATCGTGACGCGCAACAGGTTTGCGCTCGCATCCTAGTTATCGCGGCAATTACGCTTGCAGCATGCTCGCATCGTGCCGAATCGACATCCACAGTCGCGACGTCACCGCCGCCTTCCGCCGATGTTGCGCCCACACCACCGACGCCTTCGGTTGAGCCGCTGGCGTCGGCGAGTACTCAGTCACCGCAAGCAGCCGAAGAGCCGCCTTTCGACGTGCCGCCCGGCACTTCGCGCATTGCTTCGACCTTCTGCTACCATCATGGCGTTACCGCCGCGCCCGGGAAACCAGCATCTCCGTCGCTTCCAGCAGGCTCAGTTTACATCGGATGCATCGCAATCCGTCCGTCGAACAACAACCAATTGGGGAGCGTACCCACGGTCATCGAATGGGATGTCGCGGGAGGCCGTGTTTTGCGATCCGTAGACCTGCCTTTGAATTTGAAAACAGCGGACGATGTGCGCATCGCAACGTTTCACGACAACGTGTATGTTGCATTAACGACGGGCATAAGGGATGAAACGCTATTGTTCGCACTCGATGCCGACTTGCGCCCTCGCGAAACGCGCTCGCTCGGCATCAGCACAAACGTTTCGCTCGAGGTAAACGAAAAATATCTCGCTGTCTCCTACAGGCCCTTTATTGATGATACCTGGTGGCATCCAATCAAAATCGAGCTATTCAACGCCAACAATTTCACCGCCATAGCGACCACGTCCGTCGGCACGGCCGAGTTGTTCTGGAGCTCTGGATACGCGCTCGAGTTCTTGGGCGATCGGCTTTACGTCGCTGGCGTTCCGGATGACGCGATCTCCCGTGGCAAATACATGCCGTCTAACGTGCCTTTCGTTGGTGTGTTTGCGATGAGCCTCCCTTCGCTCGAGATTGTCCACACCTACAAAAACGCTAAAAATTCATATATAGAAACGACACTGCAATCTGCAGCCGGACATATCATCCTCACAGGGGAAGAAGGTTACGAAGAGCTCACGGCAGATCTCAAGCCAATCCGTAATCATAAAGGGTCCTACTACGCCTTGGCGTTCGATCCAAAAACAGGCCGAGCCTTTTCGTGTCGCGATCTCAACACCGGCTCCGCATGCTGCTGCGGCGGAATCTGCTCTTGCTACACCTTTTGGACTGGGTTCGAGGCAGCCGTCGTGGCCAATATAAATTGGCGTCTCGTCATCGGTCGCGTGAAAGACTTGCCACGCAGGAAACGCTAAGAGCTAGAGTTCGGAGGTTAGCGCGTAGGTGCAGGTGCTGAGTGGGCGACCCGTTCGATGAGTCCGACCAGAGTGTCGAGACGAAGCGGCTTAGCGACCACTTCGCACGCGACACGCAATGCGTCTGGTGCGCCCGACAAAACGACGACACGAGTGTCTGCGAGCTCTGGATCACCTCGGATTGCGCTTAGCATGTGCCGGCCGTCCATCTCAGGCATGTTGAGGTCGAGCAGGATGAGGTCCGGACGCTTCGAGGACGCGAGCTCGAGTGCTTCTCTGCCGTTCTTCGCACACAAGACCATGTGACCTTCTTCGCTCAAGATGTCTCGCATGGTCTCGACCGTGTCTTCGTCATCATCGACGACGAGGACCGTGGCGCGATGGCTCATGTGGCTCTCCCGTGAGGCGTAGCGTTCGATAGATGAAGGCATGCGACGCGCTTCGATGAGCGTCTCCCTATTTTGGGTGCAGCGTCAGCAAAGAGTGATCCCGCGTGGCGAAATGCGATTGGCTTCGATTGTTCGCGATGGCTTGCGCTCCTGCGCCAGCGGCAAGAGCAACCGCGCTGCTACCCGAGCGGGCAGTGACTCCGTGACTCGTTGACCGGCTTGGCCAGGGGCTCAAGCATTCGCCATCACGTGGCTTCTCCATCGAACAAAGCGGTTTCACAGAACCCAAGCACCATCTCGAGCAGGCGCATCGGCATCGTTTCTGCGTTGCTCGCCCGCGAACGGCAAGCTCGTGCCGAGGCCGAAGATGCGCGCGCACGGGCCGAAGCCGCCAGCCGCGCCAAGGACGAATTTCTCGCCACGGTAAGCCACGAGCTCCGAAATCCGCTCAACGCAATCCTTGGTTGGTCGCGCCTCCTGCAAGAAGGCGGCGAAGAGCTGCCCGTCGAGCGCCGAAGAAAAGGACTCGAGGTCATCGCACGGAGCGCGTGCGCCCAAGTGCAACTCGTTGACGACATGCTCGATGTCGCACGCATCGTCAGCGGCAAACTCCGCTTGTCGATGGGCAAAGTGAACGTGCGCACGGCGGTCGAGTCGTGCGTCGACACAGTGCAATCGGCAGCAAGTGCAAAAGGGGTGGTGCTCGAGGCCGAGATCTGTGGCGAGCCGGGCGACATCGTCGCCGATGGCGCCCGGCTGCAGCAGATCCTCTGGAACCTCGCCGCGAACGCAGTCAAGTTCACGCCACCGGGCGGGGTTGTCACGATCGGCGCGCAGCGAGGAAGGAACGCGGTGATCCTAAGGGTGCAAGATACAGGCGATGGAATTGCCCCGGAGTTTTTGCCGTTCGTTTTCGATCGCTTCCGTCAGGCCGACGGAGGAGCGGCGCGTGCGCACGGTGGTCTTGGCCTCGGGCTTGCCATTGTCCGTCACCTTACCGAGCTTCACGGTGGGACCGTAGCTGCTTGGAGCAAAGGCCTTGGTGCTGGAGCCTTGTTTACAGTGCAGCTGCCGCTACGGTCCCCGGTCGACAGAGAGAGTGAGCCATGAAAAAGCTCACATCAACGACCGTCTCCACCGTGTTCCGCATGCGGATGGCCCGGGTTTGCAGCGCCTCGGGGCACGCTACTGGGCTCAGAAGAACGTCGCCGGACGCCGCCTCGGCGGACATGCGGAGCCATTCCTCCCTTGCGTCCTGCGACGCGCGCTTCCTCGCTACTGAATTGGTGCGCGGTGCCCGCAGAATGTGCAGCTTTCCCGCCCTTGCTCGCGATCTCGCGCACGCGATCGCGATCCATCGCGGCAAAGCCGCGGCGGCGCGGCCGACGCTCGTCCGTCGCGGCGTCGGTCTTCGTCTCGGACGACTGCGAGCCGTCTGGGTTGTTGTCGTCGCCGTACCACATATTGACCACTACTCCTGCGGCTCCGCGCATTTGCGCAGCCCACCGGCTAATTAGGTTGTACGTGGCGGTACGAAGCGACGGTCGTGCCAGTGGCCGGTGCTATAAACCATGGTTTCATCTGAAGAATTACGTGTCGTTGCGCGACACTCGTGGAGAACTGCCGCCGATCAGTTCGGCAGATCTTCCCAAGGGCGCCTAACCCAACCTGCCTGGATAGAGCTGCGGTCGAGCAGCACGAGCAAGCCGGCCGCGAGTAGCTCTTCGACAGCGAGGCAGATCTCGTCGAGTGCGTCTTTCATCTCCGCCGCGCCGGCGTATCGCTCACGTGCGTGGCAGCGGTTGCGCCATACGAGCTCGACGCTGTCGATGGTCTCGCGCGCCGTGCTCGAGCATCCGTCGACGAGGCATGCATAGATGAGTCGCGCAGCGTCACTAAGCTGCGCAACGGTGGGATGCGACCACTGAATCGCTTGCACACGCGCAACGCCCACCTGGTCGGCGGCCGTCCCGCGCTGCACGAGTTCGTTTCGACCCTTCACAGTTCACCTCCAGACGGCTCAGTACAGACGGTCCCCCGCCGTCCGCTTGCAAGCACCGGGCGACGCATAGTTCCACCGGCCGCGGCCGTTTTGTTACCGCTTCAGGTCAACGCGGAGCGCTGCGTGCGTGCGGGGTGCGCTGGCGAGCAGAATTTTCGGTTCGGTGTTCTAGTCGATCGCTTTTAGCGTTGTGGGCGTTGGCGCGCAGTCGGCGCGGCGCCGAGCGAGCAGCCTTGTGCGACAGAGCACTCGGCGCTTGGGCGTTGAGAAAATCGAGAGCATCGACTCCGGCGGAGCGAAGGATCGCGGCGACCAGCGCGGGACTGAGCGTCGCGGTTCGTGGCACGACGACCTGGATTCCCCGACGCACCAGAGTCGTAAGCTCGCCCGCCATGGCTTGCGGCACGAAGCCAAGCTTCTCGAGAACGGCGATGCATTCGGTTCCTACCAGGTGCGGAAGTGCGAGCATGTTGTCCGCCCGCCGAAGCAAGTCAGGTGCCGCTCATGCGCACGAGTCCCCGCCAAGCCAGATTGGCGATCGTGCGCGTCGTCGCCGATGACGACGTCTCGCACTCGCGGATCGAAGCTGCCAGTCATCGCTGCAACCGGGCGTTGGTCACAACTCGTCGCCGGTACACGTAGTGCATCGATTGTGGGTCTAACCCATGGCGCAATGCATCGAGCGAGACGCGATCATCGAGCCGCTACTCAACAGCCTCGAAGTCGAACGTCACATGCGCGGACCGCTCCTCGTAAGCCTGCTTGCCGAGCTGTCGACGTGCATGAAGCTGTCGCCGGCGTTTGTGCTTGCGTCGAGTATGCTGCGATCCTTCGAGGAAGGGGCGCTCGATGACATCGCGTTCGGAGGACAACTCGACGCGCTGCGAGCACTAGTGCGAACCTTGTCGCAACAGTTGGTTAGCACGTGCGAGCAGGTTGCGTAAGTCACTCGCCGAATCCCCCAACGCGATGCAAACGTCCTAGTATCCTGCTAAGCGGCGTTGTCACGCGCGCCCCAATGACTTCGAAACCACCCAGCATCGAACCGTCACCTCAAGCTGGCAGGCCGGCGATGCTCCCGGCGCCCGTTCTCAGAAAGCTTGCAAAGCTTGTCGAACTCGGGTTTTCCGCACGCGCCCCGCTTACGCTTCAACTGCTAGGCCGCCTCTTGCTCCACGCCGCGGCTGTCGGCGCTGCCGTTGGCTTTGTAAGCCTTCTGTTCGTCGTGGGTCTCGAGCTCACGCAGCACGTGCTGCTCGAGCGACTTGCTGGATACTTGCCTCTTCGCGCCGCGGGCGAAGCGTCGCCTCGACGCACCTTTGTCACACACTTTCGACCGTGGCTCATGTTTTTTCTGCCGGCCGTCGGCGGCCTGCTCGCGGGCCTCGTATCCCAGCTTGCCCCCGAAACGCGTGGCGGCGGCGCCGACGCCATCATCGCAGCCTTTCACGAACGCCATGGCGACGTCCGACGGCGTACACCGTTCGTGAAGATCCTCGCGTCGATCGCGACGCTTGGCTTCGGTGGCTCGGGCGGGCGGGAAGGTCCGACCATGCAGATCGGCGGATCGATCGGGTCGATCGTTGGCCACTACTTGCGCGTCACCGATCGCGAGCGTCGCATTCTTCTCGTGGCTGGATTGGCTGCGGGCATGGCTGCTGTTTTCCGCACGCCTCTCGGTGCCGCAATTCTCGCTGTGGAGATCCTTCACAAGAACGACTTCGAGTCCGACGCGCTCGTGCCATCGGTTCTCGCAAGCGTCGTATCGTACTCCGTTTTTATCTCATTTTTCGGGGAGTCAACGCTCTTTGCGCATGCTGCAAAATACACTTTTTTGCCGGCGCATCTGCCTTTGTATGCCCTGATGGCTCTTGTCGTGTGCGGTGTGGCTTCGATCTTCGTGCACTCGATGAATGCGACAAAGCGCATCTCGTCGCGATTGCCCCTGCCAGCGTGGCTCAAGCCCGCCGTTGGCGGCATGGGCCTTGGCCTCGTCGCGACGCCGATCGTCTACATGCGCATAGGCGAAGGGCAGGGGCTTGGCATTCTCGGCGGAGGCTACGGCGCGGCCCAAGTGGCCATTACCGGAGCAGCCTGGCTGCCCAGTGGGTGGGGCGCCGTCGAGGTCCTGCTCTTGCTCGGCGCTGTGAAGATCATTGCCACATCGTTTACCGTGGGCAGCGGCGGCAGCGCCGGCGACTTTGGGCCGTCGATCGTCTTGGGCGGCATCTTCGGCGGAGCCTTTGGACGCGCCGCCCAGTTGCTTTTGCCGAATGCAAATATCGACGCCGGAGCCTTTGCGCTCGTTGGCATGGGCACGTTCTATGGGGGCTTGGCCCACGTGCCCATTGGGTCGCTCGTTATGACGTGTGAACTTGCGGGAAGCTACGATCTGCTCGTCCCGCTCATGCTCGCCGAAAGCATTGCATTCGTCACGCTTCGCAACCACTCGCTTTATCACTCGCAGGTGGGGAGCAAGCGTGAGTCTCCTGCACATCGCCACGAGCTTATCTTCGATATGCTCAAGCAGATTCGTGTCGACGAGGTGCTCGTCAAAGATCGATCGGTTTCCACCTTTCGCCGCAGCACGCCTGCTTCGGAGGTGATCCAAATCGTTGCCGAGGCCGACGGGCAAGACGCATTTCCGGTCATTGACGACGATGGCATGCTCGTTGGTGTGATCACCTCCGAAGTCCTCCGCACCATGACGTCAGATCCCGACATTGGCGCGCTCACGCTCGCCCACGATCTCATGGCCCCACCCGCTTCGGTCAGCGAAAAAGACGATTTGCACAGTGCACTCGACGTTCTGCTCGAAAGCGGAATGCGCCAGATCTTGATTACCGACGACGCAGGGCAGGTGATTGGCCTTCTCGATCTCACCGAGATCACGGCGGCCTATTTGGCGACAGCAGACTCTGATGCGCCAACGATGCGATAGCGTGCGCCCCAAAGGATGACGGCCGCGAGCGCTGGAGCGGCGCACGCAACAGCCACGATGAGCGTATCGAGCACGCCGCGAGTGTGCCTTACATTCCAGAGCATCGCTTCGAGCAGGGTAAGAGCCGCATCGAACGTTACGGCGATTGCCAGCGCCGTAATCAACGGCGTTCGCGGCCGGCGCACCACGCGGAAAAGGCCGAACGACAAAAGCACATTGAAGATGACCCATGCCCACTTGATGTGTGTTCCAAAAAACCATGGGTACGTGGGGGCTGCGGCGAGCACGATCGTCCACGGAACGAGCAGGGTTGCTAGTGCGCGAAGCGCAAACGTCGGTCCACGCAAGAGCGAACGAATGCCAAAGCGCAAAAAGCCGCCGCGCGTGAATGCAGAAAGAGCATCGATGAGCGAGATGGCCGGACTCTGCGAGACGGGGTAGGTGAGGTAAATCACCAACCATTCTTTAGGATTCAACTTTGCTTTGTACGCGCGAAGCCCGTCGAAATCATAAAGCGGGCTCGCTACGCGACGCAAAAGACGCAAAATGCCCGAGACATTGCCCGCGAGCGGCGCGAGTCCCAAAGTGAGCCAGCGATAGCCTGCATCGTTTGCCCATCGCATGACGGCGTCGACAAGGAGCTCGCTGGTGCCGTTCGGTGCGCTCGGATCACGAATGAGGTGCTCAATGAACCAACCGGCGCGTGCAGGTACGGAAATGACGCTCGCGAAACCGCAGATTTCGTCGTCGATTTCGGCGACGAAGCATGTGCGATCAGCCAACGTGCCAAAGGGCCCTACGCTCACAAGAAATCCCATGGGGGCCATGTGGTGAGTGGCCATCCAGCGGGCTGCAACGCGGTTGAGTGCATTGCGCGTGGGGCCTTGGGCTAGGTCGTCGTCACGCGTTTCACGAACGGTAACGCCTTTGGCACGCGCGCGGCGCAGTTGCTCACGCAAACTCGGACGAGCCGCGAGAGTCGTGAGCCATTCGTGAGGATCCCACACGGGTTGCTCGCCCACGGCAAACGACTCGAATTCGCCCGAGACAGCTTTTTGGAAGCGCTCTTCGGTGGCAAAGAAGCAGCAACGCTTGCCGGCTGCACGCGCGGCGTGAGCAAAGGATTCTGCGACGTCGCCAAGCGCCTCGGTTGCGGCAATGGGGGCGCCGGCAGCAACCCACGCATAGCCCGTATCGACGTATGCAACGCACGCGTCGCCGTGAAAAAAGTAGGTGTAACCTGCACCTACGGTCTGAAACGCGGTTGCGTTCCATCCGTGCCTGCGAACAAGTTCGAGCAGGCGCTGTCGGGAGCTCGCAGGATTCATCGATACGGCCGACTGCACGCGCGGCTATTCTACAAGCCCATGGGACCTATTTTCGCTTACTTCTACGATTCCTTCATGCGCAAAACAGAGGAGACTTGTCTTGCACCGTGGCGCAGGGAGCTTTTGTCAGAGGTGGGTGGCCGTGTGCTCGAAATCGGCGCTGGCACTGGAGCGTGCCTTCGGCACTACCCACGCGCGGTCACGCGGCTCGTCGTCGCGGAGCCCGACCGGTGGATGCGCGCGCGGCTTGCCCGCGGCATTGCAGGCGGCGGAGGGGCGATCTGCCCATCAGCCATCGAAACGTCTGCGGCCTCTGCCGATGCCCTGCCATTTGATGATGCGTCGTTCGATGCGGTTGTCTCGATGCTTGTACTTTGCTCCGTGCCCAATCAAGCCTTAGTACTCGCCGAGATCCGGCGCGTGCTCATCCCGGGCGGCCGGTTCGTCTTCCTCGAGCACGTTGCCTCCGATGATCCAAAAAGCTTTGCGTGGCAGCGTTGGCTCGACCCCATGTGGAGCTGCTTTGCTTCGGGGTGCCATATCACGCGCCGCACGCTCGAGGCGATCCGCAGTGCTGGTTTCGAGCTTGAACGCGAAGAGCACGCGAACATGCAAGGATCTTTTTCGTGCCTGGCTCCCACCGTGCGCGGCATCGCACGGTGACCGCTTTCGATTTGACGCGATCTCTTCGTTGGCGGCTGCGGTCCGGTCCTCAAAGCCGAAGCAGGCTGTTCCGGTCCGGTCCTCGCCGCCGCCTCGACCTCGCGTCAACTTGAAAGCGGTCCAATCTCATTAATGCATGCATCATGCATTCGCGCGCATGTTTCAATCCGTCAGCTTGGTTTTTGCCGGCAAGTAAAACCCTGCGCCAACGAAGACCATTTGATTGAACTTGAACGTGCGGTCTTCCGAATTGATTTGATTGTCGGGGAACGACGCGTTGGGACCGCCACCCCGCGTGTCGAAGCCGGATCGATTCCACGAGAACGGCAAAGCGCGATACTCGATGTTGAGGCTAATGAAGCTTGCCAAGTAAAAGGTAAGCCCTAAACCAAAGGTTGGCGCAACCGCGACGCGCGACTTCGTGTTGAATGCCCCGGGCGTTGCACTCGTACAATGATCTGGGGAGCAGTCTCCGCGCTCGTCAACGCCAATGAACGCAGCACCACCGTGGATGTAGAGATCTGTGTCGACGAAAAGCTTCTGAAAGAGAGCGAGCTTTCCGCGGAACGGGCTGAAGGTGATCTGGGGAGCGGCCATCCATTTCAACTTACCCGTTTGATCGGCAAACGAGCCTTGGCCTTGGCCCGGGAGATTAATCGCCGTGCGCGAATTGCGCGGCGCCGTGGAGTTGATCTTGTCGGTTAGATCGGTATCCAGATTTGCAGCAGCAACGCCCCCGAACACACCGATACCAAGCCAGTCGAACAAATTGTACTGCAGGCGACCCGACACGAAGATGGTGCGCTGGTACTCGTCGAGCAGCGTGAAGCCTGGCCCAACGGCAAGCTCGAGGCGCCCTTCGCGGTACAGGCGCGCCTTTCGCACTGACGGTGCTCCTGCGAGCGGACCGGTCAACTGGATTTCTTGCGCCTTGGCGGGCTTCGATACGGCTGTCGTGCCGAAAGCCACGCATGCTGCGATCGTGGTAGCGCCAAGACTGCGCCGGATACGCAGCAAGAGCGGAGAGCGGTAGGTGTTGGAGGCGAACAAGTGGCGCTTCGGCATGACTTTCCTCGTCCGGGCAATCACTTGGGAAGCCTATATTCCCAGCTAAACGGCAAAAACACGCTGATGCCGACCTGGGCCTGAATGTCGTTGGTGAGCTGCTTGTTGCCGTACCACGTACTTTGGTTCGTTTCCTGCCCGGTCACCACCTCGGTGTTCTCGAGGCGTTCGACGTAGATGTAGTCGCGCAGTTCAGCGGTCACTGCGAACCAACGATTTAGAAAAACACGCAACCCCAGGCCGACCGACATGGCAAGGCGCCAGTCGTAGTCGAACTTGCGGTTGTCGGGATCGATGACTGCAATGGGGCGCGTGCGAAGCGCGCCAACGCCGCCAGTAACGAACCCGTCGTAGTGGAAGATAAATTTGCTAAACCCCGAAAATTTTCCGTACATCGGCACGTACGTGAAGTTCACCGTACCGCCGGCCTGGTATTCGTTCAGCGGAACGGCCAGACGCGTTGCACGCCGATTCTCGAAGTTGAAGTCCGAGTCGTGGTTGAACGGCTGGTAGAAAGTGCCGTTTATGCCGATCGCCAAGACATTCGTGAGATAATAATTAATCCCCAGGCCTGGGCCCTGGTGAGTGACAAACTGGTCGTTGAAGCTGAAACTCCAGTACGGCAAGAGCTCGAAGCGATGTCGGCGGAGCGCATAAATCTGCTGCACAGCGTAGACGTCGGCTTGGACCTCTCGTTGTGCCATGTTGCTGATGTCCGCTTGCTTCGGACAGGCACTTGGATCGACTTCGCATATGCCCGCTGCAGCGTTGGCAGGCGGAACGCTCCCCTGGTTTGCGTCTGCCGGCGGCTTTTCGCCTTCGGGCTTCGGCTCATCGAGCTCGATTTCGCCGGCTGGTGAACCCTGGGCTGGTGGGGCTGGTGATGCGGGTGATCCTGGTGGAGGAGCCGGAGCTGGCGTCGGCGCTGCCGGTGGCGCCGGTCGCGTAGGCGCGGGCCTCCTTGCTTGCGCAAGGGGCTGCGCAAGGGCCACCTGCGGCAGCAACATCGTTGCCGCCAAAAGAAGCCAATATCGAGCCTGCTTCATCGCGAACCCCTTCCGCTTCGACGTGCGCGAGTGTGCGTAACGCATGAGAAAAATTGGGGATTCAGACAATTAGCCAAACCGCGGCGCACGATATCATGTTTTTTTTGAGCCGAGCAATCTCTAAAAGGCGCTCTCTTGCTGCAAACGCTGCAAAGCGAAGACGAGGCCCGTGATGTACACGAGATCTGCGCCGCCTGATTGACTGTGGGATACATAGGTTTGGAATTCACGCGGCTTCCGATTCGTTGTCGCCCTTGCCAAACAGCGCCTCAACGAAGTCTGCAACGACGAATTCGCGCAGGTCCTCCGCCCGTTCGCCGAGCCCAATGTATCGGACCGGCACCTTAAGTTCGTCGCAAACGCCAAGAATAACACCACCCTTGGCTGTTCCGTCGAGTTTCGTAAGGATAATTCCCGTAAGCTCTAACGCCTCTTTGAACAATGCCGCCTGTGTGAGCGCGTTTTGCCCTGTTGTGGCGTCGAGAACAAGCAAAGTCTCGTGAGGCGCGCCGTTCATCGCTTTTGCGATGGTGCGCTTCACTTTCTTGATCTCGTCCATCAGGTTCACTTTCGTATGAAGGCGCCCCGCGGTGTCAACGAGCAAGACGTCCGCCGATACCTCTTGAGCCTTTTTCGTGGCCTCGAACGCAACGGAGCCAGGATCTGCCCCTTCCTTGCCTTTGACAATGTCGGCGCCCACGCGCTTGCCCCAGACTTCGAGCTGTTGGACGGCAGCTGCGCGGAATGTGTCGCCCGCGGCAAAGATGATCTTTTTGCCATCGGCATTCCACTTTGTTGCAAGCTTGCCAATCGTCGTTGTTTTGCCTACGCCGTTGACACCTACCACGAGAATGACGTGCGGCTTGTCGCGCTCGTCACGTTTGTCACTCTCGCCGCGGGAGCCAGAAAACGTGAGAATGCGCGTTGCCTCGGCGCGCAAAGCAGCCCAGACCGCATCGCTGTCGGCGAGTTCGTGCTTTGCCATGCCGTCGCGCAGGCGTCGAAGGATGGCTTGCGTGGTTTTCACGCCGACGTCGCTCGAGATCATGACCTCCTCCATCTGCTCGAGAAGGGTCGGATCGATCTCTTTGTTGCCAGCAAAAATAGCTTTGAGGCGTGCCATGAAGCCGCCTCGTGTGGCGGCAAGCCCTTTGCGCAGACCGGCCACGTCTTTCTTCGAAACAACGACAACGGCTGGCAGGGCACCAGGTTCTACTTGCTCGCCTGCCGCCGCCTCGCTTGTCTCGTTTGCCCCGCTTGGTGCGATCTCCGCGGCGTGGCCGTCGCCGACGGCTTGCGGTGCAGAAGGCTTTGGCGCAAGTTCCTTGGAAGGGGCTTCACCAAGCTTCTTTTGCGCTTTTTGCGTTTGCGGAAGCGCCTTTTTCCTGAAAAACAGGACATAGGCGACACCGACGGCCAAAACCGCGATGACGATCAAGGCGATCGGCAAAGTGCTCATCGGGCGCATCTTTATAGAGACGCGCGCCTCGGTACGTCAACGACGGTTATCGGTGCACGGGTCTTTTCGGGGTACAGACGGAGACATGTGGTCAACCGCACTTTCCGCGTTGGCGTCGACAATGGCTTGCCCGAAAGCGACTTGTTCCACCGCCTCTGCCCAACGCGCAACCTCCGTGCTGCTTCCCGCCGCTTGTCGAATATGGCGGGGCGTTGGTTCCGGCAGGGTGTCGAACGGAACGCCCACGCGACGCGCCCACGCGACCATGCGTGCCAAAAGCGCGCGGCGACGCGATACGAGAGCTATCGAAATTTCCCCGGCTCTTGGTGCCTGCTGCTCGAGCCGCGTGTGCAGCGGCGCCTCGGCAACGAGGCGATCGCCTTGGACGAGCGGTTGCAACACATCGAGACGGAAACGCCCGAACGCGTCTGCTTCGGTTTGTGCAAGGGTCGTCGTGCCGTCGAAACTTCCTCGCTCGATTCGCACGCGCGCGTGCGCGATTGCAGCGTCGTCGTGGGCGTCGGTGACGCTGCCAACAAGCCAGGCTTCGCCGCGATTCGCCGCGCGCACAAGCTTGACGTGGGGACGCGCATCTTGCCCGTCTAGCTCGCGCTGTGCGTGCTCCGACTCTGTTGTCGCGCGCGCTGTCATGGTTCGCTTGATCGCGATGCGGCCACCGAAAAAAAATGCCAGAGTCACAAGGCCTGCGAGAAAAATTGGCACCTTTGCGAGCATGCTAGGTTTCCGAAGCGGCAAAACCATGGCAACGTCGTCTGTCGGCTCGTAAAAAGGCACGTTTGGCACATAGCGTAGCTGTACGACCGCTTCTCTTGTGTTTTGCGTTTGCGCGACTTGCGCTGCGAACGTCAGCGTAGGTCGCGCGATGCCTTGCTCGACGGGCGCTCTGCCGACAAGGGCATCGCCGATGCGCGCTTCGACCGAGCCTTCGAGCACGGGGCCCATGCTCGATGTGACATTGACGGCGATTGGAATGCCCTCGCCCGGGACCATTGCCTCGATGTGGTTTGGCACGGAAAGCGAGACCTTCACGCGCCGCTCGATGCGCGCGGTTTCATCGGGGAACGAAGCGGCTGCGGTGCCCGCAAACGAAGCGCGGAGCAAACCAATGCCAGGCGCACCGAATTTCGAGCTTGCTACCTCGAAGCGCGCACGCCCACTCTCGTTGGTGAATGCAGTAGCGATCTCGCTATCGTGTTCGTTCGTGATCCGAATGGGCATCGGGACGTTGGGCGGCGAAGCAATTGCGCCGTCATCGACGCGTGCCAAAACTTCGATGGTTGTTTGCGGCTCGTCGAGCTCGATGACGTGTGGAACCGGATCGAAGCGAAGCACGAGCCCTGCGCGCGACAGATCGAAAAGAAGATCGCGGGTGGATCCATCGATGAAATTGCCGCCTGCCCATGCAAGATGGGCAGAGTAAAGGTCCACTGGGAGCTTTGCACGAAAGCAGAATCGACCGCCTTCGTTTGTGAGAAGGCCGATGTCCTGATTCGAAGGCGACCGGGCGACACGAACGCTGCTCGCATTCGGCGTGCGGTCGCTATCCGTCTCGCAGTCGCGTGCAGAGGCGAGGGCGTCGCCAACCGCTGGATCGTGCGGGCTCGATTCGCGAACGATGTGGACCGTGATCGTCTCGCCTACAAGCGGTTCGTTCGCGTCGTTGACAAGGGATCCGGACAGCAAGAGATCGCCATGATCTTGAGAGGCTTGCGCGGTGATGATGGACGTGCCTCGAATGCGGATTCGCACGCCGTCGGCGCGAGCAGATCCGGCGAACGCCAAGAGCGCCAAGAACGCGAACACGGCTACGAGCAAGCAGGCCCCATGCATGCGCCGCGACGAGATCGAAGTCACATTCGGCCTTGTTCTGTGATCGCGCCTGCGATCCACTCGATTTGAGGTTCCACGGGGCCGAGCGTGACAGCCGCGACGTCGATGCGAACGCGAGTTACATCGGCCATTTTCGAAAGGTACTTGCGCCAGAGTGCGCGTGCCGCACGCAGCAGCGTGCGTTGCTTGGTGATCGAGACGCTGGAGAGTGCACTTTCAAACGACCTAGCGCCGCGCGTTCGCACTTCGACAATGACAACGAGGTCGTCTTTCTTCGCAACCAGATCCAGCTCGAGTGCGCCGATGCGCAAGTTGCGCCAAAGCACACGGAAGCCGCGCTGAGCGATCCAATCCGCGGCTGCCTGCTCGGCAACACGCCCACGCACATGACGTAGTGGAAGCTTTGGCGACACGCCCTACGGACACGGCGTTCTGGTCGCGTCGCACGTATCTGGGCACACCGAGTTCGGATCGTACGCGGTGCCATTTTTGATACAGTATGAACCGGTCAGGCCTTCGTTGCCCACGCCTATCGACGTGACGAGCTGCGTGCACGAAAAGCCGTCGGGACACTTGCAGAAGATCTGGTCGGAAGGCTTGTTGCCGTTGATGTCGGCGCAGCGGCACGAGCAATAAACTGCCCTGTCGGTTGTGCGATCAACACATTGTGGCTTGACGGTTGCCCCAGTAGTTGGGTCGTTCGGGGCGCCCGTGATGGGAGTGTCTGTACCTGGAACGGTGCAACCCTGCGTGCCGCTCGTTGGTGTGCCGTCGGCGTTCTGGCCGTAAGGGCACGAAACACGACCCTGGAAGTGATTGACGAGACACACTCGCGTGCGGCACTGAAAGCTCTTGGACTCGACGTTGACTTCGTTGACGCTAAATCCGTTGAAGTCCACGTTGTACTCTTGCTCCGGCGTGCACGGATCGCCAACGCCTTGCTCTGAACAACCGGGGCTTGCAACGAAGAGACCAGCCGCGAGGAGGATCGCGATCACGAGCGCACGCGTCATCGTGGTGCGGGACGGTACCTGTCAGCGGCCAAGAGCGTCAAGCATGTTATGCTCGCTGGAGCCGCCATCCCATCGTACATTCGACGTCATGTTTCGGCGTGAACCGGTGTTTCGGCGTTGACGCGAAGCCGGCCTTGGCGGCCAATTCGCCTTGACAAATACGAGCTTTAACGTTCATCGTTCGCCCGCTTCGCCCACCGCAATCGGTCGACTCACTAAAGCCAAAACGCGAGGGTTTTCGGATGCGTCACATATTTCTGCGCAAGTTCGCTATTGCGTCCGCTGTAGCCATTCTAGGACTCGCGTTTGCAAATGGTTCCGCGCTCGCGCAGAACCAGACCAGTCAAGCCAACCAGACGGGCCAGACCAGAAGAAGGCCTCCTCCGGCCCAGAACAATGTTGGCCAGCGGGCCCCCGCGGCACCAGGCCGTGGCGAGGCCATCGAGCTCGATGATACGCCTCCTGCCAAGCCTGCACCTGCTAAGCCCGCGCCTGACAAGCCTGCCAAGGCCGCCGACGCGGGACCAGCACCGGTCGTTGGCAGGATGACCCAACAGGCCGAGCAGGCCAAGCGCCTATTCGACGGCGAAAAGTGGAGCGACGCGGCACTCGCGCTCTACCGTGTTTATAAGGGCGAAACCGGCGACGACGAGGGCAACAAACAGCTCGCCCAGTATCATCTCGCGATTTCGCTTTATCGCTTGAAATTTTACCAGTCCGCGTACGGCATCTTTAGCGAGATCGCCGAAAAGCCGAACCACCTCAAGTTCAACGAAACGCTGCTTTGGCTTGCGAAGCTTGCAACCGACCTTCCCGAACCGGCCGACATCGTCGAACGCGTCGGCAAGTACAACGACGGACAAATTTCGAAGTTCAATAACCAGAACCAACGCGAGTTGTACTGGCAGCTCAATTATTTGCTCGGCCGTTACAAGTACCGAAACCGCCAATACGACGAAGCGCTTCGCCTTTTTGCCAAGGTCGATCGTAAGTCAAAATACTACCTGAAAAGCCAGTTTTTCAGCGGTATCTCGAATGTGCAGCTCCGTAAATCGGTGCCTTCCGTTCGGTCGTTCCAGCGTGTTGTGGGCGCCATCGACGAAGGTGGCGTCGTCGAGGTCGAAGACGAAGACCGCATGCGCGACCTTGCGTTTCTCTCGATGGCACGCACGTACTACTCGGCGTCGGTGCGCGTCGACGAGAACAATGCGCCAACGATTCAAGCGGACAAATTGTCGGCTGCCGTCAAGTACTGGAACAAGGTCGATTTACGGAGCGAGTATTGGCTCGATGCGCTCTTCGAAGAGTCGTGGGCATACTTCATGGCCGGCGACTATGCGCACGCGCTCGGCAACATTCACACGATCGAGTCGCCGTACTTTCCGCAATCGTATTATCCAGAAGCCGAGATTCTCAAGGCTGTCATTTACTTCGTGAACTGCCAGTACAACGACGCGGAAACGATCGTCGCAAAGTTTCAGTCGAAGTATCAGCCAATTTACGACGACCTCAATAAGGTTCTCGTGAGCTTCAAAGGCGACAGTGCCGACGAGCCATTCTTCAAGTTTCTCAAAGACGTTCGCGACGGCAAGGCAAATCTGACTCCGCGTATCAGGAAGGTCGTTGAAAACGCTCTATCCGACCGCCAACTGCTTCGCCATTTGCAGTATGTGCAGGTGCTCGACGATGAGCAGAGGCGCTTTCAAAGGGCACCTGCAACTTTCCGTGATTCAGCGCTTGGAGCTGACACGAAAGACGCGATGCAGCTCGCTCGTGATCTTGCAGTCCGCAACGCCGGCCAGCTCGCTCGCGAGCGCTACCAGCGAAACCTCGACGAGTTGAACGAGCATCTGCGTGACAGCGCGAAGATCCTCATCGATGTTACAGCAGCCAGGCGTGGTCAGCTCGAAGCGAGCCTTGCCGGCACCCAGGTTACGGTTCAAGAGTCTGAGCATAACATCGTCAGACCCGACGAAGAGCACGTCATCTGGCCGTTCGACGGCGAATACTGGCGCGACGAGCTTGGGTTCTACAGACAAACCATCACCTCGAAGTGCGGGAGGTAAGCTCGTGATGAAGCGTGGCTTTCAAGGAATCATCGTTGGCGCTGCGATCGCCACAAGTGCACCTGCCGCATGGGCCGGCGATGTTTGCATCAGCGAGCAGGCCCAGCAGTCGCTCAACGCATGCGTCGGCGTTGGCCCCATGGAGTTCGACGTTGGCAAGCATGGCAAGACGCCAACCGTGAATTTCCACTCGGCTCCTCCGCCGGCGGACCTGAAGAAGCGCGATCAGCAGGTCAAGCCCAATGCGCCCACTGTGACGGACTCTCCGCGCGACGAGCGCAAGAGCCGTTTGCAAGCGCGCCAGCGAGCCCTTCTTGTAACCGAGATTCAGCAGACCGAAAGTCTTTTCCGAGCAACGCGAGCGAATTCACCGGACCGTCCGCAGCTCGCGCGTCGTCTTGCGGAACAGTACGTTGAGCTCGAGTCCGCTGCTTTCCGTGACAAAACGGAAGCCGAGATCAAACGTGACGACGCAAAAAAGAGAAACCCGCAGCAGGCCGGTCAGCTTCAGACCAACGCGAACCAGGCCGAAGCGGTAATGAAGGCTGCCCGCAGAAAAGCCATCGATTTCTACACCATAATCATCAAAGACTACCCGAATTACCCGAACCTCGACGAGGTTCTCTACTATCTTGCGTACGAGTACGAGCAAGCGAACGACCTGAAAAACGCGCGCACTGCCTACTACGATCTCATCAAGAAGCGCCCCGACTCGAAGTACATTCCTCACGCCTATCTCGCGTTCGGCGAGCTGTTTTTCAATGAGGCACAGGGCGATCCATCGAAGTGGGATTACGCCGCGCAGGCATACTCGGAAGTCATCAAATACCCGCCGCCGAACAACCGAGTGTACGGCTATGCGTGGTACAAACTTGCTTACGTCTACTGGAACAAGAACGAGCTCGAAAAGGCGCTCAACGCCTTCAAGAAAACGATCGAATTCGGTTCAACGTTCACGCAGCTGCCGGGAGCCGCGAAGCTCGCCGACGCCGCGCGCCGCGACATCATCCCAGTGTACGCCGTCAAAGGCGACCCAGCGCAGGCATACAGCTTCATGCGAAGCGTCTCTGGCGACCCTGCCGGCTCGAACGAAAAAACGTTCAAGATGATGGACGAACTCGGCACCAACTACCTCGACACGGGTCATTACCCGGAGGCGATCGTCCTTTACCGAGACCTCATCGCGCGCGACAAGTCGGGCCGCCATTGCGTGTATCAGGCACATATCACCGAGGCCACGATGGCGATGAAGGGCGGCAACAAAGACGCCGTCATCAAAGAAATCGACAACCAGCTCAGGGTCGCGAACCAATTCAAAAATAGCTCGTACTCGGCCGAGCAAAAAGCAGAGTGTGCCAACACGAGCGCCGCGCTCATCACGGAAACGGCCATGTCGTGGCATCTCGAAGCCGTTGGATCGCCAGGTCAACACGGTACGCGCGACAAGAGAACCATGGGGCTCGCAGCCGAGCTTTATAGAAGGATCGTCGATACCTGGAGCGCTGAGGAATTCCAGACCTTCACGTTCCCGCGCATCCTGAAAGAAGACTGGCCAACGATCTACAAAATCAAATACGCCATGGCCGATCTTTTGTGGGCCGAAGAAAACTGGGAGAAATGCGGTCCGGCGTTCGACGCGGTCGTTGCCGCCAACCCACAGGGCCCCGAAGCGGCCGAGGCCGCGTTCGCATCAGTGCTTTGCTACCAGAAACTTTACGACCAAGCCCACGCAGGCGATGCCGCGAAAAGAGGCGCCGGCAACCTTCCCGGCCAGAAGAAGGACGAAAAGGCAAAAAACGAGTCCGAAAGACTGCGGCCAAAGGAGATGTCGGACACCCAAAAGGGTATGGTTCAGGCCTTCAACCGTTACATCTGTTACATCAAGCCCGCGGCGAACGACACGGCCGGCAAGAACCAGCTCGTTGAGGTGAAGTACGCTCGTGCGCGTACGTACTTCGAAGCGCAGCACTGGGAAGAAGCCGCTGCCGGGTTCCGCGAAATTGCGATGAACGACGTGGATCGCGAAGACGGCATTTACGCCGCGCAGCTCTATCTCGAAAGCATCAATGTTCTTGGCTCGCACTTCCAGAAAACGAGCTGCTTCGATGACATGGAGCGGGACGTTCCAAAGTTCATCGAGTTGTACTGCAAGGGTGACAGGGCGCAGAAGAACGCCGAACAGTGCACGCTACTCAACAAGATCGAAGTCGACATTCTCCGTCTCAAGGCGCAAAAGCTCGTCGAGCGCGCCGACAAGGAAGGCGGCAAAGAAGCCCTTGGTATGTACGAAAAGGCCGGTGCAGCGTATTTCGAAACGTTCCGCAAGTATTGTGAGGAACCGGTCAAGAACAACCGGCCGCCGCAGGCCGAACGTTGCGACGAAATCGCTTACAACGCGGCTCGCTCATTTCAAGCCGCACGCCTCGTGGCAAAGGCCATCTTCGTTCGCCAAGCGCTGATCGACTTCGACAAGAGGCAAAATATGAATTCGCCGCTCGCGAAGAAGGCGGTCTACGAGATTGGCGCCAACAACCAAGCCATTGCCGTCTACGACTTGGCGGCCGATTGGTACGAGCGCTACGCAAAAATGGACCCCAGGGCCCCCAATGCCGACCAAGCGCTTTCCGACGCCGTCATTCTTCGCCTTGGCCTGGGTCAAGAAGAGCAAGCCATCGAAAATGCAAAAATTTTCATGAAAAACTACGGCGGTAGCAAGCCCGCGCAAACCGCGTCAATCGCGTTTGCGGTTGGCGCGCACTACGCCGACAGGGAAGAGTGGGAAAAAGCAAAAAACGCGCTCGTTGGTTCCATGGGCGTCATTGGCAAGGCTGCGCCAGACGTTCAGGTCCAGGCTCACGCCACACTTGGTCGCGCCTACTCGCACATTAAACGTTACGAACCGCTCGCCAAAACCGAATACGCAAGGGTTCGCGCCTTGTGGTCCGATCCTTTGGGAGCTGCGGCGAAGATTCGAGACGCCTATCCGAACGAAGACACCGCCACGAAAGATCGCCGTCTTGCCCGAGCGCTCGACGCGGTTGGTGAAGCGTATTTCTTCGCGGCCGAAGAGCGTCGCCGCGCCGAGGTCGACAAGTTGAAGTTCCCTGTTTACACGGGTCCAGGCGACAAGACATCGGTTCTCAGACATGTCGAGAGCAAGGTTCGCGACTGGTATCTCAAGAAGAAGGCGGCCATCGAAAAAGTTGAGCCGGACTACATCAAGATCCTCGATCTGAAGCCGACCGCGCCACCGAAGTGGGTCATTGCTGCGGGTTCGCGCGCAGGTCTTATGTGGGGCGATTTCGTCGACGACTTCCGCCGTGCACCGATTCCTGAAGCGTGGAAGAAAGACGCCGAAATTCGCGGCACGTACTACGAGGCTCTTGATCGCGCAAGCGAGCCTTTCAAGGTAAATAACGCGAAGCCGGCGCTCAAAAAGTGCCTCGATCTGTCGGTCAGGTTTCAGTACTTCGACGAGTTCAGTCGCAGCTGCGAAGTGTGGCTCGCGAAGAACTACAAAAGCGAGTTCCACGTCATCGACGAATTGCGCGGGGCACCCACGCTTTCGAACAGCGGCCTCGACGAAAAGGCACCGCCGATCTTGACCGACGGCACCTTCTGGCGGCCGACCGCTGCAGCTCCCGAAAAAACCACCGTATCCACGGAGCTTGCGAACGACAGTGGCAGCGCTGCATCGAGTGGGGGTGGCAACAGGCCACGTCCTAGAGCGGGCGGCGGTGGCAGACGCCAAGGCGGGCATCCCGGAACGAACAGGCAAGGAGGAGGACTGCCATGAAGCGTGTAACGTTCATTGCTGTCGGTCTGTTCGCGATGGCTACTGCGTGCGGTGGAGGTGCAGCCACGACGGAGCCGCCAAAGACTGGCCATTCAGTCGCTACGCCGGGCGGTGGAACCGCGCCGGTCGAAGTGAAGAAGGACGCACAGGCCAAATTCAACACGGCGATCGACGCTTTCGTCGAACACGACAGAGTCAACGATTGGAACGACGCAAACTGCTCGGCGGTTGCCAAGCAATTCGAAGAGGCCACAGTGGCGCAAGGCGGTAGGTTCGCCCAGGCGGCGTTCAATGCAGGCCTTGCCTACCAACGCTGCAACGACGACAAGAACGCGCGAGCTCGCTTCGAACAGGCGCTCAAAGACGATCCAAGGTTCCACAACGCCCGCGCGCAGCTGGCGCTCTACCAGTACAAGCAAGACGGCAACGAAGACCTTGCCATCGCTTCGCTTCAACAAGCTGTCATCGACGCGCAGTTTCAAAATGTGGTGGCGCTCGTCAACCTGGCCATGTTCCAAATGCAGCGAGACAGCGATGTCGCTGGACAGCGCTGCAAGAACGATTTCGACTGCGCAAAGTTGAACCTGCAGCGCGCGCTTGCGATCGACGATGCTTACATGCCGGCGTTCAATCAGCTTGCCCTCTACTACTTCCAGCTTGCGAAAAAGCGCGCAGGAGCGGTCAGGTCAACCACGAGAGGGTCGCGTGGTCGTCAAGTCACAACGAACGCGGCAATGGCGAGGCGGGCCGACGTGCAACAGCTCGAACTCGCAGCCCTTGTTTCGTCTCAAGCCATTCGCAAAAACCCAAACTACGCTCCCATTCATAACACTGCGGGTCTCATCCAAAACGAGCTCGGTCAAGTGAACGGTGCAGTCAGTTCGTTTGCAACGGCGGCGAAGCTCGATCCAAAGCTTTTCGAAGCGCAAATGAACTACGGTGCAGTCAACCTTGGTTTCCGAGGTTTCGAGCAGGCGAAGAACGCCTACGCAAGGGCACTGCAGCTTCGCTCGAACGATTACGACGCGCACCTCGGCATGGCGCTGGCGCTTCGCGGACCTATCACCGGTTCGGAGCCCGACGCCGAAGCGCTCGTTGCCGCAGCCCAAGCCGAGCTCGACGCGGCGAAGAGGATCGACCCCAATCGTCCGGATGCATACTTCAACGAAGGCATTCTCACGATGGAGTTCAAGGCTAAGGCCGGCGGCTCGAAAGAAAAAACAATCGCGGCCCTTGATCATGCTGCCGCAGTCTTCAAGATTTTCCTCGAAAAAGCTGCGGGCAAACCCGAATACGATGGGGCTGTGCGTCGGGTGCGCGGCGATGGCACCGACAAAGATCGCGGCCGTCTTGGCGATATCGAAGACACCAAGCAGTTCCTCAATACGGAAGCGCCCATGACTCCATCGGGGGCTCCGTCTGGCGTAAAACCGTAAAATTACATTTTACCACATGATTCCATCGCAATTTTGGGTGTAAAATTATTGATAAATTGGAACTTTTTGAGGTTCGGCCCATTGGGGCTATTTTCGAATAATAATGAGGCGCTCATCATGATGGCGAAGCGAGTTGCGTTCGGGTTCGTCGCGGCAGTGTTCTTTTTCACCAGCGCATCAGCCTTTGCGCAGGCGCCAACAAGTGGCGGTGGCGGTGGCAGCACCGGCGTAAAAACAACGGGTGGCAACGACAAGGATTACGGCTACGAATTCTCGGACGACCCGCTCGCGGCAGGTGGCTTCGGCCCAAACGATGCGACCATCCGCGTGCGCCCAGGGCCGGTTCGCACAACTCTCATCCGTCCCCGCACATCGTTTGTGCCCGAAATGCTAAAGTCGGTTGAGAATCTTTAATTTTTTTTCTTCTGCAATGCGCGGCACGCAGCAATCGTTTCGAAAGGTTTAGGCCATGGAAGGCAAAGCAAAGGTCGCGTTAACGTTCGCGCTCTACCAGGGTGAAAAGCTTATTTTTCGCCAAACGGTTGCTCAAGACATCGTGAAGGTCGGAAAGGATCCGCGGAGCCACCTCCGCGTCGACGACGATCTCGCGTCGCGCATGCATGCCGTCATTGAGGTGGTCGGGATCGTAGACGTCACGCTCATCGATCTTGGCAATGAGCCAGGCACGATGGTCAATGGTCAACGTGTCAACAAATGCAAGCTGCATCCTGGCGATCAAATCCAGATCGGCTCAACGATGATCGTGCTCGAAAGCGCGAAATACGCGACTGAAGCGACTGAAGCGACTGGCGCGGCTGTCGTTGACACTCCAGGTCTCGCGGGTCTCCCAAGCCTCGTCGGTGGTGGGCAAAGCACGGGCAACGAACCTTCGGCAGCCGCCGGTGCAGCGGGCGGCGCACTCGGGGTGGAGGCTGTGGCAGCCAATCCGTTTGCGTCTGTGGAACCAACAGGCGGCAGTTCATCGTCGAATCCGTTTTCGCCATCGAATCCGTTCGCGCCGTCCGCATTCGCACCAAACCCATTTGTCGCGTCGGCAGCAGATCAGGGCTACGGCATCAACGCGCCTGGCGGAAGCGACTTCGATCCAAACCAGCCGTACACGTACGCAATGGTCAAAAGCGGCCCGGACGTACGCCCGGAAGACGTCGAAAGCCTCGACGCGGCGGTTGAAGTCATCATCAAGTGGGACACGAACACGATCCACGCCTCGCACACGAGCCCGCCAAAAAGCTTTTTCGTTGGTGAGACGGACTGCGACTACACCATTCCGCAGAAGGTGATTGGAACAGACCGCGCTCCGATCGTTATCGCGCGCGGTGTTACCGTGGTGCTCATCATGCTTCCGCGCTCGACGGGCACCATTGAGATCCCGGAGCAGGGCACCTTCACGTTTCAAGAGATCATTGCGTCGGGGCGCGCGCGTTCGTCGAGCGAGCTTTCCGGAGCGCATGAATTCGAGCTTCCAACCAACGCGAAGGCGCGCATGGAGCTCGAAGAATTCAGCATCGTGTTCGAGGTAAGTGCCGTCAACGCCGGCAAGCATTTGCCCGTGAGTGCGTTTTCGAGCATTGAGCCGGCGGCCATTCTCTTTTTCAGTCTGTCGTTTTTGCTCCACGTTGGTGTTCTCGCCTCAATGGCGTTTTTCATGCCCAAGATGAGCGGCGATGACAGCGAAGCGCTTGACCGCAGCCAGATACTTGCTGCGCGAAAGTTGCTCGACGCATCGGCGGAGCGCGAGCAGGAAGAGAAGCAGAGCGATCAAATCTCCAACGAAAACGCCGATCACCGAGAAGGCGGAACAGGCACACGCGCCAAGGGTGAAGAGGGTTCCATGGGCAACCCGAACAGCACCGCAACGAATCGGCGCTACGGCATTCAAGGCCCGGCAGACAACGCTGACCCGCACATCGCACGTCAGGCGGCGATTCGGCAAGCGCAGGAATTCGGCATGATTGGCCTAATCAACGCCGGCGGGGGCGGCGATCCGAATGCCCCAACGGCGCCGTGGGGCCGTGAAGACTCGCTCGGCAACGATCCGCTTAGCGCTCGCGGCAACATGTGGGGCGACACGATTGGCGACGCGTTCGGTGCTGGCGGCTTGGGTTTGTCGGGCGTTGGTGAAGGTGGCGGCGGCCGTGGCGAAGGCATCGGTATGGGCAACATTGGCACGTTTGGTCATGGCGCCGGCACCGGCACGGGTCAGGGCTTCGGCCCAGGCGGCGGTGGCATGGGCGGGGGTCGGGGCCGTGTCACCGGCACGCACCAGGGCAAGGCGCCAAGGCTTACGCCGCTCAGCACAGTCGTCAACGGACGCCTGCCGCCAGAAGTCATCCAGCGCATCGTTCGCCAGAACTTCGGCCGCTTCCGTCTCTGCTACGAGAACGGCATGCGCAATAACCCGAACCTGGAGGGTCGCATCGCGGTCAGATTCGTCATCGACCGTTCCGGCGCCGTTTCCCTTACACAAGACGGCGGCTCGAGTTTGCCCGATCAAGGTGTTGTGTCGTGCGTTGTTCGCGCTTTCCAAAATCTATCGTTCCCGCAGCCCGAAGGCGGTATCGTCACAGTCATATACCCGATCATCTTCTCCCCTGGTGATTAGCCCGCTTTCGATTTGCCGCGATTTCATCGTTGGCGGCTGCGGTGCGGTCCTCAAAGCCGCAGCAGGCTGTTCCGGTCCGCTCCTCGCCGCCGCCTTGAACTCGCGTCAACTTGAAAGCGGTCTAGTGTTGGTGCAGGGTTAGCGAGACGCAAATGCGCAAAACAATCCTCGCCTCGGTAGTGTTGATCGGGTTTATCGCGTGCAACGCGGTCAGCCCGCCCGACGAACCTTTGGCGAGCTCGGCGAAGAGTACTGGCGCGGCCCAAACAAATCGCGATGCCAACGATGCTAGCGGAGGCGCAGGTGCAAGCGGTGCAAGCTCTGATGCCGCTTCCAACTCCATGCCGAACGGATCTGTAGATGCCGGTGCAACGGACTCGGGATCCACAGGAAACGACGGGGGAAGAAATCCTGGATCTGCAGACAGTGGTGGAGCGGACTCCGGATCTGACAGCTCTGACAGCGGCGGCGGAAGCAATCCTGGCCCTTCAGGTCCGTCGATCGATCCTGGTCCCCAGCCCAGCGCACCGTGCACGATCACGAAAGATCAAAATGGCTTTTTCACACGCAACTCAAGCCAGGGTTCGTACGTTGCGTATGTGCCGGCAAGCTACTCGTCCGACACGCCAATGAGGCTTATCGTGGGGCTGCACGGCTGCGGCGATAACGCAGCGAATTTTGCGAGCTGGGCCATCAATCCGTATTCAACGCGCGCCACCCAGCAGTACATCGGCATCGCGATAGACGGTGCCACCGGGGGCAGCAGTTGTTGGAACCAAGGCGCTGACGACCCCAAAGTTCTCGCGGCGATTGACGACATCTCGCAGTGTTTCTGGGTCGACCAGAAAAAAATCACGATTGCGGGTTACTCGTCTGGCGGAATCATGGCCTATCGCCTTGGGCTTTCGAATGCATCGTTCTACGCAGGAATTCTCATTGAGAACTCCGATGTCACGCAATCTGGCGAGGCCAGTACATTGATCGCAGGGGCGTCGCGCAAAATCCCGATTGCCCATGTCGCGCATCAGGACGACACAGATTTTCCACTCGCGGAAGTACAGTCCGACTGGACGAAGCTCCAGGCAGCCGGCTTTCCGCTGACGACCAAGGTTGTTGCCGGCGACCACAATGGCACCACGACCGACTGGTCCGATACACTCATTCCAGCAGCCGCAGGCTGGGCAGCGCCATAAAGCGATTTCCTCTTGGTAGACCACGCCCGTTCTCCTACACTCCTGCGGCCATGAAAAGGGTGACGTTCATCGGCGCGTTGATTGTGCTCTCGCTCGCAACGCTTGGTGCTGGCTGCAACCGCAACGCAATCGATGCTGTGAACCTCACCAACGAGGCCGACCAAGAGAAATCCACCAATCTCGACGGCGCCATCTCGAAGTACGATCAGGCAGCCAACCTCGATCCAGACAACCACCGTATCCTTTGGAAGCTCGCGCAGGCGTACGCAAAAAAGGAAGCGTGGGACAAGGTTGCGTCCACGTGCAGTCGTGCCAAGAAGATTGCCCCAGATTTCGCCAATTTCTTCTTCCTTCACGGCTATGCGCTCTCGCAGTTAGCCTCGAAGGGTTCAGTCGCGTACAACGACGCGAAAGTACCCCTTGAAGAATCAATCAGGCTCGATCCGAACGGCCCGAACTACCCGGCGGCGAACAACGAATGGGACGCGAAGAATGCCGGTGCGGCTCATTTCGAGCTCGCCGAAGTTCTTCTTCACCTCGATAAAGAAGCCGACGCGCTGAAGTACTATACGCAGGCAATCTATGTTAAGCCTGACACACTCAACTTTTACCCGGTGCTTGCGAAATTGTACCTGGACCTGAACCACACCGCCGAGGCCGAGCAGGTTCTCAATCAGGCTATCGGCTTTGCGAAAGACGGCGACAAGTCCCTTTTCAATGTTCACACGTTGCTCGGCGAAGTCGCTGGTCGAAGGCACGATCTTACCAGGGCTGCCAGCGAGTATGAGCTGGCGCGCAAAGCGTGTGGACAATGCAACGAGGCTGGGCAACAAATCGCTTTTTTCAACCTTGGCGCAGTGTACGCCACCCAAACGCCGCCGAAGAAAAGCGAGGCAATGTCACAGCTGCAGTCCTTTCATAAGATGATCTGCAAAGGCGCGGCGGCGCAACGTTATGCCGACCAATGCGCAACGGCGCAGCAGCTTGCGACCAAGCTTGGTGGAACTCTCCAGCCATAGACCGCTTTCGATTTGACGCGCCCTTTTCGCGTTTTGGGTCGTTGGCGGCTGCGGTGCGGTCCTCTGACTTCGCGGTGCGACGGCGTGTGCGTGTGCTATACAAGCACACGCACCAAAGCCAGAAGAGGCTGTTCCGGTCCGCTCCTGGCCGAGCCGTGCGAGGCCGTGTACGTGTGCTATCAGCACACGTACCTCCCGCCGCCTTGAACTCGCGTCAACTTGAAAGCGGTTTGGTGTATTTTTCCGCTTTCGCAGAATCGAACTTGACATAAGGATGCCCCGGAGCAGCAGTGATCACGCTGCCCTCTGTCGTGGATGGCGGGAGTGATTTTATGTTATCGAGCAACGGCGATCGCAATCGCGCAATCGCGTTGGCATGTGCGTTCGGGCCATAGCCTTGTCGGTGGGCTCTGCGCCTACACTCCTCGCCGGCTTGTGTCATGCTGGGCTTTAGAGAAAAATCGCTCGCGCAAGCGACGATCAACGCCACCACAACATCGCCCGCTCTGATAGCTTGGTTGCCTCCGTTTGGGCGTGTCGGTCTTGGGATAACCGAGGAAATCAATGGACCTGCAGGAACGTCTTACGCAGCTCGAAAACGTTCGTGATTGGCAGGGGCTCGTCGAAGAGCTCGAAAAAGCAATTCAGAGTGCCAGTGCCAACGACGCGAAAGCGAGCTTTCATCTGCGACTCGGCCAAGTTCTCGAGCAGAAATTCCTGGCAGTCGTAAAGGCCCTCAAGCATTTCAATGACGCATACAAGCTCAATCCTGCACTGATGGTGAGCTTGGACGCGGGGCGTGCCGTCTGCTGGTCACTCGGCAAACTGCCAATGGTGCACAAGCTGCTCGAGATGGAGTTGCGCACCGTCAAAGAAGGGCCACAAGCAACTGCGTTGCTCATCGAGCTCGGTGACGTGCTCTGTGATCTCGGCGATTACGACAAGGCTACGAGTACCTACGCACGTGCGCTTTCGACGAGCGGAGGCAAAAGCGCTTCTGCGCGTGCATGCCTTGAAGACGTGCAGGCCGACAGCGAATCGTGGCAGACGCGTGTATCCGAGCTCACTCGTGCGGCCGATGAAACCGAGTCAGCAGCGGCAAAAAGCCGATTGCTACTGCGTGCGGCGCGCATCATGCGGCGTTTCGCACCGAACGACACCGTCCCAATGCTCGAGCGCGCGTATACAGCGGAGCCGTCCAACAAAGAGATCGCAACGCTCTACGAAGGAGCCGTCGCCGAGCTTGGCAAGCTCGGCGAACTTGAAACCCTTCAGACGCAGTTGCTCGAACACGAAAGCGACATCACACGCCGAGCGCGACTGTCGCATATTTTTGGGGCACGCTGGGTAACGCGTCATCAGAACGTCGACACCGGTTCCAAGTTTCTCGATCAATCGCTTCGTCTCGATCCAGGCAACGTGGCCGCATTTCATTACTTGTGCGACGCCTATGGTCGAAAGGGCGGCGACTGGGATCGCGTGCTCACGCTCGTGGACGACGCGATTCAACATGCAAGCGATGAACGCAATGCGGCCTTTCTCTTAGGCCAAGCGGGAACAATCGCCTGGCGTCAGCTCGGCAACCTGATTCGCGCTCGCGCGCTCTTCACGCGTCTCGGCCAAATCGATCCGTCGCATTGGCTGCTGCGCGCGTTCGAAGCGCAGATCGGCGAGTCGGTTGCGAGCCAACCCGAGGACGAAGCTGTGCAGGCGGTCATACGACGCGCATCAACGGTGCCGCCTCCACCGAGCACACAGCTCGTACCAGCGCTCGAACGAGCACCCGAACCAAGCAGTGTTATTACGCCCGCAGAGGTGCGCTCGGAGCCACCGCCGCCTGCGACCGAAGCCCCGATCACTGCGCCACCAGTTTCCGCGCCGCCAATCACTGTACCCCCAGTTACTGCGCCGCCGCCTATTTCGTCAGGGCCTTCGGCGGCGTCGGCCTCGGCTGTCAGCGCAAAACCAGTATCGTCTGTTCCGCCCCCGATCTCGAAGCCCTTAGCAGAAGAAGCGCCTCCGTCTGCTGCCGTATCATCGTCTGCTGACGCCGGCGTCGATCAACTTGCCGAGCTGCGCGCACTTGCCACCAAGCAAGAAGTGAACAAGCGTTACAACGAATATGTCAAAACGCTTCTCAAGCTTGCGGCGATAGTTCCTGACGCGTCCGAAAAGGTCGATCTCTACACAAAGGCCGCCGAGCTTTACACAGGCAAGTTTGCAAACCAGGCCGAGGCCGTGAAGGCTTACGAGTCGGTCCTCGCGATCGATCCGGAGAACCGTGGTGCCATCGACTACCTGCGCCACATGTACGAAAAGCGTAGAGATTGGGAGAAGCTTCTCGGTCTCGAGCGCAAAGAGGCAGAGCGCCTCGAAGGCGACGAGCGCGCTCGCAAGCTTTTTGAGATCGCAAAGCTTGCAAGCGAGCGTGTGAAAAAGCCCGACATTTGCATTGAGCTCTGGTCGCAGGTGCTCGATAGCGATCCTTCCAACGCCGAAGCGCTAGGTGCCCTTGGTGGCCTTTACGAGCGAAGCAAAGAGTTTAATAAGCTTGTTATTGTTCTCGAGAAGCAAGCTGAAGTCACCTACGACTCGTCGGCCAAGATCCAAATTCTCACCAAGCTTGGCACTGTTTATGGCGATCGTTTGAACAACGATGAAGGTGCGGTGAGCGCCTGGCGCCAACTCCTCGCGCTCGATCCAAACGATCGTAAGGCGCAGGAGGCGCTCAAGAAGAAGTACCTTGCGCTCGGTCGTTGGGACGATCTCGAAGTTTTCTATGCCGAAACAGGCAAGTGGGACGAGTTCATTCGGGTTCTCGAGCAGCAAGAAGCAAAAGAAGTATCGCCCAGCGCCAAGATTGGCCTTCTGTTCAAGATTGCCGAACTCTGGGCAGATAAAAAAAGCAAGAGCGATCGCGCGGCACGCGCGTACGAGAAAGTTCTCGAACTCGACGCATCGAGTTTGCGAGCCGCCGAAGCCCTCATTCCAATTTACTCGCATACAGGCAATTCGAAGGCGCTCGCGAACGCCATCGAAGTCAAACTTGGCCACGAAGAATTCGACCACGGAAAGCTCGCTCTTTTGCGCGAGGTTGCTGCCCTTTACGAGGGCAAAGTCAAAGAACCGCAGAAGGCATTTGCACGCTACTTGTCGGCATTCGAACTCTTTCCGTCCGACGAGCAGGCCACCTTGGACGTCGAGCGCGCTGCCAAAGCAACCGGGAGGTGGCCCGAAGTAGAAGTCGCGTACCGCACCGCAATCGATCAAGCCGCAGATTCGGGCGACACGTCACTCGCCATCACACTACGCCTCAAGCTCGGTCGCGTTCTCGTCGAGGAGATGAAACACGTCGATCCAGCGCTTGAAGTGTACCGTGCCGTCTACGACGCAGACAGCGAGAACGTCGTCGCGCTTGCGGCGCTCGAGCGCCTTTACCGTGCAACCGAGCGCTACGCCGATCTGCTCGGCATCTACGAGAAACGTCGCGATCTGGTGCCTGATCAAGGCGAAAAGAAGCAAATCAGTTACGAGATTGCGAAGCTTTACGAAACCGAAGTCAAAGATCTCGATCGCGCCATCGACACGTACCGTGGCGTGCTCGACGACGAACCAACCGACAGCCGCGCACTTTCCGCTCTCGATCTGCTCTACGAAAAGCTCGAACGCTGGGAGCCGTACGTCGACACTCTGCGCCGGCGAATCGAGCTCGATGCGACCGAGCAAGAACTCATCGATCTCAAGTTCCGACTTGGTCGAACGCTCGAGCAGCACATTGGCGACGTTGCTGGCGCCCTCGACAACTACCGCGAGATCCTCTTCCTCGACGCGCAGCACGAAGGTGCACGCGAGGCTCTCGAGGCTTTGCTTGCGAATGACCAGCTGCGTGGGCAAGCAGCCGCCATTCTCGAGGACATCTACGAAGACCGTGGGGACTGGTCAAAGCTTCTCACGGCGCTCGACATCCTCAGCGAAAACGAAGTCGATCCAGACAAGCGAGTCGCCCTTTTCCGCAAGATTGCCCGCGTATCGAGCGATATGCTCACCGACCACGCGCGCGCATTCAAGGCGCTCGCATCCGCGTTGCGCGAGCAGCCGCACCACGCCCAAGCGCGTGCCGAGCTCGAGCGCATCGCGGAGATCTCGGCTACCTGGAAGGTGCTCACCGAGCTCTACGAGCAGATCGCCGAAAGCCTCACGGACGCCAAGCTTGCGCGTTCCTACTGGATGCGTTCGGCGCAAATCGAGGATCAAGAACTTGGTCTGGTCGATGAGGCAGCGACTGGCTACGTCCGCGTCTTGTCACTCGACCCGGCCGATGGCGAAGCCCTCGATGCTCTCGAGGCGCTCTTCGTTCGCACACAGCGTTGGACCGACCTCATTGGCGTCATGGAACGCCGTATCGATCAAACGACCGATGGTCATCGCCGCGAGGCGCTCTACGTGCAAATGGCACGCATCTACGATCAGGAGCTCGGTCGGCCGGACGACGCAGTCAATGCCTACAAGCGCGTCTTGTCACTCGACCCCACGAGCCAGACAGCACTCGGCGCTCTCGACGCTCTCTTTACGCGTCAGCACATGTGGGCTGATCTCGCTGAAAATCTCGACGCACAGCTCGCGCTCGCAACCGACGACAGCGCACAGCTCGCACTCATCCTTCGCCTCGCGTCGCTGCGCGAGACCGAGATGTCGGAGATCGAGCAGGCCATCGAAGGCTACCGCTCGGTGCTCGAGCGCGACGTCTCAAACACCCAAGCGCTCACGGCGCTCGAACGTCTGGGCCGCGATCCGAACCACGAGCTCGTCATCGCCGACTTGCTCGAGCCGCTCTACCGCCAAATCGGCGACTACGAAAAGCTCATTGGCGTGCACGAAGTGCAGGTGCGTCGAGCAGACGATGCCTCGCGGCGTGTCGAACTCCTGCATCAAATCGCGCAGCTCTACGAAGACTCCGCGGCCGATCTCGACAGCGCATTCGCAACCATCGCGCGAGCGCTGAAGGAAGACCCAGGCAACGAAGTCACCCAGCGGCAGATCGACCGCGTGGCCCGCGCTACGGGCCGTTTCACCGATCTCGCGCAAGTCTATCGCCAGCTTGCAGGCGAGATCTCCGACACCCGACTTGCGAGCCTGCTTTTCATGATCAGCGCGCACATCTACGAAGCCGACATTGGCGACGTGGACACGGCGATTGCGCTCTACCGGCGGGTTCTCGAAATTGATTCGGCGCACCTCGCGGCAGCCGAGTCGCTCGAGCGACTCTTCCGCCAGACCGAGCGCTACGAGGAACTGTCCTTCATTCTGCAGCGCAAAGCCGACATTCTCGACGACTCTGTCGGCAAGAAAAACGCGCTTTTCCAGGCCGCCGCCATCGAGGAAGACGTTCTCGAACAGCCCGAAGCTGCAATTGCAGTCTACAAGAAAGTGCTCGAGATCGACGAAGACGAGGTCCGCGCCCTCGATGCTCTCAGCAAGCGCTATCTTGGCTTGTCGCGCTGGCACGATCTGCTCGCGGTCTACTCGAAGAAAGCCGATCTCGTCGCGGACTCCGCCGAGAAGAAGCGCATCTACTACCAGGTTGGCGGCGTTTACGAGCGCGAGCTCAACGATGTTCCACTCGCGATCGGCACCTACCAAACGATCCTCGAACTCGATCCAGACGATCGCAAGGCGCTCTCGCGTCTCGACGTGCTCTACGAGCAGGCGCAGAACTGGCCAGAGCTTCTTGGGATTCTCACGCGCGAAAGCGAGATGTGCGAGACCCCGAACGAGGCCATCGTTTTTCAGTATCGCATCGCGGAGCTTTACGACAAGCGTCTCGACGACGTTCCACGTGCCATCGAGCTCTATCGCGAAATCCTCCAGCGTCAGGATCATGAGCCAACGCTTCGCGCCCTCGAAGATCTGAAAAGCGGCGACAAAGAACCGCTTGGGGCAGCGGCTGTACTCGAACCCGTGTACGAGGCGGCGAGCGACTGGTCGCGCCTCATCAGCGTGCACGAGGTACAGGTGCGTCATGCGTCGGATGCCTTTGCGCAAGTCGACCTGTTGCACCGCATCGCGCGTCTCTATGAAGATGCGCTCGACGACCACGCAAGCGCGTTCGATACGTACGCGCGGGCGCTTACGCTCGACAACGGCAACGAGGCAACACTGCAAAGTCTCGAGCGCCTCGCGATGGTGGTCAACCGTTGGCCCGAGGTTGCCAAACTCTACGACGCGGAGCTCGACAAGTTGACCGATGCGCCCGAGCGCTTCGTGGAGCTCGCCCTGCGCACAGCGCAGATCTTCGACGTTCAACTCGACGACGTGGGCAGTGCCATCGATCACTACCGCCGTGTGATCGAAGTCGAGCCCGACAACCAAACGGCAGTTCGTTCGCTCGATCGACTTTACGTGCAAACCGAGCGCTGGTCCGATCTCGTCGTCATTCTCGAGCGTGAGGCTGAAATTGGCCAAAGTGCCGACGAGATCCTCGAGTTCAAGTATCGGCTTGGTGAGGTGCAGCGCCTCCGCTTGTCGAATCTCGACGGGGCGATCAACGCATACCGCGACGTTCTCAACGCCGCGCCGGACCACACCCGCACTCTCGCAGCACTCGAAGGACTCTTCGCTGCCGGGACCAAGCAAGTCGAGATCGCCGAAATCCTCGAACCTCTCTACCGAGGAGCCGGGGAGTGGGAGAAGCTCGTCAGCGTCTACGAAGCGCAACTCGCGCATACCGAAGGGCAAGACGAACGCCTCCAGGCATACTTTCGCATTGCCGATCTCTACGAGGACAAGCTCGTCGATCCGGTCCAAACGCTTGCAGTTTACATACGTGCGCTCAAAGAGTTCCCGCTCGATGAAAAATCGGGGGAAGAGTCGCCGCGGCTTGCCGGTTCCATCGACGGCGGTTGGGAGACGCTCGCGAACGCCTATGCCGACATTCTCGATATGCGCCACGACGCAACCGTTCAGCGCACGATCGGGCGACGACTTGCCAAGACATTCGAAGACGAGCTCGGGGACATCGACAAGGCAATCGAGACGTATCGCTACGTCTTGACCGTCGAGGCTCTTGATTCCGAAGCGCTTGCCAATCTCGACCGCATCTATCTGTCAATCGAAGCATGGGCAGATCTTGCTGCGGTTCTCGAGATGCGGGTAAAGGCGGAGTCGGCCGATCTCGATCTCGTCGATCTCTACGCGCGTCTCGGTGAAGTCTACGAGACGCGTCTCGGTGACATTCCGAACGCGACGATTGCATACCGCAAGATCTTCGATGGTCTCGACAAAACCCACGACGGAGCCGTGCAGGCACTTGCGCGTATCTATGCCGAGAGCCGCGCGTGGGCGGAACTCAACACGGTGTACGAACGAGAGCTCGAAAATGCGTCGGGCGACGTTGCGGAAGCCGAGATTCGAGCGCGTATCGCGAACCTTGCCTCCGAGCACCTGAACGATCCGGCTCGTGCGATCGACACGTGGAAAGTCGTGCTCGATCTGCGCGGTGAAGATCCAGAAGCTCTCGGGGCCTTGTCGAACCTCTACGAGTCGCGAGAGGCATGGAGTGAGCTCGTGGACATTCTCGAGCGCCAGTACGACATCGCAGAGGCCGACGAAGATCGCGTGAACATCCTTTCGCGACGCGCTCATACGTTCGATCTGCGCTTGTCTCAAGACGACCGTGCGCTCGAGGACTGGACTCGCGTGCTCGACATCGATTTCGCGAACCTCATGGCTCTGCGTGCCGTTGCTGTCATTCGGCGCCGGCTGGGCGACCCTCACGAGCTCGTTGCGGCGCTCCACCAGATGGTCGACCGCGCGTCATCGCTCTTCGACGGCGAGGAACTCCAAGAGATCTTCCGCGAGCTAGGCAAGGTCTATGGCGAGGCGCTTGGTCAGCCCTACGACGCGGCCGATGCATGGCGCAAGCTTCTCGAAGTGGGTCCAGACTTCGAAGCCATGGATGCCCTCGAAGGCATCTACCGCGGTCAGGAGCAGTGGTCGGATGTCGTCGACGTCAAGATGCAACGCGCGGCGGTATTGGGCGATCCGGCTGCGAAGATCGAGCAATACCGTCAGGTCGCCGAGCTATGGCGCGACACGGTCGAAGAGCCAGACAAGGCGACAACGGCTTGGCAAAAGATCATCGAGGTTGATGCCTCACACGACGAAGCATTCGACGAACTCGAGAAGCTGCACACGGACGCATCGCGCTGGGAGCCGCTCATCGAGCTTTATCTCGGGCGACTCGAAACGCGCACGTCAACAGCGGACAGAACGGATCTTCTTCGTCGCATTGCTCGCGTTTACGAAGAAAATCTCGACGACAGGAACCAGGCCTTCGACGCGCTGATCATCGCACTCGAGGAGAACTTCCACGATCGCGAAACGGCCAAGTATCTCGAGCGAATGGCGCAGGCGACGGGTCGCTGGGGTGAAGTGATCCAAAAGGCGAATGCGTGGCTGGCGCAGCAAACCGAGGCCCCGGAGAAGATCCGCCTCTGTCTGCTTCTCGCGAAGTGGTACAGCGAGGACTTGGGGCACCCGGAGTACGCGCAGCCCTACTACCGGCAGATCGTCGAGCTCGATCCGAACAACGTCGGTGCGCTGCGCCAGTTCGGGCAGCTTCATCGGAAAAATGGCAGCTGGCGCGAGCTTTGGGACACGCTTACGCGCGCCCTTGATGTGGCCGTGTTGGACGTCGATCGCAAAGAGCTCCAAACCGAGCTCGGCGAGCTGCTCGACAGCCACTTGGGCCAGACGGATCAGGCAATCTCATATTTCCAACGTGCCCTTGAAGTCGATCCGCAGTTCATTCCCGCCATAGAAAACCTCGAACGCATCTTCGCGGCGCGCGGGCAGAACAAAGATCTCGTCGACATCCTCACGCGCAAGGTGCCTGCTCTCACCGAGCCCGCGGACATTGCAGCCACCAAGCTTCGCATCGCAGGTCTGTACGAGCTCGCGCCTGACGCCCAGCGTGCAGCGCAAACGTATCGCGAAGTCGTCGAGATCGAACCGACCAACATCCAGGGGCTACGTGGCCTGACGCGCGTGTACCAGACCCTCGAGCAGTGGGTCGATCTCGTTGGTGTTCTCGAAGCGCAGCTCGAGGTCGTTTCCTCCGAGCGTGAGCGCATCGATATTCTGATGCAGCTCGCAGGGCTTCACGAAGAGCAATTCCGCAAGCCCGATGTGGCTGCGGCTCGCCTCGAGCAGGTGCTCGAAATCGATCCAAACCACGAGGAAGCGTACGTTGCGCTCGAACGCTGCTATCGCAAGCTGCGTCAGTGGGACGAGCTCATCAGCGTATACGAGCGTCACATTTCGGCAACGCTCGACCGCAAGACAAAGACCGATTTGTATGGGGCGATTGCCCAAGTTTACGCCGACGAGATCCAAGACACCGAGCACGCCATCGATGCCTACAAGAACATCGTAGATCTCGACGATGCAAACCTGCCTGCGCTCGAAGCGTTGTCGAAGCTTTATGACAAGCTCGACGACGCCGCGCAGTCCATCGACTACATGACGCGCGTCGCCGAGCTGACGCAGGACGAAAAGCAGAGGGTTGAAGCCTTTTACAAAATCGGCAAGGCGCTCGACGAAAAACTCGGCGATCGCGTGGCTGCGCAAGAACGCTACGAGTTGGCGCTCGATCTCGAACCGTCGCACCTGCCAACGTTGGGTGCCCTTCGCCAAATCGCGATCGACAACGCCGACTACGACGAAGCCGCACGCTACGTCGATCAAGAGCAACGCTACACCGTGGTTCCGCGTCAGCGCGCGCGGTTGCTCGTGGAGCTCGCTCGCTTGCGCGAGGAAATGCTTGGCGATCACGAAAGCGCTGTTTTGGCGTGGGAAGCAGCGCACGAAGCCGACGGCGAAAACGAGGAAGCGGCTTTGCCTCTCGTCGACGAATACATTGCCAAAGAGGCGTGGGAGCGCGCCGAGCCTTTGCTCGACATGCTTACGCGCAAGGCGAACAAGCGCGATCGCGCCGAGCAGCACACGCTATGGAACAAGCTCGGAGTCGTTACAGGGGAGCTGAAGAAGGACGACAAATCCTTCAAAGCATACAGCGCGGCCCACCAGTTCGATCTCACCGACCAAACGACCATCCGCGGTCTTGCAGAAGTAAGTTTCCGCCTAAAAGACTGGGGGCCAGCGCTCACCAACTTCCAAAAGGTGCTGACCTCTCTCAGCGAGGACGAGAACCTCGAACGCGCCGACGTTTATTACAAGCTTGGGAGCATCAAGCGCGAACAAGGGCAGGTCAAACAGGCGATCAACAACTTCGAAAAAGCCCTCGGCGTGAACGCCGCGCACGAGCCAACGCTCGAAGCGCTCGTCGGGATTTATGCGGGCCTCAAAGACTGGAAGCAGGTCGTTGCCTACAAGCGCCAGATGCTCGACTCGATCCTCGACGGTGATCAGCGCTTCGTGCTGCTCGGCGAGATCGCCGATGTCTGGAACGATCACGACAAAAACCCTGCTCGAGCAATCGAAGCGCTCGAAGAGGCGCGGGACCTCAAACCCGACGACAGGCCGCTACTTCACAAGATGCTCTCGCTTTACGAAGTGCTGGGCGCTTGGAACGAAGTGGTTGCGACCATCCAGGCCATCGCCGACATGGAGGCGGAACCGCTCCGCAAGTACAAATTCATTTACGCGATGGCGCAGCTCTATCGCGACCCAGACAAGCTCAATGATCTGGATCGCGCCGTGGAGCTTTTCAATGAAGCGCTCGATTTGAATCCGAACCACCTCGAGGCGTTCGAACGCATCAACAAGATTCTCACGGCGCAGAAAAACTGGAAGTCGCTCGAGCGCGCATTCCGGAAAATGATCCACAGGCTCAAAACTGCGAACCTAGAGAACGCGGAGCTCAATTTCAACCTTTGGCACAACCTTGGTCTCATCTACCGCGACCGCCTTGGCAATGTGCCCAGCGCCATCGCAGCGTTCAAAATGGCCGTCTGGCACAAGCCGAACGAATCGGTCGAGCATCAGATCCTCGCCGAGCTGTACGAGAACACCGAGCAGCTCGGAGATGCCATTGGCGAGCATTCGGTCATCTTGCAGAGCGATCCAATGCGCGCCGAGCCATACCGATCGCTCTACAAGCTCGCGCTGAAAATGCACGACTACGACCGTGCATGGTGCATGAGTTCAGCGCTCGTGTTTCTGCAGAAGGCCGACAACGACGAGCAGCACTTCTTCGAAGACTACCGTCCGCGCGTACCGCTCCAAGTCAAGAGCCGGCTCGTCAACGAGCAGTGGCGAAACCTTTTCTACAAATTCGACGAGAACATCTTCATTGGCAAGATCTTCGAGATGGTAACGACTGCGGCTATCGTTGCGAGAACGCAGATGCTCGCGAAGGCGAAGCAGCTGCCTGTTCTCGATCGTCGCTACAAGCAAGATCCGCTGACTTCAACGGTCACGTTTGCGAGAACCTTTGGCTGGGCAGCGCAAGTTCTCGGTATTCCAATGCCGGACTTGTACGTCAACAGCAGCGTGTCAGGCGGCCTCGTTGCCGTGCCTTCGCGCCCGCCGGCAAGCGTTGCTGGACAAAGCGTGCTCACGGGTTTTACCCCGCAGGAGCTCACGTTCATCGTGGGCAAACACTTGTCATATTACCATGGCCAACACTACATCAAGAATCTGATCCCAACGCTCAGCGATCTGAAGGTTGTCTTTTTTGCGGCCATCAAAATTGTTCAACCGACCTTCACCGTGCCGGCCGAAATGGAGCAGCCGGTGAGCCAGACAGCAGACGAATTCAAGAAGTACATGCAGCCGCTCGAGCGCGAAAGCTTGCGCCAAGTCGTTCATAGTTTCATTGAAAACGGCGCAAAGGCGGATCTGAAGCAATGGATGCGGGCGGTGGACATCACCTCGGCGCGCGCCGGCTTGCTACTTTGTGCAGATCTCGAGATCGCCAAAAAGATCATCGGATCGGAACCGCAGCTGCCTGGCGATCTGTCGCCGTCAGACAAGATGAAAGAGCTCATTGTCTTTAGCGTTAGCGATCAGTACTTGGCTCTGCGCAAGGCGCTAGGCATCGCGATTGGGTAGGGCGTGTCCCTTGTGACCATACTCATGACCATGGGCAGCTCAGCGCAAACGGTTAAAGCGGGTGAATTCAAGGCCAAGTGCCTCGAGCTCATGGACCGTGTGGCCGAGTCCGGTGAGCCGATCGTGATCACGAAACGTGGTAAGCCGGTTGCCATGCTGACTCCCGCACGCGATCCGTCGCAAACGGTTTTCGGCTATTACAAGGGAAGAATGGAGATCGTCGGAGACATTGTGAGCCCATTGGATACCGATTGGGGTCCTGCCGAGCCAAAGCCTCGACCCGAACGGAAGAAGCGCCGCGCGCGATGATCATCGTCGATACCCATGTCCTCGTTTGGTCTGCGCTCGATGACAAGCGTCTCGGGCGTTCGGCGAGAAGGCACGTTCAGACTGCTCTTCGAGCGAGCGAACTGAACGTCTCGGCGATCTCGTACTGGGAGATCGCAATGCTCGCTGCAACTGGGAAGCTTCGACTTGATAGCCCGCCGGAAGCATTCCGCGCCGAATCGCTTGCGCGAGGGATCAACGAAGTTCCGGTCGACGGTAAGATCGCAATCTTAGCAACTCGTCTCACCGGAATGCATGCCGATCCTGCTGACAGGATCATCGTTGCAAGCGCGCTGGAGCACAATGCGCTGCTCGTCACGGCTGACGCGAAGATCCTTGGGCTCAAGAGCGGGCCAACTCGCCTCGATGCACAGACGTGAGCGTCAACATGCGCTGCGCGGAGCTCGTTAAAAACCTCATCCGATCTTTTTTTGCGCTTCGAAGTAACTTCGCGGCCGATCCGGTCGACTGGGTCAATAGCGGCCGATTTTGGGGCCGCGTGTTGAAAGGAAATTCCTATGAAAATTTCTTCTATTGCTGGATTGCTCGCTCTTCTTGGCTGCCTCGCCGCGTGCAGCAGCGGCTCGTCTGGTAACGCGTCGGGTTCAACCGGCGGATCCGGAACCAATGGCGGCTCCGGGGGAAGCGGCAGCGGGAGTGGCGCTAGCGGCAATCGTGGTTTGCCTGACACCACATTTGCGCCTGACGGTGTTATCGAAAACACGTTAGATTACAATAAGATAGTTGTGGTCTCTCCACAAAGCGATGGCAAAATCCTTATTGGTGCAATGAACAACGACCAGACCACAAGCGCGGTAATTCGACTGAACGCCGACGGTTCGGTCGATTCAACGCTTTCCGATCCCGCAATAAAAAATATTCCTAACGGCCTTTACGGCGGCCTCTACGATGTAGCCGCAGACGCCAACGGCCGTATTGTAGTAACATTAGGGGAGACGGCGATCCGCCGCTACACGGCCACCGGCGTTCTCGACGACACATTCAATACAGTTGAGTCGAATTTAATCTCCAATTGGACTCCTTTTTGGTCGTATGCCATCACTGTGGGACAGGATGGCGCCATCTACGCCGGCGGACATGGAACGGTTCAGGGCTTCACCCCTCCCTCCGGCGTGAACCCATATGCATTCCTCCAAATCTCAGACTATGGAATGCCACCCGATGGGCACATGCTCGGTTGCTCAAATTATTCAAATTATGTGACTACAGCTGGTTGGCAGAACATTACCCATCTGTCTCTGCTTCCAACTGGCGCGCTTGCTTTTACCATTAATCTTGAAAAAAGCGCGACATCCGGGGGCGGCACAGGTGTTGGTCGGTTCAGCCAGCCAGCGTCTTGTACTCTTGACGGGACCTATGGAACCAACGGCAGCGGAGTCTGGTCCTCTACGGCCTTTGATGTTGTCGATGCCTTGTTCGAGACCACTGGAAGCGTTGATTTGACCACGGGCGAATCGCTCGTTCACATCGACCCAACCGGCAAGTCAATGACCTCTACGGATTTGCCGCTTAGCGGTGGTGGCATCACGCGTGCACCCGATGGCCGCTACCTTGTTGCAGGCCAGTATCCGCCGGCAGGCAAAAATTCCATGGCCGTAGTCTATTACAGCTATTCCAATGGGGGGTTTACGCCAGATATGTCCGTTGGCAAACAAGGCGTCATTACCATACCCGTCTCCACCGCCTTGGGCTATCCCGCTGGAGTTGGTTTGCGCGCCGTATACACGCCCGACGGCTCGAGCACAGTGGTTGTGGGCAGTATGCAAGGTTTGAACGCCGACGGCACTGCCGTCGAGCACTTGGTCGTGGCGCGTATTTTGAATTAGCGCATGTTCCTTGGTTGGTTGTAGGGGCGCGATTTATCGCGCCCTCGGGATTGGCCAATGGGATGAATTTCAAAATGCCGCGGTGGGGCGCCATGAATGGCGCCCCTACGGAATGCGTGGTTGTAGCCCTGTCTATTCGCCCGGAGTAAAAGTGATCGGATAGGTGACCGTGACGATGCCGCCTTCGGGCTGCGGAAACGATAGATTTTGGAAAGCGCGAACAACGCACGACACAACACCCTGGTCGGGCAACTGAGAGCCGCCGTCTTGTGTGGTGGAAAACACCTTCGCGCTGGCCTTACTTTGGCGGCGCCGGATAGCACGACGACCTTCTTCTCGCGAGCCGCTCGCCCTGGGTTTTTCGGCACCCTACTGTCGGCAGCCTTATGTAATACGCAAAGAAGCTAGGCAATCTTTCGCATAGCCAACATAGTATTCCGCCGACTCACGAATGGATGCGAGATCGGCGTCGGAGAGCGTTTTGATGACTTTGCCCGGGCGCCCCATGACCAGCGAGCGCGAAGGCACGTGCATTCGGGGTGGCACGAGGCTACCAGCCGCGATGAGACATTCGTCTTCCACAACGGCGTTGTCGAGAATGATGGCGCCCATGCCAACGAGGCATCGGTTTCCCACGGTGCACCCGTGGACGAGCGCGAGATGGCCAACGGTCACTTCGTCGCCAACGGTTGTCCGGGCTTTGTCGGCCGTAACGTGGACGACCGCATTGTCTTGGATATTCGTTTTTTTCCCAATGCGAATAGGAAAGCAATCGCCGCGCAGCACGGTGCCAAACCACACGCTCGATCCGTCGCCAATCTCGACGTCACCAATGACCGATGCGGTTGGCGCGATGAACACGCTTGCGCCGATGCGAGGGCGCACACCATTGAGCTCGAAGATCCCGGAGGTTGACATCTTTTTATCGTAGCTTATGACGCCCCGAGTATCGGAAGGAATCTGCGCCGCTCTGGATCGCTTTCAGGTTGAGGTGAGCTCTTCGTCGGGGCCTGCGACCGTGGTAAGGTGCCATTGGTTGTCGTCACTTTTTTGATCTTGGCATTGTCGGCAACGTAGAGATTCTCGCCCGAAGCATCCAACGCCGGCCCCTGCGGGCTACGGAACCTCGCCGCACCTACAACTGGGCCGAAGCCGATAGCCTGTCGAGCGTTGCACAGGCGGAGGCTCCCAACTGCTACGACGTGGCCTACTCGGCGACCACCGGCTCGTGGCATGACTACATGTACTTCGGCGGTCGAGGCTTTAACACGAACTGTGTGAAGTGACTGGACGGAAGCGAAATGAATCTTATGGATGGCGCGACCGGACATGGCTGGTGCAGTGCCGCGCTGAGTATTGTGCTTGCGTTGTCGGGGTGCGCTCATAAGAATCACCTTGAGCCGTCCGCTACGGGGTGCGGTCAGATAAGAGACGCCGGCGGGCGTGTGGCTGCGTACTGCTGCGGCACGGAGCACGAGAACCCCGGCGTCACCTGTATCGATCTCAGCCAGGACGGCGGGGAATACGGCATTTACGGTCATTGCATCGAGAACGGTAGCTCCTTCGAGGGTAAGGTGGCGCCGGCACTGTGTTGTGATGGCCTCGTGCCCATGCGCCCGGTGATCGTGAGTGCGGGCGCGACCTTTCCAGGCTTGTTGCCAGACTGCGCCCCCGACTTTGAGCACTTCGGGCCGAGTGACCTCGTATGTCTGCCCTGCGGAAACACGATCTGTGACGCGACTGAGAATCGCTGCAGCTGTCCGGAAGACTGCGATCAAGGCCAGGACGCAGGGCGTTAGCGGGTGTTCCCTCAGGCTCTTTGTAATGTCCACATACCTTCACGCTAGCTTTATGTAATACGAAAAGAAGCAAGGCAATCTTTCGCGTAGCCAACATAGTATTCCGCCGATGCGCGAATCGATGCGATATCTGCCTCTCGGTTGTGTCGTCATCACATCATCGTAGCTTATGACGCCCCGAGTATCGGAAGGAATCGCCTTTGCTGTTCTGGTTCCAGCCGCCTCGAACTCGCGTCAACTTGAAAGCGCTCTAAAACACCCACGAGCGAGTGCTTGTTGGCGCGCACGATTTCAACTTCGGCGACTGCACCTGGAACGATTGTGCGATCGTTTGGCTGTGCGATGTGGACAATCTCGTTGCGACCAGTTCGCCCCTCGACCAGCACTTCGCCGCTATCGCGTGTCGCGCTTGCCTTGCTTGCGCCCTCGACAAGAACCGTTTGCGTGGTGCCGACGAGAGTCGCTAGATGGGCCTGCGTTTGTGCCTCGGCGAGTTCGAACAAGCGTGCGAGTCGCTCGCTTTTCGTCTCTTCGGGCACGTCGTCGTGGAGCCTCGATGCCGGCGTGAAAGGGCGACGCGAGTACTTGAAGCCAAAAAGACTAACGAAGCCGATTTCGCGCACGAGATCGAGCGTGGCTTCGAAGTCTGCATTGGTTTCTCCAGGGAAGCCCACGATGATGTCGGTCGATAGGGTCATGTCGGAGTGGGCCGATAGCAAAAGGCGCGCGCGTGTTATGTATTCTGCGCGGCTGTAGCGTCGGATCATTCGCTTGAGAATGCGATCGCTGCCGGACTGGACCGGCAAGTGCACGTGGTGAGCAAGAATGCTAATTTCGGCATGGGCGCGCGCCAGGGCCTGGCTTGTGTGGCGCGGATGCGGGCTTGCGTAACGGAGCCTTTTCAGGCCTGGTATATGCCGGGCGATGAGCCGGAGAAGCTCCGGGAACTGGCTTTCGTCGCAGTCGGCTGCAGGTGGTCGTGATGGCCCTTCTAACGCGCTATCGCGAAAGCTGTTGACGGTTTGGCCGAGCAAGGTCACTTCACGTGTTCCAGAATCGACCAGGCGCGCAATTTCATCGACGATTTCGCGGCTACTGCGGTAGCGTTCAGGCCCGCGCGTGTGCGGCACGATGCAGAACGAACAGCGTTCGTCGCACCCCTTCATCGTTGTAACGAAAGCGCTGACCGGTGCCTTTCCCGGGCTTGGTATTGCCGCGAGAAAGCGAGGGGCATCCATGTCAAAGGCCGTGCGCACGCGGGCGGGCGCGCCGAGCCTCTGATCGAAAACAAGTGCGGGCAGCTCGGCGATGTTGTCGGGGCCGATGACGAGGTCAAGGTGCGGAGCGAAAGCCAGTAGCTTTTCTCCTTCTTGCTGCGCAACGCACCCTGATACAGCAAGCACAAGGCCAGGGTTGCGTGCCTTTAGCGAAGCAAGCCTTCCGATCTCGCTTCGCAACTTCTGCTCGGCCTTCTCGCGGACGCTGCATGTGTTGATGACGATGAGGTCGGCTTCGTCACGATGACGCGCGGCGCTCCACCCATGTGCCTTTAGCGCTTCGGCCATGCGGTCGGAGTCGTGGGCGTTCATCTGGCACCCAAAGGTGTGCACAAGGTAGCGGAGAGGCACGGTTGACTGCTTTTAGCACGTGGGCGCCTGGTGGTTTACCGGCTTCCCGCCGCGTCTGTTTTGCGTCACGTGCAAGATGCTGGTAGCCGGCGTTTTTCGCGGAGACTATACCTCATGGTCACATGGCCAAGTTTCAGACTTTAGTCGATATCTACCAGAATGCCACAATTGCATTCTCCGACTTGCCGCTCTTCGGCACGAAGCGCGATGGTGAGTGGTCGTGGATGACATACCGCGAGTTCGGTCGCAAAACCGATGGCCTCCGCGCAGGGCTCGCCGCGCTCGGCCTGTCGCGTGGTGATCACGTGGGCATCATTGCAAACAACCGCTACGAGTGGGCCGCTGCTGCGTATGCATGCTTTGGTCTTGGCATTGCCTTCATCCCAATGTACGAGGCGCAATTGCCAACAGATTGGGAGTTTATCGTCAGAGATTCTGAGATCAAAGCGCTTTTTGTTGCAACCAATGCAATCTATAACAAAACACGCAACCTGCTCGAAGTCGTGCCGAGTCTGAAACACATCATCAGCTTCGATGCAGCCACCATGACGAGCCATAAAACTCTATCATTTCATGAGCTTGCCGAAACTGCGCCCACTGTGCCCATGATCCCCATCACTTCGACGGATGTAGCATGCATTATTTACACGAGCGGCACGACAGGCAACCCCAGGGGGGTCATTCTCTCGCACGGCAACATCGCGTCGAACGTAAGCGCAATCCACGAATGCTTTCCCATGGCGACGAATGACCGATCGCTCTCGTTTCTGCCTTGGGCGCACTCCTTTGGTCAAACCGTCGAGCTTCACGCCTTGTTTTCCATGGGTTCGTCGCTCGCCATTGCCGAGGGCGTCGACAAGATTCTCCAAAACCTTGTCGAAACGAAGCCCACACTTCTTTTTAGCGTGCCACGTATCTTCAATAAGCTTTACGCCGCGGTGCAAGCCCAGGTTTCCGAAAAGCCCGGTTTCGTCCAAGACATGGTGAAAAGTGCACTCGGTACACGCAAGAAACAGCGGAATCACGAAAAGGTTTCGCCCTGGGAACGTCTCGTGCTTGCTTTGACCGATAAAGTCGTTTTCTCGAAGGTGCGTGCGCGTTTTGGCGGGCAATTGAAATATGCATTTAGTGGCGGGGCAGCAATCGCCACCGAGGTGGCAGAGTTCATCGATGGTCTCGGCATTACCGTTTATGAGGGATACGGTCTGACCGAGACCAGCCCGATTGTCACAGCGAATTGGCCTCACAACCGTAAGATCGGTAGCGTAGGAAAGGCGTTGCCGGGTGTAACCGTCACGATCAGCGACGAGGGTGAGGTGGTCACCGTGGGGCCCAATGTAATGGTTGGCTATTACAAACGCAAGGAAGACACCGACGCAGTCCTTACCAAAGAAGGTGCATTTCGTACGGGCGACCTGGGCAGGCTCGATGACGAAGGCTACCTTTACATTACAGGCAGATTGAAAGAGCAATACAAGCTTGAAAACGGCAAATACGTTGTTCCAACGCTGCTCGAAGAGCAACTCAAGCTATCGCCCTACGTTGCCAATGTCATGGTGTATGGCGACAACAAGCCGTTCAATGTGGCCATCGTTATTGCCAATATGGAAAAAGTCAAATCGTGGGCCGCGCAGCATGGCGTACCCGACGGCGGCGCGAAGGATATCCTCGGCAGTACACGCGTGTACAAGCTTTTTCAGGACGAACTCACCCACTATGGCGAAAAATTCAAGGGTTTCGAAAGTGTGAAAGACTTTGCTCTCGTTGCCGACGACTTTACCGTCGAAAACGGCATGCTCACACCAAGCCTCAAGGTAAAACGCCGCGAAGTTTATCGAGTGTATCGGCCCATGATCGAGGAGCTTTACGCCCATTTGCGTAAGCAGCCCGTGGAAAAAATCGATCGAAAAGAAGTCGAAAATTCGGCAGAGTAACGATGAATGCGGCCGTCATCCAGCTCTCGAGCCAAGACGACGTCAACGCCAATCTCGCGCGATGCCGCGATCTTGTCATGGACGCCGCCCGCGCGGGCGCCGAGCTCGCCGCATTGCCCGAGAACTTTGCCTTCATGGGCGATGAGTCAAAGAAGCGTGAGATTGCCGAGCGCGTGTGCGATGCGCGTGGTCCTATAGCTTCCGCTTTGGTTCGGATGGCAAGCGATGCTCGGTGTTGGATCGTGGCCGGCGGCATGCCCGAAGCGAGCGACGATCCGAGCCGGCCTTACAACACGTCGATTCTCGTTTCGCCCGAGCGCGGCGTGGTTGCCTGCTACCGCAAGATTCACCTCTTCGACGTTGACCTTCCTGACGGCACGAAGCTTCTCGAGAGCGCAGCAACATGTGCGGGTGACAAGCCCATTGTCGCCGAAATGCGCAACAAAACAGGCGCGGCGGTCAGGCTCGGTATGACGATTTGTTACGATGTTCGTTTCCCTGAGCTTTACCGAAAGCTCACCATCGACGGGGCGCGCATGGTTACCGTACCCGCCGCATTCACGGTGCCAACAGGCAAAGACCACTGGCACGTGCTTCTGCGTGCTCGCGCGGTGGAAAATCAGATCTTTGTTCTCGCGCCAGCGCAACACGGCAAACATCCGCGTGGGCGGCAAACGTATGGCAAGAGCCTCATCGTCGATCCGTGGGGCGATGTTCTCGCGCAGGCACCGGAAGGCGAAGGCTTTGCCATGGCGCGCCTCGACTTCGCGGCGCAGGACCGCGTGCGCGCTTCGCTGCCGTGCCTGTCGCATCGGCGGTTGTAACTTACATCGCGTCCTTGAAGGCGTCCTCACGTTCCAATTTCAGCCCTCCGCGGAACACTGCCGGCCGCCGTTACAGAGCGCTACACGGACTTATGTACTCGGCATCGGTGGCCCGCAAAGTACCATCGCTATTCGGGACGATGTAAACTACAGCGATATCGCGCGCGCAATGGTTGAATGGCCCGAAGGTGACTTTCTGCTGAATCAATTGCGAACCCGTGTCGATCTGCAGCAAAATCCATACGTTCTTGTCGCCAGCAAAGAAGGAAAACGTGCAAGGAAATTTCAAAATTCCCACCGGGCACCCCGGCATACCGTCCCAGACGGTGCCATCGTCGTATGTGCCGGTGACTTTCCAATTCTCTGCGCCGGCGTCATCTCCCAACGCACTGCTAACAATCAGGCGAGGCCACATCTTTACCTCGCATGCCGATTGACATTGGTCAAAGGGATTTGCCGCAGCGTCGGTGGCATCACTCGCCCGTGTGGACGATTCGCTCTCGCTGCATGCCAAGAGAATCAATCCAAGAGCAGGCACGAGCGAAGCGGATAGGATGACAATACGACCGTAGAAGCCCATGGCGAATCTCACCGGAGCAGAAGAACACAATAATTTGGAATCCCAGGCACAACCCGGCACATGGTAGCGCATGGGGAGGCGTCAATCGTCATTTGCAAACGACGTCGCGGACTGTTCATGTCATAGCAGCACGCTCCATATGCCTGCCCGGAAGGCAAGTCGCAGTCGAACGTGGTGCCATTCGAATCACGACATGAACAAAACGAGACAATGGTGCCGCCGTCCGCAGATGCGCCGCCAGAACAGCTTGTCTGCGTGACGGCGTGGGAGGGAAACCCAGCGTCGATGGTCGCTTCGAGCTTTGCACCTGCCTTTGATTCACTTGGTGTTGGTGCCGATGAAACGGTGACCGTGCCGTCTAACGCACGGTATCGCTCGACATAGGTGCCGTTTTTGCGATGAAGAATTTCGACGACGGCCTGCATTCCGCCGGAGCGGCTCATGCCAGATACAACCTCGTACGTGCCCACCTCGTCCGAGGACAATTCAACACCAAAAAACCAAAAATCGTCCGCAAGGGCATCTTCGCTGCCGGAATAGCGCTGACAAGCGGCGTCTGCGGAAGTATCATGGATATCAAAAGTAAGACGCGTGTTTCCTTCCGGCGGTGCATCAATGAATTCGTACGAGTAAATTTGACTACCCGATGATGCAAGTTGGTCAAGCTGGTCGGACCAGTCCGTGGATGACTCTATGTTGCTCTTGGCGTTATCGTGAGCGTTGGAGCACCCGCGCGAAGCTATCGCAATCGCGGAAAACACAATAAGGCTAATCCACCGACCGCGCCACGTGTGTACATTCCGCTTTTTCGTGTAGGGCATTGGAAGCTCGCTCTCGATTCTGCTTAAGGTATTGAAATTTATGGAAATTAAGGAGATGGAGTGGCCCGGGAATCGAGCCACGTCCGTTCCTGCGATCTTGTGGTTATTGCGATGACGGTGGCGGCGTATAGGTCGGCGCCTGGCCTAAGAGGGCCATTGTTTCCGGCCAGGCCGGATCCGCGCTGAACGACGCAAAAGCGGGGACTGCCCCAGCAATCCCATAACGAAGGGTACCTTGTGGCCCTGTGGTCGTTGACACAGCCTCATAGGTGCCCCCTGGGCTGATGAATGCTATGTTGGATTGATTAGGGCCGGGGTCGAAATAGCCACATTCGAATCGCGTCAGGTTGACGTTTGGGGCAAGCGAAGTGGGGAAACCGCGATCCGTAACAATGGGCGATAAGCTGGCCTTGGTGCCATTGCCGGTGCGTACGACGCCGACCTGCTGAACACGATGCAGTAATTCTGCCTGATCGGCAATGGGCGCGTCGGCCTTGTCAGTCGTGTAGGCTGGCCAATCGTACTCGAACGATTGAATGGTTCCGTCGCTCGAGAATGTCATGGTGATGGTCGACCCACCTCCGACGACGGGAACGCCATCAATGGTTCGCCCAAAGAAAATCCGATTTCCAATGACATGCTCTTCAATGGGCTCCCCAGGTTTTGTCTGGCCTCCGAAGATTTCATACTTCGTGGCCAATGCGACGATTTGCTCGTTGGGTAAAAGGGCAATCACACCTTTGAGGCTGCTTGCGATGAAGCTTCGTCCCGCGCGATCGAGCGCGTCGGCCGTAAGCTTGGTTTTCATTCCAAGCGCGGGCTTTATATTTCGCGACCCACGCGTAGATGCCCCGCTGCGATCGACCCTGACGGTCCAGTCGCCCCCAATTGCTCTTACCGAGCCGTCGATATCTTGTGCAGGGGTCGATGACGCATCGCCCACCAAAGTTTGCATGATGGTTTTGGTGACCATGGTTTTATCTTGTTGAATGCGACGCAAAGCATGACCCTGGCTAGCACCAAAACCTGTTCGCAGCGAACGGGCCGCGCTGGCTTCGCTTTGCGCGGTTTCTTCGGCATGCACGTGTGTGGAACCCATCAGCCCGCCCACGGCAAGGAATGTAGCGACAAATACTCTTGCGGATTTCATCGTGTACCTCTCGTCGGAATTTTTAATGGTTACAGGAACAACTACTGTGCAGGTGTCCATGTCGTCCAGCAATACCAAGCGGCGGCGTTATCGCGTAGTCGTGGGAGGGAAGTTACGGTCGACATTGTCGCGCCAAAAAGACGATTATAACAATCGTCGAGGGTTGTTCCTGCTCCAGTGGCAAATACGCCCGGGTACGAGGAGCTGGAAGCATCGAATGCGGCATTGGCGTATGCGTTGTGGAATGATTCACCCGTTTGGAGACGGGACGCAAAGTTCTTTCCGAAACCAGCGGCATCATGCATTAAACCATGGCCACCGGTCGCAATTCGAAGGCCGCCACGGAATGCGTTGCGCCAACGATTGATCTGATTTCCATCGCCAATGTCTAGTACATCGCATGCCAATGATGCGAAAACACTAAGTCGCTCATCGCCGAGGCGCATGGCGGTGGAATCGGCGTTTACCCAGTTGTCCCACATAGAAAAAACGGCATTGGACCCCCAATTTCCACCATGGGTCTCAACGAAAAATATATCGACAACATCGGCGCCTCCCCCACAGTATCTCCGGTCGTCTCAAACCTAGGTTTTGCGCCAACCAGGGTATAGTAATAAGCCCAGTCATCCGTCGACTGTAGTTGTTTGCCGAAACCATCGCAGTTGTTCCAAGCGTTGTTGTTTGTATTGCACCAATTGTTTTCGTATGAATCCTGCCCACGAACTCCGAAGAGTAGTCGCGGGTGAGGTACAAGCGGCTCGCTTACGTGTTCGGTAGATTCTTTGGGTTCGTCGGATCCAGATGGCGTAGCGCAGCCCGCCCCAACTACCGCCAATAAACTCAAACTTCCAACGAGCCCTGCAGCCAGGCGAGATATGTGCGTGTATTTTCGGTGTCTCATTTGTTTCCCCTCCAGTCGTGATTCAAGGATGCATGTTACATATCCTCGGGTGCAGCAACGGCAGAGTATCTGCGGCTGCATCCATTGCAAGGATTTAATCTCGCGTGTGTTCGTGTGGGGCTGACAAAAGACTGATTTGGCGCAATCTGCCTCATTGTCGCTATGACAGATCACAATCCCTTTCGAGTGCTATCTCTGCCCGCCTCGGCAATCATGTCGGGCAACGCCACGCTGGGCGGCGTTCCTCATGGGGCTGAAATTGGAAGCGGGCAGCATGAGATTGTGCGGCGTGCGTTCTAAAGATGACCGCGCGCAATGTCGGCCCACGCGCCTGCTGGTTCGACATCGAGGTACACTTTCCAGTGCACGCGCGCACGGGCCTTGTCGCCAAGCGACTCATAGGCCATCGCAAGATTGTAGTGCGCATCAGCAAAGCGCGGATCGGATTTGATAGCAGCTTCGAAGTATGAAACGGCCTCTTTTGCCAAACCGCGCTCGAGCAAAACATATCCAAGGTTGTAATGCGCCTCGGGCTGTCGCGTGTCGATCTCGAGGGCGCGTCGATAAAGCTCCTCGGCGCCGAGTTCGTCGCCCATGCGGAAGCGAACGTTACCGAGGTTGGTGTATGCGATGGCAAGGCTTGGATCGAGCAAAATGGCCTTTTCGTACAGCGCGACGGCTTGCTCGAAGCTTGCGGGATCTTCGTCGAGCGAGCTTGCGCGCACGTACAAGTCAAAGGCGCAATTGGAGCGAGAAGCGCTGTTCTGGCGCAAAACGCGGACAACGTCGGTGCGGAGGTTGTCGACTCGGAAGTCGAGCATGATTTGGCCGCTGACGGGCTCGAACACAGTGCCGTCCACTTGGACGACTACTTTGCGACCGTCGCTGACGATGCGTAGCTCTTGCAACGGTCGCGTGACGCGCGGCAGAGCGCGACGCAGTGCAAAGATAGCCTCGGCAACGTCTTTGATGCGGACACGGCGAGCGAGCAAGTCATGGGCTGCGCGCAGCGCAATGAGGTCCTGAAAGGTGTAGGCGCGACGGCCGTTGCGCATGGCGCTCGGCGAAACAATTTCGGCCTTGTCGAGCGAGCGAAGGCGCGGCAGCCGAAGACCAAGGAGCTTTTCAACCTCGCGCGGTGAGAAAACGTCGGTGATCGGTTCGCCGGTTTTCGGAGGTGGCAGCGCCGCAGCATTCGTGTCGTCGCAACGAGCGTTCGCGGCATTCGCGTTTTGCGCGTCGCTTTTCGTGTTGCCTTTCGCGTTGTTTGCGACCGGCGGAACCAACGGGCTACGCGGAGCTTCGGCTGCGTGCTGGATGCGCCCGCCGCCAGGGCCAAAGGCCACGTGAATGACCTCGCCTTCGCTTTTCTTCGTGCCGCTGCTGCGGCCGCGTGACTTGCGTGAGTGATTGGGCGGCATGCCTTCGTTGGGCGTCATCGTCCATACCTTGTGGCGCTTCTACGCTCTATCAAGGGCGCCTGAACGTCGACGTCAATCCTCAACCCGCGCGGATCATCATAGAACGTGAGTTCACAAAGCGTGCGCCCGAGCAAGGCGGGTGCGCGGCTCTGCGCTTCGCGGTGGGCGCACCGCAGCGCGTGCACATGCACGTGCATGTCTTTTTCCGCGATGGCTTTGAGCCAAGCGCGGTCTTCTGCACGCTGCGGCTCAGGGTAAGTCAAAATCACGCTGGTGGTTCCATACCAGACGGCCTCGTCGTTTTCGTGCTTGACGGCGCCTTCGCTGATGAAGTCTGCCCTCGCGAACAGATCACGCCAGCGTCCCTCGCTCGTGCGCACAAAGGCTTCCCTTTGCTCAACGAGCGGCGGCGGGCGTGTTTTCGCGAGGCCAGGAGTGTTTCGACCTCGATCCACGGGCGCGATCGTAGAAAGCTAGAAGGTCTGCGATCAAATTCCTGTGCACGATCGTTCTAAATCCTGCGCCTTTCGCGACAAGTGCGCGGTCGCGGTTGGAGTCAGGGCGCGGCGAGTCGCATGTCGTTTCCTTCGAGCGGCACCTCTATGGGTTCGACAGAAATGCCGCGCGGGGTCGACTCGATCCATGTCGCATGTGCCACCATTGGGCGCTCGCGGTATTCGCGGTACGGATACGTTGGAGCCCTGGGCAACCCATCGGGCGCTTCGCCAACCGAGCCAACGTTGACGATTTGAACGCCACCGATCGTGCGATGAAATGGCGAGTGGCTCATCCCGCAGACAATCACGTCGGCTGGATCGTCGCCGAGCATGGCGTTCATTTCTTCGTCGGACATGTCGAATGTAAGCGCTTCGGACGGGTCGGCCGGAGAGCCGTGAACCAACAAGAGCTCCCCGCCATTTTCCAGCGGGACGCGCACGCGTGTTGGCAAGCGCAAAATGCGCTGGAGGATAATGTCGCCGAATTCGGCACGCACGGCCTTCATGCGTTCGACCATGATGCGTTCGTGATCGCTTTTGGGATGGATCGCGTTTGGATTGAGCGTGGCCACGGCTCTGTCGGAAACGCCCTGCACCATGATGGCGCCAGCAGCATTGAGTCGGCGCCAGGTTTCGAGCGGGGCCGAGCCAGGAAACACGATGTCTCCGGCGACTAGGAGCTTGTGAAACGACCGCCTTTCCGCGGTGGCGAGCACCGCGCGCAGGGCATCTAAGTTTCCGTGAATGTCGGCGATGCAGAGCAAAAGCATGAAAAATTGCCAGCTATCGTACCAAGGGCACGTGCGAGAGACCACCGCGACTACAAAGCTGCTGTACGGGATCCCGCGCCCACTTGTCACGTTCGCTCCCGTTCACTCACGTTCGCACTCGCGTCCGCGCCGCCGTCACCCGTGAGCGGCTCGATTTCGTCCCTTCCTGGCAACGGCACATCGTGTGCTCAAAGGCCGGTGAGTGAAACTCACTCCTTTGCAGAAGGAACATTTAAAATGCGTAGCCTGAAATTGGTTTCTTTACTTGGCGTCGTTGCGGCGAGCATCGCTGTGGCCGCCGCGTGCTCCAATGCATCCGACACCACGGGGAGCAGCAATGGCAATGTGCCGCGAACCACCGCCGACGTACCGACGTGCGAAAGTGAGGGTTTCGCTGGGGCCGATACGGACATCGATCTCGGTGGAGGCGATCGCACGATCGACATTGGCGACGGGCACACCGTTACTGTTTCCAACGCGCACTCGGGCGCCGATTTCTACTTCGATTGGTCGTCGGACGTTCCCATCGAGCTCATCATCCTCCGCGCGGGCGACGTTGACGGCACTTTCGATACGGGCCTTCCTGCCACGTCTGGGCATGTCGCCGAGGCCGATGTCGAGGGTGACTTGACCTCGGGCCTCAACCGCATCGCGTTCTGCTACGAAGCCGCTGACGCAGGCACCGACGCCGAGGCCGACGCGGCGCCAGATGCCACCAGCGGCGATGCTGGCGAACTCGATGGCGGCGCGGAAGACGCGGGTTCGGATTCCGGTGAACCCGATTCTGGCGAACCCGATTCCGGATCTTCCGACAGTGGCATTATCGACGCCGGCCCACAAGATGCTGGAATTGATTCCGGCACCGATTCTGGATCTCCCGACAGTGGCATTATTGACGCCGGCCCACAGGACGCTGGCGTCGATTCCGGTTCACGCGATTCCGGGTCGGATGCGGGCGTGCGCGACGCAGGCAAGACCTTCTAAGCTGGAGAAGACATCCGAGGCTTTCGACGGAGACGAACTCGCGCGTCGTGTCGATGAGGCACGCGTGCGCGTTCGCGCTTCCGGTCGCGTCCCAGATATCGAAAGGATCTTGTCGCACTTGGTGTGCTTGAAGACACCCTGAGGGTGAAGCGCGCACTGGAAGACTGAGAGCCTGGCCTCCTTGACGGCCACCTGTCCGATCCCCTCGATCGCGCGTTATCCTTGCGGACATGCGTCAAATTTCCGCTTCGTGGGCGGGCGTCGCGATCGTCGCGTCGATCGCAACTGCCGTGGGCGCTTTGGTTGGGTCGGCGTGCGGTTCGAACCATAACGGCACGAGCGATTACCAAGGAAGCGTTCTCCGAGACGGCGCCATCGCGGCCACTGCCGCTTGCGTGAGCGAGAACGGCACCACACCGGTCGCGCAACCGGTGTTCGTGCGCAACATCCAGACAGATGAGACAGGCTGGCTTGCCTCGCCCGCCGTCGTCGATCTCGATGGCGACGGGAAGAACGAGATCGTTGCCGCGCTCTACAGCACCTTCGTCTTCTCCGGCGACGGAAAGCTGCTGGCAAAGGGCACGTTGACGCAAGATCGCATCTACGCGCCGCACATCGTCGCCGATCTCGACGGCGACGGAAAACCCGAGATCGTCGTTGGCGGCAGCGGCGGCACCGTCGCTGCGTACAACTACGCGAACGGCAAACTCACGACGAAGTGGACGGCGAGCACGACGAGCGGCGGACAGAGCCCTGACGCGAGTGGCATGGCAGCTGGCGATCTCGATCACGACGGCCAGATCGAAGTCGTGGTCACGACGGACAACATGTCGGACACGGGCTCGCAGGTCTTCGTCTTCGAGCCAGACGGCAAACCCCGCGCAGGCTGGCCCCGCTACAACCAAAAGAGCCCCGGCGACTTAGACTTCAACGGCCAGGGCAACCACGGCTACGCCTGTGACGGCGAGAACGTCGGCATCGGTAACATCGATGACGACGACAATCTCGAGATCGTTGTCACGTTCGACAACCACTATATCAACGCGTTCAAGGCTGATGGCTCGAGCATCCTCGCGTCCGATTGGTACACGAATCCAGACGACCCGTACCTCGGGCAGCGCATGGGTTGGGGGCAATTCATTCGCTGGCTCGACCCGACGATCGAAGACAATCTCTATCACGCGCACATCGGTCCTTGGCCCGAGGTGACGACGAACATGTGGCTGCAATGGACCGCGTCGCCGCCGAACGTCGTCGATCTCGACGGCGACGGGAAAAACGAGGTCGTTGGGATCCCGAACGCCGAGCTCCACGACCCGTACGTGACGCAAGGCTACGCGTTCATGGTTCTCGAAGGCGCGTACGGCGACGGCTCGCGCTCAGCGCGGCGAAAAGCTGGATTCGAAACGCTTCCGATGAGCGACCAACCCCCCGTCCGTTTAGCTGATGATTGGTATCCACCGGACGGAACCCCCGCGCCGACCACGGTGAACATCGTCGGCGACGCGAAGCTCGAGATCCTCGCGCCGATCAACGACGGCTACATCTACGCGATCGGCGCGGACGGCTCGCGCCTTTGGCGTTACGACTTCGCGAAAGGTGCAGACAAGACGTTCGCCTCCGAGGTCACCGTTGCCGATTTGAACAAGGATGGCGTGCCGGAAATCATTTTCGGCGTCTACTCGCTCGCCCAAAACGGCGGACGGATCGTGGTGCTGAAGAACACGGGCGAGCTGCTTTTCGACATCACGCTGCCGAACCAAGGCACTGACGGCAACGGGATTGGCGTTCCGGCTGCGCCAACGATCGCAGACATCGACGGCGACGGTCAGCTCGAGATCCTCGCGCAAACGTTCGACCACGGCATCGACGTTTTCACCGTTCCGGGCTCGGGCACATCGTGCATGCTCTGGCCCACGGCGCGCGGCTCGTACCTGCGGGCCGGCAGCGGGCCAGCGTTGAAGTAGGCGCGGCCATGCTACAATGAATGTAGTGTGTCCATCGTGGGTCGATAAATGAAGTCCTGGGTATTCGTTTTGCCATGGCTAACGATTCTTGGCGGTTGTGGGCATTCTGCTGAGTCCAAGCCTGCAGCGCCCCCCATTATGCACGTGGTTGTTGACAAGCCCCCTGCCACGACGGCTACACATCAAGAAGAAGTGCCCTTGGAATTATGGTTTACCGGCAGCATCGATGGGAATCTGCCAATCCGCATGGTGCTTTTTCGCACGGAAACAAAACCAGACCGCCTAGCTGGCAAGTATGTTTATGAAAAGCGGCCGTCGCTAATCGAGCTTGAAGGTACGATGAAGCCTGGGGGCGATATTGAGCTCGATGAAAGGGTAAAAGGCAAAGTAACGGGGCACTTTCATGGCCACATCAATGCCTATCAATTCGTGGGCCAGTGGAGTGATCCTTCGGGAAAGCGGACTCTTCCCTTCAAGCTGGATATGGCTCGGGGGCGGATGGCTTTTCTCCGCGGGCGGGTGATCGATGATGGGGATTGCCATAAGGTGAATTGGTACGAAGTGCCGGCCGGGCTCGATGTGTTGGCTGGACTCGATGCCTCACACGCGGCCGATTTGAACCAGGCGCTCAATCCGACTGGGTACAGCGAAAATGATAAGAATGACGGCGATATCTGTACGGAGCGCGAGGGAATAAGCTACTTCGCCCATTCTGAGTCGACCGTGTCTGTGAACGATGGTGGTGTGCTCAGTGTCATCATTCACGCCGACTGGCTTGTCCCGGGCGGCGCGCACGAGTTCTCATCGGATGATTACGTGAATTACTGGTTGGATGAAGAGCGCAATTTCACTTTGCGTGATGCGCTCACACCTGCAGCAGAAGCCATTCTCGAGAAACATGCCAAGGAAATGATTGGAAAGGAAACGACGGAAGATGGGGCGAATTCGGATGCTGATGAATATATTTCATCTGCGCTTTCGCTCGACAACGACGAGTTCGTCATTGAACCCGAAGGCATCCGCCTCTTTTCGACCAATCGTGTGCCCTATGCATTCCCGACTCTGATGCAGGACATCTCCATTCCCTTTTATGAGTTGCGCGGCGCCATCAAAACCCCGGGCCCGCTCACGAAGCTTGCCGCCCCGCGCTGAGTTGCCATGGCAACCTCAAGCGTGGAAAGGTCGCGTTAGCGAGGCGCGGGGCGGCGCGGGTGTCAATTCCAAATGCGTGCCACGACGAGGTGCTCAACGGCATCGCCGGCGGCGTTCGCACCGCTTATACTGCCCACAACCACCGTGCGCGAGCCGTCGGGCGTGTACACGGCGCGCAAGCCAGTTCCAGTGGGACTGGTCAAGGCGGTGGGGACGGGTATGGTAACGATGCCTTGATTGCCAATGGACATATCGGGTGTCCAGTCAGAATTGTAGTAGGCAACGGCCATCAGCAAGCCGTCTTGTGACGATTGCGCTCCTGCAACAAGGTAGCGGCCATCGGGTGCACGCGTGATGCCGCTAGAACCGCCATCAAGCGGCAGATCTACCTTGACTGTTTGCTGGCCGTCTGGCTCGATGTGAACGAGCGAATTGGCGCTTGTGTCTGATTTGCCCACGAGCAAATCAACGCTTCCATCGGTCTCGAAAAAGGCATCGTATAAATTTGTCCAGTCCGTAGAGTACCATGTTCCGTTGATTCCGTAGTTCGGGTCAAGATCACAAGACGATGGCGGCTGCGTGTACCGACCAACGCCTACGCCTATATCGCCGTTTGGGGTCTTACCGAAACCGGCAAAAGCAAGCGTGCCGTCTGGAAGCAGCGACAGATTGGTAATGGCCTGCTCGAAAAAGTTGGCATCATTCCAAGATCCTGAGCAGCCGAGCATGCTTTGCCCATCGGCTGGCTGTCCGTTGACTGGGATTTGGAGGAGTGCGTATGGATCACTGGGGCTAGCGATAGCGATTCCGCCGGAGTAGATGCTGTCATTTTGTCCTACAGCGATGGCATAGGAGTAAAAAGCCGACCAACCGTCAGGGATTGGGTGTGACGAAAATGTATTGACTGCACGGATTGTATTGAATGTGGGGTCAAGGGTGCCGTTGGCATTGTAGCGGTTGATCGCCGTTCCCCCTTGGTCTCCCGCCCATATCCCCATCGACGTTATAATACGACCGTCGGCGTCTGCGGTCATGCCCCAAAGTGATCCAGAAATCTTTTGTATTGTGGGATCGGCAAGCGTCGAATCGACCGAACCATCGGCCTTCAGGCGAATCACCGCGCTTGTTCTTGTGGACTGGTCCGTCGCCTGATAGGTGTTCGCTGCATAAATAAGGATTTTGCCATCGCTTTGCGGAGTGGCCGCATATATATGATTATAGTCTAACGGATGCTCGTAGATGCCGCTATGCGCAAAATCGGTATCGAGCGTGCCGGGCTTGCCGCTAATAACGAAAAGCTGCAGATTCGTGGCTATTTTTGCAGATGCGCCCGCCGCAGTGCCTTGAAGTACCACAACATTGCTCAAAGCACCTTGGGCAATGGACTTGTCAACAGTAATAGCAAGCTGTCCGGTGCTCAAGCCGGTTGGGATGGTGAGCGTAAGCGGATCCACAGTAACGCCATCGGGCACACTTGTTATATCGATTTTGATATCAGTTCCGGGCGTTATGCTGCGCGTGATGGTAATAGGTACGTTGGTGGTTTGCCCTTGCTGAACATATATCGGGTTTTGGTCAGCGAACGAGAACGTAGGGCCGGGGTCGACGACCCCGCCGTCCAGCTTGACAACCCCGCCGTCGGAGCCGATGTCACCATTGGTTTGACCAGGCCCGCCATCGGGCCCGGGAGCCTCGCCAAACGGCGTGGCGCACGAGGCAAGGCAGCCAATAGCAACGAGTAATCCAGTAATAGAATAATTTTTCATGGGAAATCCCTTTCAAAACGCGGTCGAAAACCGGCCGCTGTTGTCTACGTCGACCGGTCCGCGAGAAAAGTTGCTTCGAAGGGGATTAAAAAATAGGATGAGTTCACTATCGGATCAAACCAGCGCCAGACCGCTGATGAGGTCATGGATGAGCAATGTAGATAGCGTAGCGCTTTTCAGAAAGGTCAATCGGCTGCTTTATCGACGCGCGTGATGGACATCGAGCTCGGTGAGCTCCGCGCTCGCGAGCTCGAGATTGCCTTTCCCGCCTTACTCGCCGCGACGAAGTTTCCGCCAGCGTTCCCGAGTTTGGTCGGTTGCCACGCGATAAGTAAATTCGCGCATTTGCTCGAGCCACGCGAGGCGCGCAGCCGGTGTTGCCGCGGCGAACGTGGCAAGTTGCTCGTCGCTGACCCAGTACTCGAAACCTCCCGGCCGCGAATCCATCACACGCTCCCTTTTCGTACCCGATCCAAATGGGCAATGTCGGCAAGATCTTGAGCACGGCCTGACGCTCTCTTCATCGCGAGAACGTGCTCGATCGATGCCACCCGAACTGGAAGCTCGCCGAGCTTGAGTTCCGTCGCATCACGAACAAGTTCTGTCGCCGAAATCGGCGGTGCGACGAGAACGTCAACTTCTTGCAAACCATCGTTTGGATTTGTGTACGTCACGGCGAGCAGATTCCGCTCTTCGAAATAGCGACGACGAGTCTCAGCATCGTGCAAGTCGACGAGGCGCAGCGGAAGACGACAACGCAGGCCCAGTGACGACAGAACGGAATCGACTGCTGCGAGATTCGTTGCATCCATCTCGACGACGATGTCGACATCGTACGTCATCCGTGGAACGCCATGCAGGTTGACCGCAACGCCACCAACCAGACAATAGCGGACCTCTTGCGCATGAAGTGCGGTGATGAGGTCATGGATAAACATTGCAGATAGCGTAGCGCTCTTAAGGACGCTGCGATCACGGATAAACGCAGCGGCCGCTCGTCTTGCCGTATTTGTCAAGGAGGTAGTTGCTTCCCCAGGCAGTTTTGCTGCCATACCCATGGCCCTCCCACGATCCGTTGTTCGCCCAGTTCATTCTCGCGCTTTTCGGGCTCGTGCTCCAAGTTGTTATGTCGGACGTGGTCTCGAACATCGAGTAGGCGAGATCGGCATGGCCCCACGGGCCATTGCCCTTGGGAAGGCGACCCGGCGCGCTCAAGAAAACGATGTAATCGTACTGGTCATCGGCAAGGGTTGGGTACTGGTAGCTGTAGTTGAAGTTCGCGTACTCGATTGATATCGATGCCGGAAGTTCCAACGTAACGTCTGTCGCATCGGGGAAACTAGTCGCGACGTAGCCGACGCTGCTCGCATACGCCGACGGGGATGCGCCCCACGGAAAGTATGCTGGTCCGATCGCTGCTACCCACTCAGCGAGAGTCTCGAGGCGACCACCATCCCAAAGGCAGAATGCCTGCATGATGAGGTACGTGGTGCAGTTGATAGGCTTGGTGTCGTAAATGGTCTGCGGCTGCTCTGCCGGAATGTCGCCGAAGTATTGCAATTGCGTGGCCGCATCCATCCAATACGAGTGCGTGCCTGGGGAGCCGACGCTGCAGCCTTGCTCGACCTGATCCTGCGCGGACCAAATCGAGCCGCCGACGTGGCGGTACGCACTCGAGTAGATCCCTTCGAAGTCGTCCTTGGTCGTATCGCCATAAAAGTGATCGGAGAGCTCGCTGTCCGTACCACCAGCGCCGTCTGGGTGCTGGCCGCAAGTGCCATTCTGATCGCAGCCGTCCATCGCGGTCGGGAGATAGAGATCCCACCCCGGATCCATTAGCGAATTGTTCGTGTTAGGGACCTTCCCGATCTTACCGGCAGCGCGAAGCTCGCGCACCGCCGCGCGAACGTCACCCTTCGTGCGTTCCATGAAGGCACGGATGCGGCCAGCGGTGATCTTGTACTTGTCCATCTGAACGCCGCCTGCTCCGGCAGGGGCAGTGGTGCAGCAACTCTCCCAGGTAGCGGCGCCCTGGCCGCCTTCACCACCCCCACCGCACGTGTCGCCACCGTAGTGGGCGGTGCAGCTCCGCCGAAGCGCGCACTTGCCACTGTAGTCGCAGCCATCGCTCACGCAGTCTGCGTGTACTTTGCACGTTTGCCCGGTCGCGCACTTCGGACATGATCCACCGCAGTCTACCGCGGTCTCGTCGCCGTTCAGCACCCCATCGGTGCACGACGGCGGCTGGCACTTGAGACCTTGCCCCATGTCCTTGCAGACGCTGCTCGTGCAGTCGTCCGCTGTCTTGCAGCTCTCGCCAGCGGCGCAGCGCGGGCAGTCAGGGCCGCCGCAATCCACGTCGGTTTTCGTGCCATCGATCTGCCCGTCGTTGCACGTTGGCTCGACGCACTCGCCGTCCGTGCAAACGTCGGTGGTGCAGTCCGACTTCTGCGTGCACGCGCTGCCCGCGTCGCACTTTTCGCACGTGGGGCCACCGCAATCGACGTCGGTCTCGTCGCCGTTTTTTACCCCGTCGTCGCAAGCAGGGGCCTGGCACTGCATGCCTTGACCGACGTCGCGGCACGAGTCAGTCGCGCAGTCTGCTCCGATGTTGCACGTTTTCGAGAGATCGCAAGGCGCGCAAGAGCCGCCACAGTCGATGTCCGTCTCATCGCCATTCTGCGCACCATCACTGCAGGTTGGCGTCGTGCATATTCCGTTGGGTCCGCAGATCTTCGAGGTACAATCGGTGTTCTTCTTACACTTGGTGGGGGGAGATCCGCCGTCGACCAAAGCGCCGTTCGTCTCCTTGCTCGTGTTGTTGCTCGTGCCGCAAGCAGCAACCACGGAGATTACGAGTGCACCCAGGCTCCACGCAGTCAGTCGCATCATCGATGCTCTTCTCATGAAATTCTAAGCCTCCTCTATTCCTATGAAGGACACGGTCTCTCCGACCAAACCGTGCAAAAAGTTCACCACATGCAAATCGCGCAACAATCCCTACGTCTTCTTCTTTGGTACTGTCGGAAACGATAGGAATTACGTCACGATAAAAACGTTCCGTTGTGGGTGTTGGCCTGGATCATTTTTCACTCCGATTGAATAAAATCCGATCCCCCTCGTTGGTGTTGTCTGCAAAATCATCGCGAGCGACACGAGATTGAGGCTTTTTCCGAACCACGATGCTTGGGCGAAAACGCGCGCGCACGAAATCCGAAAATGCAGCTTTCGCGATCAAATGGCGAACACACGAAGCACAGGAAAAAACGCGCACAAGGCGTGGAAGTCGTCGACGTCACTCGTGTAAACGATGCCTGTTCGTGTCGCGGCGAATGCCGCCACGATGGCGTCAATCGCTGTTGCCTTGCGGACCCTTCCGAGCGCCAAACCTGCGAGCTTCACCGTCTCGTCGGACGGCGGCTCGACGAGCAGTCCCCTCAAAACGGCCTCGGCGCGATCTGTCCGACCGCGCCACCATTCGGCGATCGTAACGTTCGGGGTCGCAACCACGAAGCCTCTATCCTTTGCGTGTGCGTAGACCTTCATGGCGCGATCTTTCCGCCGCTCGAGCGCGATGATGGCTCCCGTATCGAATGTGATTGCCGCGCGGGTCATGCAGTCTTCTTCGCCACGAGTCCCCACTCTGCGTCGAGCTGTCTCGCCTCCTCCTCTGTCGGCCTTCCTTTGGACCCAAACGAAGAGATCAGAGCGTCACGACCTTCCTCGTAGGCGATGTAGCGAATGGCGTCGCTTACGACGCGCGAAACGTTGCCGCCATAAATGCGCTTCGCACGGCGCTTCAGGAGCTTCGCCTCGGATGTGGGAAGCGAGATCGACAGGTGCATCGTACCACCAGGACGCTTCTTCATTTTTCTATCGTAGCACAAGGATGTTTCGATGCCCCCAGCTGGCTCCTACTAGCCCGAAGTTAGCCGTTTGGCAGAAGTTCGGATGTTTGGAATGGCTGAACGAAGTTCGCTACATTGAGACCGCGTAGCACCACGATGCTTGGGCGAAAACGCGCGCGCACGAACGTCTCGACGGCCCGGCGATGGGTGCGTCGAGTGCTGGTATTGATAGGCGTCATTATCGCTGCAGCGATGGCGTTCGTCTTCACCGTTGCTTACAACCTGGACCGACCGTGGATCAAAGCGCACATTCGATCGCTCGTGCGGTCGAACACTGGAATCGACATCGATTACCAGTCGGTCCGCTTGCGCGTTCTTAGCGGCGTCACGATCGAAGGCGTGGTCGTTCGATCCTCGCCAGGTTTTCAGAGCGTGGCGCCCGAGCTCGCGCGTATTGGGCGCATCGAAGCGGCATGGTCGTCAGCGCTCTTCACAGGCTCAAAGCGGCGCGTCGATCGTGTGGAAATCTCCGACGTGGTGGTGACGGTCGCTGTCGACGAGAACGGGCAAACGTCCTTTGACGCACTTCTTGCTTCGAGCTCGAAGCCCAATCCTCCGCCCGCTGAGGCACCACTTTCTCATCAGCTGGCGAACGTCATGGTGCTCGCGCCCTCGCTGCCGTCCATCGATGTTCGTGGGATCTCGCTCACGCTCGTTCGCGCGCTGCGAACCGATCACGGCGTGGTCACAGAACGCTCGCTCCTCGAGGGCCTCGCGCTGCACATCGAGCCGCCTAACGCGACTGACGCGGCCGGTGAGTGGCACCTTCGCGCGAACCTTGGATCCGAGCCCGCCCCACTCGATCTGCGCATCACGCGCATGATCGACGGTGCCAACGGCGGCCACGGTGACCAAAGCGCGGAGCTTCAAGCAAAGCTGTGGCTGACGGTAAACGCGACTGCGCACGACGCTGTCACAGTGCTCGACGTCGATGTGATCCATCAAACGTTTGGCCCCAAAGTCGACGCGACGCGAACGCTCCACGCCGAGGCGCGCGCGCATTTCGATCCCGCTGCGCAGAAAACCATGATCACACTCGACAAGACGCGCCTCTTGGACGGGATCGTGACAGCAACGGCGTTGCTCGATCTGCCCGATCACGGCGGCCCTGTCCTTCATCACGCGGAGGCTAGGGTTGACGTCGTCCGCCTCTTGGTGCTCGTGCCGCCGGAGTTCGTGCCGGTTCGTGCGAGTCTCGCGCAAGGGTATTTCGAGGTTCGCGCCGACGAGATTGCGGTCGATGCACTGCCTCAATTGAGCAACGGTGCGAAGCTCGCGATCGACGGAGATCTCGAGGGCGTGAAGATTGTGCGCGATGTGAATGTCGGCGTTGACGCAGACATCACAGCGTTGAAGATCGCGGCGCACGCAGAGCCAGCGCCGGACCGCGGGCTCACCGCGCACGCAACGATCGCGTTCTCTGCCGCGAATGCAACGAGCGGCGCGCCAACGGGGAGAGTGGCCGCGAAAAATGGGAAAATAGAGCTATTTGCGCGCGATTTGCTCGTGGATCAAAGCGATCCATTCGCCACTCGAGGCGAGGTGACCGTGACGAGCACGATTGGGTCGATCGATCTCCGATCCGCTGGTACCCGCGCGATCTTCGATGGTTTCGCGGCGCGGGTGCACGCTCTCTCGACAGGCAGCGTGCCATTGTCGCTCGACGCCGATGTTCGCTCGGCGCTCGCGCGTCTCATCGATGGCTCGGGACGATCGCTCGTGAATGTGCCGCTTCACATTGACGCGAAGCTTGCTGATGTTTTGCCCGACAAGGCGAGCCCGAAAGCGAGCCGCGGCAAAGCGAAAGTCGTTGCCTCCGCGGGTGACGCGCAAATCCAGCTCGACGCTACGAAGAGTGCTGATGCAGTCGATTACACGCTCGATGCGAACGCGCGTACGCTCGCAGCAGCGCGCCCGTTTCTCCCAAAGGACGTCGCGCAGAAGCTCCCGGTCGAGAGAATGGCACTTGCGATTCGGTCGCGCGGGCGTGCTTCTGGCATCGCATCGCGCGCACCTTCTATCGAACATCACACCGAAGTTCGTCTTGCGCGCCCTTCGTACGATGACGTTTCGGCGCGTGCGATCGCGCTCGTTGTGAGCTCGAAAGGCACGGCGATGCATCACGACGCCAAAGGAAACCTCCGGCTTGAAGGTCTTGCAGCCGCTGGCGTGAGCGCGAGTGACGATCACGACGATCACGTTGCCTTTAGCGCCACGCTCGATCGCGGCGTGCCAAAGGTGTTCGTGCATCTCGATGCAACCGGCCGGCTCCGCGCGAAGCTCTCTGCAGCGTTCGGGTTCGATCGCGCCCGCCGCGCGCTGACATACGACGTGGACGGTGAAGTCGACGAGCTTGCGCCACTCGCGCCCTTCGCATCAAAGGTTTCTGCCCTTGACGGCGTCCGTCTCTCGCGGCTCGAGATGGCGCTTTCGGCCCGCGGCGCGCTCACCGGCGTTGTCGCAGGCATCAATCGCGACGGGAGCCTACGCTTCGAGCCGACGCCCACGCGCTCGGCAGGGGGCGAGGGGACGATCCATCTGCGCGCCAAGAATGTGGCTTGGAAGGGTGCAGATCTCTCGTTCTCCGTGCCATCGATCGCCATCGAATCGAATCTTCACGGAGGCGGGTCAAAGCGCACCATCGATAGCCACGTGCTCGCGGGCGAGCTCCGGGTTTCGAGCGGCATCTACAGCTACGACATCGCGGGTCTGAACGACACGGTATCGATCACGCTCGACGGCGATCTGTTGGATCCCGAGATCTCGTCGCAACAGACGCTCACCGTTAGCGTTGTGAAACAGGACATCGCGCCAGCGTATCCCGTGGGTGACGCCACCATGGCGCTCGCGCTGCGGCGCAGCCGCGACGGCGTTGTCCGCGTGTCGAATTTCGAGATCAAAAACGGCGCTGGCGGCACGTCGTTCGCGCTCAAAGGCGCGATGGATACGACCGAAGACCGCCGTCGGCTGTCGCTCCGTGGCGAGCTCCATCAAGATCTCGCTCGCTTGTCGACAGCGCCCGGGCTCTTGTCGGCGAGCGGCAACGCGAACGTCAATCTCCGCGTCGAGTCCCCTGATTTCGTCATCTTCCGCACCGTTGCGGATGTCCGCATCGAGGGCGCCAACATTCGTCTTCCCGCGTCTGGGGTTGTCGTCGAAGACGCGAACGGCGAGGTGCCGATTACGGTTTCGGTCCGTGTGAGCCCGCGCGGAATTCGGATCATGCGCGAAGACCAAGACAACCCATATTCGTCACTCCGATATACCGATCAGCACCCGCTTCTCAGCAAAAGCAGCTTCCTTTCGATCCGCAATCTTTTAACTCCACAAGTTTCGATATCGCCGTTCGTCGGCAATTTGCAAATCGAACAAAACCTCTTTTCCCTGCACCAATTCGAGATGGGGATCCGCGGCGGGCGCGTTACCGGGCGGTGCGAGCTCGATTGGAACGGCGCCAAATCCACGCTCAACATGAACGTTCGTGCAGACGGGGTACAGTCGTCGCACGGCGAACCGTTCACCGGCAACGCCGCACTCGTCGTCTCCGCCGCAGACCACAACATCGAAGGTCGCGTGGATGTCCTGCAGATCGGAAAGCGCCACCTGCTCGATCTGCTCGACTTGCACGATCCCTTCCACGCCGATGCCTCGGTGAACAAACTCCGCAGCGCGATGCGCTTCGGCTATCCGGACAAGCTCCGTGTAAGCTTCAATCGCGGCTTCGCAAGCGTGCACGTGACGCTCGGCGGGCTCGCGCGCTTCATTCGCATCAGCGATCTGCGTGGCATCCCGATAGGTCCAGTCCTCGACCAGTTCATCCCTCCCTTCGTTCCCTCGAAAGATGATCCATGATTCGCGTGCTTCTCCGCTCTTTCGCGTTTGCGGTCCTCGCGATCCTGCTTGCTGGAACTGCCGGATGCATCGGCGCCCCCGACATCGTGATGGTCGACAGAGCAACGGCGCTCGAGCAGCAAGCGGGCGGCTCGTTCAATGATTTGGAGCGAAAATTGAGCCGAACGAGCATCCAGGCGCGGCCCGTGCCGCTGACGCCGAAGCAATTTGAGGCGCTCGGGATCAAGCCTTTGCCGCTGCAAGATACGACCGAGCTCACCGACGCCGATCGCGTGGACGCGCTGCTCACGCAGCACTGCATCGGAGAGGGGCGTGACGGCTTGCTCGTCGAAACGCGCGCGGCGTGCGTCGGCGTGGTCGATCGCGCCGAGGCGCGCGATCTCATCGGGCGTGTGAACCAAGCGCGCCGGCAGCTGTGGCGATGGATGCACGAGCAGCGTCCTGGCGCGTCGGCCGAACAGATCCAGAAAACGTGGAGCCGTGTGCACGCGCGCGGCGTGGTGTGCGGCGGATGGATCGAGAGCGAGGGCGAGGCGGGTAAGTGGGAGGCCAAGAAGTGTTGAGACGAGCCTGCTGCCTCTTGGCTGTCGCGCTCGCCATGACGGGATCGACCCGCGCGTACGCACAAGACCAAGACGAAGAGAAAGACGCGCTCAGGCGCCCCGAGCGCCTCACCGTGGGCGTGGCCGATCAGTTTTTGGGGCAGCTCGCTCCGGATCGTAAGAATCTCTATTTTTCGTCGAATCGAAATACAACGAACGAGATTTATACCCAGAACATCGACGAGGCGCGCGCGCGCATCTTGTTCGACGAAGGGGCAGAAGTAACGTGGCCGCGTGTTAGCCCAGATGGTCGATCCATCCTTTATATTTCGTATAGCGAACGGGCAACGGGGCAGCTTTGCGTGCGCGATTTGCCTTCGGGCGACGATCGCCGCTGCCTGGGCGATCCCGGCGCGGCGCTCTTGGCCGAATGGATCGACGGCAAGCGGCTCGTCGCCGTTGTGCGCGCAACCATCGACGGAAGCTTGCATGTTCTCACCATCAACGCCGGCTCGCGCCTCGATGCCAAGCCGCTCGTTGAGCGCGACGTGACGAGCCCGGCAGTGTCGCCGGACGGAAAGTGGCTTGTTTACGTGCCGCTCGAGCGATCGAGTCAGCGCGTTGGTTCGGCGTTCGCGGCCCGTGCGTCGCAATACCTCGAGGCAATAGAAATCGCGCACCCCCGAGCGCCGATCAAGATCGAGCTCGACGTCCCTGGGCTCACCGGTCAGCCCGCGTTTTCGCGCGATGGCAAATGGCTCTATTTCGTCCAATTCTTCAGCGATTCGAACCACGACGGCGTTGTCGATGCGAGCGACCACGGCGTCGTCTTCCGCGTGCCGATCTCGCTTGGCGGCGCGCCGCCATCACCGCCATCACCGGTGACGGGTGCGCCGAAACAAGTGACCGACGAATCGTGGAATTGCCAATATCCCGCGCCGGCCGCGGATCGATTGATCATCACATGCTCGCGCGGACGAAGTCTCGATCTGTATTCGCTTCCGTTGGGCGGGCAAATCCCGACCGAATGGAGCAGCGATCGCATCAACGTCGAAATCGATCTCGCCAGCTCGTACGCGAAGCTCCAGCTCCTTTATTACGAGCGCCTTACGCGCAGTACGACGGTCGCAAGTCGGCGTTTTGCCATGATGCGCCTTGTCCGTCTGCACCTCGCGCTCGATGAGTTCGATGCTGCCGAGTTCTATGCCAAGCGCATCGCCACACTCGACGATCCCGAGAGCGCCGCGCTCTCGAAGCCGTTGCTCGTTCTCGTCGATCATCGCAAAGTGCGGCGTGAACGCGAGCGCGGGCGGATCATGGAGAGCTTCGATGAGCAAGCACGTGCGCGCATCGCCGCGCTCGATCAAACCGTGAAGGGCACGTCAGCCGCGGCAGCGTTCGCGCGGATCGTCCGCAGCGAAATCGCCGACTCGATCGGCGACAAAACGCTCTCCCGCACCGAGCTCGAGGCCGCATCGATCGCCAAAAAAACGCCGCGTTCCGTGCTCGAGGCCTATTACGAGCAGGCCGACGCGCTCTACCGCAGCCTCGACGACCGTGAAGCCCTCGTGGCAGCGTGCCGGCGCCTTGCCGAGCACCCAGAGCTCGTTGCTGACGATCGCCTCCAGTATGCGCGAGCCGCGGTGCGAGCGATGGTCCGAGGCGTGCCGTTCGCCGATGCCGACGCCCGCCTTGCACGCGAGCGCACTGCGATGCCCGACGACTCGGAGGTGGCGTTCGCGATCGATCTCGGTCGCACCTTGCTCACCATCAAAGACTCCAAGCCGGGCCCCGCGGTCCGCGCGACTCTCATCGACATGTACGAAAAGCAAACGCGCACAGACCGCCGTCGCGCGATCATGCTCGACGCCGTTGCGCGCGCCACGCAGTACGGTGCCGATCCGATCGTCGAGGGGTTGGCGGAGCGTTACGTCGACAGCGTCGGAGCGCCGAACGCGAATATGAGCCAGGAGCGACGACGCGCCGAACGCCTCTACACGCAGGTGATCATCGGGCGCGCGTTTCGGCGACGCGCCGCGGGCAAACTGGACGAAGCGCTCGTGGATTTCGAGGCAGTGGCCAAGCGCACGGGATCTTTGGAAGCCGTTGTGGCATCGATCGATCTGCGGCTCCGCAGAGGCGACACGCCGGAAGTCATTCGGGCAGAATACGAAACGCGGCGTGCGGGCGGCGGCGCGGCGACGGCCGATTTCGTCACCGCATACCTGATTGCGCGGCAGCTGCAGACGCTCGAAGGCGATGCCCACGCGGCAGCGGTCGCGCGCGCGACGAATGCGCTCAGGTCCTCCTGGTCCGAGCTCAAAAAGCAATGCATGCCACAGGCGCTTTTCGGCGCCATGGCGCATGAAGAGTTCCTTCGCACCGGACAGCTCGCATCGGCCGAGCGCGCGAGTGCCCGTTATCTCGTCGCGCTCGAACTCGTGAACAACAATCTTCGATACAAGGCAATGGTCCTTGGCCAGCTCGGTATTTTGCATACGCAAGTTGGCAATTACCGCATCGCGCTCGGGTATCTCGAAGATCGCAATCGCCTCCCGTATACCGAAAATTCTGAAGGGTTCGCCGTTCTGCTGGCAAGGGCACGAGCCCTGCTCCACGTTGGCAAAGAGAAAGAAGCGGCGACGCAGGCAGACGAGGCTCTCGCCATGCTCGAAAAAACGCCGAGGCTCGTAAATTATCGCATTTTGGCGCTCGATCGAGCGGCGCTCTACAACCTGGCAGCGGACAGGTTCACGCGCGCGCTCTCGCTCTACGACGAAGAGCTCGCGATGCTAAATCAGGACAAGAGCGCGGAGGCACCGCGCAATCGTTTTGTCGTGCGCCTGGCGCGTGCGGCGGCGGCGCTCGGAGCAGACCAGCCCGCGAGGGTAGGGAAGGATCTCGACGAGGTCGACCGCGCCCTTGCCAATTCGGCGTTCGCGAAGTCGCTTGCGTGGAAGCAGGCGACCAGCGAGCAAGTCGTGCGCTCGTACCGCATCATCGCCGCAGGTCTCCGCGCGCAGACGGCGCAGAAGCTCGGAAAGCCCGACGCTGCCCTACGCGCGCTGGGCACGCGACGAGCCCTACTCGAAGAGGCGCAGGCGCAGGCCGAACGGGGTGAGTACGCGCAAATGCTCGCATTGGTCGAAGCGCAGATCGCGGACAATACACTCGAGCGTGGAGATCATGGCCGCGCAGCAGCCGCCATCGAGAAGGCGCTCGCGCACACCGACAACATGCGCGATCGCGCAAAGGGTAAGGTCGACACCGACCAACTCGATGTTCTCTGGCTCGCCGCCCAAATGAACGCGCACGCACCAAAGACCATCGACCTGCCGGAGCGGCTCGAAAAGGCAACGGGCGCGATCCTTGCGCAGGGCTCGCCGCGTGCCTTTCGCAGCTATCAACGATGGTTCGAGATTTACCTGACGCTTACCGGGCCACTCGGGAAAGAGCCAATGCCGGTTTCGCCTTGAGGAGATTTCACCCTCACCTCGACTTCGTCGAATTGGCTGAACAGAGGAAGAAGTAGCGGAGTCTTCGTGCGCAACCCACTTGAGTTCACCTATTGGCCAGAGACGCGTTACATTTCCAACATGAGTAACGTGGCCTTCGACGTCTCGGAAGAAACCCTTCTTGCGCTGAAGCTCGACGAGCGGTCCGCGACCGCAGAATTGCGGATGGTCGCGGCCGTGAAGCTCTTCGAGTTGGGGCGCCTCTCCTCCGGCGCTGCCGCGAAGCTGGCCGATGTGCCGCGTGTTGTCTTCCTTGCCAAGCTCGGTGAGCTCGGCGCAGCCGCCCTCCGACAGACCGAAGCGGAGCTGGCCGAGGACTTTGCGCGTGCGTGACGTCGTCACGAACACGTCACCGCTTCTCTACCTTCACCAACTCAAGCTTCTTGAACTTCTTCCGCGCCTGTACAAGCGCATCATTGTTCCAAGCGCGGTGGTTATGGAACTCTCCGAGGGGGCGCGGATTGGTTACGTGGTCTCCTGCCTGCGGTTGCTCCGGTCGTCGACAGATTGGAACGACTTGGCTTCCGCCTCGCTCCCGAGACTCGTATGGGCGTGATTCAACTCGCTGGTGAATGACTCGCACACGCATTCGACGAAAAAAAGGGCATAAGTTGGCTCTCGGAAGGGCTTTGCTAAAGACCTCACGGCTCTGGCTCGACTGCCGAGCCCCAAAGCGGCAGAGACGCGCGCGTTCATCGAAGGGCATCGCCACATGTGTGAAAGCCAGCGCACTGGACGACCAGTTGGCCGAGCAGCTGAAGACTGAAGCCTGACCTTGCACGTCGCATTTGCGCGGCACTTCGCCTCAGGATACATGTAACTGATTCGTGAGTGTCACACATTTGTTGCGCCGTCGTGCCCTGAGAGTGCTTGCGCACGTGCCGACGAGCCTGCTGCTCGCGTGGTTGTTCGAAACCTTCTTCCTCATCGTCTTAGCGCTGACCGACGGCTATGACGTTGCGCGCAGCGGGGAAGTGTTTCGCGTCGTGCTCACGTTCGTCGTTCTGACGGCGATCTTTTCGCTCGTGCACCTGCTCTTTGCCGATCGGCGTCGCCTCGCGTTCGGCGTGACCTTCGCGCTTTTCTTGGTGTTCATCGTCGTCAACGTGGCGCGCGTTTCGACGATGGGCTCGTTCGACTACGGCTTCGTCCGCGATCACGGCCCGGAAATTCTGTCGCCGCTTGGGTTGCGCATCGTCGTGACGGAGCTGAAGATCGGCGGGGCTGCGCTCTTGTTTTTGCCGCCGCTCGTCATCGCGTTCGCGCTCGTGAAGCGTCCTTCTCCACGCTGGCGTCTCTCGCGTCGTGCGCACGCCGCAGCGGTTACGGTCTGCGCCGCGCTCCTCGTGTTCGTCGTCACGGTGCGCATTAGTACGCATGAAGCGCTAACGACTTTCGCGGCTTCCGCTCTCCGCTTCCACGCAGAAGCGCGCACCGCCGAGTCAGCCATTGGCGAAGACGCATTCCCGCACGTCCACGATTTCGCGCCGACGCCCGCCGCCCGCGCGATCGCCGGTTCAGACGCCCCGCGCCCGCACATCATCCTGCTCTTTCTCGAGTCGCACAACGGGCTCTTCACCGATCGCCTCCGTCCGGACGGCCGCCGTTACACACCTGTCTTCGACGCGCATATGGCCGAGAGCCTCTCGGTCGAACATTTCTACGGAAACTCGGTCCATTCGAGCCGCGGTCACTTTGCAACGCTCTGCTCGCTCGTGCCGATGTACCGAGGTAAAGAGTTCACCGATCTCGACGCGACGCGCTTTCATTGTCTGCCGGAAACGCTCGCCGATGCTGGCTACGACACGCTCTTCTACTCAGCGACCGCCGATCCGACGTTCGAACGGTCCGACGAGTTCTTTCATCGTATTGGCTTTACGGGCGTAACGTTCCAGGACGAATTGGTCAGCAAAGAGGATCCGTCGTTCTGGGGCGCGGGTCTGCAAGATGATGTATTTTACAAGAGATTCTTCGGCGCCGTGGACGAGGGACTCGCTCGCTCCGGCGGCAAGCCGATCTTCGCCGTCGCCGCGAACGCGTCGAACCACTATCCGTTCCGCGAGGGCCCGAGCCACGAGCCCGATCCCGACGAACCCACCAAGTACCGCCGCGACTACGTCGGATCGCTCTCTGCATCGGACGCGTGGCTCGCGACGTTCTTCGACGAGCTCGATTGTCGCCCGGCACTCAAGGACGCAATCGTCGTCGTCGTCGTCTCCGACCACAGCTTCCCAGCCGATGAGCACGGCATCCACTTCAACATGATCGGCGCATACGAAGAGGCCTTCCGCGCCGCGCTCCTCTTGCGTTGGCCGGGCCACGTCATCCCCAGAGTGATTCGCGATCGCACAGCGTCGCAGGTCGATCTAGCGCCGACGATTGCCGATCTGCTCGGGCTTAGCGGCAAGACACACTTTATGGGGCGATCGCTGTTCGATGACGACGGCTCCGTGTCAGCATCTTTGATGGTGCAACCTTACGATGGGGTGCATCTCGTGGCCGTTCGTTGGCCGTTCAAGCTCGAAGTCCACGAATCTGCCGAGCAAGAACACCTTTACGATCTCTCTCGCGATCCGGCCGAGGAGCATGACATCGCTGCCGATCCCGAGAACGCAACCGAGCTCGCGACTCTACGCGCCGAGATCGATCGCATCCGAGCGAACCAAGTGCTGCTCCAGAGCGGTCGAATCTGGCCCGATCCGACGCTTTAACGATGCAGCCGAGAAGTAAGCGCGGCGCTTTTTCGTGTCGAACGTGTTCCGCATTGTCTTATAAATGCGTGGCAAATCGAAAACGGTCCATCGGAAAGGGATAAACCATGAGTGCTGCCATCACCCTCTATACCCACCCCTGGTCGCGCGGCCGCATGGCGCGCTGGATGCTGGAGGAGTGCGGGGCTGACTACGAGGTAGAGGTGCTGCAATACGGCACCAGCATGAAGGCCGCGGCTTACACCGCCATGAATCCGATGGGCAAGGTGCCCACCATTTGCCATGGCGACACGGTGGTCACCGAAGTAGCGGCCATTTGTGCCTATCTGGCCGATCAATTTCCTGCCCGCAAGCTGGCCCCGCCCGCGAACAGCCCTGAGCGCGGGACTTACTACCGCTGGCTGTTCTTTGGCGCCGGCCCGGTGGAGGCGGCGGTCACGGCCAAAGCACTCGGTCTGCTGGCACCCGAGGACAAGCGCGTGATGGCCGGTTATGGCACCTACGACGACGTGATGAACACGTTGGAATTCGCCGCTAGCTATGCGTTGGCGCGCGGCGGTTTTTTGTGCGGAGAATTCAGTGCCGCCGATCTGTACCTGGCCGCGCAATTGAACTGGGGAATGCAGTTCAAAACCATCGAAAAACGCCCGCTGTTTACGCAGTACGCCAAGCCCATTGTCGAGCGTCCGGCCTGCGTGAAAGCTGGCGCCCTCGACGACCAATTGGCCGAGCAACTGAAGACGGAGGGCAGTTAGGGCACAGCGACGGCAGGTAGAGAGATTTGTTATTCACGCCGTGAATGGATATCATTCACGCCGTGAATAACTTGCAGAGGCTCGTCAACGATGCCTTGGCCGATCGACTGCAGCTCATGCCCGCGGTCGTCGTAACGGGCGCGCGGCAAACCGGCAAGAGCACACTCGCCGAGCACCTGGTGCGCGGAGCACGACGCTACGCGACCCTCGACGATCTCGACGTGCTCGACGCAGCTCGCCGCGATCCGCAAGCGCTCGTCGGTGGCTCGGGCGCTGTCACGCTCGACGAAGTGCAGCGCGAGCCGGGGCTTTTGCGCGCGGTGAAGCGTGCGATCGATCGCGACCGCAAGCCAGGGAGGTTCTTGCTCACGGGCTCCGCCAATCTCCTGTTGATGCGGCAGGTCTCCGAGTCGCTTGCCGGCCGCGCGAGCTACCTCACGCTATGGCCGATGACGCGTCGAGAACAGCATGGCCTTGGTAGCTGCGGCCGCTGGGATGATCTGCTTGCTGCTGCGGACGCCGATTGGCGCGAGGTGTTGCTCGACGAGCTCGACGACAACGGGCTCGAGACCGATTGGCGTGCGCTCGCACGGCACGGTGGCTTCCCCACACCTGCGCTCCATCTTTCGACCGATGCCGATCGCCGGATCTGGTTCGACGGCTACGTAAGGACCTACTTGGAGCGCGATCTGCTCGATCTGGCGGCTATCAGCGCACTGCCCGATTTCCGACGCCTCATGCGCGCCGCCTGCCTGCGCACCGGACAACTCCTCAATCAAACCGAGCTTGGCCGCGACATCGGGCTCCCACAACCCACGGTGCACCGTTGGCTCAACTTACTCGAAACGTCATACTTGCTCGTCCGACTACCAGCGTACTCGGTCAATCGAACCAAGCGCTTGATCAAGACGCCAAAGCTTTATTGGGCCGACACCGGCCTCGCGATGCATCTCGGTGAAGTGAGCAAGCCCGAGGGAGCGCACCTCGAAAACCTCGTCCTGCACGACTTGCTCGCGTGGCGGGACGCACGCGTCGATCGTGTGGAGCTCGGTTACTGGCGCACGGCAGGTGGTGAAGAGGTGGACTTCGTTGTCGAGACCGGCGGCAAGCTCGTTCCGATTGAGATCAAAGCGACCGCGCGACCACGCCTCGGAGATACCGCGCACTTGCGGTCGTTCCGCGCAGAATATGGGGCCAAGGCGCGCGCGGGCTTGCTCCTGCACACCGGCAGCTCGGTCGAATGGCTCGCACCGGACGTGCTCGGCGCGCCATGGTGGCGGGTGTTGTAATTCGATCGTTCCCGCAACCCGAAGGCGGCATCGTTACCGTGGTCTATCCGATGTCGTTCAGCCACAATCCGACTGCCGGGACAGTCAAGCGTTAGCTTCGGCGACGCGCGTGCCGGCTCCCGGCGCGGGCTCGTGGCTTTTGAAGTACGTTTTGTGGTTATCGCGCGACAGTGCATGATCCGCATGCCGTAGCAACGTGAACAAACGACAACAGCTTGTGACATCGACACACGATAAAAGCGAACAAACGCGATGAGTTTGCCGCAGGCATGCGAAATGCTTAGTGGGGCGCATGCTTTCACTTCGATCTTTGATTCCATGCGCGGCGCTCTTCGGGGTGCTTGCATTTTCCACCAACGCTCACGCGCAGCAGCCGTATCCGCCGGTGCAGCAGCCGTATCCGCCGGTGCAGCAGCCGTATCCGCCGGTGCAACAGCCGTATCCGCCAGCGCCACCGCCGTCTCCCGGCGTGCGCGATGGCGTCGATGTCCACGTCGATGTCCGCGCGCCCGCGTCGCCTGCGCCGCTTTCGCAAACGACTCAACCCACGTACGTCCCGCAAAGCGCTGCAATGTTGGGCCCGCGCGTGATCAAAGACTACAGCGAAGGCGATGCCATTCCTCCTGGCTATCACCCCGACACGCGCATGCGAACAGGGCTCATCACCGCCGGCGCGGTCACCTTTGGTACCCTCTATTTCCTCTCGTCCCTAAGCGCGGCGGTCTTGGCGGACGTGCACTCCCATGAGTCGAATCCTATCGGATCGCTGTGGGTCCCGGGCGTCGGCCCTTTCATCCAAATGGCGAGGACGGACGATGCTACAGCAAATTATTTTCTTTTCCTCCTTGGTGCCGCGCAAACTGCCGGCATCGCGATGGTCGTCGTCGGCCTCACAGTGCCGCGCACCGTGCTCGTCCGAAACGATCTCGCGCAAAACAAACCAACGCTGCGCCCCATGCCAATCCTCACAAGGGACATGGCGGGTGCCGGTGTCGTCGGGACGTTTTAGCTGTCCGTGCTTGTTCGCCAGGGTCTTAGCGGGTACATCAGAGCTAGGAGTAAAGGAATGACGCTTCGCACTCTTGCTCTTTTTTCCTCTCTTGCACTCATGGCTTGCTCCTCCAGCAGCTCATCGGACGGCTCGTCCAGCACGGGGGGAAGCGGATCCGCGTCTCCCCTCAACGGCACGTGGGATGTCCTCATCTCGACGGTGCCGGAGGAAACGAAGGCTGTCCTCGTGATCTCGCCAACGTCGTTCGAGTTGGACGGGACGAACACGTACGTCGCCGTCGATCTTTCGAGAAACGCTCCGTCGATCGACGGCAAGGTCAACAACATCACAGACCATATTACGGGAACACACGCGAAGGCGTCGGTGGACTTCGGACAATTGCCATTCGCTCTCGGAGGTCAGTGGAACTTGTCAGGTTCGACGCGTGGACACTGTGCTGGTAGCGCGGCGGCCGATGCCCTCAGCCTCGACTGCTCGGACCTCACATGGCCCCTGTCGAGTGTGCTTTCCAGCAACGGGCGGTCATCGGCACAGCGGTCGTCGAAGCTTTCGTCCATTTTCGGTGAGCTCGGCGGCAAGTGGGACGTCTATCTTCCAGACGGGTTCTGCAACGTGAAATTCGAGGGGAACGAATTCTACGCCGAGTGCACCCATAACTTGTCGTCGCTCGCCACAGTCACCACGGACACAATCACCATGACATTCAACAACGGCACAGCGAGCGGAACGACGAACGGTAAGCTCGAAATCAGCGCGCATCGCCGCTGGTGAATGCGAATCGAGCACGCAATCGAACGCGGGCGGCCTGGCTCGCGTTTGCGCTCGCATTTGGCGCGTGTGTCGTAGCGGTTGGCATCGCCACGGGGGCCGCGATCCGATCTGCATCAAGCACGCCGACCGCCCAACGCGATGCGTCCGCCGACAGCATTTCGCCAGGGCTTCTTGTCGTAGAGCAGGGCCCAAGCGGCGATAAGGGCACTGCGCGACAAGGCCGTCGCGACGACGACGATCGCGCGATGGCCTTGGCCATTGCGTCCTTGTCTCCGAGCGAGCGCACGCGCATCGTCAACGAATTGCGTTATGTAACGGCGCGGCTCGAAGCGCGCCTCTCTCCGCTTGCGATCGATCTCGACGACGGTGATCCAGTCGACAGTCTGCGCCGATCGATGAGTGCTTATGCGCCGTCCTACGCAGCCGCGTTCTCGTTCGACCGCGACACTTGGACGCTCGCCGACCTCACCGTGCGCGTCGTCGCATCATGCGACAGAGCGCATCTTGATGACGGCGCCTCGTGTATTTCACTTTGGGGCAAACACGATACGAAGCAGAACGTTGCCGAACGCGCTCGGTTCGCTGCATGGCCAGTGGCACACGCGGCCGTCGTCGAACTCAATTCTTCGTCGTCTACAGAACAAGCCGCCGGGCGTCTTCGCGAGCGAACTTCGCTGCAACAATCGACGATTGCACTCGTCCTCATGGATCGCGATCTCGCACTCGAACCGGTTGCCGAGCGCCCGGAGCTGGAGGCCGCGGCGAAGCGGCTCGGTGCGGTCATCGCTGCAAACCACATCGATCAGCCGGAACACTTCGAGTCCCTCGGTCACACGCAACCATCTGCGCGACCTTCTGAGCGCGTTGCGCCGTGGCTTCGGGTTTCGCCGAACGCAATCGTTGTCGTGCCGCGTCTCTCAGCGCTTGCAAAGCTCGACTCGTTCGGTATCGAGATTGAGCAAGCGATTCGAGACGGATCTGCACGCTGGATCCATCGCCCTGCCCGCTAGGTCAGATGGCATTTGCCGCGTTGGTCACTTGCGTTGACCGTAATCGCAATGGCGAAACCACTTTGTTACCCCGGACCGACCGCGCTGAACGGAAACCAATACTGCTGTCCGTCCTGCATCGAGCAGAGATACTGTCCGTTTCCTGCTTGAACGACCGTTGCCGGATAACGATGACCGTTCGGAGCGGCCACGAGCACTCGCGACCCAAGCGCAAAGCCCGAACCGAATCCGGGTGGTCCCATTTGCAGTGGAGCAGCGGTACTACCTGCCGCGAGTTGGGCGAGTTGGGCGAGCCTCCCAGATGTGACGAGCTCGGGAACATTCTTGAAGAAGTCTTTCGTTCCGCTGATGGTTTTGAACCATGGCGAGATGCGGAGCTTCTGCTTTGGGCCGTTCGCCATGTGAAACGTCATCGACCTGTTGTTCCCGATTCCGCCCACGGTCACCTTCTGAATGGCGCGCGCATCGTACTGCTCGACGCCGAGGTTCATCGGCTTCGGACCACCATTAAAGGACCAGAACGACGCCTTCGTTTGTATCAGCAAGAGGCGTCGGTTCGTCAGGACCGCGAAGTACGCCTTGGTCATGAAGAAGAAGAGGAGCAAGGGACCAACCAAGATCTGCATGAGAAGTCCGGGCTGTCTTCGCATATAGGCAACGTGAAGAACTTGTTCCCCCGGTTGGAGTAGCTGCAACAACTGGCTTTCGAGGTACTCGTCGGAGGCAGTCGGCTTGCGGGGCTGCCCTTTTTGATCTTTCGGAGGGGCGTATTGGCTTTGGAGGTACTGGTCGTAGGCATTCGGCATCGCCCACAAAGATACTACTTGAGCACGTGTTGCGGAAAGATGCCCCATTTACAATCGAACAATCGAAAGTGGGCTAGCCACAAGACCAGGTGCTCAGCTACAACGCGCTGCCATGCGTTTTTCGAGCCTCGTCACATCCCTCACTTTCGTCCTCGTCGCTTGCGGCCCGGCTGCGCCGCCTGCCGCCGAACCTGCTGCCAACGCGTCATCGGCCGCATCGGCCCTGCCAACCACCGCCCTGTATTCCACCATGACCAAAGAGCAGAAGATCGACCACATGAAGACCGTGGTCACGCCTGCCATGAAGAAAGTTTTTCAGGAACACAACGCTCAGAAATACAGCGATTTTGGCTGCAAGACCTGCCACGGCGACAAGAAACAGGATCCGCGGATGTTCCTGCCCGCGCTCACGCTCTCTGGCGATGGCTTCGAGAAGCTAATGACTTCAAAGCCCGAGATGACCAAGTTCATGAGAGAACAGGTCACGCCCGCGATGGCCGCTGTCATGAAAGAGAAGCCCTACGATCCGGTCACGCACAAGGGCTACGGCTGCAGCGGCTGCCACAAGGTGGATTGATTCGACGACGGGCGCTACGTGATCGAAGCGGCGCGTGCGCTTCTTTGGACCAGCCTTGCGGAATGCGGTGTTCGTCGTGCAAGCCGCTGCGATCCTCGCGGACCTTTATTCGCCCATCTCGCACACCCGGTCGAAGATCACGGTCGCAAGCCGCGAGCACGCTGCTTTCACAACCCGCCAGTCATGCCAGCGAGAATCGAGATTCTTGTATTCTGCGAGTTCGGTTTCTTCCAGATCGTAGGGTACGGCGTTGGCAAGTTGCACCTGCAATTGCTGCAGTGGCGATTCCCCGCTTTGTTGTGGATAGAGCCGATCAAACGATTTTAGCGCGTGCGCAACACGATCATCGCCCGTGTGATCGGCCAAGGCCACGAAATCGAGATAGTCGCGCGTGGCGTTGCGTCGGAGGATGAGCGCGCCCTTGATTCGCAGAATTTCGTCTTCGGTCGGAACTGTGATCCGCGAACCATGGTGGTCTACGACCATCGTTTCGAGCGGTGCGTCGCGGATTAGCTGGCGAACTCCGGTTTCGATACCATCGAGGCTGCCAAGGATTTGCACCGGTCGCTGCACGCGAGCCGTTTTCCAGCCAGCGACCGACTCAAGTTGCGCTAGCACGTCGTCAAAACGCTGGCGCAGATCGGTGAGCACGTGATCGGCGTCACGCGATGAGCGATGTCTGGCGTGGATTGCCGAAGCTGTTCCACCGACCAGCACGGCATCCGGCAGGATGTGTTGGAGTCGTGCGGCAGAGGACAAGACGAGTTCCCAATCAGGTAGCGACTCGATGTGTTTTGGCATAGTGCAGCCAGAAGTGATGGCGTTGGGCGTAGGGATCGGAAGCGTAGGGGTGACAGACCCGCATCACCTTGTCCAGCAGAGTAACGTCGGCTAGCACCGCCCGTCGCAGTTCAACCCAATCACTCCATTTACCGCGTGAGATCACGTCATCGATCGCGGCTAAAGTGAAACGCTGATGGTTGAGATGACGATGAAGCATAGCTCACGCTATTCTACTGTCCGTGCAATGACCATTGACGAGTACGTCGCGCTCGATCGATCGAGCGAAGATCGCTGGGAATACGTCAACGGCGAAGCCTACGCGATGGCAGGCGGCAGTCCGAAGCACGCACTTGTCGCGACCAATCTCATTTCCATGCTCAAAACGGCGCTCAAGGGCAAGCCCTGCCTGGCTTTCCACGAGGCGCAGAAAATAGCGACAGCACGGACTCGTTCCTACCACTACCCGGACGCGAGTGTCGTTTGCCCACCCTTCGCGTGCGACGAGCGCGACGACCATGCATTCACCAGCCCAATTGCGCTGTTCGAAGTGCTCTCTCCGAGCACGCGGGACTACGATCGCGGTGGCAAGTTCGTCCACTACCGATCCATTAGTGAGCTGCGCGACTACGTCCTTATCGACCCTGACGCCCGAGAGGTCGAGCACCGCAAGAAGGTGGCGCCGGACCAGTGGCTTTCCACATTTCTCCACGAGGGGCTTCTCACGATCATGATGGAGTCATCGCAGATCGCATTGCGCATCGAAAGCTTTTGGGAGGATCTCGAGCGCCTGCCATGATCTTGTCTCATGCCTTGGTAACGGCTCCCGGACACGCTCCGGAAAAGTGGTTGTACTTTCTCCACGGCATTCTTGGGTCGGGCGCCAACTGGCGAAGCTTCGCGCGGCAAATCGTATCGTCTTCGCTGTCGTGGGGTGCTGTTCTCGTCGATCTGCGCTTGCATGGTGACTCGCTCGATGGCTTTTCGCCTCCGCACACCGTGAGCGCTGCAGCCGATGATGTCGCGCAGCTGATGGATCGCCTCGCAGCTCCCTCTGCAACGCTCGCGGTGCTTGGGCATAGCTTTGGCGGCAAGGTTGCCATCGAGCTTGCACGCAAAAAGGCCGCGAAGCTATCGCACCTATTCATCGTCGATTCTACGCCGAGCGCGCGTCCCGACCATCGCGGATCGGCCGGCACCACGCACATCGTCGAGTTGCTTCGCGAGCTTCCTGACGACTTTGCCGATCGATCGGCATTCACGACATGGATGGAAGAACGAGGCGTCTCGCGCCCCGTCGCGATGTGGCTTGCGATGAACGTGCGGCCTGTGCCACTGACCTCACGCTTCGTATTTCGCATCGACGTTGCGGGTGTGCGCGCCATGCTCAATGACTACTTCGAGCGCGATTCGTGGGACGTGCTCGAGCAGCCGCGGTCGCCCATGCAAACGCACTTCGCTATTGGGGCCACGTCGGATGTCGTTGACGAGGCCGATCGAATGCGCGCACGAAGCTGCCCGCAGGCCACCGTCGATGTCATTGCAGGAGCCGGGCATTGGGTTCACGTCGATGCGCCGGGCGCTCTGCGTGATGTTGTCCTTGCCAAGCTCACACGGTGATGCCCGCGATGCGCTCGACGTGTGTGAGTAGCGCGCGCGCGTTCATTTTGCCTTTGTAGATGTACAGGGCCGATAGCGACGTGTCGTCGAGAAGCTCGGCGCTGACGCGCAATCGCGCGCTGACAGCAAAAACAATGCGTGCGCCAAGTCCGCGCTGGGCAAGCTCGATGCGACGGAATACGGCGTCACGGCTCCAGAAGCCAAGAACCTCGACGTAGACAGGCGTGCTGCCGCGGCGATCGCGCAGCACCAAATCGGGGATGCAAACGCCGAGGCCGGGGACATCGAGCATCGCCATGGCAGGTTCGGCCGAAAACGGCGAATTTGCAGCACGAAGATCATCGAGCAACGCGCGGACATCGTCGGCAAGGTGCACGCTGTCGTTGTCGTTTTCGCTGTCGAAGTTGGCGGCGTCAGTCTGGCCAATCTGGCTAGTTACGCGCTGGCTGCTCTTGGAAGACAGGCGGAAAATGAGAGCCTCGCGCGTCTTGCCCCAGCGCACATCGGCCGTGAGACTCCAGTCGCTCAGCGCACGCAAAGCCGGCAAAAGGAGCGCGAAGCGCACGCCGTAGCGCGTGACCGAGTCGAACATCGAGAACGGCCCATCGACAACGAGACGACAGCCGAAATGGCTTGTGCGCTCAGCAAAGAAAAGAAGCTTATGAAATTTGAGCTTTGCAAAAAATGCACGCAAAAGCCCAGGAGAAGCCGCCCGCACATCGCACGTTACGCGAACGGCGCGAAGCAAAATTGCCTGCGCTTGGGCGAGCTCGTAATTGTCGACAATTGAATCGGCGTTCGATCGCGGAGCCGTCACGAGAAGGTGCTCGCCGCGCAGATCGGCAAAAAGAGCGTGTTCGACTGCGTCTACTGCGATTCCGAGTGTGCGCGCGGCAATCGTGAGGATCTGTTGTCGGTCGAGTGGAGTCGTTCTTTCGGGCGCTTTACGGCGATCGCTAGCGAGCGTGAAAACAGCGCGACGCACGAGCACGGAGTCGACACTCTGTTCGGCTTCAAACACGCATTCGTCGTCAATGAGTTTGCGCAGTGCCGCAGCCCTGCGTGGTTTCTCGGCATCGTGATCGATGCTGTCCCAGACGGTATAGAGCTCTTCGCGTTGGCAGCCGACGTGGGCGCGTGCAACATCGAGATATTGCGTGGCAAGCTCGCGCAATTTTGTCCGCTCACGAGCGTCGAGCGTACGCAAGACAAGCTCGCCGTTTTTGCGCCGAACGTCAGCGAGATCCGCGGTAAGCATCGTGCTCCCGGCGGCGATCGCTGGCGCCCGCCTCGGTGGTTTTCGTGGTGACAAGTTCGTAAAGGACCGCGCGTTGCTGCTCGTCGTTTTTCTTTCGCAGCACGCGCCCGAGGCGCTGAACATGTTCGCGCACCGAGCCGCTGCCAGACAAGACAATCGCAACGCTTGCCTCGCGCACGTCGACGCCTTCGTTCAAAACCTTGGACGTAACGATTGCGCCGTAGGTGCCGCTCGCAAGGCCCGCGAGGATCTCGCTGCGCTCGGTCACGCGTGTTTGGTGCGTGATGATGGGCAGAAGGAAGCACCGCGCAAGTCGATAGGCTGTGGCATTGTCTTGCGTGAAGATGATGGTTGGCTCGCCGCGATGCAGATCGAGCAAGTGCTCGACGTGCGCAAGCTTCGCACTGGCGGCAAAAGCGAGCTCACGCTGGCGGCGGTAAGCGCGCATGGCACGACGGCCCTCCGCGCTGCGAGCCGCGTGTGCAATGAAATCGCGGAAGCCATTGGTCGAGCCAAGGTGCATACCGTTTTTGGCGACGAACTCGAGGTAAAGTGCGCGCTCGTGATCGTGTTCGGTCCGCTCGCCCTTCGTGAGCTCGACTTGCACGCGAACGGTTTCGTACTCAGCGAGATAGTCGCCTGACAACTCGCCGATCTCTTTACGATAGACCGTTTTACCGATGAGCGTGACAAGCTCGTGGTGCAGTCCGTCCGGCCGCTCGAGTGTTGCGGTGAGCCCAAGCCGGTAGGGTGCAAGCGACAGGCGAGCCGCGAGCTGATAGGTTTTGCCCGGCAAGTGATGGCACTCGTCGAAAACGAGCAGACCGAAGCGCGCCCCGAGGTGCTCGGTGTGCAAGTACGCCGAATCGTAGGTTGTTACGGTGAGCGGCAAGACTTCGTAATCGCCCCCGCCGATGACGCCAACGCGCACGCCGAATGTTGTGCGAAGCAAATCGTACCACTGGCGGACGAGATCGAGAGTGGGGGCGACGACGAGCGTGCTTCTCTTTTTGGCTTCGATGGCCATGACGGCCACATGTGTTTTGCCGGCTCCGGTTGGTAGAACGACAACGCCGCGACCGCGGTGCTTTTGCCACGCGCAAACAGCTTCGTCTTGGTAGGGGCGGGCCGTGTGCCGTACAACGGGATGCGCGTCGAAGACTTCGTAGGCGCGCGCGCGATCATCGACTTTTATGCCTTGCTCGCGCAGCGCGTAGAGGGCTTGCACATAAGCGACGGCGGGTGCGCGGAAACTCGCGCTGCGTTCGTCCCAGGCGAACAACGTGGGCACGCGAGCGTCTTGCCGGGCAATGTCTCGCAATTCGAGGGTGCCTGCGGCGAAGGTCAGAGTTGGCACTGTGTTCGATGTTAGCCCGCGCAGCGCGTCGAGACGCTCATTGTTGGTCGGTCTTGTCGATCGACTCTTGCCTCGGCCTAGCTGGCGCGAGTAGAGGTCAAAGCCATGAAGCGCAGCGCTACGTTGGGTTCGTTGTTCCTTGCATTTGTCGCATCTGCCGCGTCGGCTTGTGGCGGCTCACCCGCCGCGGAGCCAGCAGTGCCAGAGCCGCCGCCTGCTGCGCCGGAAGCGCCGGTGGCTTCGGAAACTCCCGCGCCGAAGCCTGCGCCCGAACCCACGCCGCCAACACCAGAGGAAAAGAAAAAGGCCGAGCAAGAGCGCAAGCTGCAAGAAGATCGCGCGAAGCTCGAAGCTGACCACAAAGCGGAAGTCGCACGATGGACTCCCGAGCTGCGCGCGGAGGCGAAAGCCCTTGCCGACAAAAACTTTCCAACCGGCAAGGCGGCGATCACCGCTGCACTCGCGAGCAAAGTGCGCCAGCCTGGCAACGCCGATCGCGACAAATACCGTAACCCGCTAGGCACCCTCGAGTTCTTCGGGTTCAAGCCAAGCATGACGGTGATCGAGTACTCGCCTGGCGGTGGTTATTACACCGAGCTGCTTGCGCCGGCCCTCGCCAAGCGCGGCAAGCTAATCGTCACGAACTCCGATCCGAATGGCCCGGCCGATTCACGCAGCTCTTACTACGGCCAAAGGGTCAAGCTGCTACTCGACAGGTCGCCCGAGCTTTTTGGCAAAGTCCAAACCGTCATTGTCGACAGTAAGGTGCCTAGCCTTGGTATCGAGAACAAAGCAGATCTCATTGTTGTGATGCGCGAATTGCACGGCATGCAAAACGCCGGCACGCTCGACGCGTGGCTTGCCGAATTCAACAAGGCGCTCAAGCCTGGTGGCGTGCTCGGCATCGAAGAGCACCGTGCGAACCGCGACGCCGATCCGGTAGAGAGTGCGAAGCACGGCTACATGCCGGAAACCTACGTGATCGAAAAGGCCGAAGCTGCAGGCTTCAAGCTTGCGGGCATGTCCGAAATCAACGCGAACGCGAAAGACACGAAAGACCATCCCGCCGGCGTTTGGACGCTTCCGCCCTCATTCGCACTCAAAGACAAAGACCGCGACAAGTACGCAAGCATTGGCGAGAGCGACCGGATGACGCTCAAGTTCGTGAAAGAAAAGAAGATCGATCTGAAGCCAGGCGAGGCAAAGGCCAGTGGCAAGGTGAGCCCCGCAAAGAAGGCAGATTGATGCACCCCAGCGCGTATCGATAACTTATTGAGTAAGTGCATCGATAAGATCGACGTGTGTAATTACGCGTTTGACGAGCGCGCGAACGTGAGGGTCGAACGAGGTCGGCACTTCGGGCGCTCCTTCTGCTTCTGCGTTTCGTTCTTCTCGCTTGCCGTCCATTGCCAAGCGCTCTGCTGAGGAGAGCACGCGATCGACGTAGTCGACGAGCTCGGTGGTGGAGATGTCTTGGTTGACGTGGGTGCGGTGTGGGCTCTCGTCGGCGTAGGTTTCAAGTGCGGTAAGTGCACCTGCAAGGCGCCTGGTGTAGGTGACGAGTTGCATTGCGTTTGCGTCTTCGGGGCCTTTGCGCGTGGGTTCGGTCAGCAGACGCTCGAGCGACGCCTCGGCTTCGGATAAGGCAATACCCGTCGAACGACGGCACGTTAGTACCTCTGCACGATGCGCGGCGCCAGAGCGATCCCGGCGTCCGAGCTCTTCGAGCGCCACGCGTGCGTAGCGTGAAATTTCTTTGAGCATGGTGGCGAGCGCATCGGCGAGTCGCGCATGTTCCCACGATGGAAAAATGGCGAGGGCGGCAATGAGGGCAATCGCGCCGCCGGTGAGTGTGGCGCCTGTGCGCGCTGCTGCAACGTGCCAATCTCCCGGCGTGTGTGTTGCGATCAGGACAAAGACTGGAGTGAGGAAGAAGGTAAAAAGGCGATAGTTGCGAGGTCTCATCATGACCGCCCCGACGGACAGCGGCGCCATCACGAGCGTGAGCATCGCGGGCGATCGGACAGTCATTGAAATGACGACAGCAATGAGGCTGCCGAGCATGGTGCCGAGCACGCGTTCGGCGGCGCGTTTCCATGTGGCGCCGGCGTAGGGCTGCAAAACGACGTACGTCGAGAGTGTGACCCACTGCAAGTACATCGGCGAGATGTGCTGACCGATGATGGCCGCGAAGCACATGGCGCCGGCAACGCGCAGCGCATGCTGGAAGGCGGGTGCCTTTGGCGAGCAGGCTTCACGCAGTCGCACGAGCGCGCTCTTGATCGCTCGCATGTGGTCGTGCAGCTGACTGCTGACGTAAGCTTCATTGCTCGTTTCTAGCGGCTCGAACGGCGTATCGAGTGCAAAGACGAGCGTGATGGCGAGTTTGCTCGTTTGCGAAAGCCGCGCGACGAGCTGTTCTGTCGGGCGCCTCGGCGGAGGAGGTATGGACGACATGCGAGGCACCGTTGCAACACTGTCCTCCTGCTCCCCCCGCTCCTGCCGCGAAGCGATCACGCGCGTGAAGAGCTTGCGGCGAACGTCGGTGGCCTCATGACGGATCTGTAAGAGCACCTCAGCGAAGGCATCGCGCTTGGCGGGATCGGTCGCTTCGAGATCATCAGAGAGCGTGATCAGCAGCGGAAACTGCGCTTCGGCGAGGCCTAACAGCACGCGCAGGTTGCTGCCGAGGCGGCTTTCTCCTTCGCGTCGTGCGCGAATCGTGACGGCCATGGTGCGTGCTCTCTCGATGGCTTCACGAATGCGTCGGCGGCTACCGCGTGCAATTTCGCTGAAACGCGGATCACCGTGCGGCCGCTTTTCATCGATGCACTCAGAGAGATCGGCCGCGTAGGTTGCAAGCTCGGCGTACAAGGTGCCAACCGCGCGCCTTACAGGCAAATGCGTCCACACGGGCCAGACGAGCGTTGAGAGCATGACTGCCCACGCGGCGCCGATGACGAAAAACAGGGCGCTCAGCGCGGGTCGGGCGTCGACATGCGCCGAGCCGATTGCAGTGATGAGCGCGAGATATGTCCCAACTTTCGTCATGGGCCCGCTGAGCGCGCGAAGCAGCGATCCACCGAACGCTGCTACCGTGATTGCTACGACGGCGAGGACGTTCGACGGAGCGCACACCTCGGAGAGCACGACGCACGCGGCGCCGCCCATCGCGAAGGACACGAGGATGCGAAGGCGGGTCGCTCGTGAGCCACCAGGATCGGCCGCTGTGCCGAACCATCCGCCGAGCGCTGTCCACGTCAGCTCATGGATCCCGGTAGTATTGGCAAAATAGAATGGCAAAAGGGTTGCGATGGCACCACGCACGCCAACGGCGATGTCGGGCACCATCGCTTCAAAGGGCGCTCTTGGTCGCTTGAACATGGGAGGGCTCCAATACCACGACCGCGACCGCTTTCGATTTGACGCGATCTCTTCGTTGGGGCCTGCGGTGCGGTCCTCAAAGCCGCAGCAGGCTGTTCCGGTCCGCTTCTCGGCCCCGCCTCAACCTCGCGTCAACTTGAAAGCGGTCTGGACTCACCATCGCCGTTGGCGTCGTATGTGATGACCGTGGCAACCGTGTCAAGAAGGCGTGCATGAGTCAGCACACGCCCTACAAGGGTGCGAACGTGAGGGTCGAACGACGCAGGTGCGTCAGGCATCTCTTCGTTTGAGCGGTCTTGTTTGCCGTCCATTGCGAAGCGCTCGGCGCGAGCGAGCACGCCAGCGACATAATTGGCAATCGGTTCGATGCTGGCTGCGCCATAGTCGATACTGGCAGCCTGACTAGAAGGATGAGGGCTTGCGTCTGCGTAGGTTTCGAGTGCCATGAGTGCGCCGCCAAGGCGCCTGGTGTAGGTGACGAGTTGCATCGCATCTGCGTCTTCGGGACCCTTGTGCGTGGGTTCGGCCAGCAGGCGCTCGAGCGATGCCTCGGCTTTGGACAAGGCAATGCTCGCTGAACGACGACACGCTTGCTCGTTGGCGCGACGAGCCCGAGAGCGATCTCTTGGGCGCTTGAATTCCTCGAGCACCACGTGCGCGTAGCGCGACACGGCTTCGAGCATCGTGGCGAGCGCGTCGGAGAGGCGGGTGTACTCCCACGACGGAAAAATCGCGAGGGCGGCGATGATGGCGAGGGCGCCTCCTGCAAGTGCATCGCCTGCGCGCGCCGCTGCAACGTGCCAGTCGCCGGGCGTGTGCGTTGCTGTCACGACGAACACGGGCGTGAGGAAGAAGGTGAAAAGACGGTAGCTGCGCGGTCTGGTGGCGACCGCCGATACGCACAAAGGTGCCATGACAACCATGAGCAGGGCTGGCGAATGGATCACGGTCAGGGCAACGACAGCAACAATGCTGCCAAGCACGGTGCCAAGCACACGTTCGGCGGCGCGATTCCAGGTTGCACCAGGGTAGGGTTTTAGGACAGCAAACGTTGAAACGATGACCCACTGCGAATGCGTCGGAGAGATCCACCGACCCAAGATTGCCGCGAAGCACACGGCAGCTGCGGCGCGCAGGGCGTGGTGAAAGGATGGTGAGCTTGGTGAGGCGACTTCGCCGAGGCGTGTCAGTGCATTAGCAATGGTTTTTTTCATATCGCGGAAGGGATGAAAGGTGTGCTGTTCGGTTTTTTCGAACGTGTCGAATGTGTCGAGCGCAAAGGCGAAGGTGACGGCGAGCTCGCTTGCATGCGAGAGCCGTGCGATGAGGTGATCGACCGGGTGGTTTGATGCCGGCGTGGTCGGCGCCTCCGGATGCGGGGCACGTCGATTTCTCCCGGGCGACGCGATGACGCGTGTGAAGAGCTCACGCTCTACTTCGGTGCTCTCGCGATGCACCCGTGCGAGCACTTCGGCGATGGATCCGCGCTCTTTCGGAGCAAGCGCTTCGAGATCGTCAGCGAGCGTGATGAGCAGCGGAAACTGTGCTTCGGCGAGACCAAGCAACACGCGGAGGTTACTGCCAAGGCGGCTTTCGCCATCGTGCCGCGCGCGGATGGCAACGGCCATTTTGCGAGCCTTTTCGACGGCGTCACGGACGCGCCGGCGGTTGAGTCGTGCGACCTCGTTGAAGCGTGGATCGAAACGCGGCAGCTGCTTGTCGATGCACTCGATGAGATTGGCTGCATAGGCTGCAAGCTCTGAGTACACGCTCCCAACGGTGCGACGCACGGGCAAGTGCGTCCACACGGGCCACACAACCGTTGAAAGCATGGTTGCCCACGCGGCGCCAACCGCGAAAAATAGGGAGTCGCGCGCGGGTGAGTGGCTCATACGTGCTGAGCCGGTCGCCGCGATAATGGCGAGATTGGTTCCGAGCGTTGCCATCGATCCGCTCATCATGCCTAAGAGCGATCCGCCAAACGCCACGGCGGCCACGGCAGCCACAGCAAGAACGCTCGATCGCGCTGCACTCATTTCTGCGATTGCAACGCATGCGCTGCCGCTGACAGCAAAGAACAAAAGGACGCGAAAGCGGGTCGCGCGCGAGCCCCCGGGATCGGTAGATGTACCCAACCATCCGCCAAGCGCCGTCCATGACAATTCGGGAATTGCGCTGGCACTGGCAAAATAAAATGGCAACAGAGTCGCGATTGCGGCGCGTATGCCCATAGCGATATCGGGCACGAGTGCTTCAAGGGGTGTTGCCGATCGCTTGGGCACGCGAGAGTGCTAGCAAGACCACGACCGCACCACTTCCGTTTGGTGTCGCAATTGTCGCAATTACGGTGGCGCCCATACACTCCGCATTAAAAATTACGATTGCATTACACGCATAAATCTTTGCGTGCGATTCAGACGCTATTTACGCAACGGTTTGCGAGATCTGCCGAATATGCACACAGGGAACGATATGTGTGCAGATGTCGGCGAGGCATGATGCCCGCCCTTCAGGGAGAGGTTCTCGTGACTGATGCAGAGGTAATATGCGTGGCTTGCCTTGCAGTGAAGCAACGCGGTTGGTTGTGGCGCGAACCGGCGCGCGTGGTGCGTTACCGCCGTGGGTTTGCCGGTTGTCAGGTGGCTGTTGTCGTCACACACCCGAACAAGTACAGTCAAAGTGCGCGCGTCGAAATCGATGTGGCAACAGGCCGGGTTCTTGCGGCCGATTTTTTGGTTCGTTGAACTTAGAGCCTGTCCTCCTGGAAAAATCGGACAAAGCGCGAGATCCATCCCGAATCTTTGGGCGTGTCCTCAACGAAAAGAACTCAACGTAGCAAGAGTACGCCTCGTTCTTTTCGTTTGCGGGCCA
>Ga0123357_10000042_pt1 | contig 102427 bp, 90 predicted proteins | sample TergutEmb28metaG_FD_89873 | JGI IMG/M metagenome (GOLD analysis project Ga0123357, IMG submission 89873) | Embiratermes neotenicus P4 segment gut microbial communities from Petit-Saut dam, French Guiana - Emb289 P4 | ecosystem: Host-associated > Arthropoda: Insects > Digestive system > Gut ...
AGTCGATCGGAGTGTGGGTCAGGTCGCCCGGAACGCTCTACGGCACCAGAGCTTTCCTGAAAGCCTGCGTTGAAAAGCGCAAACGATCCGGAAACATCTGGCGCCCATATTCTTACTGTCTGAATGCAGCAGAGTCCAGGCGCGGGGCGGCGCTGCCACAGCGCCATTTCTAACGCCGAGACCACCAGCGCCGCCGGCATGGCTGACGCCATCGACCAGCCCACCACGCGGCGCGAGTACAAGTCCAGCACCACGGCCAAGTACAACCGTACAAGTCCAGCACCACGGCCAAGTACAACCAGCCGGCATCGGTGCGGATGTAGGTGATGTCCGAGACCCAAGCTTGGTCGGGCCGGTCCGCCTCGAACTGCCGGTTCAGCAAGTTGAGAGCAACCGGTAGGTCATGCCGGTTGTGGGTGGTGGCTACGAACTTATGCCTCCAGCGGGGGCGTAATTGCGCAGCCCGCATCAGGGTGCGCACGCGATAGCGCCCGATTCGCTCACCCTGTGCGCGCACCGCGTGCATCACGCGCCGGCTGCCATAGTTGCCGCCGCTGGCAGCGAAGGCCGAGCGCACATACACCTCTTGGCGCTGCCTGGTGCGGCTGGGCTGCGCAGCCCGATGCGCATAGTAGCCCGAACGGCTCACCTCCAGCGCCCGGCAGGCGACGCTCACTGCGATGGCCTCCTTCTGCAGCGCGGTCATGGCGAGATACCTCACTTCAGTTCCCGGGCGAAGAAGGCCGAAGCCTTTTTTAGAATGGCATTGTCTTCCTGCAACCGCTTAACCTGAGCCTCCAGCGCCCGGATGCGTTGCTGCTCCGGCGTCAGTGGTTTGCCGATCCCGGCTCCGCCGCCCAGTTCGGCTTCGTACTGTGCAAGCCAGCGCCTCACTGCTGTTTCACCAAGGTCCAGACTGTGGCAAACCTCGCTCACCGCTCTGCCCTGCTCTTTGATTAGGCGTACCACTTCCAGCTTGAAGTACGCATCAAAGTGTCTTCGTTCTCTTGCCATCTCGTTTCCTCGTCGATTTAAGCGTTTCAACCTATCGACTTGTCCGAGAAAATTAGACCACTACGATTACCCGCCGAAGCAGGTTAGGTAAGTTCGGAAGACGCGGAAACTTAACGTGAGGGGTGCCTTAAGTTAAGGATTGTTCCATGTTGTCGCGACCACCGTGCAGCACTGCCATACGTGCCATACGAAGCCACAGGCCCCGTGTGGCATGTGTGGCGAAATCCGTTCGAATGCCACGCCACATCTATGTAGGAGATGTGGCGTGGCATGGATCGGGGGTCTATGGGATGGAATCAGTAAAAAACTGCGCTGTCAAATACTCGCAAAAACCATATACGTTTTGCTTGGAAAGCAGCAGAAATCCATATACAATTTGCTCATGGTCACTTACGACGAAACGAAACGCCGCCGCAACATCAAGGATCACGATGGCATTGACCTTGCCGAATGCGAATCCATCTTTGACTGGCCGTTGGTGACTGAGGAAGACACCCGCAAAGCTTATGGCGAACAGCGCCTCAAGAGCTTCGGTCTGCTCAAAGGGCGCGTGGTGGTGTTGATCTGGACAGAGCGCGCTACGGGAGCGCACCTGATTTCTTGCCGATACGGGGACAAAGATGAAGCACGCAAATATTTCAAAGCCGCGTTTTAGCCAAGCTGAGATTGGCGCGGCGATTGCCGCCGCGCCGGAGGTAGCAACGGCTAATGCGGACAATCCGCCCACGACGGATTTCGATTGGGAAAACGCGATCGTTAGCCATTCACTACCGGAACTGCAGGAGAAGCTGGCGGCCCGCCGGCGCGGCCCCGGCAAGAAACCGGCGCGCGTGGCGATCCAGTTGCGCCTGCCGCCGGAGGTGCTGGAAGCCTGGAAGGCGACCGGGCCCGGCTGGCAGACGCGCATGGCGGAGGATTTGCAGAAGAACGCGCCACGGTGAAAAGAAAAGCTATGCGCAAAGAGTACGATTTTTCCCAGGCCAAACGCGCGGCCGATGTGCCGCATCTGGCGAAGCTGCAAGCCACGTCGGCGAGTGTGGCGTGTTACGGATTCGAAGGTAACGCAATTTATGCCAATAGCGTATCCGCCACGCTGAAACCCGCACCGGTGCTAGGTTGTGGCGATGTTGCGGATAAAACGGGGGTATCTGGAGGGAGTGAAGAAGTAGAGGATACCCCCTCAAATTGAGGAAGTCCCCGCCGTGCGTAGCGATATCACATCCGCGCCTTGCTTCAACTGCTCCAGGTAGTCCGCCCAGGCTTGCAGCATTTCCCGGCGCTCTTTGAGAAACTTCGTCCGGTTGTACGCTGCCCCCAAGGCGTCCGGCACTTTGTGCGCCAACTGGTGTTCGATCACTTCCGGCTTGAAGTGCAGTTCCTCATGCAGGATCGTTCGCGCCATCGTCCGGAAGCCGTGGCCGGTAATTTCCGTCTTGGTGTCGTACCCCATGCGCCGAAGCGCTGCATTCACCGCAGCATCGGACATGGGCTTTTGCGGGTCACGTCCCGGAAACACATGGCGCCGGCTTCCCGTCAGGGCGTGCAACTCGCGTAGGATCGCTACCGCTTGAGTCGAAAGCGGAACCAGGTGTTCCGTCTTCGTCTTGGTTACCAGATACCGCCATTCGGCCTTGTTCAGATCGAAGCCCGACCATTCGGCCTTGCGTAGCTCGCCGGGCCGGACGAACAGCATAGGAGCAAGGAGCAGCGCACAGCGCACCACAAACGTACCCCGGAAGCCCGTCAAGCGCGCGCAGGAGTTCCGCCGCTTCCTTGGGCGTCGTAATCGCCGGCATATGCTCAGTCTTCGTCGGCTGGATCGCGCCGCGCAGATCCGGGCAGGGGTCACGTTCCGCCCGCCCTGTGGCGACGGCAAAACGGAAAGCCCGGCTGATTTCGCTACGCACCTTGTGAGCCGTGTAGCGTGTACCGCGTTCATCGATCCGCCGCAGCACGGTCAGCACATCGGCGGCGCTGATTTCGGTGATGGGCTTGCCGCCAAGCCAGGGGAACACGTCGTTTTCCATCCTGGCCAAGGTCTTTGCGTGCGATCCAGGCTCTACGGAGTCGCGCCGCGATTCGAGCCATTCCAAAGCCACCGCCTCAAAGCTGTTGGCGCTTGCAGCGGCAATAGCGGCCTTCTGCACTTGCTTGACCGCACCGGGGTCTTTGCCATTGGCAAGCATCTTGCGGGCTTCGTCGCGCCGTTCTCGGGCTTCCTTGAGGGTAACGGCAGGGTATGCGCCAAAGGCAAGCAGCTTTTGCTTGCCGCCAAAGCGGTACTGCATCCGCCACAGCTTCCCACCTGCCGGGGTTACGAGTAGGTGCAGTCCTTTTTCATCCGACAGCTTGCGGGGCTTGTCAGCGGGCTTGGCGTTGCGGATGGTGGTATCGGATAGCGGCATGATGGTATCCAGATTTGCCTTGATGGCACATGCCAACCAAAGCACCATCAAAATATCGTGGATTGCAATGGATTGCTTCGGACAATGCCGGACAAGAAAAAAGCCATAACCCTTGGTAACGCTTGAGATTCTGGCTTTCTTTGGACTTGCTTGGATTGCTATCTGGTGCCGGCAGTAGGAATCGAACCCACGACCTTTTGATTACAAATCAACTGCTCTACCAACTGAGCTATGCCGGCGAAAGAGGGCGCATTATAGCCCGAGTGCCGTGCAAAACTGAATCGTCCCTGACAGCAATCCGTGACGGTGTGCGCGGCGCCTTGGCCGAAAACCACGCAGCGCCGCATTCAAATGTTCAGTTCCCGCCAAGTCGAAATGCATCCAAATACGCGAGTCCGCTCACCCCCGATCGGCTAGAATTCTACTTTTTCGCATTCAGACAAACCATGTTCTCCGGGATCGTTGCCGCCATCGGCCGCATCGTCGACACCGCGCCGCTCGGCAAGGGGCTCAGGCTTACGGTCGACACGGGCGATTGGGATATTTCTGACATCGCATTGGGCGACTCGGTCGCGCACAACGGCGTCTGCCTGACCGTCGTCGGGCGCGACGGGCAAAAACTGCACTACGACGTTTCGGCGGAAACGCTGGCGTGTACGGTCGGCCTGGATGCACCGGGCGAAGTCAATCTGGAAAAAGCGCTGCGCTTTTCCGACCGGCTCGGCGGACACCTCGTCAGCGGCCACGTCGACGGCGTCGGCGTGGTGCAAAAGTTCGAACGCATCGGCGAAAGCCACGAACTGGTGATCCGCGCGCCGGCCGATCTGGCCGGCTATATCGCACGCAAGGGCTCGATCGCGGTCGATGGCGTCAGCCTGACGGTCAATTCGGTCAACGGACAGGACTTTTCGATCAATCTGATTCCGCATACCGTCGCCATGACCACGCTCAAACGCCTGGCGAGCGGCGCGCGCGTCAATCTCGAAATCGATCTGATCGCACGCTATGTCGAGCGGATGCAAAGCTGGGAAAAGGAAGTGACAGGGAAATGACCATGAGTGTGCTATCGCCAACCCACGAAATCATTGAGGACATCCGCATCGGCAAAATGGTGATCCTCATCGACGAGGAAGACCGCGAAAACGAGGGTGACATTGTGCTCGCCGCCGAGCATGTGACGCCAGAAGCGATCAACTTCATGGTCAAACACGCACGCGGGCTGGTGTGCCTGACACTCGCGCCCGAACGCTGCAAACAGCTCGGCCTGGGTTTGATGGTGAAAGATAACCGCTCGCAGTTCGCGACGGCCTTTACCGCCTCGATCGAAGCGGCGGAAGGCGTAACGACCGGCATCTCGGCACAAGACCGCGCGCGCACCGTGCAAGCCGCCGTCGCCCGTCACGCAAAGCCCGAGGACATTGTTCAGCCCGGTCATATTTTCCCGCTCATGGCGCAGCCCGGCGGCGTGCTCGTGCGCGCCGGGCATACCGAAGCGGGCTGCGATCTGGCGCAGCTCGCGGGTTTGGAGCCTGCCGCCGTAATCTGCGAAATCCTCAAAGACGACGGCACGATGGCGCGCCTGCCCGATTTGCTCGAATTCGCACGCGAGCACGGCTTGAAGATCGGCGCGATCCGCGATTTGATTGAATACCGCGCGCACAGCGAAACACTCGTCGAGCGCCATTCGGACAAGACGATCGAGACCGCGCATGGGCCATTCCAGCTCACGAGCTTCTCCGACAAGGTTTCGGGCGAAGTCCATCTCGCGCTGAGCCATGGCGCGATCCGGCCCGAGGTCGAAACTCTGGTGCGTGTACATGAGCCGGTTTCGGTGCTCGATTTCATCGACCCTGCCGACAGCCACAATCATCACACTTACGGGGTCGACGAAGCGATGCGCCTGATCGCCGCCAATGGCCACGGCGCGCTCGTCCTGCTCCGGCGGTATGAAAGCGGCGAAGAAATACTCGAACGCCTCGCGCCGTCCGGCGCACGCCGTCCGACCTCAAAATGGGACCCACGGCTGTTCGGCATCGGCGCGCAGATTTTGCGCCAGCTCGGCGTCGGCAAAGTCCGGCTGCTCGCCAATCCGCGCCGCATGCCAAACGTCACCGGCTTTGGCCTCGAAGTAACCGGCTACGTCAGCCCGGCGGAAAATTGACCTATTTAACGAGGACTGTCGTATGCCCCGTTTCGACCACATCCCCGAACACGAGCCCAACCTCAACGGCAGCGGCCTGCGCGTCGGCATCGTCATGAGCCGCTTCAACATTGATGTTTGCGAGGGCCTGCTCTCAAGCTGCACGACCGAACTGCTGGAACTCGGCGTCGCGCCCGACCATATCCGCATCGCCAGTGTGCCCGGCGCGCTCGAAGCGCCGCTCGTGCTCCAAGCCATGGCGCAGAGCGGCCGCTATGACGCGCTGATCGCGCTCGGCGCCGTCATTCGCGGCGAAACCTATCACTTCGAACTCGTCTCGAACGAGTCCGGCGCGGGCGTCACGCGCGTCACGCTCGACCACGGCATTCCCATCGCCAACGGCATTCTCACGACCGAAGACGACGATCAGGCGCTCGCCCGCATGTCGATCAAGGGCAAGGAAGCCGCTTTGGCCGCGATCGAAATGGCCAATCTGCTCAAGGCAATCAAGGCATGAACCCCACCCCGGCAAAAACTCCGCGCCGCGTCGCGCGCGAACTCGCGTTGCAAGGTCTCTATCAATGGCAACTGACTGGCAACTCGATTCCGGTTGTCGAAGACGTGCTGCAAACCGGCGAAGAAACAGGCGGCGACTGGTCGCGCGCCGACCGCGGCCTGACGCTTGCGCTGCTGCGCAACGCGGCCGACCGGGCCAACGAGCTGGAAGCGGAATTCGTTCCGTTCATCGACCGCCCGATCGGCGAACTCTCGCCAATCGAACGTTCGATCCTGCTGCTCGGCACCTATGAACTCAAGCACTGCCCCGAAACGCCCTACCGCGTCGTCATCAACGAAGCCATCGAACTGGCCAAGAATTTCGGCGGCACCGAAGGCCATCGTTTCGTCAACGGCGTGCTCGACAAACTCGTGCCACGGCTGCGTGAGGCGGAAATCGAACACGCGAAAAAGAACCCGCCGCAGCGCAAGTAAACCTGACGGGGCGATCGACGATGCCCTCCGAATTCGATCTGATCCGCCGCCATTTCGCGCACCTCACGCGGCATAGCGTGCTCGGCGTTGGCGACGACTGTGCGATCGTCGCGCCACGCCAGGGCTACGAACTGCTCGTATCGACCGACATGCTTGTCGCGGGCACACACTTTTTTGCCGATACCGATGCCGAAGCGCTCGGCTGGAAAACTGCGGCGGTCAATCTCTCCGACATCGCCGCAATGGGCGGCGAACCACGCTGGATCGCGCTTGCGCTAGCTTTGCCGCAGGCCGATGAAGACTGGGTCGCGGCGTTCGCGAACGGTTTTTCCACCTGCTGCGCACACTTCAATGTTGACTGGATCGGCGGGGACACCACGCGCGGCCCGCTCAATCTGTGCGCCACCGTATTCGGCGAAGTGCCCACGAAGCAGGCGATTTGCCGCAACGGCGCGCGCCCTGGCGACGACATCTGGGTTTCAGGCCAGCCCGGCCTTGCGGCGCTTGGGCTCTGGCACCTGAAAAACCGGATTGTTCTATGCGAGCCCGCACTCCAACGCTGCCTCGCGGCGCTGCATCGCCCGCAGCCACGCATCGCGCTCGGCAAAGCGCTGCGCCGTAGCGCCAGCGCCATGCTCGACATCTCCGACGGGCTGGCCGGCGATCTCCGGCATATTCTTACGGCCTCCAATGTCGGCGCCGAACTCGATGAGGCCGCATTGCCACTTACCACGCTGCACGCGGCGGGCGCCAGCCGCGCACAAAGCCTGCAATGCCTGCTATCGGGTGGTGACGATTACGAATTGCTCTTCACCGCCCCGCCCGAGCTGCGCACGCAGATCACACAGCTTGCCAGCGCAGCGCTTCCGCTTACGCGGATCGGCCGTATTACGCCGAACCTGGGACTCGTAATGTTGGATCTCAACGGCCAGGCTCAGCCGCTTGCCGCGCGCGGGTTCGATCATTTTTCCGCCTAGGGCCACGGCACAACCCTCCTATTTATGCGGTCAGCATATGCGCCCAAGCCAGCGCATCCATATGCACGCCGCATACGAGGTTTGGCACCGTGCCCAACTGTTTGCAGGCTGCCCGCAGCCTCGCCAGATCGCCTTCCTCGCAAGCCACCGCCGCGGCAAGCGCCGGCGCATAAGGGCCTCGGCCTTCCAGAATCGCAGCGCGAACCGGCTCTGACAGATGCAGAGGTTCCAAGGCTTCCGCCAGCGGGACTTTCAGCACCAGATCGAGCAAGGAAAAAACGCCCGTGACGAACAAGTCCTCGCGCTGGGCCACCGCCAGGCGTTTGCCCAAGGTTTCCATCATGCGACCGCGCACAAGCGCCGTCTCCATCAATGGATCATGTTCCGCTTCGCGGTTTCCGGCAAAAAACAGCAGCGAAAGCCAACGAAACAGCGGCCTCCTGCCGAGAATGACAAGCGCTTGTTCAATCGAGCCGATCTGCGTCGGCATGCCGTTCGCGGCGGAATTGATATAACGCAGCAAGCGATATGACAAGGCAGCATCATGCTTCAGGGCATCGGCGATTTCCCGTAGCTCACAATCCCCATTGATACGGCCAAGCAGCGATGCAATGTGCAAATGATTCGGTGCGATTTTGTTGCCTTCCCAATTGCCGCGCATCCGCGCAAAACCGCAGGACGCCAGGGTACAACCGAGCTTCAGGGCAAACTCGCATTCATCGATATTGCTAACGTTCTGCGCGATGCGCGGCGTGTGCGGAAAACGGGTGGCGAGTTCGAGCGCCATCTCGCTGATGGTATCCAGTTCGATACTGGAAAAATCCAGTACGAAAGCATCCGCGAACTCAGCCAATGCCTCGAAACATGGCGAGCCCGGTTCTGGCGTGAGCGCAATGCGCAGCCCCGCGCGTTTCAAGCTCGGTATGGTTTCCAGCGTCGCCGGTTGCGGCGCCTGATCGGCAGTCTCAAAATCTATGCGCAAAATCGCCTGTAAAGGCGCCAGACGCGGCAATCTCGAATCGCCCAGGCTGCCTTCGTCGAGCGGGAAAAGCACGCAACGCTGTTTCGGCCAAGTCGGCACAAGTTTCTCAAGCTGATCAATCAGCAAACCATCGAACAATTGCCGCACCCGCGCCGAACGCGCACGCAGCGCTTTATGGCGCCCTTCGTTCAGAGAGAAAAAATAACCGACCGCGTGATGCGACGAATCAAGAAGATCGCATTGAAACAGCGCACCCTCGATCTCCTGCGCCGTACCGCTGCTTAATTCGGTCTCGGCTTCAGCGGGCGCGGCATCCATCCTCCGTGCGCTTGGATGCGATGCTTTCGGGCCTGCCGGCGCAGTCATGCGAGTTGTTGCATTCGAATCCTTCGCCTGCACATCGGCAGGCCGCTTCCGACCGAATAAACCGCTAATCCAGGACAGCATCGGAATCCTCACTCATCCAACGATTTATAGTGAATCGCCCCAAGTTAAAGCCTGGGGCTTACGCTCGCCCCGTGTAAACGACTCTTTACCACATCTTTAATCGCATCACAGCATTCCGCCGTTCTATCCCTGCGCGCAAGGCGTTCGCCTTGCCACCTCAGCGGGGCGAAGAGCAGCGCATGAGCCCCGATCACACTCAGTTGCCGCACTCGCAGCAAGATTATGGACAGGTTCTGATAGCATCGCGCGCATGGCCATCCAACCCACTTTCCGTTTTCTGATCGCGCATCCGGCGCATTTTTTCGCACTCGGTTTCGGCTCGGGCCTCGCACCGCGCGCGCCCGGCACCTTTGGCACGCTCGCGGCCTGGCTGCTCTATCCATTCGTGCGTCTCGTCTTCGCCAGCGATTCAGCATTCCTGCTCTTTCTCGCCTGGAGTTTCATCCTCGGCATATTCGCAATCGAAATCACCGGACGCCGCCTAGGTGAAATCGACCACGGCGGCATTGTGTGGGACGAATTCGTCGCGATGTGGCTCGTCCTTTTCTTCACGCCCACGCATTGGCTCTGGCAAATCGCCGCCTTCATCCTGTTCCGGCTCTTCGACATCACCAAGCCGCCGCCGATCCGCCAGTGCGACGCACGGCTCAAAAGCGGCTTGGGCGTCATGCTCGACGACATTCTCGCCGCTGCTTATGCGCTTATCGTGATCGCAATCCTTAAACAGATACTTGGCTAATGGACACTGAACTTTCCACGCTTTCGCTACACATCGGCGAATGGCTGCGCGCGCGCGACGCGATGCTCGCGACCGCCGAATCCTGTACCGGCGGCTGGATCGCCGAAACGCTTACCGCGACCTCGGGCAGTTCGATCTGGTTCGAGCGCGGCTGGGTCACGTATTCAAACGCCGCCAAGCAAGACATGCTCGGCGTGCAAGCCAGCACGCTCGATATGCACGGCGCCGTCAGTGAAGCGGTCGCACGCGAAATGGCGCAAGGCGCGCTGGCGCGCTCGCAGTCGCAATTTGCCCTTGCGGTTTCCGGCGTCGCGGGCCCAAGCGGTGGAACCCCTGACAAGCCGGTTGGCATGGTTTGTTTCGGCTGGACCGCGTCCGGGCGCGTCGATAGCGCAACGGCCTATTTCGCTGGCGACCGCGAAGCCATACGCCGTCAGGCGGTCGCCTTCGCGCTCACCGAGTTGATACGCCGCTTTGGCTAGCCAACACCTAAATTCTTGCTGGAACACTGGTTCGGCAGAATTCCCAAACGCCTCATGGCTACGTCTATCCCAAAGCGCTACTCGCCCTCGCCCGCGCGCACCTCGCGTATCAGACGGAACGCGAACCATGCAAGTGCAGCGGCCCCTGCAACCAGCACGACCCATAACAGCATTTTCTTCCAGCCGGCGCTGCGCTCGGCTGGGCTCTGCCCGGTTAGCCGTTCGGGCCCGCCGAGTTTGACGGGCACACCAAGTATCGCTTGCGGCAAGCGCTCGATCGCGTTCGCCCCGCTCAGGCCGGGAATCTGATCAGGCGACGACATCGCCTCGGCATTTGCGGCGCGCGCCCCCCATGCGAGTAGGAAGGGCCCGTTCCCGCGCGCATTGAACACCAGCACGCGCGGCTCGGTCAGTGCCTTCACCGTGGGCGCTTTGCCGCCCCAGCCGGGGCCCGTGGCGACGATCCGTACCGCTTGCAGCACATGGTTGGCGGCATCGATATCGGGCTGCGTCTGTTCCGTGCCGTTGGTGTTCAAACGATACAGCGTGCTGGAACCCAGCGGGCGCCACGCTTCATTGTCCGCCGCGCGGGTCGCCAGTTCGGCGCTCGCAATCGCATTGGTTTCGGGCAGCACGATGCGTAGCGCACTCACCGGCAAGGCATGCGGCAAGGCGTATTCATATGCGTTTTCCGAGATGCGCTTGAGCGGCATGTCGAGCTGAAGTTTTTCGACCTCCTCTTCGCGCTCGAAATAAATCGCGGACACCCCCTTCAATTGCGGCGCCGTGGCGCGATCGAAACGCACCAGCCAATAACGCCAGCCGCCATAGCCCGACGCCAAGGAAATCTCATCCACACGCAGACTGTCATTGCCGGCCTTTAAATCGGTCAAGGTGCCGCTGGACACGGCATACCAATCGTCCAAATCGTTGCTGCCCAGGATCGTGACCTGCCCGCGCCAATTTTCCGCGCTACGCTCCCAGTCGAAACGCATGCGCGCAAGCCTGCCGGGGCGCTCGCTCGGTTTTTCATCGCGCCATTCGAGCAAATACGTCGTCACCTTGGGCCGATCGTCGCCTTCTTGATCCAATGGCAGCGCAAGTTCGACTTGCCCTTGACCCGTCCGCACGACGACTTTGGGTCGATTGGGGGATCCAGTCTGTTCCTGTTCCGGCAACAGGAACATTTGCATCGGCACTGTCTGCATGCGCGGCGGCTGTGCGCTCGGCTTCAGCAACCAGAAAGGCACGGACTCATTCTGGCTGTTGAAAACCCGGATATCGCGCAAATCCGGCCATGCAGTCTCAAGCAAGACTTCCAGAGGAAGATTGAGGCGATAAAACGGATGATTGGGGTTTGTTCCGGGAATGCTGATACCGCGCGCAAAATCCTGCGGCGTGAGCACTGCGGCCTTTTCAGCCGAAGCGCCGCCGACGGAGGCGATCAAAAACAGCGTCGTAAAAAATGCTTTCCACATAAAACGTCCCACCTGATTCATGCGGCATGCGCCGCGTCTTTGAACCTGTTCATAATCTGTCGCGAGAGCCCGTCAGCGGGGCGAAGAGCAGCGCAGGAACCGGAGTTTATAAAAAATAAATGAGGATTCCGAGCAGCGCATGAGTCCCGATCACGGGCTCGCAGCAAGATTATGAACAGGTTCTTTGATTTTGCGCGGGGGCAAAGGAGCCACATAGCCGATGACAAACACCAGCATGGCAACACCGATAAAGGCCACTGCGCGCGCCAACCCACCGCCACGCGCGCTATCGACAAGGAACAGCTTGACGATGACGACACCCAACACGCTCGCGCCGCCGATCCAGATCGGCCGGCTCGTGCGACGCTGCGCGAGCGCCATGATGAACAGCGCCGCGCAGGTCCACACGATCGCGAGCGTGGTTTGAATCAGGCGCGAATCCCACAGCGCCTCAAAATACCAGGGGATATCGCCATAGAAGGCCAGCGCCCGCACCAGCGCGCCGTTGAGCCACCACGCGCTCAAAGCCGCCAGCGCAAGCGCGCTCGGCCGACGCCAGGCGGGGTAGATCCGCACGGTTTTCAAACGCCATGCGCACAGCATCAACAGCGCAAACGCTGCGGCCTCTTCCAAGGGATTGATCAAGGGCAGGTAATGCCAGCCCGGCAGTTGCCCGTCGAACAGGTTTCCCGTCAGCAGCGCCCAAATAATCAAGGGCAGCACGGGTGCCAGGCCGAGAATCCAGTATGTGCGCGGATTCGCGGACACGGGCCAGGGGCGCCGCTCCAGCACGCGCATCACGAGGATCGCCAGCGCCAGCGCACACAAGACGATTACGGGCCCCAGGGCGCTCCAGCCCCACGGCAACTCCCTGATCCGCCATGCCACCTCAGTGCCGCACACCACCAGCGTGATCCAGCACAAGCCAAGATGAGCAGAAAGTTTCTGTTGCGGCGTCGACAAATCGGGCTCGGTCCGCTTCAGAATCAGCACGGCGCAGACCAATGCAAGCATCCAGGCGCAAGCCTGGAATCCGCTCAAGGCCGGGGTTTGGATGCGCGCCAGCAACGCCGCCAGCACGCCTGCGGCGATCGGCCAAAGTAACCAGCCCGAATGGCGCAGCAGCCGCCAGCGCAAACGCTCCCCGGCAAACATCCAAGCGCAGGCCGAAACCGCGCTGAGCGCCAAGCCCGCCAGCATGGCCCGCGGCCAAACGAGATGCGCCAACATGCTGTAATCGGCATCCTCCGGGCGCAGCCGCAGCCAGAACAAACGCTCTGCTCCGTCGAACACCCACCACAGCCAGGCGCAAATTCCGCCCAGCCATAGCGCGAGACTGAGCGGTATAGCTTCGTTATAGAGCGCCATGCGGCGCGACCAGAACAAACCGGCGCCCAGGCTGGAGAGCGCGAGCACGCCGAAAATCAGCAACATCGTCACGTTATCGAGCGGCCATGCGACAAACGCCGAACCGGCCGCCAGCGCGATCAGCAAAGTGCCGCTCCAGGCCATGCGGCGATGCTGCTGCGACAAGCCGACCCACACCAGGCCGAGCCCTTCGAGCGCCCAGGCGAGCGCAGTCCAGCGCGCCGCGAGCGCAAGCGGAATCGCCAGCGTGACGAAGCCGCCGCCGAGCGCGATGAAGGAAACCGCCATCCGCTTGCCGGCTTCCGGCCATCTGCGCATCAGCGCGCGCGCCAAAGGCAGATAGACGACGCCAAGCGCAAGACACGAGAACGCCGCGCCGAACGGCCAGCTCTGTTCGCGCATCAGAAAATATTGCATCCCGAACGCGGCCAGCGGCGTACCGAAAACCAAGGAGCCATCGACGAAGCGCAGGCTCTTCGAATCCTGCCGCAGCGCGGCCAGCGGCGCGAGGATGCCGAAGATCACGAAATTCAGCAGCAGGAACAACTGGCAGCTCAGATAAAAGCCGGGCTCGTAATGATCTTTCCCCCACAGCGCGGCGACGCCAAAGGTAAAGATGAAGCCGACGAGATTCAACGGACGCCAGATTTGCCATACGCTGACCGCCAAAATGCCGGCCGAGAGCATCGCGTAATACCCGAACAATGCGATATGGCTGCCTCCGCCGGTCGAGAGCAGCACCGGCGCCAGATAACCGCCGAGCGCGGCCACGACCGCCAGACTTTGCGCGCGCTGCAAGACCGACAGCACCACGCTCGCCACGCAAATGACGATCATCAGCGCGAACACCGCCTGCTGCGGCAAAAGCGCGTAGAGACGGAATGCGGCAAATGCGGTGAGATAAAACGCGCCCACCGCTGTACCTTGCAGAATCAGCGCGTACAAGGGCTGGCGCTTGCGCAAACGCCAACCGACGGCGAGAAAGCCAAGGCTCAGCAGCCCCGCGCCCGCCAGGCGCAGCTCGATCGGAATCAGCGCATGGTCGACCGAATATTTGAAGAGATACGACAAGCCGAAGAACAGCAGCAAAGCGCCGATCTTGGCGAGCGGATTGCCCTTGAGGAGCCAGCCGATGAGCCCGGAAAGCGGATTCGCATCGTGCTGCGCGACTTTCTTTGCGGGCGCCGCAGTAAGCGGCGGGCTTGCCGCCCTTGCCGGAGCAGGCTGCGGCGCTGCCGGAGAAAACTGCGCCTCCTGCTGTGGCTTTTCGACCGCAGCCGGCTGCGCCAGCTCATGCGGCTTGCTCGGCGCCACCGCCTGCGGAATCTCGCGTGGCTTGCCGGCAATTTCCCCGGCTGCGTGAGTCACCCCAACTTGAAAGTTGGGGCTTCCTCGCCACAAATCGGAGGCACCTTCGGCTCCAATAATGTTTGTCTCGCTGACCCCGCCATGAATGGCGGGGCTTGCGCTCAACCCGTGGTCAAGCGCCCCTGCCGCCTTGGGCGAAACCTCGGCCGCTTCGAAACGCGCCAGACGGGCTTGCAAGGCTGCAATCTGACGCCGCGCCTCCCCCGCGCGCGAAAGCGCCGAAAACGCAATCAGAGGCACAACGATGAGGTAAAAAACCCCAAGCAACCCGCCGAGAAAAAGCCAGCTTTCCACCCCGGAATAGCCCTTCAGGCGGCGCTCTTGCGGCGCGCGCGCGCCGGCTTGGTTTCAGTCTCGGCCTCAGCCTTGTCTTTTTTCTTCGCCGGAGCGCGCGGCGCTTTCTTCTCGAATTCGAACCCAACCTTACCGTCGGCGCCGCGCACCAGGTAGGCGGAGAATTTGCGCCGCGTGCGCGCCGAAACGAATTCCTTGAGCAGATCGGTACGTCCCTCGTGGAGCAGCTTCTTCATCTGCTCCGGCGCAATCTCCTGCTGCAGGATCACTTTGCCCGAACGGAAGTCGCAAGACTTGCCCGGTCCAACGGATTTCTCACACACGTAGGACATGCCGTGGTCGTAGACATTCGCATGGCATTTCGGACAAGCGCCGAGCGATTCCTGGCCGGAGAAGTCGACGGGCTCGGCGGCTTCGTCGTCCTTCGGCTGGCCGAAATCGAACTCGGGCTGCTTCTCGTCGTTCAACTTGATGATCGCGTTGAACGGCCGCCCCATCTTATTGCGGAAGCCCGTAAGCGGGCCGACGACGCCTTCGGTCAGCAGGGTTTCGATTTCCTGCAATTCAAACTGACGGCCGGCGACAATCTTCCACAAGGAATAGTCGCAATTGCCGCATTGGAATTTTTTGTAGGTCTCGCGAATCACGCCGCCGCACTTCGGACACGGCGCTTTGAGCACGCCGAAATCACCGGGCACGGTGTCGGAATCGTAGCTCTTCGCGCGCTCGACGATATGCTTGGTCATCGCCGCGATCTCGCGCATGAATTCGGCGCGCGACAAGGCGCCGCGCTCGATCTGGCCGAGCTTGTGCTCCCATTCGCCGGTCAGTTCGGGCGAAGTCAGCTCCTCGACGCCCAGGCCCTTGAGCAGCGTAACCAGTGAAAACGCCTTGGCAGTCGGGATCAGTTCGCGCCCTTCGCGCAGCATGTACTGTTCGGTAATCAGGTTTTCGATGATCTGCGCGCGCGTTGCCGGCGTGCCGAGCCCACGCTCGGCCATGGCCGAGCGCAGTTCCTCATCGTCGACAAGCTTGCCCGCGCTTTCCATCGCCGACAGCAGCGTGGCTTCGTTGTAGCGCGCGGGCGGCCGGGTTGCGTTGGGTTTGACGAGCACTTCGTCGGCGGACACGGTTTCGCCGGGTTTGACGGGAACAAGCGCCGGCGCGGCCTCTTCCTTGTCGTCGCCGACGCCTTCCTTGCCATAGATCGCGAGCCAGCCCGGATTAACGAGCACCTTGCCCTCGGTCTTGAAGGCTTCGCCTTCGACGCGCGTAATCCGCGTCGTCACCAGATATTCGGCGGCCGGGTAAAACACCGAGAGAAAGCGTTTGACGACGAGGTCGTAGAGCTTCGCCTCGGCTTCCGACAAACTTTTCGGCACGCTGCCGGTCGGGATGATCGCGAAGTGGTCCGAAATCTTCGCGTTGTTGAAAATGCGCTTGTTCGGCCGTACCCAGCTTTGCTTGACGATTTCCTTTGCAAACGGCGCGTAGCGATCCGGCAAACCGTTCAAGACGGTGTTGACGGTCGCCAGGTAATCCTCCGGCAGCGCGCGCGCATCGGTACGCGGGTAGGTCAGCGCCTTGTGTTTTTCATACAGCGCCTGGGCGAGTTGCAGCGTCGTGCGCGCCGAAAAACCGAAACGGCCGTTCGCTTCGCGCTGCAGACTGGTGAGGTCGAAGAGCAACGGCGAGAGCTGCGTCGAAGGCTTGCTTTCCTCTTCGACCTTGCCCGATTTGCCTTCGCATTTGGCGCGAATCGCCTCGGCGCGCGCCTGATCCCAAAGACGTGTCGCACTCGCGTGTTCGTCGTTTTCGTCCTTTTTGAAAGCCTCATTGAACCAGCGGCCGATGTATTCGCCCGCCGCGGCGCCGAAATGACCTTCGAGTTCCCAGTAATCGCGCGAGACAAATTTACGAATCCGCTCTTCGCGTTCGCTCACGAGCGCGAGCGTCGGCGTCTGCACGCGGCCAACCGTCGTCAAATGAAAACCGCCGCTCTTCGAGTTGAAGGCGGTCATCGCACGCGTGCCGTTGATGCCAATCAGCCAATCGCTCTCGGCACGGCTTACGGCGGCGTCAGCCAGTCCGCTCAACTCGCGCGCGGCACGCAGTCTGGCGAAACCATCGCGGATCGCGGCGGGTGTCATCGATTGCAGCCACAGCCGGTTCACCGCTTTGTCGCTTTTCGCATGCTGAACGATGTAGTTGAAAATCAGCTCACCCTCGCGGCCCGCGTCGCAGGCGTTCACGAGGCCGGTCACGTCCTTGCGCTTGATGAGCTTCGTCAGCAGCTTGAGCCGGTCGGCCGTCTTGTCGATCGGATTGAGCGCGAAGCGCGGCGGAATCATCGGCAGATGCGTGAAACTCCACTTTCCGCGCTTGACTTCGTACTCCTCCGGCACCGCCAATTCGAGCAAGTGACCAATGGCCGAAGACAACACATAGTGCTCGGACTCGAAATAATCGCCTTCGCGGGTAAAACCGCCGAGCGCGCGCGCAATGTCCTGCGCAACAGAAGGCTTTTCGGCGATGATCAGTTGTTTGCTCATAAAGAATGTTTGGTCCGCTGCGGATCAGCTCAAACGCCGACTCTTGCAGGGCATCATAGGCAAGCGGCTCCGGTCATGGCAAGGAACGGTTCCGCTGCGGGTGAATTGGTGAATGCTTATCAGTGTAGTTCGCTTTGCTCGATACCCGGCTCGTCGATGCTCTCATCCGTGAGCAATTCGTCAAGCACGAGTGAATCGACGTTTTCTTGCTGCTGCCACAGCACCATCAAAACGATCACTTTGATTTTGCTCAGCGAAACCTCGCCCCCCGGCAAAGCCATCGCACGTTCGATAATGCGCTCCCTGCTCAAGGCATCAAAAACGCCGGCATCTTCAAGCAAAGCGAGAAAGCCGCGGCATTCCACGCTCAGGCGCACAAACTCGGCTTCACAATAGACCCTGAATGAACGCCCATTCGGAGCGATAGCGGGCGCGGCCTCGCTGGCCATGCCGCGCAAACCGGAAAGCCATTCGATCGCGGAGTCGATCTCTTCCGGATCAAACCCTGCCGCGGTGAGCTTGCGCGCAAGCTGCTCCGGCTCAGGGCAAGCCTCGGGATAGCCGTAGCTTTCGAAAACGTAGACGAGGATGTCAATCATAGGCAGCGTATTTTGAAGTTCCGGTTTATGTTTTTGTGCTTGCAGCTAGGATAAGCGCTGGAAACGCCCTCCGGGCAGTTTTGCCACGCGCCCGTCAAACTCCAGCGCCAACAGAATGTCGAAGAGCACTTCCGGCGTCAAGTTACTGCGCGCACATAGCGTATCCATATCAACCGGATCAAACCCCATAGCTTGCAGCACCAAAACCGCCGAATCCGGTAATCCTTCCGCGGAAACTGGCTCGTTCGCCACGCTTGCCGCGGGTCGCCCCCATGCCAGCTCAGCCAGGATATCGGCCGCATCATCGACAAGTTTTGCGCCCTGCTTAATTAATTGATGACAACCTTTGGACAAGGGCGAATGAATCGATCCGGGAATCGCAAAGACTTCCCGGCCGAGTTCCGCCGCGAGCCGGGCGGTAATCAAGGAACCGCTTTGCTGCGCCGCCTCGACCACCAGAACACCACGCGCGATACCTGCGATCAGGCGATTGCGACGCGGAAAATTGTGCTGCACTGGCGGCATGCCGAGCGGAAATTCGCTGACGATCACACCTTGTTCCGCGATCTGCCGCGCCAATTCGGCGTTCCGGGCGGGATAAATCCGGTCCGCCCCCGTGCCGATGAAAGCGATCGTGCCTCCCTCGCCCGCCAAACCGCCGCGATGCGCAGCGGCGTCGATACCCAGTGCGAGCCCGCTCACGACCGCCAAACCGCTTTGCGATAAAACCTTGGCAAAGGCTTCGGCATTGGCCAAGCCCTGTGCGGTTGGATTCCGGCTGCCGACAATCGCGAGCGAGGGACGTGCGAGCAGTTCGACCCGCCCTTTCACATACAGCAGACTAGGCGGATCGGCCGTATGCAATAAGGCGGCCGGGTATTCGGGGTCGGCCAAGGTCACGATCGCATTGCCGGGCACTGCGCGCCATTGCAGCGCCGCCTCGACCTTGGCCCGGTTATCGGTATCGCACAACGCGGCGGCAAGCCGCTCGCCGATTACGCCGGCAAGCGCAGGCCGGCTCGACGCAAAAACGGCCTCCGGTAATCCGAAGGCCGTCAAAAGGGCGCGTTGGTTTTCCGGACCGATGCCCGGAATCAGACTCAAGCGCAGCCAAGCGGCAAGGCTGGCATCGCGATCGCTCAAGGCTGACGAACCATATCCGAAATCTTGACCGGACCTGAGCTTTCAACGATCAAACCGTAGGAAACCCGATCGAAAACACGGAATATGAACAACAGGCCGATGCGCTGCTCGGGCAATTGGAAAGTCTCCCCACGATAAACCGCATCCGGGCGGGTCTGATAAATCCCGAGCACATGGCCGGCTTCGATGCCGTCATGACGCCCGACACCGACCGCGATCACGCTGTATTTGCCACTATGGAACAGGCTGTCGTGCATCTTGATGACGCGTCCCTCAAGCTTGCCCGACGGCGCATGCGGCACGAAGGACACGATGTCCGGTTTGACCGCGGGGATCAAACGGTCGCCCACGCTGATCTCGCGCTCGGAGGAAGTAATCCGCAGCGTTGCGGGCACACCGGGCTCGGTCAGTCTCGCCGTTCCCAGATAAATCGCCTCATTGCCGAGCACTTCGTTAGTGACCGGATCGACGAGGGGTTCCGGACGCCGGTAAACCTCCCAATCATCGACGCCTTGAACCAGATCCTTGGCGAAAATCACATCGTCCGCGCCCACGTTCAAACGGCCTTCGTCGGTCGCGACAATCGTCCCGTAACCAGCGAGATCGCCATCTGTCACAACCAGGGGGCGCGTCAGGAACGGCGCAATGGCACTGACTGCCACGCTAGGAATCGGGCTAATCTCCGACGCATGGATCTGGGGCTGCAATCTGACCGTGCCTGCAACGCCTTCCGCCGCCCCCTCTCCTGGTTTATTCAGCGAGAGAGAAGGGCCGTTGCGATCCAGATAAATCGTTTGGCCTGGAAAAATCCAATGCGGATTTTTGATCTGCTCGCGGTTCATATGCCAGACCTCGGGCCAGCGCCAAGGCTCTTTGAGGAAACGCCCGGAAATGTCCCACAGCGTATCGCCTTTGACCACGGTATAAGCGTCGGGGGCGTTGTCCGCCAACTTAACTGTATCGGCTACAGCTGTCAGGCTGGAAACAAGCAAGATCAGCGCGGATATAATGCGGAGCATGAAATGCCTCAGCGGTATGTATGCGACGATCCTTGAAATGCGCTCGCGCGGACCGTCTTGGTTGTTAAATCCTGGTGGAGCGTGCTCGTTTTTCGCATTCTTGAAATAATAAAAAATACAAGAACGTCGAAATTTGAGATTTCGCTTCAGATTCTGCACATAGTCCCTTCATCCGGCAAGCAATTATGGCGCTTCTGCCTATTCTTCACTTCCCAGACCCCCGGCTTCACACCATTGCGCAGCCCGTAGCGGAGGTTAACGACGAAATCCGGCAACTCATTAGCGACATGCTCGAAACCATGTATGCCGCGCCCGGAATCGGCCTTGCCGCCACGCAAGTCGACGTGCACAAACGAGTTGTTGTCATCGATGCGACAGAAGACCGTTCCGGCCCGCTCGCTTTCATCAATCCGGAGATCCTGGAGAAGTCCGGCGAACGCGTCTGCGAAGAAGGCTGCCTCTCCGTGCCCGGCATTTATGAAAAAGTTGCGCGCGCCGAATGGGTCAAAGTCCGGGCGCTCAACCGGGAGGGTGGGGTTTTCGAAATGGAAGCCCAGGGCCTGCTGGCGATTTGCATTCAGCACGAAATCGATCATCTCGAAGGCAAGGTCTTCGTCGAATACCTTTCGCCGCTCAAACAAAACCGGATCAAAACCAAACTCGCGAAACGCGCGCGGATTACGGCCTAGCCGTTTCCCGCGCCCGCGTATTTGCGGCAAAGCGCAGCCTCGTCCGATCATTCAAGGGTTTTGCACATGAAAATCGCTTTCGCCGGAACACCGGAATTCGCCGCGGCGGCGCTACGCGCCATCCTCGCCGCGGGTTTCGATGTTCCGCTCGTGCTCACCCAGCCCGACCGCCCGGCAGGCCGCGGTCTGCAACGGCTGGCCAGCCCGGTCAAACAAGTGGCGCTCGCGCACGGCATTCCGGTCGACCAGCCGGAAAAACTGCGCACGCCGAAGCAAAGAGCGGCGCTCGCTGCGGTCCAGCCCGATGTGCTCGTCGTGGCCGCTTATGGCCTGATCCTGCCGCAGGCGGTGCTCGACCTGCCGCGCTTTGGCTGTATCAACATCCACGCCTCGCTGCTGCCGCGCTGGCGCGGCGCGGCGCCGATCCACCGCGCAATCGAAGCGGGCGATACGCAAAGCGGAATCACGCTGATGCAAATGGATGCGGGCCTCGATACCGGCCCGATGCTGACGCGCCGCGCCCTGCCGATTGCCGCCAATGAGACGACCGGCAGCCTGCACGACAAACTCGCCGAACTCGGCGCGCAAATGATCGTCGAAACATTGCACCGCGTCGCATTAATGGAACTGGCGCCAACGGAACAGCCGAGCGAGGGCGTGACCTATGCCGCGAAAATTTCCAAGCAGGAATCCGCGCTCGATTTCCGCCAGCCCGCAACAGTTCTCGAACGGAAAATCCGCGCCTTCGACCCCTTCCCCGGCTGTAGCGCCACGCTGTCCGACGCCACGGTAAAAATCTGGCAAGCGCGGTGTATCGCCGGTAATGCAGCGCCCGGCAGCGTGCTCAGCGCGAATGCGGACGGCGTCGATATCGCCTGCGGTGAAGACGCCTTGCGCTTGACCATGCTGCAAAAAGCGGGCGGCAAGCGCCTATCCGCGGCCGATTTCCTGCGCGGCTTTCCGATTGCCGCCGGCGCATGTTTCGACCTGCCGGCCGAGAGCACTTGATTTATCCGACGCAAGCCGCCATATCGAAAAGAGCCGCTAATAAAACCCTGCATGCTGCGTTGCGCTCACTTGCCGTACTACTTGTACTGTCTGCGTTTCGCGCGCCTTGCCTGCACCGCTTCGCTGGGTTTTATTAGCGGCTCCAAGACTACAAACGGAGCACTGAAAATGTTCGGCAACTGGCTCAAAACCTCAATTCTGATGGCCGGCATCATCGCCCTTTTCGGCATGATCGGCGCAGTTGTCGGCGGCAGAAACGGCATGCTGCTCGCGCTCCTGCTCGGCGGCGGAATGAACCTGTTCTCCTACTGGTTCTCCGACAAAATGGTGCTGCGCATGTACAACGCGCAGGAAGTCGACGCCACCAATTCGCCCTATCTCTACAACATCGTGCGCGATCTCGCGCAGCGTGCCCAGTTGCCGATGCCGCGCGTCTACCTCATCAACGAACAGCAGCCGAACGCTTTCGCGACCGGCCGCAATCCGGAGCATGCCGCCGTCGCCGCGACGAGCGGCATTCTGCAAATGCTCTCGGAACGCGAATTGCGCGGCGTGATGGCGCACGAACTCGCGCACGTCAGACACCGCGATATCCTGACCTCGACGATTACGGCCACGCTCGCCGGCGCGATTTCGGCGCTTGCAAATTTCGCCATGTTCTTCGGCGGCCGCGATGAAAACGGCCGGCGCGCCAACCCGATCGTCGGTATCGCGGTCGCCCTCCTCGCGCCCCTGGCCGCCAGCCTAATTCAAATGGCGATCTCGCGCGCGCGCGAATACGAAGCCGACCGTGGCGGCGCGGAAATCTGCGGCGATCCGAATGCGCTCGCCGATGCCTTGCAGAAGATCGACCACTACGCGCGCGGCATTCCGATGCCTACGGCCGAAGCGCATCCCGAAACCGGCCAGATGATGATTATGAACCCGCTCTCGGGCCGCGGCATGGCGGGCTTGTTCGCGACGCACCCGCCGACCGAGGAACGCATCCGGCGTTTGCGCACCATGCGTGCTTAAGCAACGATGCGCGACCCGCGGCTCGAAGCGGCCTATCGCGCGACCGAGTATCACGTCCGCCTGCCCCAGCGCCTCGTGCTGAGAATCGATCAGCCCGAGGCGCGACTGTTTCCGCTGCTCGCTCAAACACCTCTGCACTGCGCCGCGTATCTGACCGCCTGCAACCCTGCCAGCCAACGTTTGTCCGAGAGCGAAAACGCAGAGCGCATGCACGCACTCGCCAGCCAGCTAAAACAGAAAGGCTACGATTTCCTGCATGGCATGGCGCGCGACCCGCACGGCGAATGGCCGGACGAAGCCAGTTTCCTCGTCCTCGGCATCCCGCCCACCGACGCCTGCGAACTGGCACAAGACTATGCGCAAAACGCGCTGCTCCTGATCGCCGCCGACGCCTGTCCGCGCTTACACTGGCTTATCTAACTTCAATTCAATCACGCCATTCAAATGATAAAGAATCGCCCACTCCGTCCTCGCAGCGCTGCACGGCCGAACCCGACGCCGCTGCCGGCCGACTCACTCGCGCTCGCATTGAGCATTGCCGCCGAAGTCGTTGCAGGCGTCATGGCGGGACACAGCTTGAACGATGGACTTGAAAACGTTTGGCGCGCGCACCCGGAACTCTCGCCGAGTCAACGCGGCGCGGTGATGGATTTGAGCTACGGCACGCTGCGCGACTACGGCCGCGCGGCATGTCAGCTGCGCCGCCTGCTCCAACAGGCGTTGAGCGAACCGCATATCGATGCACTCTTGCGCGTTGCCCTACATCGTCTCGAAACCCGGCCCGAACAAGCGCATACCGTTGTCGATCAAAGCGTCGAAGCCGCGGCCCGGATCGCGGGCGGGGGACTCAAAGCTCTCGTCAATGGCGTCCTGCGCAATGCCTTGCGCCAACAAGAAAGTCTGGCCCTCGCGATGAAGGCCGACAGCGAAGCGGCGCTGCGTCACCCGCGCTGGTGGATCGAACGCCTGCGCAAAAACAATCCGCGCGACTGGGCCGCGATTCTTAGCGCCAACAACCAACACCCGCCGATGACGCTGCGCGTCAACCGCCGCCGCGCAACGCGCGATGCCGTCGCAAGCGCGCTTGCGGCGGCAGGGCATGCGACGCGGCCGCTCGGCGATTGGGCGCTGCAACTTGTGCAGCCCGCCCCTGTCGCAAGTCTACCCGGCTTCGCCGAGGGGCTTTTCTCTGTCCAGGATTGGGGGGCTCAACATGCTGCATCGCTGCTTGACGTTGAACCCGGCATGCGGGTGCTGGATGCCTGCGCGGCGCCGGGCGGCAAAACCGCGCATCTGCTCGAACAAACTGATTGCGAAGTCCTCGCGCTCGATAACGATCCCGTCCGCGCCAAACGGATCACGGCCAATCTCGAACGCCTCGGGCTCGACGCGGAAATGAAAGTCGGCGACGCACGAACGCCTGCGGAATGGTGGAACGGCAAACACTTCGACCGGATTCTAGCGGACGTTCCTTGCAGTGGATCAGGAGTAGTGCGTCGTCACCCTGACATTAAGTGGTTACGCCGATATGATGATATTGGTAAATTTGCAATAATTCAGTTTTCGATCCTGGAAACATTATGGCCTCTGTTGAAACCCGGCGGAAAAATGTTGTATGCAACCTGCTCGGTTTTCCCGGAGGAAAACAGTCTTCAAGTCGCACGTTTCGCGACACGCATGCCGGACTGTCGGCGCCTGCTTCTCGATGGCTCTCTGGAGTGCAATCTGTTACCAAATGCAGACCATGACGGTTTCTTCTTCGCTCTGCTCGAAAAAGCGACTTGAAATGTTCGCACGCCATCATTGCCTTCCGTCTCTGCTGCGTGGCCTCTTCATAGCGCTGACATTGATTTTTTGTATTGGCCTATACAGCGGCACAGCCAAGGCGAATAACCAAGCCGAAATCCGCTACGCGGAACTCGTGCCCGTGGATGATTTCTATGTCATCAACGCCGACATCACGCTCGATCTCAATTCACGCCTGGAGGAAGTGCTTGAGCATGGCATTCCGCTGCACTTCGTCGCCGAATGCATCATCACACGCGGCCGCTGGTACTGGTGGGACGAAAAAATCGTCGAGCGGCGTCTAGCCTTCCGTTTAAGCTATCAGCCCCTGACGCGCACTTACCGGCTGGCGGTCGGCTCCCTCGGCCAGAACTTCGACCAGCTCGCCGATGCGCTGGGCGCGATGAAACGCTTGCGCAATTGGAGCATCATTGAGCGCAACCGCCTGAACTCCGGTGAATCGTATAACGTCGCCCTGCGTTTCCGCCTCGACACCAATCAATTACCACGCCCCTTCCAGGTCACGGCAATCGGTTCGCGCGACTGGGATCTCGCAAGCCCGTGGTCCAATTGGACTTTCCTGGCCGCGCAATGAGAGCCCTGGTCGCCTCCCTCTCCGCCATCGCAGGCATTTTGCTTTTCCTGCTCGCTTCAGCCAGCTCAAAAACTTCGCTGTTTGCGAAAAACTACCAGCTGCTGCTCGAATTGAATGGCGCCATTGCGCTGCTCCTGCTCTTGCTCGTGCTGTTCCAAATCCACCGTGTGTGGCGCGAATACCGCGAGCATCAGTTCGGTTCCCGCTTGAAATTGAAACTGTTGGGTATGCTGACCCTGATAGCGGTCGTCCCCTGCATCCTCATCTACGGCGTATCGCTACAGTTCGCGACACGTTCGATCGAGTCCTGGTTCGATGTGCGTGTCGACTCCGCGCTCAATTCCGGTTTGCAGCTCGGCCGCAATGTGCTCGATTATCTTTTAGAGCAGCTCACAACCAAGGTCCATTCGATCACGGAAGAACTCGGTGAATCGGGTGCGATCCCCAGCGTCAAACAGCTCGATCGCCTGCGCGACAGTGCCGGCGCGGATACTGCGACCTTATTCACCGGCAATGGCAACATCCTGGTTTCCAGCATCGGTATCGGCATGACGCTGCTCGCGGACCCGAATACCGGCGCTTTGCTCCGCCAAGCGCGCCTCGCGCATGGGCTGCATGCCATTGAAGGTGAAGGCACCGAACTCACGCTGCGCGTCATCGTACCAATTCCGGCGCGCAGTCTCGTCTCCAAAGCCGAATATCTGGAGATGACCAAGCGGGTGCCAAGCGGCATCGCCAGCACACTCGACAGCATTCAGGCCGGCCACCGCGATTATCAGGAACTCCTGCTCGGACGCACCGGCCTGATCCGGATTTATTCGCTGACCCTCACGCTCACCGTGCTGCTCGCACTTTTCGCCGCGATTGCGATCGCGGTCGAATTCGCACGCAATATTTCCGCCCCGCTATCGATTCTGGCCGAAGGCACGCAAGCGGTCGCGGCAGGCGACTTCAGCCCGCGCCAGGCGCTCCCCGGGCGCGATGAACTGGGCACCTTGACGCAATCGTTCAACCGCATGACGCGTCAGTTGATGGAAGCGCGCGCGCTCGCCGACAAGAACCAGGCGGAAGTCGAAGCCGCGCGGGTTTATCTCGAAAGCGTGCTCGGCCATCTATCGACCGGCGTGCTCGCGTTTTCCGAAGAAGGCCGTTTGCGCGCCGCGAATCGTGGCGCGATGCAAATCCTCGACGATGAGCTGAGCGGATTCGAAAACCTCACACCGCAGGAATGGCCGCATTTGCATGCGTTTCGCGACCTCATCATCAAGGGCTTTGAAGAGCACGACAACGACTGGAACCAGCAGGCCGAAATCACCCGCGAAGACGGGCGCAACCAGACTTTGCTCGTGCACGGTTCGCGTTTGCCGCAGACATCGGGCAGCGGTTTTGTCGTGGTGTTCGACGATGTGACCGAACTCATCTCGGCGCAGCGCAATGCCGCATGGGCTGAAGTCGCCCGCCGCCTCGCGCACGAAATCAAAAATCCGCTCACCCCAATTCAGCTTTCCGCCGAACGCATCCAACACAAGCTCGCGCCCAAACTCGACGAAGCCTCGCAAGCCATGCTCGCGCGCGCCACGCAGACTATTGTCAATCAAGTCGAGGCAATGAAAAGCATGGTCAACGATTTCCGCGACTATGCCCGCATGCCGCCACCGAGCTTTGGCGACGTCGACCTCAATGCGCTGATTCGCGAAGTGCTCGTGCTCTACGAAAGTTCGCCGGTCGCAATCCATACCCAGTTTGGCGACGACATTCCCAGCGTGCGCGGCGACGCCACGCAACTGCGCCAAGTCATTCACAACTTATTGACCAATGCAGAAGATGTGCTCGCCGAGCATGACGAGCCGAACATAGAAATCAGTACTCGGCGCGAGAATCGTCGCGTCGAGCTGATCATCCGGGACAATGGCACCGGCTTTCCGCCCGCAATGCTGTCGCGCGCCTTTGAACCGTATGTCACCACTAAACCGCGCGGATCCGGATTGGGTCTGGCCATCGTGAAGAAAATCGTCGACGAACACCACGGCGAAATCTTCGTGAGCAACGCGGAACCCCATGGCGCCGAGATTCGTATTCGGCTTCCTCTGACCCCTGGCCTTTAGAGACGGTATTGCTATGGCGAAGATTCTGATCGTCGATGACGAAATTGGCATCCGCGAACTCTTGTCCGAAATCCTCAGCGATGAGGGCTATGACATCATGTTGGCCGAAAATGCCGCAGCCGCCCGCGCCGCCCGTATGAGCACGCGCCCCGATTTAGTTCTCCTGGATATATGGATGCCCGATACCGATGGCGTCACCCTGCTTAAAGAGTGGGCCGCCAACGATCTGTTGAGCATGCCCGTCGTCATGATGTCGGGCCACGGCACCATTGATACCGCAGTCGAAGCCGTCAAGCTCGGCGCGATGGATTTCCTCGAAAAACCCATCGCGCTGCAAAAACTGCTTTCCGCCGTCAAACGCGGCCTCCAGCGTCAGCCCTCGACACGCCCGCGCAGCGCCCTGACGTTGGCCTCCTTCCCCCGCTCGGCGGCGGTGAAGGAACTGCGGCGGAGGCTCGAACAGATTTCCGATAAATCGCGCGTCCTCACGCTGCGCATCAACTCGGGCAGCATCGCCGAACTCTGCGGCCGTACCTTGCAGAAGCCCGGCACCTCCTGGTTCGATCTTGCCGGCCTGTCGCAACCGATCGACCTCCCCGCGCTGGAAGCCGCGCGTGGCGGCGTGCTATTTGTCGAAGACCTCGCCACGCTATCGCGCGCGCAGCAGAAAAACCTGGCCTTCTCGGTCGACCGCCTCGACCGTTACGAACTGCATGCCGTGTGCGGCACCAGCCGCAGCCCGGACGATCTCATCGCGGAGGGCTGGGACCCGGTTCTGCTCAAGCGCCTTTTCGAGGTCACGCTGGCGCCGCCCTCATTGGCGGAGCTTAAGGACGACGTGCCCGAAATAGCCAGCCAGGTGCTGACACATCTTGTGGAATCCGGGGAAGTGCCGCCGCGCCAGATTTCGACCGCGGCGCTCAATACCTTGAGAACCAAGTCCTGGGCGGGCGGCTTCAGCGAACTGCGGGCGGCGATACGCTCGCTCGCGCTCGGCACGCTCGACGATGAAATCACCTCCGAAGACGTTCAGCGCCTACTCGGCCGCTCGCCGATTTCCGCCAACCACGCCCTGCCGCTCGATATGCCTTTGCGCGAAGCGCGCGAGAGTTTCGAACGCATTTATTTCGAATACCACTTGCAGCTTGAAAGTGGCAACATCACACGCTTGGCCGACAAAACCGGCCTTGAGCGCACGCACTTGTACCGCAAGCTCAAACAGCTCGGTATTCCCTTGGGGCGGCGCAGCGAACAGTAGTTCGCGTTGCCCACAAAGCACAAGGCCACCTGAAGGTGGCCTTGTGCTTTGCTGCATCAAACGGCTTCGCCAAGATACGCTTCGCGCACTTTCGGGTTGCGCAACAATTCCTCGCCGGTTCCGGAAAGCGTGATCTTCCCGCCATCCATCACATACGCGCGCTGGCTGAACTCTAGCGCCAACGTCGCATTCTGCTCGACGAGCAAAACCGTCATACCTTGCTTCAATACCGTCTGCACGACTTCGAAGATTTTTTCGACGACCAGCGGCGCAAGCCCCATCGAGGGCTCATCGAGCAGCAGCAGCTTCGGCCGCGAAAGCAGGGCGCGCCCAATCGCAAGCATCTGCTGTTCGCCGCCGGAAAGCGTGCCCGCGACTTGCGCGAGACGTTCCTTGACGCGCGGCAGCATGCGATAAACGTTTTCCATGTCCGCCTCGATCTCAGCGTCATCGCTCCGGCTGTACGCGCCCATGCGCAGGTTTTCCTCAACCGTCAGACGCGTAAAAATTCCGCGCCCTTCCGGCACCAATGCAATGCCGGCGCGCAGGCGCTTATGTGCCGGCAAGGCAGCGATGTCCTCATCGCAATAAGTCAGCGCGCCGCCGGCCAAAGGCAATGTGCCGGCAATTGCATTCAGCGTCGTCGTTTTACCCGCGCCGTTGGCGCCGATCAGCGATACCAGCTCGCCCGCATGCAATTCGAGGTCGATACCCTTTACGGCCTGGATCTGGCCGTAGGCAATTTTCACGTCGCGCAAGCGCAGCAGGGGAGACACATCCTTAACGAGCATGGTGGGCGCCCCCCAGATAAGCATCGATGACGGCCTGGTTGCGCTGAACCTCGCCCGGCGCATCTTCCGCGATCTTCTTGCCGAAATCGAGCACGGCGACACGATCGCACAAACCCATGATGAGTTTCACATGATGTTCGATCAGTAGAACCGTCACGCCATCATTGCGGATCGTTTCGATCAGATGACGCAGATGGCCGGTTTCGGTCGCATTCATGCCGGCGGCCGGTTCGTCGAGCGCGAGCAGGCGCGGCTCGGTCGCCAAGGCGCGCGCGATTTCAAGGCGCCGTTGATCGCCATACGAAAGGTTACGCGAGAGCGTCTGCGCAAAGCGCTCAATGCCAACATACTTGAGCAGTTCGTAGGCGCGCTGCGTCGTCAGCCTTTCCTCTTCGCGCGTATGCGCCGTTTGCAGTAAAACCCCCAGCAGCCCCGTTTTCGTGCGGATATGGCGGCCGGCCATCACGTTTTCGAGCGCCGTCATTTCACGAAACAGACGAATGTTCTGGAACGTGCGCGCAATGCCGCGTGCGACGATCCGGTCCGGCCTACCCAGCGGCAGTTCGCTGCCGTTGAAAACGAACTCGCCTTCTTCCGGCACATAAGCGCCCGTGAGCACATTGAAGAATGTCGTCTTCCCGGCGCCGTTCGGGCCGATCAGGCCATAGATTTCACCTTTGTTGATCGAGAGCGAAACGTCCGACAATGCCGTCAAGCCGCCAAAGCGCTTGTTGATGTTGCGGGCTTCAAGCAGCTTAATCATTGCCCGCTTCCCTTCATGCCGGGCAAATGTTCAATGCGCGAATAGCGCGCCTGCGCGGGCAGCAAACCTTCGGGCTTGAGCAGCATCATGAAAATCATCGCCAGCGAGAGCAGCAACATGCGCAAGATTTCGGGATCGAGATAGACCGCGCCGAACAAGCGCTCCTGCACGGGCAGTGCGATCGAGCGCAGCACTTCGGGCAGACAGGCCAGCGCTAAAGCGCCGACAATCACGCCGGCAAGATTGCCCATCCCGCCGAATACGATCATCGTCAGCACCGCGATCGATTCCATCAGCGTAAAGCTTTCGGGGCTGACGAAACCCTGAAACGCGCTGAATAGCCCGCCCGCCACGCCGCCGAACGTCGCCCCCATGGCGAAAGCGAGCAGCTTGAGGTTGCGGGTGTTGATCCCGATCGCTTTCGCGGCCAGCTCGTCGTCGCGAATCGCCGCCCACGCTCGGCCCACGCGCGACACCTGCAAACGTTTAATCAGCAACACCGCCAATGCCACCGCGCCGAGGAAAACGTAATAGAAGAGGAATAGGGAATTGATCGAGATAGTGTCGGTGATTTGCAGATCGCGATTGATCTCCAGACCGAAAATCACCAAGGGATCGAGCTGGCCGATGCCTTGCGGACCGTTGGTGATGTTGACCGGATGCGTCAGGTTATTCATGAAGATCCGCACGATTTCGCCAAAGCCCAAGGTCACAATCGCGAGATAGTCGCCGCGCAGCCGCAAGGTCGGGAAGCCGAGAAGAATGCCGGCAACCGCCGCGAAAGCGGCGCCCAGCGGCAACACGATCCAGAACGGCAAATGCACGCCGAACTGCGGCGAGGCAAGGAATGCCCAGGTGTAAGCGCCGACGGCGTAGAAGGCGATATAGCCGAGATCGAGCAGGCCGGCGAAGCCGACAACAAGGTTCAGCCCGATGGCGAGCAGGATGTAGAGCATCGCAAAATCAAGAATGCGCACCCACGTGCGGCCGAAGATCGCCGCCACGAGGGGTAGCGCAAAAGCGAGCACCAGCAAAATAATCAATGCGAGTTTTGGATTGCGTTTGCCAAAGAACGGTATGGCTTGAGAAAGATTATTCATGTCGATGCTCCGGCTCAGGCGCGATCGGCAACACGCTCGCCGAGCAAACCGGTGGGCCGGAAGATCAGCACAATGCCGAGAATGATGAAGGCGAAAATATCCTGGTAACTGGAATTGAGCCAGCCGCCTGTCCAAGTCTCGATGTAACCAGCGCCGATCGCTTCGATCAGGCCGAGCACAACGCCGCCGACCATCGCGCCCGCGAGATTGCCGATGCCGCCAAGCACCGCCGCCGTGAAGGCTTTGATTCCCGGCGTGAAGCCCATCGAGTAATGCGCGACACCGTAGTTGGACGCGATCATCACGCCCGCGACCGCGGCAAGGCCGGAGCCAATGATGAAGGTCAGCGCGATGATGCGATTCGTATCGACGCCCATCAAACCCGCGATGCGGTGATTCTCCGCCGTGGCGCGCATCGCGCGCCCGAGCTTCGTGCGCGTCACGAGGACGACGAGTGCAAGCATCAGCGCCGCCGAAAGGCCGATCGTGAGCAGTTGGACCGGCGTCACGAACACGCCGGTGAAAATTTGCAGCGGTGCCGTCGAGATCAGTTGCGGATAGCTGTGATAGGAGCGGCCCCAGATAATCATTGCAAGCGTCTGGAGCAGAAACGACACGCCGATTGCGGTAATCAGCGGCGCCAGCCGCGGCGCATTGCGCAGACGCCGGTATGCCGCGCGCTCCATCGTGTAACCGACGGCCATGCAGACGGGAATTGCAACGAGCAATCCAAACAGAAAATAAATCACGGGAGGCAGACCCGGAATCGCTTCCTGCAAGAACAGGATTGATGACAGCGCGGTCAGCGCCCCCACCATCACGATGTCGCCGTGGGCAAAATTGATCAGGCCCAAAATGCCATAAACCATCGTGTAACCCAGCGCGACGACGGCATAAACGCTGCCGACGACGAGCCCGTTTATGATCTGTTGCAGGAGTGTTTGAATCACAATCTGTTCCTCACGGAGTAAATACAAGCCCGGCCCAGAGAATGGTGCGTCGCCGCTTCTCGGGGCCGGGCCGTTTCCGCGCAAATTATCCTATAAGCAGATTTATTTAGTGCTTGATCGGCATCCAATTGCCGTTGCGATATTCATAAACAGTGACCGAGCCGTTTTTGATATCCCCTTTTTCGTCAAAGGCAACCGTACCCGTTACGCCCTTGAAGTCTATTTTTTTGAGTACAGGCAGATATTTAGCGGGCTCGACGGAATCAGCCTTCTGCATCGCCGTCATGATCGCCATAGCCGCATCATACGAGTAAGGCGCGTAGATCTGAACCTCCGTGCCGAAACGCTTCTGGTAGCGATCTTTGAAAGTCTTGTCCGCCATTTGCTCAAGCGGCAGACCGGCCTGCGTGCAATAGGCCCTGCTGCTGATCGCATCGCCCGCAAGTTTGATCAATTCCGGTGTGCAACCGCCATCGCCAGTGATCCACTTGGCGCCAATGCCGAGCTCTTTAATTTGTTTGAGCATCGGACCGCCCTGAGCATCCATGCCGCTATAGACGATCACATCCGGGTTGGTGGCTTTTATTTTCGTCAGGATCGCCATGAAGTCGGTGGCCTGGTTGTTCGTATATTCGCGCGCGATAACCGAACCGCCGCCTGCTTTGACGCCCTTTTCCACCTCATCGGCCAAACCCTGGCCGTAAGCGGTCCGGTCGTCGATGATTGCGACCCTCTTACCTAATTGCGTGGCCGAGAATTTACCGATCACCGAACCCTGTTGCACATCATTGGCGATCGTGCGGAACACGCCCTGGTAGCCCTGAAGTGTCAGTTTAGGGTTGGTCGCCGAAGGCGAAATCATCGGAATCCCGGCTTGATCGTAAATACGCGATGCGGGAATCGTCGTGCCGGAGTTCAAATGACCGACAACGCCTTTGACGCCTGCATCAACCAGACGCTGCGCAACAGTGGTTCCCGTTTTCGGGTCGGCCTGATCATCTTCGCCGATCAATTCAAATTTGACGGCTTTACCGCCAATCTTCACGCCTTTGGCGTTTTCCTCCTCAATCGCCATTCGGGCGCCATTTTCATTGTCCTTACCCAGGTGCGCGATATTGCCGGTGAGCGGGCCGGCGTGACCGATCTTCACAATCTCCTGAGCGTACACAACCGAAGTACCCAGACCAAGCAAAGCTAAAACGAGCAATTTCGCTTTCATGTTTATCTCTCCTGTTGGGTTGCCGCGACTCCAGCCAATGGGCAGCAAGACCCATCGGATGGCGGATCGCATGCATGTAGACAGCCAATGGCTCAAATATCTTCTTGATACTCACCGGTGTCCCGCAGCGCGCCGCGTAAAAGCAGCTACTGCTTAAAACATTATGGCTCCTGACGGAAGTAATGCCACGTCAGCGCAACCAGGCGTAACCAAGCCCCAGAGATTGATTTTTGTGTCGCGCCGTATTGGACGGCTTGTAAAAAACCGAAAATCCCATATTGCAAATTTTGCCAATTAGCCAAAAAAGTTGATTTTTTGATATTTTTAAAATATATATGTATTTTATTGCTTGCCAGGCAGCACAATGCCTCCTGTACAATCGTTTCGTCCTAGTCGCACTCCTTTGAGGTACGCGATGCACCAATTCAAACTTCCCGCTACAGGACTCAAACTGGTTCCAGTGGATTTCATGGGGATTTCTGACGCACGCACAACGGATGTATTTCTCGCCCCCGCTCAAGCAGCAGAGACATTCGTGCGCGTACAAAAAAAAGAAATGCAAAGCGCGAGCAACGATCCTGATGCGGTCTGCATCGCACTCGAAAGCCCGGAACAGGCCAATTAGCGCTTCCAAAAGCAGGCGGAAACGAAGAGACGCTGCGGTCTGGGTGGAAAGGCCCGTTTTCTCGGTACCCCGCTAGGCGCATTTATTTTCATTGGTGGAATCCTCATCGGAGACCATCGACTCGATTTTCCTTGCCGCCCACTGAAGTTCCGGAAAATAGGCCTGCTCAGCTTCGGAGAGGCTTTTTGCCTGCCGGAGACACACCACATTCAAGGTCGCCAGCACCTTGCCGCGATTCATGATGGGAACTGCGATCGCCGAAATCTTAGGTTGGCCGGCCCATTCTCCATCGTTCGTCGCGTAGCCCTGGCGGCGCACTTTCTCGATCATACGATCAACGAGTACGCGGTTACGCGCCAGGCTCGCCTGTGCATCGTTGCCCGAAAGCAGCAGCGCGAGCAGTTGCTCGCGCTCCTCGTCGCCACAAAAGGCAAGGTAAGCCCGCCCGGCGGCTGTCATCAGCAGTGGCAGGCGTTGCCAGATCATCGCCCTGTGGAAAGAGAGAGGACTGAATCGATGGGTCGTCTCCCGCACAAGCATACAGTCGCCGTCAATCGTACAAAGGTCGGACGGCCATACGAGCCGCTTCAGCAACTCACCGAGGACGGGATTCGCAATCTCGGATATCCATTCGTCATCGGTAAACCCATCCGAAAGCTGTCTCACCTTGAGGCTGAGACGATAGCTGTCATCTGAAGTACTCCGCCGGACATAGCCCTCAGCCTGCAAGGTCTCAAGCAGTCTGCGAACAGTTGTCCGGTGCAATCCCGTGACCTTGCTCAACTGACCAATCGTTGCCCATCCTCCGAGGGAACGGTTCAGTGCCGTGAGCAGCGCAAGCCCACGACTCAGCCCTTGGACGTGATGGTAAGTCGATGAGTATCTCGCTGACATCTTTCAGTCTCTCTACTGTCTTCTGGATTCCGTAATGATCGGAAATGCAGGGGCGGATAGCCGCGCATGTTGGACTGGGGAAAACCCGATGGATTGTCTTCTGCCAGACTTATATGTCCCTTCCGGTAGATTTTTCCACAAAAAAACGCATTAAAAACAATGATGTGCACTTTGTGCACATTGATTGTGTTGGTTTTTGTGCCGTGCCAAGCGGCTCCTAGAATACGCTCCTCAATCCAACGCAGGACGGCGAAGTTTTCAGTCGAAATGACGGGAGGACCGCCAAATCATTTAGAAATGCCCTGCATGGCAATGAATGACAGAGGAGACGTCCGGATGAAGGTTCGCTTGAAGTGTCTTTCCCATACGCCGCTGAGAGGTCTGAACGATCCAGGCGCTCAGGTTGTTGCGGAAGTCGATGCAGTCATTGCCCGAGCGCGAGACGAGGTGGAGCGCTTCGACCCCGAACTGATCGTCGTTTTCGCTCCGGATCATTACAACGGCCTGTTCTACGACTTGATGCCGCCTTTCGTCATCGCGACGGCGGCGGAATCCGTCGGTGACTACATGACGAGCGCCGGTACGGTGCTGGTGGACGGGACGCAGGCGTCCGAGATGGCGCGATTCATCCTGGATAGCGATGTCGATATCGCGATATCCCATCGCCTCCAGGTCGACCACGGTTGTACGCAGACCTTGGAGGAATTGACCGGCAGCATAACGCGCTATCCCATCGTGCCGATCATCATCAATTCTGTCGCACCGCCCTTCGCGCCATACCGCCGGGTCAGAAAGCTTGGCTTGGCTGTCGGCGAGTTCCTCCGCAAGCTGAATAAACGCGTCCTCATTCTCGGTACCGGCGGACTGTCGCACGAGCCACCCGTGCCGCTTCTTGCGGGAGCGGAGGATCAGGTCAGGGAGTTCCTGATCGCGGGCCGCAATCCAACGCCTGAAGGGCGCGCGGCAAGGCAGGCTCGCACGATCGCGGCAGGCAAGGTCTATGGAGCGCCGGAGTCACCCCTGACGCCACTCAACCCGGAATGGGACGAGGCGTTCATCGCGCTTCTGCTGGAAAACCGCCTCGCGCAAGTCGATGACTTCGACATTGCGGAGGTATCGAAGCTCGCGGGCAGGTCATCCCACGAAGTGCGCACCTGGGTTGCGGCGTTCTCGGCGCTGTCCGCTTGCGGCAGTTATCGCGGACGCAAGGACTACTACCGTCCGATCAATGAATGGATCGCCGGATATGGCGTCGTCAGCGCGGAACCGGCTTAACTCCGTCGGCTCTCGCCAACGACAGAAACACACACACATTTCCGAGGAGTACGCATCGTGAGCAAGATCGAGAACCTGGACGACCAGGTACCGACGGAAGAAGTCCTTGTCGAACGCGCGCAAGCCATGATTCCCATGCTGCGCGCGCGTGCCGAGCAGTGCGAGAAAGACCGCATGGTCTCCAAGGAGACGATCAAGGCCTTTGAGGAAGCCGGATTCTTCCGCATCCTGCAACCCAGGCGTTGGGGCGGATACCAGATGCACCCCAACGTCCTGAACAAGGTTGTGATGGAGCTGGCCCGCGGCTGCCCGTCGAGCGCCTGGAACGTTACCGTGCTCGGCCTGCATCCGTTCGAGGTCGGCTTGCTCGATCCACGCTGCGGAGACCTTCTCTGGGGCGAGGATGACACGCGTCTCGTCTCCTCGTCGTATGCCCCATTTGGCACCGTAAAGGCGGTCGAGGGCGGCTACGTTCTTAACGGTGAATGGCTCACATCCAGCGGATGCGACCACGCGACGGGGGGAGCCTTTCTCGGCGGGCGGGTCGAGGAAAACGGCGAGATCAACTTTCGTTCGTTCTGGGTCGATGCCAAGGATTTCGAGATCGTCGACGATTGGTATGTGGTCGGATTGGCCGGAACCGGCAGCAAGAAGCTGCTGATCAAGGAACTCTTCGTGCCCGGCTTTCGCAGCCACATCATCGGCGCTTACGGGGAGGAATCGCACGGCCATGTCGAGAACCTCTACAAGATGCCGTTCTTCTACGTCTTTTACGCTGCGATCTCCTCGGTCCTGATCGGCATGGCACGCGGCATGATGGACCTGTACGTCGAGCATATGGTGCCGCGCCAGAATATCAATCAAGCCATCGGCGCGGCGGTGAACGATCCCTTCATCAAAAGCCGTCTGGGCGAGGCGTATGTGAAGGTTCTTGGCACCACAACCCGGGTGCTCATGAATACCGACGAGGCGTGGTCCTATGCTTCGCGTGGCGAACTGGTTCCTCTCGACGTGCGGGTGAGGCACTTCGCCAGCAACCAATTCACGGGCGGAGAATGTTTTGATGCGGCGCACATGATCTTCAAGAAGACCTCGACGCGCGGGGTCTGGCTCAGCAGTCCGATGCAGAGGCAAATGCGGGACATCCTGGTTGGTGCCAATCACATCACGCAGAACCAGGACAACATGAGCGACTTGCTCGGCAGTTATTTGCTTGGCAATCCCTTGCCGGTACCGAATCCCTTTGGCGCCAAGCCAGCGACGGCTACCCACTGAGCGCAGGAGACGCGGGTGCCGCTAAAAACCAACCAATGGCTCGATTGGGAACCCAACGCGCGTCTGTCCGCACTACCAACCGTTGCGACAGAAGTCCATCGCTCCGGCATGCGCAACTTTGCCGCGGGCGTCTCCATCATTACCTCGCGTCATGATGGGCTCAGCGCTGGCTTGACGGCCACCGCGGTGTGTTCGGTGACAGCCGACCCGCCGCGACTGGTGGTGTTTGTCAACAAGGGCGTTCTGGCGACCGATCTGATCATCAAAAGCGGGGCACTGTGCGCGAATCTGCTGAGCGGTGAACAGGAGGATGTTGCCAGAGCGTTTGCCGGGATGGTGCCGGGCGTGCGCGGTGAGGACAGGTTCGGCTACGGCCGCTGGAGCGAGCTGCTCACCGGAGCCCCGGTCCTTGAAAACGCGTTGGTCAGTTTCGACTGCCGCGTAACAAACGTCTATGACGAGAGCACGCACCAGGCTTTTCTGTGCGAAGTGCTCGCCACGCAGCAAAGGAAGGAAGGCGACGCGCTGATTTATCTGAACGGCGCATTTCATGCAATTCCGCTCTGCGATAAAAATTAACCATGCCCGACAAGGGGAGGAGACAAAGAATGAAGAACCAGAAAATAATGCTTGCGCTCGCGATGAGCTGTTTGAGCCTGCCGGCTTTCGCCGATGTGAATATCGGCATCATCGCTTCGTTGACCGGACCGGCCGCGGCGCTTGGCGCTGACACCCGCAAGGCCGTTGCCATGTTTCCCGCCACCATCGGTGGCGAGAAGGTGAATTACATTCTTCTGGATGACGGGACCGATCCGACCAATGCGGTCAAGAACGCCCGCAAGCTGATTGACGAGAACAAGGTCGATGCGATTCTCGGACCCAATCTGATCAGCAGCGCGATGGCCATCGCCGACGTGGCGAACGACGACAAGACTCCGATGGTTTCCGTGGCGCCGCTCGACGTCAGCGGCGAGAAGCGCAGCTATATCTTCCGCAGCGAACCGTCCGCCGATCTGATGCAGCAACGCGTTGTGAAAGACATGCTCGCCAACGGAGTCAAGACGGTCGGCTTCATCGGCTTTTCGGACGCCTGGGGTGAAATGGCCTACCGCGCCATGGCGAAGGCCGCCGAAGGCAAGCTGAAGATCGTTTCGGTCGAGCGCTATGGCCGTGCGGATTCCAGCGTCCAGGCGCAAGTGCTGAAGACCCTCGCGGCGCACCCGGATGCCGTCTTCATTGGCGCAACGGGAACGCCTGCCGCCATGCCCCAGATAACGCTGCGCGATCGAGGTTTCAAGGGCCGCATCTACCAGTCGCACGGCGTGGCCACCAAGGAGTTCCTGCGCGTCGGCGGCAAGGGTGTGGAAGGCGCGCTGATTCCCGTTGGGCCCGTGCTGGTTGCCGAGCAGTTGCCGGAAAGCCATCCTGTGAAATCGACGGCGCTTGCGTTCGTCAAGGAACTGGAGGCCAAGAACGGCGCCGACTCACGCTCGACGTTCGCCGGCGCAACATGGGACGCGTTTCTCCTGGCACAGAACGGCATTGTCACCGCACTCAAGAGCAAAGCCCGCCCAGGCACGGTGGAATTCCGTACCGCAATTCGTGACGGGATTAATCGGACTACGAAGCTGGTGGGCGTCAACGGCGTCTACAGCATGAGTCCGAGCGACCATGCGGGGTATGACGGCAATGCGATCGTGCTGATCCGCGTCGAGAACAACAAATGGAAGCTGGTGCAATAAGCACCGGCGGAACGGCTCCGGCACGGTATTCGAATAAACCATATCAGGTGGGAATCAACATGAGCCAGAAGATCAAGTGTGCACTGATCGGTCCGGGGAACATCGGCACCGACCTCCTGTACAAACTCAAACGTAGTCCGCTTCTTGAGCCGGTCTGGATGGTGGGTATCGATCCGACTTCGGAAGGACTCAGGCGCGCGGAGGAACTGGGCCTGAAAGTCACTTCGGAGGGTGTCGATGGCCTGCTGCCGCATGTCGCAAAAGACAGCATTCAGATCGTCTTCGATGCCACGAGTGCGTATGTGCACGCGGAAAACAGCCGCAAGCTCAATGCACTCGGGGTGCTGATGATCGACTTGACCCCCGCCGCGATCGGGCCTTATTGCGTGCCGCCCGTGAATCTCAAGGCGCACATCGGTAAACGTGAAATGAACGTCAACATGGTCACCTGCGGCGGCCAGGCGACGATTCCGATGATCGCGGCGATCTCGCGTGTGCAAAAGGTCAAGTACGGCGAAATCGTCGCGACGGTCGCCTCGCGCAGCGCCGGACCCGGAACGCGCAAGAACATCGACGAATTCACGCGCACTACCGCTGGCGCCGTCGAGCGCGTCGGCGGAGCGGAACGGGGCAAGGCCATCATCATCATCAACCCGGCGGAGCCTCCGCTCATCATGCGCGACACGGTGCACTGCCTGACAGAGGAAACTCCTGATCAGGCGGCGATCCGCGAATCGATCCACGCCATGATCAGTGAAGTACAGAAATACGTTCCGGGCTATCGCTTGGTCAATGGCCCGGTCTTCGACGGCAACCGGGTTTCGGTATTCCTCGAAGTCCAGGGCCTTGGCGACTTCCTGCCCACCTACGCGGGAAACCTGGACATCATGACGGCCGCCGCCGCCCGTACCGCCGAAATGTTTGCCGAAGAAATCATCAGTGGCGCGCTCAAGCTTGAGCCGGTCGTCGCATAAGGAGAAAGATATGAATATGCGCGGAAAGCTTGTCACCGTTCACGACATGACCCTCAGGGACGGCATGCATCCCAAGCGGCACCAGATGACGCTGGAGCAAATGGTCGATATCGCAACGGGGCTCGACGAAGCGGGTGTGCCGCTGATCGAGGTGACGCACGGCGATGGCCTGGGCGGATCCTCGGTCAACTATGGGTTCCCCGCACATACCGACGAGGAGTACCTCGGGGCGGTGATTCCCCGCATGAAGCAGGCCAAGATCTCGGCGCTTCTGTTGCCCGGGATTGGCACGGTGGACCATCTGAAGATGGCATGCGAACTGGGCGTCCACACCATCCGTGTCGCCACGCATTGCAGCGAAGCGGACGTCGCCGAACAGCACATCACTCTAGCCCGCAAGCTGGGCTTGGACACCGTGGGTTTCCTGATGATGGCGCACATGAACAGTCCCGATGGCCTGGTCGCTCAGGCGAAACTGATGGAGGGTTACGGGGCCAACTGCATCTACGTCACCGACTCGGCTGGCTACATGCTTCCAGACGATGTAAAGGCGCGTGTGGCGGCGGTGCGCGAGGCGCTGGCGCCCGAAACCGAACTCGGATTCCACGGCCACCATAATCTGGCCATGGGGGTCGCCAATTCGATCGCCGCCGTCGAGGCCGGCGCCAACCGCATCGACGCGGCAGCGGCTGGACTGGGCGCGGGCGCCGGCAATACACCGCTGGAAGTGTTTGTCGCGGTGTGCGACCGGATGGGCATCAAGACCGGCATCGACACGTTCAAGGTCTGCGATGTCGCCGAAGACCGTGTGGTTCCCATCATGGATCACCCCATCCGAGTGGACCGCGACTCGCTCACGCTCGGGTATGCCGGCGTCTATTCGAGTTTCCTTTTGTTTGCCAAACGGGCGGAGAAGAAATACGGCATATCCGCCCGTGAGATCCTGGTCGAACTAGGGCGCCGCGGCATGGTCGGCGGGCAGGAAGACATGATCGAAGACACCGCGATCACCTTGGCGCGCGCGCGGGGCCTTCTGGCCTGACGGTCGCGGGCACCGCTTCCGGCGCTCACTTTCACGGCCAAATAGGTCAGCCCGTCGGCGCGAGTCATCGCGCCGATCAGGGGCGGAGTTCGCACTATGGATCTTCAAATTTTCGCATTGCTGGCGCAGGATGGCCTGACGAACGGGGCCATCTACGCGTTGTTGGCGTTGGCGCTGGTTCTCGTATTTGCCGTCACGCGCGTGATCTTTCTCCCGCAGGGCGAGTTTTTAGCATGGGGGGCGCTGACGATGGCGGCCCTGGAGGCGGGGAATTTCCCCACAACTGTCTGGATCCTGCTGGGGTTTGGCATCGTCACCTTCGTCATGGATCTTCTCGGCGTTGGGGGAGTCGGCCGCAAGAAACTCGGCCGGTCCGGCCTGCTCAACATAGTGTATCCACTGGCCTTGGCAGCTTTGCTGTCATTCCTGCCCTTGTCGAATCTTCCCGCGGTTTTGAAGGTCTTGTTGACACTCGCGGTCGTCGTGCCGGTCGGGCCGATGGTCTACCGGGTTGTATTCCAGCCGGTTGCCGAGGCTTCGGTGCTTGTGCTGCTGATCGCGTCCGTGGCCCTGCATCTGCTCATGGTCGGCCTCGGCCTGCTCGCCTTCGGACCGGAAGGCTCGCGCACAGCGCCTTTCAGCGATGCGCAATTCGAGTTTGGTTCGATGATGATCGGCGGTCACACGCTCGTGGTCATCATGGTGTCGCTGGTGCTGATCATCGGCCTCTATCTGTTTTTCAGCCGGACAGTGACCGGAAAGGCGCTGCGCGCGACGGCGATCAATCGGAACGGCGCGCGCCTGATGGGCATTTCGCCAAGCCTGGCCGGGCGGCAGACTTTCTTCCTCGCCGCGTTGATCGGCGCGCTGTCGGGACTCCTCGTCGCGCCCTTGACGACGATCTACTATGACAGCGGATTTTTGATGGGTCTGAAGGGCTTCGTCGCAGCCATCATCGGCGGGCTCGCGAGCTATCCGCTGGCCGCCTTAGGAGCGGTGCTCGTCGGCCTGCTGGAGTCCTTCTCATCGTTCTGGATGAGCGCATTCAAGGATGTGCTGGTCTTCGCGCTCATCATTCCCGTGCTCATCTGGCTGTCATGGGCGGTAAAGCATGTCGAGGAGGAGGACGTAGCCGCCGGCGACGGCGCCGCCAGCGGCCCAAGGCGGAACGGCTGGATCAACCCGCGCTGGGGGCTGGCCGTGTTCCTGGCCTGCCTTGCACTGGCGCCGCTGGCCCTGCCCGAGTTCTACGTCACGCTGCTCAATTACATTGGCCTATCCGCGCTGGTCGCGCTCGGACTCGTGCTGCTTACCGGCGTCGGAGGACTGACATCCTTTGGTCAGGCGGCATTCGTGGGCATTGGCGCGTATGCGACGGCATGGCTTACGACCTCACAGGAAATTCCATCCTGGCTCGCGTTTGCGTCGGGCTCGGCCTGGCTGGCGCTGCTCGTTGGCCTCGCGCTATCGGCACTGGTCGCACTCGTGCTCGGCTCGGTCACGCTCAGACTGTCGGGGCATTATCTGCCGCTGGGCACCATGGCCTGGGGGATCAGCCTTTACTTTCTCTTCGGCAACATGGAATCGCTTGGCGGCCATGCGGGCATATCCAGTTTCAATCTTTGGCTATGCGCTGACCGAGAATCACCACTACTACTACCTGATCTGGGTGATTGTCCTCGCGGCGCTCTTCACCACCGCGAATCTGCTCGACTCCCGCGAGGGGCGGGCCATCAGGGCGCTGAAGGGCGGCATGGTGATGGCCGAATCGATGGGCGTCGACACCTCACGCTCCCGCATGGTCATCTTCCTGATCGCCGCGCTGCATGCGAGCACCGCCGGCTGGCTTTACGCGCACCTGCAAAGGTTCGTGAATCCGACGCCCTTCGGCCTGCAAATCGGCATGGAATACCTGTTCATGGCGGTTATTGGCGGTGCCGGGCTGGTCTGGGGCGCGGTGGTCGGCTCGGGGGTGATCACGCTACTCAAGCAATGGCTACAGGAACTTCTTCCGCGGCTCTTCGGTTCGGCTGGGCAATATGAAGTCATCTTCTTTGGCGTCCTGATGATCATCGTCCTGCACCGGACGAGCGACGGGCTGTGGCCGCTGGTGCTGCGTCTCTTGCCGATCCGCGAGCGCCGCAAGCATGTCGATCAGAATGCCGAAGCGCTTCCCAGACGGGTTCAGCCTCCTCACGGTGAAGTCATCCTGGAGGCGAAGAACGTCACGCGCCGGTTCGGCGGACTGACCGCCAACAACAACATGAGCCTTCAGGTGAAAGCGGGCGAGATCGTCGCGCTGATCGGCCCCAACGGTGCGGGCAAGAGCACGATGTTCAACCAGCTTTCGGGCGTCGATACGCCGACCTCGGGAGCGGTCCTCTTCCGCGGCAAGCCCGTGACCGGCCTGAGTTCGAGAACGATTGCCGCCCTCGGCATGAGCCGCACCTTCCAGCACGTCAAGCTGCTGCCGCGCATGTCGGTTCTGGAAAACGTCGCGATCGGCGCGCACCGGCGAGGTGTAAAGGGCGTGCTTTCGGCCGCATGGCGGCTTGACCGGAAAGAGGAAGCGCGCCTACTGCGTGAGGCCGCGCTTCAGATCGAAAGGGTTGGGCTCAACGAGCACCTGCACGCCGAGGCGGGAAGTCTCGCACTTGGCCAGCAACGCATTTTGGAGATCGCCCGGGCCCTTTGTTCGGACCCCTGTCTGCTGTTGCTCGACGAGCCCGCGGCGGGATTGAGGCTGAAGGAAAAGCAGGCCCTGGCCGAACTGCTCAAACGCCTGAGAAGCGAGGGCATGGCGGTGCTGATCGTGGAGCATGACATGGACTTCGTCATGAATCTCGTAGACCACGTCGTCGTGATGGAATTCGGCGAGAAGATTGCGGAGGGATTGCCGGAGGCCGTGCAGAACGACCCCGTTGTCCTCGAAGCCTATCTGGGAGGAGTCTGAGGTGTCGTCAGGAGCATTGCTCGCGGTCAGGGACTTGAGCGTTGCCTACGGCAAGGTCGAGGCGGTCAGCAAGATCAGCCTGGACGTTGAAGAAGGCAGCATCGTTACCGTCATCGGACCGAATGGCGCGGGGAAGACCACCACGCTGTCGGCCATCACGGGATTACTGCCGGCGTCGGGACGGATCGAATTCGATAAGGCCGTCGTATCCGCCGCGGATGTCGAAACCCTTGTCGGGCGGGGCCTTGGCCTGGTGCCCGAGAAGCGGGAGCTCTTCGCCTCCATGAGTATCGAGGACAACCTGTTGCTGGGGGCATTTCAAAGAATACGCCAGCGTCATCATGATCACACGCAGACCATGGAAGAAGTCTTCAGCCTGTTTCCGCGTCTGAAGGAGCGGCGCAAACAAGCCGCCGGCACCCTCTCGGGTGGCGAGCGGCAGATGCTTGCCGTCGGACGCGCGCTGATGGGAAAGCCCCGCCTTCTCATGCTCGACGAGCCAAGCCTGGGACTTGCGCCGTTAATCGTCAGAGAGATCTTTCGGATCGTGGCGGAGCTGCGCAGGCGGGGCGTGTCGATTCTGCTCGTCGAACAAAATGCGCGCGCGGCGCTACAGGTTGCCGACTATGCCTACGTGCTTGAGAACGGAAGCATCAAGATGCATGGGCCGGCGGAGTCGTTCATGAACGATCCTCGCGTCATTGAAAGCTATCTCGGACTGGGCAGCAAGCATCAGAGCATGCTGACCGCCTAGGCGCGCAGACAGGGAGAATTCCATGCAAGCACTTCGCATCATTGCAGACGAACATCGATCACTCGCGGCAGTCCTGCATGCCGTCCATTTAATGCTGAGAAAAATTTCGGCAGACAAAACGGCGGCGGATCTGAAACTGCTGCGTGCAATGGTCCATTTTCTCGACGCCTGCGCCGAGCAACGCCATCATCCCAAGGAGGACATCCTGTTCGCATACCTGAAGGCGCGAACGAGTGAAGCGGATGGCGCGCTTGCGACGCTGGCCGCCGAGCATGCGGCCGCTCCAAACCGCATTGCGGCCCTGCATCAGGCCCTTGATGAATACGCATTGCATCCGGACGCCCTGCCGGCATTCGCCGCGGCATTTGAAACCTATGCCGATTTCTACAGAAGCCACATGCTGCTTGAGGAAGAGGTGGCATTGCCCGCCGCGCGAAAGTACCTGCTCGAAGCGGACTGGCGGGAAGTCGACGAGCGCTTTTGCCAAGCGGCTCAGCCTGCGACTGCAAGCCCGGAAAACTTCGACGACCTGTTTTCGCGTCTTGTGGCGTATGCGCCGATTCCGATCGGCCTGGGGGCCGGCCCCTACCCGGACTGATGTGGCAGGCCGCTTTTCGTTTGAACACGCGAATCACCCGATGACACAAGGAGTAATGTAATGACCGGAAATCTGCTAACCGAGGAATCAACCAGCCGCTTTGTGCGAGTCCGCCTGGACGAAGGAGAACTGCAACTGCACTACAACGACACGGGCGCTGGAAGCAGTGTCGTCGTCATGCTTCACGGATCGGGCCCGGGCGCCAGCGGCTGGGCGAATTTCAATCGCAATGTGGAGCCCCTGGTCGCGGCGGGGTTCCGGGTGATCCTTCTGGATTGCCCTGGCTGGAGCAAGAGTGACACGATCGTCTGCACCGGCTCCCGCTCCGATCTGAACGCGCGTGCGCTGAAGGCCGTCCTGGACAAACTCGAACTCGACCGCGTGCACATCATCGGCAATTCCATGGGCGGACACAGCGCCGTCGCATTTGCGCTTGCGAATCCGTCTCGCATCGACAAGCTCATTCTGATGGGTGGCGGTACGGGGGGGCCAAGCCAGTTCGTGCCGATGCCGACCGAAGGAATCAAATTGCTGCAAGGTCTCTATAGAAATCCGACGATCGAGAATCTGAAGAAGATGATGGAGGTGTTCGTCTATGACACCAGCAATCTGACCGATGCGCTGTTTCAAGCGAGGCTCGACAACATGCTGAATCGGCGCGAGCACCTCGAGAACTTCGTCAAGAGCCTGGCAGCAAACCCGAAACAGTATCCGGATCAGGGCGCGCGGCTGAGTGAGATCAAGTCGCCGACCTTGATCATATGGGGGCGCGACGACCGCTTCGTCCCAATGGACGTCGGCTTGCGCCTGCTAGCGGGCCTTCCGAAGGCCGAGTTGCACGTCTTCAGCCGGTGCGGACACTGGGCGCAGTGGGAGCATGCGGAAAAATTCAACCGCATGGTGCTGGACTTTCTTTGCAACGACGACGACTGAACGGCGCTCTCGGCCGGCTCCGCCAAGCCGCGGAGTGGCCGATCGCGCAAGCGGGTCATTGATTCTTGGAATAGGTGCTGGGGGAGCAGCGTGCCACGAATGCATCCGGCGGCTTTGAAGCTGAACGCAATGCTGTACCAGAGAAACGAGGGCTGGCCCCTCGGAAGCGATGTCCAGACAACTGACGGGACTAAATGCTTTCGTTCAATTTGTTCTTGACTGCATAAACGGCAATCTGGACCCGGCTACCAAGGTTGAGTTTTTTCAAGATGCTTTGCACATGGATTTTGACCGTGCTTTCGGTAACGCCGAGATCGCGTGCAATTTCTTTGTTGCTCTGGCCGCGCGTGACGCCACGCACGATTTCCCGCTCGCGCGCGGTCAGGCTGCCGGCGGCCTGCGGCGCCGTCGGGCCGCTTGGCGTGGCGGCGTGCGGCGTATTGGGGGCGAGAAATTGCGCGACCAGTTTCGCGGTCATGCTGTCGGCAATGACCGCTTCGCCAGCCGCGGCGCGCCGGATTGCTGAAATCAGCGCGTCGGTCTCGATATTTTTGACCAGATAACCGCGCGCACCGCTGCGTAAAGCCAGGGCAAGCTCTTCCGCCTCCTCTGAGACGGTGAGCATGATCACGGCACTTTCCGGGAGGTCTTGCACGAGGAGCTGAAGCGTTTCCAGGCCGGACAGCCCCGGCATGTTCAGATCGAGCAGGATGACGTCGGGCCGATGCTGTTTGGCGCGTTTGACGCCTTCGACGCCATCGGCTGCTTCATCGACGATTTCAAAGTCGGTCTGCCGTTGCAGCAAGGCGCGGACACCGCCGCGAAACAGCGCGTGATCGTCGATCAGGAGAATGCGGATTGTCATTACAGTGATTCAGTCGTAGGTGAAGAAACCCGGGCGGTTTCGCCCGGGCGCGGCAGAATGAGTTCCACACGCACGCCGGCGCCCGGCCGGGAGGTGATCGATAATTGCGCCGCTAAGCGCATCGCACGCTCGCGCATGATGTGCAAGCCGACATGGGTTTCGCTAGCTTGCGTCAAAACCTCGGGATCGAAACCGTCGCCGTCGTCTTCGACAATCATACGGAAATCGAGCCCGTGGTCGATGATGGTGACGCTGACGTGCTCGGCGCAAGCGTGCTTGCGCACATTGGACAAGGCTTCTTGCAGGATGAAGAGCACCTGCAATTGCTGTTCCGGGTCGAGCGGAGGGCCTTGGCGAGCCTCTTCAAACGCCAGTTTGAGTTCGGTATGCGTTTGCCGCCGGAAGCGCGCCACGGTGTCCTCGACAGCTTGATGGAAATTTCCATGATCGAGCCTGGCGCGGAAATTTTGCAGCAGCTCGCGCACATCCTGATAGCTCTCTTCCACACCGCAGCGCAACAGGGGGACGATTTCGCGCATTTCGTCGAAGTCTTGGCGCGCCACGGCGGCGTCGAGCAACTGAACTTGCAGATTAAGAAAGTTGAGCCCCTGCGCAATGCTGTCGTGCAAACCTTGCGCAACGAGGTTGCGCTCTTTTTCGATCGCGAGCTGGCGCGCCGTGGCGAAGAGACGCAGATTTTCAATTGCGGTGCCCAGATGTTGCCCCAAGGCTTCGAGCAGTTGTCTGTCCTGCGGCGCGAGCTGTTTGGGCTGACGGAAATGCAGCGAAAAAGAGCCGAGCGTACCGCTTTGCGTGGCGATGGGAATCACACCGAGCCCTGGAAGCCCTTCGCGTATGCAGCGGTAGCAGCGTGTCGTGGGCTGCGCGAGCCGGTAATGTTCTTGCAGATCGGCGATGAAAATGGGCGCCTGGGTAATCGCGTCGCCGCTGAAGCAGTCGTCGATGTTCTGACAGCGTTCGATCTTGACCAACTCGTCGGACAACCCCTCGGATACGACCAGATGCAAGGTGGCGTTGCGCGGGTCGAGCAGGCGCACGCTGCCGCTGTCCGCGTCGAACTGGCGCATCACGCGCGCCAGAAAACCGCGGCATAGCGTTTCCGTGTCGCCGGGCAGATTGAGGAAAGCCGCCATATCGTACAAGGCCTCCAGGGCGCGATTACGCCCGGCCAGTTCCGCCGTGTTTTGTTCGACATGCGCTTCCAGGCCGCGATAAAGCGCCTGCAATTCGCTCGCCATGCGGTTGAAGCCTTGCGCCAGCATGCCGAATTCGTCGCGGCTCGCGACGGGCAGGCGCAACTCGAATTCGCGCGCGGCCATGCGTTGCAGGCCATGCTGTAGTTGCCGCACAGGCAGGATGATCCAGCGGTAAAGCAGGTGAATGACGGCCAGCGTGCCCACGCAGGCCATGATTGCCAAGGCTAATTGCGAGATCCACAGCAGACGTGTTTTCTCCGCGTTGTCGCGTTCGATCATGAGAACCAGCTTATTCGCTTCCTCCACAAATCCAGGCAGCGCGGCGAGGTAAGCGGAAGTCGTGGAGCCCGCTACGGGGAGGGTGTGCAAGCCCAAGGCCATCGGTTTCATGCGCTGCCGCCATTCCTCGGTGACGCGGCCTAGTTGAGCGCGAATCCCGGGCTCATTGGGCAAAAACAGCGGGCGCTCGGAATTGCCTTGGCGCAAACCTTCGAGCGTTCGATCCATTTCCTCGATTTGCGTGATGAGCTTTTCGTTGCGTGACGGGGTGAGCGGCAGGGACAGATCGATGGCGACGCGATTGGCGCGCATGCGCAAACTGCCCGCATCGTTGATCGCCGCGCCGGCGCCTTCGAGCCGCCACGCAAGCCAGAGCGTGCCGGAAATCATCGCCAGTACCGTGAGCAAGGCGACGAGCGAAAGAAAAATGATGCGCGTGGATAAGCGGTGCCGCGCGTCCAAGGGCGGGCTCTCGCGACAGATTCCGACCAGGTTCTGAGGCATGACGTCCGGCATGGTGTTCTACTGGAGATAGCCGCTTTGGTGGCGTCAAGACACCAGGAGCCGGGACGTTTCGGCGCGGCAAGTAACTGGCGCGGCATGCCATTCGGAGCGCGCTTCCGTTGCTTGCGCATGGGCGACAACCCCGCCAACAATGATGATGGCCGGGCTCGTTAAACCCGCCGCCAGCGCGTCGGTCAGGTTTGCGAGCGTGCCCGTCCAGTTGCATTGATCGGGACGGCTGGCGTTCATCACGACCGCGACCGGCATCTCGCGCCGCATGCCGGCCTCTTGCAGCGCATCCCGGATCGCCGCGAGCCGGCTCATGCCCATGTAAATGACCAAAGTCGTGCCGCCCGCGACGAGCGAGCGCCAGTCGGGGCTGTCATCGCGGGCGGTATGCGCGGTCACGAAGGACACGCCGTGCCCGCAGTCGCGGTGCGTCAGCGCGATGCCGAGCGCCTGCGCCGCCGCCGCGCCGCTCGTGATGCCGTTGAGCACTTCCACTTCGATGCCGTGGTGGCGCAGGAATTCAGCCTCTTCGCCGCCGCGTCCGAACAACAGGGGATCGCCGCCCTTGACGCGCGCAACCGTGCGGCCCGCCAGCGCATGCGCGAGCATGCGTTCGAGGATTTCCTGCTGGCTCGTCGAACAGCGTCCGCCGCGCTTGCCGACCGGCTCGATACAGGTCGATGCGCCCGCATAGGCATGAATCTCCGCCGTCACCAGATCGTCGACGAGCCACACATCGACGGCACCGAGAACACGTACCGCCTTGACCGTCACCAGTTCCGGATCGCCAGGGCCGACTCCGACCAGCCAGACTTTTCCTGGTTGTGATGCTTTGTCCATTTCTACATCCTTAATGACTGGTGCCCGACGAGCGCGTCGTTTTGTTGAATACGTTGTACTTGCCGATGGGTTTGCGCATCGGAATGCGTTTGACTTCGCGGAAAGTCGCGGCGTCGTACACCACGATTGCGCCCTCGGCTTCCATCAGGCTGGCCAGCGCGTAACGCCCATCCTGCGTGAATTCAATATGCGCCAGCGTTTGCTTGGGCTGGGCTTTGACGTTCGCGACGACTTCGAGCTTTTGCTTGTCGATGATCGTCAGCGTGTTTTTGTTTTCACGGCTCATCATCGAATCGACCCAGATGTAGGGCGAGTTCTCATGGCCGCGAATGAAAAAGCCGGGGCCGGGCGTTGCGATTTCCTTGATTTTCTTCCAGGTATTTAGATCGATGACCGTCACGAGCCCTTCACGCAGATTCGTGCTCGCCATGACGGTGTGGATTTCGCCCTGCGGGTTTTTCCATTCCCAGGTAATGCCGGAGCCGAGGTGCGGCATGCCGGAAATGTCGAGATCGGCGATCTTTTTGCGCACATTGAGGTTGATGATCTGCCCCTGCGCCGTGTCGCGCGAAGAGCCCATCAGTTCGGCATAGTCCTGGGTGAAGAAGAAATCGTCGAGATAGTCATCCAGATAGGTGCGGCGCGGCGTGAACTGGCCGGGCTTGAAATCGCCTTCCTTGTATTTGTAATCGTGCACCAGACCGTCGGCCACCGGCTCGGCCTGTGGGTCGTAGCTGATTTCCCAGACTTCGGGAATATCTTTCATCGCGGCGATGAAACTCTTGCGCGGAGCAGCGTCGTAGACGGCCGAAACGCGGGAGCTTTTTTTCTCGCCGCGCAGGCTTGTCGCGGGAATGATCTTTTTCAAACTCAGATCGTTCGCATCCAGGAGCACCAGATTGTGCGGCAGATAATTGGCCACCATGACCCATTTGCCGTCACCCGAAACCGCAAGATTGCGCGTATTGATGCCGGCGCGGATTTCGCCGACCTGTTGGAGGTTCCAAATATCGTATTTGGTAATCCAGCCGTCGCGCGAGGCGAAGTAAACGAAGCGTCCGTCGGGCGTGAATTTAGGGCCGCCGTGCAGCGCGTAATGAGACGGGAAACGCGCGATGGGTTCAAGCTTGTCACCGTCGAGAATCGAAACATGGCTGTCACCGCTTTCCACCACGATGAAAAGATTTTTCGGATCGGCGGCAAAAACCGGCTTGGCCGGCAGGCTTGCGATTTTGTCGTCGAAAACGCGCGAAGCCCTGATTTCCTTCTCGCCCCACTCGGGCATGGGTTCGATTTTGGTGTAGATCCAATCGGCGATCGCGGCGATTTCGTCCGCTTTGAGGACGTCCTTGAAACCGGCCATTTGGGTTGCCTGGCGTCCGTTGGCGATCACGTCGCGCGCCTCGGCTTTTTTCAGGCGCTCCAGATTTTCCGGCAATAAAGCCGGGCCAACTCCGCCCAAGCGATTTTCGCCGTGGCATTGCGCGCAGGTCTGGTCGTAGAGCTTTTTAAGCTCAACGGGTTTAACCGTCTCGGTGGCCGGTTCCGCCGCGATAGCAGCATGAGTCAGCAATAGCGCAGCGAATCCCAGCGCCAGTTTGGCGAGCGTTTTTTTCTGCATCGATGTCGGTGTGTTGGCGCGGTTCATAAACTTCCAATACGGTTTTGTTGCAATGCATTATGCGGCGGGGGTGAGGGCCGCAATGCCGATTTCTTCGTCGCTGAGATAACAGCCCGGATCTTCCGCCCAATAGTCGCCCGAGACGGAAAAAGCACGCGAGCGCGTATTGCCGTTACAGATGTCCCGTTGTTTGCAGAGCCCGCAGCGGCCTTCCAGCGGACGTGGCGAAGCCTTGAGCCCGGCCATCAGCGGATGGCTGCGGTCGGCCCAGATCTCGCCGAAGGGGCGTTCGCGCACATTGCCGAGCGTGACATGCCACCACATCGTGTCCGGGTGCACATTGCCGAGATTGTCGATATTCGCGACATTGACGCCGCTCGCATTGCCACCCCAATTGACCAAGCGCTGGCGCATGTCCGCCACGCGCTCGGGAAAGCGGCGCGCAATCCATAACAGCAGATACACCCCATCGGCATCGTTGTTGCCGGTGACGAAATCGCCGGCCTGGCCCGCCTGAGTACGCGCCCAGACATGCTCGAACAGCCAGTCGAGCGTTTTGCGCGCGGCGAGATGCTGCGGATGGTCGCGCCGGTATTTATGCCCGCGCCCCGCATAGTTGAAGTGCGACAGATAAAACTTGTCGATGTTTTCCGCTTCGGTCAGCGTGACCACGGCAGGCAACTCGGCCGCATTCGCTTCGGTCAAGGTCATGCGCACGCCAACGCGCAGCCCGGCATCGCGCGCGACACGCAGCCCCGAGAGTGCATTGGCAAAAGCGTTTTCTTTGCGGCGGAAGGCATCATGCGTGCTTTGCAGGCCATCCAGGCTAACGCCGACATAATCGAAGCCGGCCTCCTTCGCGCGCGCGGCGTGTTCGGCGTTGAACAGGGTGCCGTTCGAGGAGAGCGATAAATGGAATCCCATGGCATGCGCACGCGTGGCGATCTCATACAGATCGGGACGCAACAAGGGCTCGCCGCCGGAAAGAATCAAGGCCGGAACGTGCGCGGCGCGCAATTGTTCGAGCACGCCGAAGATTTCCTGCGTGCTCAGCTCGCCCTTGAAATCGGTATCGGTGGAGGTCGAATAGCAATGCTTGCAATTGAGATTGCAGCGCCGGATCAAATTCCAGATCACGACGGGGCCGGGCGGTTTGCGTGGCACGGGCACCGGCCCGCCGTCGCGCAAAGCTTCCATGAAGCGTGAAAGCCGAAACATGCTTTTCAGTCTCCTGGCCCGATTCGCAGGCCGGTTTTTTTCAAGATGCGCGTCGACCACAACACATCGTGCGCACGACAGGCGGAACCCAGCACCTCTTGAATTTGCATCACCAAGGGATGTGCGTCTGCGACCGTGCGCGCATGCACCATCGCAAAAAGGTTATACGGCCAATGCGGAAGCCGGCGCGGACGTTTATAACAGTGACTGACGAAAGGCAAAGCGCCGACGCGTTCACCGAGCATTTCGACCTGCTCGTCGGCGACATCCCAAACCGTCATGCCGTTGGCGCGCCAGCCCAATGCGTAGTGATTGGGCACGGCGCCGATGCGGCGCAACAGCCCGCTTGCCTGCATGGCCTCGAAATGCGCAATCACTTCCTGCTCGCTCAGGCCGAGCATTTCGCCGAGCTGCTTATAGGGCGCGGCGACAAGCGGCAGTCCGGCTTGGCTTGCGCGGATCAAGGCGCGGTCGGTTGCATCGAATGAGGCGGTTGTGGGCGTGGGCATGAATCTTCAGGCCGGCAAATAGAGGTTGACGAAAAACTCCCGCTCTTTCGGGAAGGCCAGCACGGCGACACCGGCATCGGCTTCGATGCGCGCCAGAACATCTTCCAGCGCTGCGGCGCGTTCAATCGCCACGACGAACCACAGATTGAGATAGTGCGTGCGTTCGTAGTGATGCGCGACCTCCGGTCGCGCATTGATTGCGGCGATGACTTCAGCCAGCCGTTCCGCGTTCGCATGGCATGCGCACAGCACGAAACGCCCGCCTGCGCGCTCGATTTGGAACAAGGGGCCGAAGCGGGTCAGGATGCCGCGATCGAGCAGGGACTTTAAACGCGCCAGCAGTTCGGCTTCGTCGATCTGCAGGGCTTTGGCCGCGTCGGCATAAGGATTCGGCGTGAGCGGGAAGCCGCGTTGCAAATCGTTGATGATGCGGCGGTCGAGCGCATCGAGCGTAGTTTCCTCGGCACTCATTGCGTCACCTGCTGCGCATAGGCATAACGGGTTCCACGCTGTTTATAGCAAGTGTGACTCGTCAAAACGGCATGCGGCGCGCTTTCTTCCCGTGCGAACGCCGTGAGCGCTTGCTCAAGTTCCCCGGCGTCGCGCGCGTGCACCATCGCGAAAAGGTTGTAGGGCCAGTGCGGCAAGCGGCGCGTTCTGCGATAACAGAGCGTGACTTGCGGCAGTTGCGCGAAACGCTCGCCGATCGCGTCAACGCGATCGGCGGGAAGATCCCACACGCACATCGAGTTATGCACATAGCCGAAACGGCGATGATTCAAAATGACCCCAAAACGCCGGATCAAGCCGCTTTCTTGCCACTTGGTCAAATGTGCGACCACTTCAGCTTGCGACATATGGCAGGCGAGCGAAAGCGCCGCATAAGGTCGTGGTGTCAGCGGCAGGCCGGCTTCGAGCGCGGCGACGAGGCGCCATTCATCCTCGCTGAGTTCCTGGGGCTGCAAGACAGTAACGGCGCGCCGACTCCTGTGCGGCGAGTGGGGCGCGGATAAGGTAAAACCCAAATCGACATGAAATTCGCGTTCGAGCCGTAAGTCGAGCGGTGCATAACCCGTTTCGGCAGCGATTTCCGTCAGCTCCTCATCGAGCATGGTGCGGTTGCGCGCGCCGGCAACGAACCACAGGTTGTAGCGGTGGCCGCTGCGCCCATAGTTATGGCTGACCGCAGTGCGGGCGCTGATTTGTTGCGCGACGCGATCGAGTTGTTCGGGCGGAACGGCGAGCGCGGCCAGGGTGCTAGCGCCGATCACATTGGGGGCGAATATGGCGCCGATGCGGCTGATGCGGCCGGCCTCCAGATCCTGGGCCAGCAGTTCGAGCACCGTTTGCTCGTCGTAACCCAGGGTGGCGCCAATGTGCTGGTAAGGCCGTTCCAGCAAGGGGAAACCGCGCTGGATGTGATCGTAAATCTGCCGTGGCGCCAACATTCAAGCGACCTACATGCCGAAGCGGTTGGCGCGCGCGGTGAAGAAGATACCGCTTGGGTTGTCCGCCGGCAGGGTGGCGATCCGCTTGAAAGTGGCGGTGTCATACACCTCCACGCGGTCTTCATCGCGGCAGGACAGCCATACAGCCTCGCCTTTTGGCACGAACTCCATGTGTAGCACACCGTGACAGGGCTTGAGCGTGCGCACGATCTGGCGTGTCGCGGTATCGATGACCTGCACGGTGTCGTTGTTCGGAAAGGCAAAATTCACCCATACCTGCCGCCCGTCGGGGCGCGCCATCACGAATACCGGCTGGCCCGCCGTGGCGATACGGCCGCTTTCTTGCCAGGCGCGCGTGGTGTCCGCGATCAGCACTTCGTTATGCCCGACCGCCGGCAGCCACGCCTGGCCCTGCGCGATGGCCCAGCCGCGCAAATGCGGCATCTTGTAGACGGGCATGCGGGTTTCGCCGCGCCCATAGCCGGATAAAACTTTTTCCGCGCGCGGCGACATCGCCCAGAGATCGACGAGCGATAGACCATCCTCACCGAAAAGCCCGGCCAGATACCAGCGCCCGTCCGGCGTCACGAGGCCGTCATAGGGTTCCTTTCCCGCGTCCAAGCGGGTGACTTCAGGTTTACGCGGGTTGGCGATATCGATGATCCAGATCTCGCCGGATTCAAACAGACTCGCCGCCATCCGCTGACCGGGCAAATCCGCGAGGCCGACTACTTTCGAGCGTTTGCCGTCGTGGCCGATCGCGGGAATTTCCGCCAGCAGTTCAAGCGTTGCCGCATCGAAGAGCTTGATGCCGCCGGGCTCGTAGTTTTGCGCGGCGACGACTTTGCCATCCTGAGAGATCGCACCGCCGATACTATTGCCGGCCTGGATGATGCGATGCGTGATCCTGGCTTCGAGCAGATCCACGCGCGTCAGCCCGCCGTCGCGGCCGAACACATAGGCATAGCGGCCATCACGCGAGAACACGGCGCTCGCGTGCGATAAATCGCCCAGGCCAGCGACGGTAGCCAAACGCGTCATATCCGTGGTGTTGATGATTTGGACGCGGCCCGCTGCGCGCTCGATGATGACGCCCAGATCGCCGGTTCCGCGCAAGGGTGTACTTGTGGCTGGCGCATTGGCGCAGCCGGACAATAATGCAGCGCCCAAACCCAGGGCCGCGGCGAAATTCAGCGCCCGGAGCCCGCGCTTGCGGAAGGCTGCACGGCGGGAGGATTTCCCGCCTGAAGTCGTTCGATCAACCATTCAGCTTCATCCTGCGTAATGAAGGGGCTCCACGGTGGCATCGGCGTGCCGGGTCGGCCGGAAAGCACGGTCGCAATGAGGCTTTCATGCGGCTTGTCAGCCAAGGCCGCGGCAGTCAGCGGCGGCCCTAATCCACCTTTGAGAGTCATGCCGTGGCAAGCGCCACAGTCATCGCGTAACCAGCGGGCGAGCTGGGCCCGCCGCACTGGTTCAGGTTCGGCGGCCAGCGTGGCCGTGCCCAACAGCACGGCCCAGAACATTGCCGCCAGGCGCCATGTATAACGGCGCATTTTCAAGGCTTACAGACTCAGAATCCAAGCAACCAGCTTCTTCGCTTCGGCTTCGGTGACGTTGTTGGCGGGCATCGGGATCTGTCCCCATTTCCCCGAGCTTCCGGTCGTAACCGATTTCACTAGGTTTGCCTCGGCTCCCTTGTCGCTTTTGTATTTGGCGGCTACATCCTTGTAGGCTGGGCCAATTACTTTCTTGTCGACGGTGTGGCAGGCCAGGCAGCCTTTGCTCTTCGCCAGAGCCTCTTCAGAAGCGGCGAGTGCCGCGAGCGGGAGCGCCGCAACGAGAACGGTGGCTACAATTCCTTTGATGATGTACATATCTTCTACTCCTATGGGATAAAAACCAGCTTCCCGCACGATAGCGGTTTGCTCGGGCACTAAAAACTAATAAAACCCCATCGCCTTGTGCTGTGCTTTGCGTGCCGGCGACTCCGCAGCGGGGGCCATGAGCAGAAACCTTGCCTGCTCAGGAAAAAATCAGTATTGATGTGATTCAAAAGCGTTTTTCCATGATGCAGCCCCCGTTTAAAGGCGCGCTGGCGCGTTATCGTTTGGCCGCGGTGATATCGCCTTGGGTGTCGATGCCAAGCGTGTAGCCAAGCGATACATGATGGAAACGACCTATGGTGTAGTCATCATGGATTGCGAATCCGATGTTGTAGGTTTTACCGCTGGCGAGCGTTATATCGCCTTCACCGCCTCCCGCAAGCTTGCGCGTAAAGGTGACAACCCATTCGTCGCCTTTCTTTTCGCCTTTCGCATCGACCAAGGCTTTACCGCCGGTCATCACACGCTTCTCGGCAACATAGCCGTCGTGTTTTTCACCTTTGCTGGTCCATTGGATCAGATCGTAAAACTTGCCGCTCGCCAGGCTGCCATCCTGGACATACTTGGTTTTCTTGTCGTCCGCTCCGGGCATGGTGCGCGCGTCACCGTGGCAGGTCTCCCAGCAGCCCACCTGGTTGGCGCCGGGAACCTTGTTGTCCTCAAGCATGACCGCCAGTTTGACCTGATTGTTTTTATCCATCTTCTCGGCGCCGCCGGGCGGTTGCTTCCAGGAAAAGCGCAGGTAGAGGTTGGTACCGTCGTTGGCGGCTTGCACAGAAACGGGAATCGAGCCCACTTTGCCTTTGATCGGGGTTGGTTCGAGCTTTTCGCCGCTGGCCATTTTCTTGCCCATCTCGGCGGTTTCGTCATAGTGGCAACTTGCGCAGGTTTCGCCTTTCTTCAGCGCGCGCGCGCCGCCGTGCTCAGAGACCTTGGTAGCCCACTCGATCGGCGCAACACCGGGATAGAACAGCGTGAATTTCGCTACAGGCACTTTGCTCCAATCGGGCGCCGCGGCGTGCGCCGACAGGGTGCCCAGTGCAAGTAACGTTGCAGCCGCAAGGCGGGTGAAAGTTGTTTTTTGCATTATCAGATTCCTGTGTCGCATCGTTTTTAAAGGAGGTGACTGGCTATGTGGCAGGCAGCATAGCGTTTATTTCCCGCCTTCTTCCCTCATCCTCTGCGACTTGTGACGGGCGTCAGGAAACCGCGCCTCTGGAGGCGCGGTTTTCCGTATCAGCATGCTCAATAAATGTCGTGCTGCGTGTTATGCACGTTGAACTTGCCGGTAGGCGTAACCAGGCGTGGATCCTTGATGACGGCCTTCAGCTTGCGCGTCTTGTCGTCCACGACCACGATTGCCGATTCTTCGTCCTTGGTACCCCAGACCGAGAACCACACCTCGTCGCCCGCCATGTTGAATTCAGGCTGCACCACGCGTTTGGCACCAGACCCTTTCACACCGGCCCATTCGACGATAGGTAGCACTTCGTAGCCTTTTTCAAGATTGCGGATGTCGAACACGGCCACACTCTGATTGAGCTTGGGATCGGGGTTGAGCCCGGTATCCACCCAGAGGTTGTGCGACTTCGGATGGGTCTTGATGAACAGCGAACCGCCGCCCTGACCTTTAAGCGTTTCAACCACCTTCCAGGCGTTTGCCTTGTGGCCAACGGGGTCTGTGCCAATCAGGCTGATGCTCTCGTCGCCCAGGCCGCTGGTGGCCCAGACCGGACCGAACTTCGGATGCACGAAGTTGGCGCCACGCCCCGGGTGCGGCGTTTTGCCCACGTCGATAATGGCGACACGCTTGTTTTCCTTGGTGTCGATCACCACGATCTGGTTGGACGCATTGGCCGCCACCAGGAAGTAACGTCCGCTGGAGTCGAAGCCGCCGTCGTGCAGGAACTTGGAGCCGCTGACGGTGGTGGTCTTGAGGTTGATCAAATCCGTGTAGTTCACCAACTGCGTCATCCCCGTTTCTTTGACGTTGACGACGAACTCAGGATGGAAGTGGCTGGCCACGATCGAAGCCACGCGCGGCTCGGGGTGGTACTCACCATCAACGGTCATGCCGCGCGTGGAAACCACCTTCAGCGGCTTGAGCGTCTCACCTTCCATGATGACGTACTGCGGCGGCCAGTAGGTGCCCGCGATCGAGAACTTGTCCTCGTAGCCCTTGAACTTGGAGGTCTCGACTGAACGCGCTTCCATACCGACCTTGATTTCGGCCACGATTTCAGGTTTCGGCATCCACAAATCGATCAAGTCGACCTTGGCATCGCGGCCGACCACGTACAGATAACGGCCGGAAGCGGACATGCGCGAGATGTGAACCGCATAGCCGGTCTTGACGATATTGATGATCTGCTTGGTATCGCCATCAATGAGTGCAACCTGGCCTGCATCGCGCAAGGTCACCGAGAACAGATTGCTCAGGTTGTAGTTGTTCATCTTGCGCGTCGGACGCTGATTGACGGGCACGATTTCTTTGCGGCTCTTCTCGATGTCAGCGAGAGAAAACTCGGGTGGTGTCGGCGGCGTCTGCTGCACATAGCGCGCCATCAGATCCACTTCATCCTCGCTCAAATCGCCGGAGGTGCCCCAGTTCGGCATACCCGCGGGGCTGCCGTACTTGATGAAGGTCTTCAGATATTCGGTGCCACGCTCAAGCGTAATGTCGGTCGTCAATGGTTTGCCGGTTGCGCCCTTGCGCAATACCCCGTGGCAACCAGCGCAACGCTCAAAATAAATTTGCCGGGCCTTGTCAAATTCAGCCTGGGTCATCTTCGGAGCCTTAGGGTTGGCGTCTTGATGCATCGCCTCGCCTGCCGCTGGCGCAGCATCTACCGCATGAGCTTGGCCTAGCCAGAGCGACATTGGGATTGCGGCCAGCGCGGGCAGTATCCAGGATTTCATTTTCATAGTCTCGTCTTCCTACGTTCAACGCGTTGAAAAATCAGGCAAACCCGTACTGCGTCGTTCCCCCTGGCAGCACGGAGTTCCGTAATCATGGGTAGGAGTTGCTATGCGCGTCTGATGCGCATCAAGTGACGGCGCGCTCAATACCTTAGAACTAATCTGATCGACTAGGTAAGCCAACGTCGACAATCGTCTTAAGAGGTATTTTTCGTACATCATTTCGACGGAAAACTTAAATCCAGATGCTTATCCATATCCTGCGAGGTGAGGATATAAGGGAGCGGCAAATTCGCTCAATGCTTTTTGCTTTGGCATAGCTCGGCTTCAAGCGAACCGAATAGTCCGCAGCCCTTTGATATTGCTGTATTTGCCGCCTAAATACCTGGTTCGAGGCAGTATTTTCGGAAACCAGCGATGCGTCGCTTGATAACAACAGTTCGGCGCTCTGTTTAAGCGCTGTCTGAATGCGACCGTGGCCGTCGTGTGTGCGAGCGTTAACGTGCAAACAGTGTATCGAAGCGCATGAGGTCAGTCGTTGCCTTGCGCGCTTCACTCAAGCCGATGCGATTTGCCTTGAGGAGTATTTGCAGGTCTGAGTTCATCGTGTGCGAACCGGAATCGGGAATTGTATTGAGTTTGTCGAGCAAGGGCCGCAGGCTGCCGATATTGCGCGTTGCGATCAACGCTTGTGCTTCGGCGTCCATTTGCAAAAACTCGGTCGCCAAATAGTAAGAGTCACCCTTCAGCGATGGCACGAGCGCTTGACATACAACGCCGCAGAGCGAGCTGGCCAGCGCCTGGGCTTGCGAGTCGTTATTGCCGAGCAGGCGCAGCATTTTTTGAATCCCGAGTTCGGTTGTTTTCGCATGCAGCGTGGCGAAAACAAGTGGCCCGGATTCGGCCAAGGCGAGCGCTTCCTGTGCGGTTTCGCTATCGCGGATTTCGCCGATCAGAATCACGTCGGGCCGCTCACGCAGCGCGTCGAGCGCACCCAGGTAATAGCTCTCGACATCGCCGTCCGCGCCGACCTCGCGTTGTGTGATGATGCAGCGGCGCTGCGGGATGATGGTTTCGACCGGGTCTTCGATGGTGATAATGTGGCCCGAGCGCGTTTTGTTGATTTCGTCGAGCAAAGAAGCGATCGTCGTCGACTTCCCTTGGCAGGTATCGCCGATGAAGAGTACAAGCCCGCTGCTTAACTTCGAGAGATTCTGAATTGCCGGGCGCAGCCCGAGGCTTGCGAGCGGCATGGGCTCGCTCGGGAAACGGCGCACGACACAGCCAAGCCGTTTGCGACTCTGAAAGGTAAAACAGTTGGCGCGAATGCGCGCGCTATAGAGATCCTTTGAACGATCGAATGCGCGCACCAGAATACGATCGGCCCAGTTCGGCTCGATGGCTTCGAAAAATTCCTCAAGTTCTTCGCCGGTCACCGGCGTATCGGACGCCGCGACAAGCCGTTTCGGCTGGCGCAACATCAGAGGGCTGTTCTGGTGAATGATGATGTCGCTGAAGACGATGCTTGAATTGAGCAAATGAAGAATCTGTTCAACTAAGGTGCCGAGAACGGGATGACCTTCGTTTTCTTCCGGCGCCAGCGTAGCGATCATTGAATAGTGCTGATGTCCAATCATCTCTAAAAGTCAAGCAAAATGGTTAAGTCACCGTAGCTATATACCTCGATATGTTCTTCGGTCGTAGATCAAACTAATGGCTTGAGGTTTCGGCTGCTTAATTTTGTTGCGATTCAGACGAGTCACCCCATACTTAAGCCCTAATCCAGTACAGCCATTGTCACCACAGCGACACCAATACAGTGCTTTTGCCTATGCGAGTCCAAGAAATCCGTCAGCACCTGCGCAAACTAGGCGCCAAACCCAGTCATGAAGCGCGTGTGCTGCGTGCCTGGATGCAAGCTCAGGCGCTCGACCAGGGCACGCGCAGGCAAATTGCGGCGAATTTCCTTCCGCTCGCATTGCGTAACGCTCTGCCCGCGCTGACGGCAAGTCTGGATCAACTGGCCCGCGTCAAAAGCGAACATCCAGGCGGCGACGGTTCCGCGCGCCTGCTTGTCGAACTCGCCGATGGGCAAAGCGTGGAAAGCGTGCTGTTGCCGCGCGATGGCGTTTGCGTATCCACACAGCTTGGCTGCGCGGTCGGTTGCAGATTCTGCATGACGGGGCGGGAAGGCTTGATACGCCAGCTCGGCAGCGCGGAAATCGTGGCACAGGTTGTGCTCGCGCGCCACCGCCGGCCGGTGAAGAAAGTTGTCTTCATGGGCATGGGCGAACCCGCGCATAACCTCGACAATGTGCTGGAGGCCATTGATCTGCTTGGCACGCTGGGCGGAATCGGGCACAAAAACCTCGTTTTTTCGAGTGTCGGCGATCGCCGTGTCTTCGAACGTTTGCCGCAGGGCCCGGTCAAACCCGCGCTTGCGCTTTCGCTGCATACGACGCGCGCCGATCTGCGCGCCCAGCTTTTGCCGCATGCGCCACGCATCGATCCCGAGGAACTGGTCGAACTCGGCGAACGCTATGCGCGCGCGACGGGCTACCCGATCCAATATCAATGGACTTTGCTCGCCGGCATCAACGATAGCGATGAAGAACTTGAAGGCATTGCGCGCTTGCTGGCGGGCAAGTACGCAATCATGAACCTGATTCCGTACAATACGGTCGAATCGCTCGGTTATCAAAGACCGGACCCAGCGCGCACGCGCACAATGGTGCGTGCGCTGCATCAACGCGGGGTGCTGACCAAGGTACGCAATTCCGCCGGGCAAGATGTGGATGCCGGCTGTGGTCAATTGCGTGCGCGAACTGTTTTGTTCCAACCGCGCGAGCGGCGAGCTGCAACTCGCGCAAATACTTCAAATGGCGTGTGAGCCTTTCATTGGGTTAAGCATCAGCATGAAGACATGCACGGCTTGCCAACGCGCCTCCACGACCGGCGGCGTTTTCCGTTCGGCCCAGCGGCACGCGAACACATCGCCGAGAGGAATACGCTTGCGCGCGAGCCGGGCGAGGATTTTGGTGCGCACGAAATGGCGCGACCAGCCTTGTTTTTCCGGAACCGGATTGAAAGGGCTCAGATTGATATCGAACACCGGCGCAACCTCGTGCCGCAGCAGCTCATGGAGTTCGTCGTGCGTGTAGTCCGACTTGGAAAGCGCTTGTGCGATCGCGCGGTAATCGCGCTCCTGAAACTCTTTCGCAACGAAAAGCCTGGCCAGCCAGGTCCAAACATTAGCGCGCCGTTCTAATTCTTCTGTGGAAAAGGACAACATTTTCAACGCTCCTTGGCGTCAACAAGCCATGCCCACGGCAGGATCAATAAAGTCAGCGGAGAAAACGAGCACGCCCGAGAGTGGAGCTTTGGACGCTCCAACATCGTGGTCAAAGGAACCACTGTTTGTCCGATTGGACTGATTCGAGAACGAGCCAGATCCATGATTTGCTGTGCGGGGTTTGCTCGTGTTGCTGTGGCCTGGACGGGAAAACCGTCCAAATCCACCGCGTTGCCAAAAAACTTTAAACAACGCAAGTATGCTGAGCGCATTTGTTTTGGGCTGCCACATATAAAGTGATGACATGTGAGGAATTCGTCTCGAAAGCACTCAGTGCTAACAATTTTCCATAAATTTCATGAACGCCGGCTATCCTACTGCGAACATGTTTGCATCATTATTACGCGACAATTTTTAACAAAAACCCATTCGTGCGCGGGAGCCACGAAATAGAGAAGATCGCGTTTATACGGAAAAGTTTCATCCGCCGTGACGTTATGCTCACGCCGCCTTGCGTGAGCGTCTTTGCCCGGGTTTGGGCTCCAACAGCGTAAGAAACGCATCGGGCAGCATGCAGGTCGCAAGCGTTCGCTGTGAAAACAGAAAACGCCCATCGACAACAAAGCCGAGGTGCTCCCACGGCACAGCCGAATTCAGCAATTCGACCGCGCGTTGAATATCGAGCGCCGGATTGCGCGGAAATAAAGCCAGAATCGAACCGTCGAACGCGGCGCATTCGTGCAGAAAAAATGGCGCACTGCGGCGAGTTTTCGCGTTGACATAAATCCGCGGCGCATCGCTTATGGGATAAGCGCGTCCCCACATCCACCAGTTCGACTCGTCGAAGGCGCGAATGCGGCGCGCGAGCAAACGTTCTTTGTGACGCTGCAAACTTGGGTGCTTCAGGTTGTAGAGCATGCGCCGCGTTTCATGCGTGTCACGCGTTTTCGAGCAGACGAATTCGAGATTGCCTTCGGGATGCGTAAATACGGCGTCAGCGCCGGACACCGCGCCCACTTTTACATCGAACAAGCGTGCCAGCGGCACCGTCATACCGTCTTCGAGAAACGCGAGCTGACCCTGCATCTCCACAAAAGTCCGCGTTTCCCAAGCGCTATCACTTAGTTTTCTATACCGCGTACGGCGCGAAAAATCCCCGCGTACGAAACGGAAGATCGCGCAGTTCGGCACCGCGCCGTGAAAAACACGTTGGTCGCCGGTTTCGATCCAATGCGTGATCGTGCCGAGCGAATGAAGCCATGTATTGAGTTTGCGTGCCGCCGTCAGTTTGATGAACTCGCGTGGCACGATGAAAATCAGCTCGCCATCCGGCGTCAGATGCTTGACGGCCTTTTCGATGAAAAACAAAGCGAGATTGCTGCGCCGGTCAAACAGATCGTGCTCCAGTAAGCCTTTTGTCTCGGGCCGGATATCCTGATAACGCACATACGGCGGATTGCCGATGACCGTTTCGAACTTTTCGCTCGTCGGGTACGCAAAAAAATCCATCGCGTGAGCACCCTTCGGCGCGACCTTCGCATCCAACTCAATCGCCACGCAGTTCTTCAGCCCCCGCGAGAACGCGCCATCGCCTGCCGACGGCTCAAGCACGCGCCCTTCGCGCTCGCGCAACCCAAGCATGACTTCGACGATCGAACCCGGCGTAAACACTTGGCCAAGTTCGGAGACATCGAGTTTGCGGCGACTGTTCATGCTTGTTCCTGTTGTTCGGGCGATGCGTGAATAAGACTTCGTAAAATAGCGATCTCCGAATGGATTTTCCATCCTTCTCACAACGATCGGTTCGTATTTTTCCAAAGCGGAGTTTGATGATGAACGAAACAACGATACTCGGATCGGACGGCCTGCCCCGCTGCCGCTGGTGTGCGGCGGCTCCGGAGTTTCTCGACTATCACGATCTCGAATGGGGCTGGCCGGTCGCCGACGATTGCCGTCTGTTCGAAAAACTCTGCCTGGAAGGATTTCAGTCCGGGCTCAGTTGGCGCACGATTCTCGCGAAACGCGAGAATTTTCGCCGAGCGTTCGATCGCTTCGATTTCAACCGGATTGCCTGCTACACCGAAAAAGACGTCGCCCGCCTGTTGGCCAATTCGGGCATTGTGCGGCACCGAGGCAAGATCGAGGCCGTCATCAACAATGCGCATAAGGCGCTTGAACTGATCGAGCGCGAAGGCTCGCTTGCCGCCTTCGTGTGGCGCTATGAAGCACCGCCGGACCCCACGCTCAAGCCGCAGACGCAATCCACCTCTCCAGCCTCGCTTGCGTTGTCGAAAGAATTAAAAAAGCGCGGCTGGAAATTCGTCGGTCCCACGACCGTGTATGCGTTTATGCAGGCGATGGGCCTGGTGAATGACCATGCCGAAGACTGCGTCGTGCGCGCCAGGGTTGAACAGGCGCGAGCGGATTTTGTACGGCCGTAGTCTCAGTCGCGAAAGCGGCCACCTCAAGGGACGTTCAATACGCACCATTCCGCTCTTCGCGCCGATACCGTGTAATCCAGGACCAAACGAAAAGCACTGTCGCCCCAAACGCTAAGACCGAACATGCAATAAGCATGATCGTAAGTCGCCTATCGTTAACATTCCGGCCCAGAAGTCGCAGGATGTATGCGATTCCAAAAAACGAATAGCTGTAGAAGATCGCCTGTCCGAAAGAGCGGAGAGTCCTTTTGAAATCCCTGTGCGAAACAACGAAGCGCAAGAATCGTGTCACTGCGGAACCCATTTCTGTGGAATTGAAGGAAGAAGAATACTTGGGACCGGAATAGATTGCATTGTCGGAAGAATTAAAGAAGCGCGGCTGGAAATCTCTCAGTCATTCTGCGCGGAGCGAAGCGCAGTCGCAGAATCCACTCTCGGAGGGCAAATGGATTCTGCGACTTCGCGCAGAATGACAGCGCAGTGCGGAGGCGGGAAGGCTTGGAACCTATTATTTCCTTGCGGCCAAAAACGTTTTCAACGCCCGTCCCGTATGCGTCTTCGCCTTTACGCATTTCACCACCGGCCCTGCGAACACGATCTCCCCGCCACCGTCGCCGCCTTCCGGGCCGAGGTCGATGATCCAGTCGGCTTCGGCCATCATGTCGAGGTCGTGTTCGATCACGAGCACGGTGTTGCCGGCGTCGACGAGGCGGTGCAGGACGTGGATCAGTTTTTCCACGTCGGCCATGTGCAGGCCGACGGTTGGTTCGTCGAGCACGTACAGGGTATGCGGCGTGCGGGCCCGGGCGCGCGCGGCGGGGTCGGTCTTGACCTTGACGAGTTCGGTGACGAGCTTGATCCGCTGCGCTTCGCCGCCCGATAGCGTCGGCGAGGGCTGGCCGAGGGTGAGGTAGCCGAGGCCGACGTCTTGCAGGAGCTTGAGCGGATGGCGGATCGCCGGGTGCGCGGCGAAGAATTCGACGGCTTCATCGATCTCCATCGCAAGCACGTCGGCGATGCTTTTGCCGCGCCAGGTGGCGGTCAGCGTTTCGGCGTTGAAGCGTGCGCCATTGCAGACGTCACAGGGGACTTTGACGTCGGGCAGGAAGTTCATTTCGACGGTGCGCTGGCCCTGGCCCTCGCAGGCGTCGCAGCGGCCGCCCGAGGTGTTGAACGAGAAGCGGCCTGGAGCCCAGCCGCGCAGGCGCGCGGTTTCGGAATCGGCGTAGAGCTTGCGGATCGCGTCCCAGAAGCCGATGTAGGTCGCGGGGCAGGAGCGCGGCGTTTTGCCGATCGGCGTCTGGTCGACTTCGAGCACGCGGCCGATGGGTTCCCAGCCGTGGATCGCGGCGCAGCCTTCCAGGACGACTTTCGCCTCCTTTTTGCGCCCTTGCGGCGTTTCCGCTAAGACGAGCCGGCGCAGGTTGCGGTGCAGCACATCGCGCGCGAGCGTCGATTTGCCCGAACCCGATACGCCGGTGACGACGATGAGGCGGCCGAGCGGGATTTCCGCAGTGAGGTTTTTGAGGTTGTGCAGCGCTGCGCCTTCGATGGTGACGATAGGCGTCTCGGCATCCTCGGCGCGCGGCGGATGCAGCGGGTGCGCGAGCGGTTCGCGCAGCGTGCGGCCGGTGACGGATTCGGGCGCGGCCATCAGCGCCGCTGCGTCGCCCTGCGCGACGATCTCGCCGCCGCGCGCGCCCGCACCGGGGCCGAGGTCGATGACGTGGTGGGCGCGGCGGATCGTTTCTTCGTCGTGCTCGACAACGATCACGGTGTTGCCCTTGGCTTCGAGCGCGTGCAGCGTGTCGAGCAGCATGGCGTTGTCGCGCGGGTGCAGGCCGATCGAGGGTTCGTCGAGCACGTAGCAGACGCCGCGCAGGTTGGTGCCGAGCTGCGCGGCGAGCCGGATGCGCTGCGCTTCGCCGCCGGAAAGCGTGGGCGCGGCGCGGTCAAGCGCAAGATAGCCGAGGCCCACATCCTTGAGAAACGCGAGCCGCGATTTGAGTTCGGCGACGATGTCGCGGCCGATTTCGGCTTCGCGGCCCGCCAGTTTCAAAGCGCCGACCCAGTCGGCGAGCGCTGCGACTGAATGCTGTGCGTAATCGGCGATGTTCTGCTCACGGTAGCGTACGGCGAGCGCGGTCGGGTTCAGGCGGGCGCCGTCACACGCGCCACAAATGGTTTCGGACTCCTCGTCTTCATCGTCGCTGGCGTCGTAACGCAGGCCGGTGAATTCGGCGGCGGTGGCGTCCTGCTCGGGGTCGCGCATCGCGTCGCGCAGCCACTTCGGCAGCGTGTGGCCAGTACCCATGCAGTCGGGACACCAGCCATGCTTGGAGTTGTAGGAGAACAAGCGCGGATCGAGTTCGGGGAAGCTCGCGCCGCAGGAGGGGCAGGCGCGCTTGGTCGAAAACACCGTCACCTGATCTTCGCGGATCAGATGCAGCACGCCCTTGCCGAATTCGAGCGCCTTGGCGAGCGCGTCGCGCAGTTCGGCTTCGTTGCGGCCGCTGACCTTCAGCGTGGCGACCGGGAGTTCGATGAGGTGTTCCTTGAAGCGGTCGAGGCGCGGCCAGGGTTTGGTCGGCAGCAGTTCGCCGTCGACGCGCAGGTGCTCATAGCCTTTGCCGTGCGCCCATTTCGCGAGGTCGGTGTAGAGGCCCTTGCGGTTGATGACGAGCGGCGCGGCGAGCGTGACCGCGCGGTTCTTGTAGTCGCGCAGGATGCGCGCGGCGATGGCTTCGGGCGATTGCGGCTCGATCGCGCAGCCGCAGTCGGGGCAGTGCTGCGTGCCGAGCTTGACGAACATCAGGCGCAGGAAGTGGTGGATTTCGGTCAGGGTGCCGACCGTGCTTTTGCGCCCGCCGCGACTCGTGCGCTGCTCGATGGCGACTGTCGGCGGAATGCCGAAGATTGCGTCGACGTCGGGCTTCGCGGCCGGCTGCACAAACTGGCGCGCATAGGCGTTGAGCGATTCGAGATAGCGGCGCTGGCCCTCGGCGAAAACGATGTCGAAGGCCAGCGTCGACTTGCCCGAGCCCGACACGCCGGTGACGACGGTGAAACGCCGGTGCGGGATGTCGACCGTGACGTTCTTGAGGTTGTGCTCGCGCGCGCGCACCACGCCGATCGCATTGCGGCGCGCGGGAATGTAGTCGTGGCGCGGCTCGGCGGCGCGGAGCGCGTGCGTGTCATTGGCCGCGCGCGTCGCGTAGGTTGGGTTGAGCGTAGCGATACCCAACGTTTGTGCGGTTGCGACGCTGGGATGTTGGGTTTCACGTTGTTCAACCCAACCTACAGGGGCGGCAATCCGTGCGAGGTAATCGGCGAGCGCGCGTCCGGTGTGCGTGCCGGCTTCGCGCAGCGCCGCCGCCGTGCCTTCGAAAACGATCTCGCCGCCCGCGTCGCCGCCTTCGGGGCCGAGGTCGATGATCCAGTCCGCCGCCGCAATCACGTCGAGATTGTGTTCGATGACGAGCACCGAATGCCCGGCGTCGACGAGCTTCGAGAGCGCGCGCAGGAGCTTCGCCACGTCGTCGAAATGCAGGCCGGTTGTGGGTTCGTCGAAGAGGAACAGCAGGTGTTCTTTCTGCGCGCTCTTCTTCGCCTTCGCGCCCTTGCGATGCAGCGCCTCCGCCGTTTGCGCGAGATGCCCAGCAAGCTTGAGCCGCTGCGCTTCGCCGCCGGAGAGCGTCGGCACGGGTTGGCCGAGCGTCAGATAGTCGAGGCCGACGTCGACAAGCGGCTGCAGCGCGCGCGCCAGCTCGCCATCCCGCGCGAAAAATTCGAGCGCTTCGGCAATCGTCATATCGAGCACATCGGCGACCGATTTGCCGTCGAGCTTCACTTCAAGCACTTCGGCGCGGAAGCGGCGGCCGTCGCAGTCGGGGCAGCGGATGTAAACGTCGGAGAGGAACTGCATCTCGACGTGCTCGAAACCGTTGCCGCCGCAGGTCGGGCAGCGGCCGTTGCCGGCGTTGAACGAGAAAGTCCCGGCGGTGTAGCCGCGCTGCGCGGCCTCATTGAGTGCGGCGAAACGCTTGCGGATCGTGTCGAAAGCGCCGACGTAACTGGCCGGGTTCGAGCGCGTGGTCTTGCCGATCTGCGTTTGATCGACCATCACGACGCCGGTGATTTCCTCAACGCCTGCGAGCGCTTCGAACGCGCCCGGCGCTTCGGTCGCTTGGCCGAAATGCTTTTGCAGCGCCGGGTAGAGCACGTCCTGAATCAGCGTCGATTTGCCCGAACCGGAAACCCCGGTCAGCACGGCGAAGCGATGCAGCGGCAGCGCGAGGGTGATGCCGCGCAGGTTGTTGGCGCGCGCGCCGATGAGCTTGAGGCGCGGCGTCCAATCGGCGAGCGGGCGCGGCGCGAGGCCGGCGTCGACGCGTTTATGTCCGCCGAGATACTGCGCCGTGAGCGTGTCGCTGCGCGCGCGCAGTTCGTCGGGCGAGCCCCAGAACACGATGTTGCCGCCGTGCTTGCCGGGACCGGGGCCGATGTCGAGGATGCGGTCGGCGGCGAACATGACGGCCGGATCGTGCTCGACGACAATCAGCGAATTGCCCGCGTCGCGCAGGCGGCGCATGACGCCGTTGATGCGTTCCATGTCGCGCGGGTGCAGGCCGATCGAAGGCTCGTCGAGCACGAACAAGGTGTTGACGAGCGAGGTTCCGAGCGCGGTCGTGAGGTTGATCCGCTGCACCTCGCCGCCCGAAAGCGTGCGGCTCTGGCGGTCGAGCGTGAGGTAGGAGAGGCCGACGTCGCAGAGGTAGCCGAGGCGGCTGCGGATTTCGCCGAGCACGAGTTCGGTGGCTTGGTTCATCGCGCCGGCGGGGCGGAATTCGTCGAAGAAGGCTTTTGCGCGGGCGATCGGCAGTTGCATCACGTCGTGCAGATTGAGCCCCGCCAGTTGCGCGAATGTGGTTTCGGGCATCGCCACGCCGCGCGGGCGGAAACGTTGCAGGTTCGGCGCGAGGGCGCGATCCGCTTCCTGGCGCGAGCCGACGCGCCACAGCAGTGGCTCGGTTTTGAGCCGCGCGCCCGCGCAGACCGTGCAGGGTGTGTAGGCCCGGTAGCGCGAGAGCAGCACGCGGATGTGCATCTTGTAGGCTTTGGTTTCGAGCCAGTCAAAAAAGTGGCGCACGCCATACCATTTGCCGGGCCAGGATTTTTCCCAATTGACCCAACCCGCGTCGCCTTCGAAGATCCAGCGGCGGTGTTCTTCGGGCAACTCGCGCCAGGGGATGTCCATCGCCACGCCGTGCTTTTTCGCGAATTTGGCGAGGTCGGTCTGGCATTCGTTATAGCTTTCGGTCTGCCAGGGCTTGATCGCGCCTTGCGCGAGCGTTTTCGCTTCGTCCGGGACGATCAGCCCCGGATCGATGCCGATCACGCGGCCGAAACCGCGGCAGGCTTCGCACGCGCCGACGGCGCTGTTGAACGAGAAATGCGCGGGCGTCGGGTCCGCGTAGTGGATGTCGCAATCGGCGCAGTGCAGGTCGCTGGAAAATTTCCAGACCGGCTGCGCGGCGGGGTTGTTGACGACCTCACCGCCAAGATGCACTTCGACGCGCCCATTCCCGAGTTTCAGCGCCGCTTCGAGCGCTTCGGCCACGCGCGCCGATTCCGTGTTGCCGAAGCGGAAACGGTCGACGACGACTGCCATCGTGCGTTCGCCGGCCGGCTGCATGCGCGTATAGCCCTGCGCTTCGAGCGCGGCGCGGATTTCGGCTTCGGAGAAATTCGCGGGGATGTTGACCGGCGCGACGATGGCGAGGCGCGGGTCTTCGGCCTTGGTCCGCTCGGCCAGGGCCGCGGCGATCGTCGCCGGCGTATCGCGTGCGACCGGCGCGCCGCAGTTGCGGCAGTGCAGATGCGCGCAGCGCGCGAACAAAAGCTTCAGATGGTCGTTGAGTTCGGTCATTGTGCCGACCGTGCTGCGCGAGGTCCGCACCGGGTTGGTTTGGTCGATTGCGATCGCAGGCGGCACGCCGTCGATGCGGTCGACCTGCGGCTTGTCCATGCGGTCGAGAAACTGCCGCGCATAGGGCGAGAAGGTTTCGACATAGCGCCGCTGGCCCTCGGCGTAGAGCGTGTCGAACACGAGTGAACTTTTGCCCGAACCGGACGGACCGGTGACGACGATGAGTTCGCCGGTCGGAATATCGAGGTCAAGGTTCTTGAGGTTGTTCTGGCGCGCGCCGCGGATCTGGATCGTGTCGGCGGTTTCGGGGGCCTTGCGGGTCATGAGAGTGGATGCCGGATGCGGTAACGAGCCCTACATGCTACTGCCGTGAATATTCAAAATCCCGCTCGGCGAAACAAATCCTTATATTCGGTGACAACTCGTTTAAGTTCGTAATTTTGCAGCCGTTAAAAAATTCCAGCATCAATTTACGGAATACCGGAACACTGATATTGGCCACGAGTCGAGCGCTAAGCATTACTAACACCGCGGGCGTCCCCGATTTGTTACGAAGATGTCCCAGGCTTCAGCTTGAGGCGATTCACCAGCAAAATGAGGAGACATGCTGATGTCGTTGCGTAATTTTCGTGATTGGTCGATATCGACCAAACTCAATGTAGTTCAAGTGGCTGCGACTCTCGGCCTGTTCGCCGCGGCGATTATCGCTTTAAACATTTGGCTCGGGTCCGTTCTTGAAAAAGAAGGCGTCAAGCAATTGCAGGGGGCGAATCAACTGGCGGTAAGCATGGTGGAGACTGTCCGCATATCTCTCGAAAATGCTGTAAGCCAATTGGGCGCGGTACTCGCAAGGAAGCAGGACTTTAGCGGCGCCTACGTTTTGCATGAGGATGAAACGGTCGAGGTCGGCGGCGCAAAAACGCCTGTCCTGAGTTTGAACGGAAAAACGCTCAACGGCGATAACGCCCCGCTTGATGAGTTCACCACCACGACCGCCGCCCCCGTCACGATCTTTGCGCGCCGGGGAGACGATTTTGTCCGCATTGCCACTTCGCTGAAAAAAGAAGATGGCTCGCGCGCGCTGGGCACGCCAATGGGGGAAAAACACCCGGCGCGCGAGCTTTTGCTCGCCGGCAAGCCCTACGTGGGCAAGGCGCACCTGTTCGGGCGCGACTACATGACCAGTTACCAGCCAATGCGGGATCAGGCCGGGAAAGTTGTCGGCGTGCTTTTCGTCGGGCTCGACTTCACCGATCAGTTGGCCGATCTAAAAAAGAGGCTGCTGGCCGTCAAGCTGTTCCAGACGGGCTATATCTATGCCGTCGATGCCGGCGCCAATAAGGGCATGATGGTGGTGCACCCCACTCGCGAGGGCTCTAGCCTGTGGGATGCCCAGGACAGCGACGGCCTCTACTTCATGCGCGAAATCGTCGAAAAGAAGGATGGCGTGATTTCCTATCGTTTCCCCAAGCCCAACGAAACTGCCGAAAGCCGGAAAATCGCCGTCTTCGCATCGCTGCCGGAGTGGAACTGGGTCATCGCGTCGAGCGTCTATGATGACGAATTCAAGGAAGGCACCAATGTCGCTCTCATCCGCGATCGCCTCATCATCGGCGCGGCGCTGCTGTGTGCCCTGCTGAGCGTCATCGTGTTCTTCTCTACTCGGCATTGGGTGGCGCGCCCGCTGGACGAAGTCGTCGGTGCGATGCGGCGTATCGCGAAGGGAGATTTGACCGTTGCGGTCGAACAGCACAACAACGATGAAGTCGGTCAATTGCTCTATGCCACCAACACCATGGTGACGGATATGCGCACCACTCTGGGCGATATTCAATCGGCGGCGTTCCAACTTGCGGAAAACGCGGGCAATCTATCCGGTTCGGCGATGCGGGTCGCCGCGCAATCCGGAGCGCAAAGTGATGCGGCCGCGACAATGGCGGCAAGCATCGAAGAGATGAGCGCCAATATCGGAAACGTGGCCGAAGACGCCAATCGCGCCAACGCTATCTCGATGGAATCGGGCGAGGTGTCGAGCAGGAGCGCCGAGGTGATTGAACAGGCTGTTTCGAGCATGGCGCGCATCGCCGAAACCGTACATGCCACGTCTACCGCGGTAACGGCACTGGGGCAGGAATCGCAAGCGATTTCGGCCATTGTCAAAGTGATCCGCGAAATCGCCGACCAGACCAATTTGCTCGCACTCAATGCCGCAATCGAAGCGGCCCGCGCGGGCGAACAGGGGCGCGGTTTTGCCGTGGTGGCCGATGAGGTCAGAAAACTCTCCGAGCGCACTTCCGCATCGACGCAGGAAATAAGCACCTTGATCGACCGGATTCTGCGCGGTACCGAGGAGGCGGTGACAGGCATGGACAGCGGCGTCAGTCAGGTCAAGGAAGGCATGGTGTACGCCGAACAGGCGGGTGCCAGCATCGTGAATATCCGCGATAGCGCGAGCCGGGTCATCGCTTCGGTTACGAGTATTTCGCACGCGCTGGAGAAACAGACCGCGGCGACCACGGAAATCGCCACGAATGTCGACAAAATCGCCAATATGGCCGATGACAGCAACGTGATGGCGAAAAAATCGGCCGAGCAGGCGGGCGAACTGGAAAAACTTGCGGAAAGCCTGCGCGCGAGGGTCGCTCACTTCACGATCTGAGCGACAGTGGCCGGCTATGATTTCGGCCTGAATGTTCGAGCTATAGCTCAAGAAAAGCGCCTACCGAAGCAATCCGGTCGGCGCTTTTCGCATAGCGCTTGCGGTGCCCAATCCATGCCGTACTTCGACGAATGCGAACCGACAGTCGGGACAGGACGGCGAAAACTTGTTGCCATTACTTGGGAAATTTTTGGAAACAAATGTCACACGCATGTCCACGGGCACGTCGTTAGCGGCACAATTTCACCGACTTGACGGAGCCGAATGGGTACGGTAGCGCACCGCAGCAGAGAAAATCGAAAAAAACGTGGTATTCCATCCAATTTCCAATACGGCGGAGCGCCCTCGCGTTTTTATGGAGTTTGTGGCGCCCGAATCGCTATCCGAGGCGCTCTGCGATGCTTGGCGGCGTTTGCATGCTGCGCATTGCGGACATGAGGCGGTGTGTAGCGGACCGGATTTTTTCGCCACGCTCGTCGAGACTCAGCCGGAAGATAGGCTTACTGTCGCGGTTGGGTATTGCGGCGATAACTCTGCTGCCGTGTGTGCGCTTGCGCCGTTGAGAATGCGCATCCAAGCGTTCGACCCGCATGGGTTGTCTGCGTATCTTTTGCGTCGGCCGATGCGAATCTGGGCCGTGTTGGGAAGCGATCCGCTGCTCGATCCGCACAGCCCGGCCGCGCACATGCTGCCAGGCTTCCTGTGCGGGCTGGAACAGGCGCCCGGAAAGTTTGATGCGCTGGAACTGCAAGCGCTTGAGGTCGCGAGCCCGACCTGGAACGCGATCATGCATTCGGGGGATGTCAGGAAGCGTTTCTTCGTTTATACGCCGAACGGGATTCGGAATTGCCATCAGACCCCGCTGCCCGACACGCACGAGACCTACCTCGCCCAGTTTCCGCGCAAGAAACGCTACAACCTTGCGCGTCAGCTTCGGTTGATCGCCGAAAATCTCGGTGGGCTGCCGGAAGTCGTCCCGCACGCCGACACGGCATCGATCGATGCGCTGATCGATGCGGTCAAACGCATCGGCGGCAGTGAGCGTTTGCTTTTGTCCAAGGCCGAATACGCGGCGCTCGGGAAAAAAGGCTTGTTGCTCAATTTCGTGGTCCGCGTCGGCGACGAGCCGATTGCCGTGATCCTGGGCATTCCGTCCGGCTCGATTTATAGACTGAACAAACTCATCTATACGCAGCGTCTTGCGCCATATTCGCCCGGAACATCGACACTGCATATGATGAATGAGTGGTTCATCGCCGATGGAAGATTCAAGCTGGTGGACTTCGGTTTCGGCGAGCCGGCCCGGACCTATAGTTCGTCGAACAGAACGGTACGGCGCGCACGCGTCCTGTTGCTGCGCCGTACCTTCGGGAATCGCATGCTTTTAATGGTGCATCGCGGAATCGTAGCGCTGGAAATGACGGGGCGGAAAATCGCGCAACGCTCGCGTATCTTCGTCGATTCGATACAGTCGAAAAAGAAAGATCCCTGAGGTCGGGTGTTCTGCGTGAAATTTAGTCGCCCTTGTTGTGGCAGGGAAGTCCCAAGCTTCAAGCCAAGGACGGCTTACCTCTCCTGGATTTGACGCGCAGCAAAAAAAGTCACACCTTCTCCAAATAGAGTGCCAGGCTAACTTTGAGGATTCAGCCTTGCAGAAACCAGAACTCGTCTGCCCCGCGGGCAGTTTGCCGGCCTTGAAGGCCGCCGTCGACGAGGGGGCCGACGCGGTTTACATGGGACTCAAGGATGCGACGAACGCGCGCAATTTCGCTGGTTTGAACTTCGACGCCGCCGCCGCGCGCGAGGGCATCCGCTATGCCCAATCGAAAGGCCGGCGCGTGCTGATGGCGATCAACACCTACCCTCAGGGCAGCGCGACAAAAACCTGGCACAAGGCCGTCGATACCGCGGCGGAGTGGGGCGTGGATGCGGTGATCATGGCGGATCTAGGTTTGCTCGATTACACCACCCGCACGCATCCGCAGTTGCACCGCCATTTGTCGGTGCAGGGCTCGGCGACCAATTACGCAGCGATCAACCTGGCGCACGATCTTTTCGGCATCGACCGCGCCGTTCTGCCGCGCGTGCTGACGTTACAGCAAGTCGCGCACGTGATTCAGCACACCCCGGTTCAGATCGAAGTTTTCGGCTTCGGCAGCCTGTGCGTGATGGTCGAGGGCCGTTGTCTGCTTTCGAGTTACGCCACCGGCGAATCACCGAACACCGCGGGCGTGTGCTCGCCGGCCAAGGCGGTGCGCTGGCAGGAAACGCCAAACGGCATGGAGTCGCGTTTGTCGGGGATTCTGATCGACCGCTACGCGCAGGACGAACCGGCCGGTTATCCCACGCTGTGCAAAGGGCGTTTCGCGGTTGACGGCGAAACTTATTACGCGCTCGAAGAACCGACGAGTCTGAACGTGCTGGCGCTTTTGCCGGATCTGCTCCACATCGGCGTCGCCGCGATCAAGGTCGAAGGCCGCCAACGCAGCCCGGCTTATGTCGCGGGGGTGACGAAGGTTTTACGCGCCGCGATTGATGCGGCCTGCAACGAAGGGGCACGTTATCAAGTCAAGCCCGCCTGGCAGCAAGCGCTAGGCCGTGTCGCCGAAGGTCAGCAGCAAACGCTTGGCGCGTACTCGCGCCCGTGGAAATAAAACCCAATGAAACTAGCTCTCGGTCCTGTACTGTATTTTTGGCCGCGCGATCAGATGCTCGCTTTTTATGCGGAAGCAATGACATGGCCGGTCGACCGGGTTTACCTCGGCGAAGTCGTGTGCAGCCGCCGGCAGCAAATGCGTGGGCAGGACTGGATCGGTTTGGCGCGCGACCTCGCCGCCGCCGGGAAAGAAGTCGTGCTCTCGACGCAAGTTTTGCTCGAATCGGAGGCGGAGCTGAAAACGCTGCGCCGCATCGCCGAGAACGGCGAATTCCTCGTCGAAGCCAACGACCTCGGCGCCGTCCAGTTGCTGCGCGGAAAGTGCGCATTTGTCGCCAGTCCGCATATGAACATCTACAACGCGGACACGCTCGCGCTGTTCCAGCGCTTGGGCGCGCGGCGCTGGGTTCCGCCGGTCGAACTATCGCAAAAACAACTCGGCGAAATTCTGCAAACCGCGCCCGCCGGCATGGAAACCGAGGTTTTCGCCTGGGGACGCCTGCCTTTGGCGTTTTCAGCGCGCTGCTTTACCGCGCGCCACTTCAACCTCAAGAAAGACGACTGCCAATTCCGCTGTCTGGAACATCCCGACGGCTTGCGTCTGGATACCCGCGAAGGCCAGCATTTCCTGACGATCAACGGAATCCAAACCCAATCAGCCGCCAGCCATTCGCTGCTTTCGCATATCGACGGCCTGCGCCAAATGGGTGTCGATGCCTTGCGGATCAGCCCGCAGTCGCAGCGCTGCGGCGAAGTCGTCGCACTTTTCCATGCCGCGCTGAACGGCAATGCGCCCGATTTGGAGCACGCCTCCGCGCTCGCGCCCGATGCCTGCTGCGATGGATATTGGCGCGGCCTGCCCGGAATTGTTCAGGAGAATTACCATGCCCCTGCCTGATTTCACCTTCCCGCGCCCGCTCGCGGCGCTCGCGCGGCGCTTGCCGGAATGGCCGGTTGCGCAAATGTTCGTCACCGCGCTCAATCTGGCGGAACGCGCCGGCAAGCTTACGGGCGACTGGTCCAGCCTCGACGGCCGGACCGTTCGGATCGAGATTGAAGACCTCGGCGCCGGCCTGAGCTTTACCCGCGGTGGCAATCGTTTTGTCGCGGTATCGGGCGAGCCGACGGTCTGCTTTCGCGCACGCGCGGCGGACTATTTACGCATCGCCCTGCGCGAGGAAGACCCGGATACGCTGTTCTTTCAGCGCCGCCTGAAGATCGAAGGCAACACGGAACTAGGGCTGGAGCTGAAAAACCGGCTCGATGCCTTGCCTTTACCCGACTTTCTGATTCGCCTGCGCGACCGGATTGCCTGATTCGGAACGTTGGAACATCAAATTCGCCGTGAGGCGGGTCTGAGAAGCTGTTCGTAATTTTGCTGCGAGTGTGGTGACTGAGCGTGATCGGGGCTCATGCGCGGCTCGGAATCCTCATTTATCATTTATAAATTCCGGCTCCTACGCTGCTGGGCTCTCGCGACAGATTCTGAACGGGTTTTAAGCGTATTGAAAAGTGTGTTTTGGATACACTGCCGCGTTCGCAAAAGGTTTGTCGGTTATACATTTCGGCGCAACACTTCATTTTTTGCTTGAAGTGATGTCTTGTGGCTGAAATGTTTTCTGCTTGGCAGAAAACATTGGCCGATGCAAAACAAAATTTGCCATCGCGCGTAACACATCTCTTACTTAAAGAGATATAGGCCATGGCGTTAACCACGCAACAGGATGGGTTCTGAAAATGTGCCAATTGCTCGGCATGAATAGCAATACGCCCACCGATATTTGTTTTTCGTTTACGGGTTTTCAGGCACGTGGTGGGCTGACCGACCATCACCAGGATGGTTGGGGCATTGCCTTTTTCGAAGAGCGCGGTGTGCGTCTTTTTCTCGAAGCGCAAGCAACGGTGAATTCCCCCGTGGCCGAATTGGTGCGCAATTACCCCATTCACTCGCTCAATGTCATTTCGCACATTCGTAAAGCGACACTGGGCAGAATCGCGCTTGAAAACACGCATCCGTTTCAACGCGAGCTTTGGGGCCGTTACTGGATCTTTGCCCATAATGGTAACTTGCGTGATTTCAAGCCACCGCTCGACGGTAGTTTTACGCCCGTCGGGGATACCGATAGCGAATTCGCCTTTTGCTGGCTGCTGCAACAGCTGCGCAACCGTTTTGGCCGTGAAGCCCCGGGCGATCAAGCGCTGTTTGATGCGCTGCGGACGCTGGCCGGCGAAATCGGTGCTTTCGGCGAATTTAATTTCCTGCTCTGCGACGGTATGACGCTTTACGCCCATTGCGCATCGCGGCTCGCGTATCTGATCCGCATGACGCCTTTCGGGCATGCGCATTTAAGTGATCAAGATTTGACCGTAGATTTCCGTGAACATACTCATCCAAATGATCGGGTTGCGGTTATCGCCACGGTGCCGCTTACCGATAATGAAGCATGGATAGCGCTACCGCGCGGCACGCTGCATGCGTTCCGCGACGGAGCGCCAATGCATTACGCCGAAGTGGAAACTGGCGCGGAATGCGAGCCAGGTAGCAGTCTGGATGAGAAACAGTGTGAATGAATAGCGGAACTTGTGATTTATGTTTGACGGCCGGCGGGCCGTTAATCTGGGAAGATGCCAAGCGTCGGGTGATCTATGCCGAAGAGGCTGCCTATCCTGGTTTTTGCCGGGTTATCTGGCGCGAGCATGTGGCGGAAATGAGCGATTTATCGCGCCAGGATCGTGATCATCTGATGAGCCTCGTTTGGGCAACCGAAAGCGCATTGCGCGAACTAATGCATCCTCAAAAGATAAATCTCGCAAGTTTCGGCAATGTTGTGCCGCATTTGCACTGGCATGTGATACCGCGTTTCGTCGACGATAAGCATTATCCCGAGCCGGTTTGGGGTACGGTGCAGCGGGAAGGCGCACCGCGGATAGCGCCTGCGATCGAAACGCTGCGTTTGGCAATTAAGGAACGCTTGGTTTGAAGTTACTCGAAACACTATGGAACGCTGCGCAATAGCTGTAGCTGAGAAGCTCGCGAAAGGTTATGGAATTATGAATGGCGAAGTCCAGGCCCTACCTGATGTCAGTAACCCGGAAGCCTGTATCGCTTGGCTCGCGGAGCTTAATCCGACCAACGTACTGGAAACGCATACCCGGCTGACGGAATTCCTGAACCATTTGCTGATGCAACCGCCTACGCCGATTCAACATTTGGAAATCATGGAGGCGGCGCGGACCACGGTGGAGTTTGTCCAGACCGAGCTTTCGCAACGCTACGCCGCCCGCCCGCTGCCGCCGCTCAGCGCGGAAGAAGCGCTCCTGCGCAGTGTGCTGAACCTGTGGTCGCTGATGCTGCGCACGTATTCGCTGATTGCGCAGCGCAGCGCGCTCGATCCGCTTTTCATCGAGCGCCGTCCGATGCTCGCGCAGCGCCGTATCCACTACCACGGCGATCTGATTCTTGAATACTACCGGGCGCGCCGTGAAGTACCCACCGGCATGTGGGCCGAGCTGCACCGTTACTATGCTTCCGCGGAAGACTGGCATGTCGCGACCGTGCGTGTCGCCGAACCGCTCAACGAAACCTGGCGCGCACAAAGCTGCGTCGAGGCTTATATCAGCCTGTTGCTGGTCGACGCGGCTAATCCCTATGGCCGCACGCCGCGTGAATTCGTCTGGATTCTGCGTTGGGCGCAACGTTTTGCACCGCATTGCAATTTGTACAAGGACGTCAACCTCACCGCGAAATCTTCATACGCCATCGATTTGGCCCAGGATGCAGGCTTGCGGCCGGTGGGCACCGTTGCGCCTGTGCCATCCCTGCGCCGTGTCGATAGCGAACGGCTTGCCGCGCACATTCAAGCCATTGTTTCGCAATTCAAACGCGGTACGGCGCCCGCCGCGCTCGGGCTGGGTGAGGATTGCGTTCAGCCGGCCTGCGCGCGTTTGCTGGTTTCACTTTATCGACCCTGGGGGCTTGCCGCGGCAGGGCGGCGCTTCCCGCGCAAGCACGCCAAAGGCACGATCGAGATGGCAACCGATTTGCCTTCAATCGGTTATTTCATCTCCGGCCGGCCTTTTGAACAGCCGTCTCGTGTGCGTACAGGCACTTATCGGGACGCCGCCGCCGTCTTCACATTTGGCGAGCAAGTGGAAGCCGCGCAGCCGACCGAAGCGGAAATTTATGCGCGCGCGCCTCAGTTCGGCATGTCGTTCGAAGAATGGAAGATCGAGGATCAATCCGTCTCGGGTTTTCGGATTTCACGTGAGGTACAAGGCTCGCGTATCGACCATCGCCAGCTTCTCGCTTTACATCCTGGAGATGGGGAGTCTTTTATCCTCGCCGAGATCAGTTGGCTGATGTACCACAACGATGGCCGCCTGTTCGCGGGTCTTTCCCTGATGCCCGGCAAACCGGAAATGGTCGCCGTGCGTTTGCAAAATCCCAAGGGCGGCGGCGGTTTGCGCGAGAATTATCAACAAGCGTTTCTGTTGCCGGCGGTATCCGCGCTGAAGTCCGAGCCGACCCTGGTTTTACCCGCAGGCTGGTATCACGCCGATCGGATTCTTGAAGTGTGCGGAGACGAAGAAAATTTCCAGGTACGTCTGGTCAAGCTCACGTCACGCGGCACGAATTTCGACCGCGCGGTATTTGCGCGCATCGTATAGTGGATCATCCCAAGCTGAAGCTTGGGGCTTCTTCGCCACGAATCAGGGCGCTGCGGGACGATAAACGCGTTCGCTCGGGAATAGCGTCGAAAAACAACTACCGCGCCCGAGCTGCGATTCGATTTCTAGCGTTGCCTGATGGTGGCTCAAGGTGTGTTTGACGATCGCAAGCCCGAGGCCGGTTCCGCCGCTATCACGCGAGCGGCCGCGGTCGACGCGGTAAAAGCGCTCGGTCAGACGGGGCAGGTGTTCCGCCGCGATGCCGATTCCATTGTCTTCCACCGTGAAGCGCGCGCCGCCTCCCGGTGCGACGTTCCACATGACGCGGATATGCCCGCCTTCGGCGGTATAGCGGACCGCATTGGTGATGAGATTCAGGAACGCGCTGTGCAGCTCTTTGCGCGAACCGCGCAAGGCCGCGGGTCCGTCGCTGTGCAAAGTCAGGGTATGGCGTCCGGCTGAGTACGCGTTGCCCTCTTCAATCAATTGCGCCAGCAGCGGAGCCATTTCGATGGTTTCGTCCATCGATGCCGCGGCGCTCGTTTCGAGTTTCGACAGTTCGAGCAAGTCTTCGACGAGACGCCGCATACGCGTCGCCTGTTCCGATGCAAGTTGCAAATAGCGGTGCGTCTCGGCGGGCGGCAGGTCTTCGAGCGTATCGTCGATGGTTTCGAGAAAGCCGCCGATCACTGTGAGCGGTGTTTTAAGCTCATGCGAAACATTCGCGACGAAGTCGCGGCGTATCGTTTCCATGCGTTCGAACTGAGTGATATCGCGCGAAAGCACCATGCGTTGCTCTTCGCCGAATGGCACGATTTGAATCGAAAGCACCCGCCCCGCATGGCGGGAAAGCTTGCACACCACAGGCTCGACGCCGCTGCTTTGGAGATAACTGACAAAGTCCGGCTGGCGCACCAGGTTAAGCATCGGTTTGCCCACGTCGTGCCGCGGATCGAGTTCAAAATGCAGGGCCGCCGCGGGATTGATCCACTCGATGAAGTTTTCGGCCGAGAGCAACACCACGCCGTCGGGCATCGCAGCCGTCGCGGCGCGGAAACGCGTCAGCGCTTGAGAAAGCCTCTCGCGTTGGGCAAGGTTCGCACGCGCGCGCCGGTGCAGATCGGCAAACACATCGTCCCATACGCCATGAGCCTGCGGCATTGGGGCTTCGACAGGTTCCCGGGTCCAGCGCACGAGCCTGTGCAGGTGATATGCGTGATAGATGAAAGCCGCCAGGATCACCAACGCGAAGCAAACGGATGCCACGAGCGGGCCAAAAAACAGCCACACGGCCAGGCCGAGGCCAAGCGCCAAGCCGAGCGTGCCCCCGACGCTGTTCCAGATGTAAGCCGTCGCGCGCATCTACGCTTTAAACCGGCGCTTCAGACGAAATCCGGTAGCCGGAACCGCGCACGGTTTGGACCAGATGATCGTGGCGCGTCAATTCGAGCACGCTGCGCAAGCGGCGGATATGCACATCCACCGTGCGTTCTTCAATGAAAACATGATCGCCCCAAACCTGGTCGAGCAATTGAGCACGCGAATGCACGCGCTCCGGGTGTGTCATCAAAAAATGTAGCAGGCGGAATTCGGTCGGCCCCAGGTTCAATAACGTTGCGCCCGCATTCACGCGATGCGTCGCCGGGTCGAGGCGCAGGCCGCCGAATTCGACCACATCGTCGGTGGCTTGCGGCGTGCGCCGGCGTAGCACCGCTTTGATGCGGGCGACCAGCTCGCGCGGGGAAAAGGGCTTGGTAATGTAATCGTCCGCGCCGACTTCCAGCCCCGCAACCTTGTCGGATTCATCCGAGCGGGCGGTCAGCATGATGATCGGAATCGGGCGCGTGCGCTCGTCGCTGCGCATGCGCCGCGCCAGCTCGACACCCGATATGCCAGGCAGCATCCAGTCGAGCAGCACCAGATCGGGCAAGGCTTCGTGAATGATTTTTTCGGCCGTCTCGGCGTCGCTCGCTTTAACGACCGTGTGGCCCGCGCGCGTGAGATTGGCTGAGATCAGCTCTTGAATGGCGGGTTCGTCTTCGACCAGCAGGATGTTGGCAGTCATGGCGCACTCTTCTTATGCGATTCACTAAATAAATAGCTACGCAGTCTATTGCACCAACTTGACGGATTTGTGACAAGTCACGGGATTGAAATACGGGCGGCGCGAACACCCATCCGCTGTCATTCTGCGCGAAGTCGCAGAATCTATTTGTCCTTCGATAGTGGATTCTGCGGCTGCGCTTCGCTCCGCGCAGAATGACCACGGGTTGAGCGCAAGCGAGACAAACCTTATGGATGCCCCAAACTCGCGGCATTACAATTTCTCGCGACAGATTCTCAGGCTCTTAGGAGCCTGTTCAAACGCTGCGTAGACGCTCCAGATCGGTGCCGGAAATCCAGCGCCATTCGCCCGCGGGCAGATCGGCGGGCAATGCCAGTCCGCCGACCGCGGTGCGATGCAGCGCCTCGACCCGGTTGCCCGCCGCGGCAATCATGCGCTTGACCTGATGATATTTCCCCGAAGTGATCGTCAGCGTTAGTTCATATTCACCGCTCGGCTCGACCGCGGCGGCGGCGACGGGTTCGGGATCGTCATGCAAGACCACGCCCGCCAAAAGGGCCTGAGTCAATTCCTCGTTCACCGGGTGTTTCAGCGTGACAGCATAACGTTTCGGCACCTTGTGTTTCGGCGACGAAAGCCGATGAATCAACTGACCGTCGTCGGTCAGAATCAAAAGCCCGGTCGTGTCCTCGTCGAGCCTGCCGACGGCTTGGATGCCGCGCACGCGCAGCGGATCGGCCAACAGCTCGAATACGCTGCGATGATGTTTGGGTTTCTGCGAGACCTCGTAACCCGACGGCTTGTGCAGCATCACATAAGCCTGGGCGTGATAGCGCCATTCCTCGCCATCGACCGTAAACACGAGGTTTTCGGGCTCGAACTCGGCAAACGGGTTCTCGCAGATTTCGCCGGCCACGCTGACCAGGCCGTGCCGGACCAGGGCGCGCACTTCTTTGCGGCTGCCAAAGCCTTGGGAATGAAGAATTCGATCGAGTTGCATCGTGTTTTCTGCTCAGGAGTCAGCCGCCGAGATAAGCGGCTTTGATGCGGTCGTTGGCGAGCAAATTGGCGCCCGTATCGGCGAGCACGACGTGGCCGGTTTCCAGCACGTAGCCGCGGTCGGCGATATGCAGGGCCTTGTTGGCGTTTTGCTCGACGAGGAACACGGTCACGCCTTGATCGCGGATCGTGCGGATGATGTCGAAAATCTGCGCGATCACGAGCGGGGCCAGGCCCAGCGTGGGTTCGTCGAGGAGCAGCAGGCGCGGGCGGCTCATCAATGCGCGGCCGATCGCGAGCATCTGCTGTTCGCCGCCCGACATGGTGCCGGCGCGCTGGTCGGCGCGTTGTTCAAGGCGCGGAAAAAGCTTGAAAACATGCGCGATGCCGGCGTCGATGTCGTCCTTGCTGGCGAAGAAAGCGCCCATTTTTAGGTTTTCCACCGCCGTCAGGCTCGGGAAAACGCGCCGCCCTTCGGGCGAAATCGCCATACCCAGACGCATGATTTCATGCGTGGGCAGATTCGTGATGTCTTTGCCGTCGAACAATACGCGCCCGCTGGAGGCGCGCGGCGTGCCGCAGACGGTCATCATCAACGTGGTTTTACCCGCGCCGTTGCTGCCGATCAGAGTGACGATCTCGCCCTGGTTGACTTCGATCGATACGCCGGACAGCGCTTCGACCGCGCCATAGTGGGTATGGACCTGCTCCAGCTTCAGCATCAGTCCTCTCCCAGATAGGCTTTGATGACGCGCGGGTCGTTGCGCACTTCTTCCGGCTTGCCGACCATGATCGGGCGGCCGTGCTCCATGACGAGAATCCGGTCCGAAACGCCCATGACCAAGCTCATATCGTGCTCGATCAACAGCACGGCGATGCCGAATTCGCGCCGCAGGCCGTCGATGAGTTCGGACAGTTCGTTTTTTTCCTGCGGGTTCAAACCGGCGGCGGGTTCGTCGAGCATCAGCAGGCGCGGCTTGGTGATCATGCAGCGCGCGATTTCGAGCCGCCGCTGATGCCCGTAGGAAAGCGTGCCGGCCGCGCGGTTGGCGACCGCACTCAAACCCATGCGCTTGAGCCAGCTCACTGCGTGCTCCAGGGCTTCGCGTTCGGCGCGCCGGTAGGCGGGGGTGGCGAAAAGCCCGTGCAACAAGCCAGATTTGACTTGCAGGTGCTGCGCGACGAGCAGGTTTTCGACCACCGTTAACTGGCGGAACAGACGGATGTTCTGGAAGGTGCGTACCAACCCTTTGCGCGCGACCTGGTGGCTCGGCAGGCCCGCGATCGCTTGTCCGTCGAGCGTGACTTCGCCCGCGGTCGGACGGTAGAAACCGCCGACGCAGTTGAACACGGTGGTTTTGCCGGCGCCATTCGGGCCGATGATGGCGAAGACTTCATGGCGCTGCACATCGAAGGTGACGTCGTCCACCGCCAGCAGACCGCCGAAACGCATTTGCAGGCCGCTTACGCGGAGCAGCGTCATATTGCCCCCACGCTCCACGCCTGCGGCTGTTGCGCTGCCCCCCGAGGGGGCGTTCGCGCCTTGGGACGGCCCGGCGGCGTTCATGGCACTCATTGCGGCAACTCCACCTGCGGACGCTGCGCCGGCAGCAAGCCTTGCGGGCGCCATATCATCATCAGCACCATGACGAGGCCGAAGATCAGCATGCGGTATTCGGCAAAGCCGCGCGCGAATTCCGGCAGCAGCGTGAGCAGAATCGCGGCCAGAATAACGCCGAGCTGCGAGCCCATGCCACCGAGCACGACCACGGCAAGAATCAGGGCGGATTCGATGAAGGTAAAGGATTCGGGGTTGACGAGCCCCTGGCGCGCGGCGAAGAACGCGCCGCCGATGCCGGCGAAGGTCGAACTCAGCGTAAAGGCGGAGAGCTTGATGCGCGTCGGATTGAGGCCGAGCGAACGGCAGGCGATTTCGTCCTCGCGCAGGGCTTCCCAGGCGCGGCCCATCGGCATGCGAATCAGGCGGTTGGTGACGAAAAGCGTCAGGCATACCAGCAGCAGCGCGAGCAGATAGAGGAAAACCACCATGTGTTCGCCGCTGTATTCCCAGCCCATGATTTCATGGAAGGTGCGCGCGCCTTCGACGCTGGCGCTGCGCGCCATTTCGATGCCGAACACCGTTGGCTTGGGGATGCTCGAAATACCGTCCGGGCCGCCGGTCAGGCTGTCCAGGCTGTTCGCGAGCAGGCGAATAATTTCGCCGAAGCCGAGCGTCACGATCGCCAGGTAATCGCCGCGCAGGCGCAGCACCGGAAAACCGAGCAGGAGGCCGAACAGCGCGGACATGGCGGCCGAGAGCGGCAGGCACTCCCAGAAGCTCAGGCCGTAGCGCTGGTTGAGAATGGCGTAGGTATAGCCGCCGATGGCATAGAAGCCCGCGTAGCCGAGATTGAGCAGACCCGTGAAGCCAACCACGATATTCAGGCCGAGCCCGAGGATGACGTAGATCAGCGCCAAAGTGGCGATGTCGACCGCGCCGCGCGAACCGAAAAACGGCCAGACGAAGCCCACGGCGAGCAGCACCCAGAGCGTGATGCGCTGCTGTTGCACGCCGAGTTCGGGCAGGCCCGGCAACTGGATCGCGCTGCTGGCGCGGTTCCACAGGGGTTTGAGGAGTTGAAAGAGGAAAACCGCGCCCACCGCAAGCCATACAAGCTTCCAGTGCGGTTCAAGCACGACTTGATAGCCTTCGAGCTTGAGTTGCAGTCCAAGGATGGGGACGGTAAGGATGGCGGTCATGAGTGCCGCCGTAATCGCGTTCTTGAGCGATTGCGTCATCGGAATTGAAGTTGTCGTCATCGTGTGCGCTCCGCTCAGACCTTTTGAATCTCAGGTTTGCCGAGCAGCCCGTTGGGGCGGAACAACAGCACCAGGATAAGCAGGCCGAAAGCGACCACGTCCTTATATTCGGCCGGCATGTAGCCCGAAGCGAAGGTTTCGGCGAGGCCGAGCACGAATCCGCCGAGCATCGCGCCGGGAATGCTACCGATGCCGCCGAGCACGGCTGCCGTGAAGGCTTTGATGCCCGCGATGAAGCCGATAAACGGGTTGAGCTTGCCGATCGTCAGTCCGATCAGCACGCCGCCCACAGCGGCGAGCATCGCGCCAAGCACGAAGGTGAAAGAGATCACGCGATTGGTGTCGATGCCGAGCAGGTTCGCCATGCGCATGTCTTCGGCGCAGGCGCGGCAAGCGCGGCCCATGCGCGAGTGGGCGATGAAAAGCGTCAGCGCGACCATCAGCGCCAGGGTGACGCCGACGATAAGCAGGCGGGCATAGGGGATGGTGACGGTGAAGTCGCCGCCCATCTGGAATTCAACGGCGCCGGAGATCAGCACGGGGACCGACATATCGCGCGCGCCCTGTCCAATCTGGACGTAGTTTTGCAGGAAGATCGACATGCCGATCGCGGAAATCAACGGGACCAGGCGCGGTCCGCCACGCAGGGGGCGGTAGGCGAGCCGTTCGACGGTGAAGCCATAAAGCCCGGTGACCAATACCGCTACCAGTACCGCCGCGCCCAGTACGAGCGGCAAAGGGTAGCCGGCCTGGGTGCCGATGGCGGTCAGTGTGACTAGGCCAACATAGGCGCCGATCATGTAAATCTCGCCGTGGGCGAAATTGATCATGCCGATGATGCCATAGACCATTGTGTAGCCAATGGCGATCAGCGCATAGATCGCACCCAGCGTCAGGCCATTGACCAGTTGCTGGGTGAATTGAGGAAGAAATTCGTTCATGCGGAAAACCTGAGGCGAGCAAAGCCTGAAATCAGACACCCCGGCCCGGGCGGGCGGCGGGGTGTGTGTCAATGAAGCGCTGAATCAGTTGGCCGGTGTCTTGGTCGCGTCTTTGTGCCAGGTGAAGACGACGAACTTGAACGACTTCAGATCGCCCTGTGCGTCGAACTGAACCTCACCGATCGGTGTGTGGAAGGTGTTCTTGTGCATATAAGCGGCCACTTTGGTCGGGTCGGTCGTTTTCGCGCCGGCAATCGCGTCGGAAATGATTTGGACGCCCGAGTAGGCCGGCATCTGGAACGGGCCATTGGGATCGCGTTTCTTGTCGGCAAAGGCTTTGACCAAGCCCGCGTTGGCCGGATCGGCGGCAAAATCGGCCGGCAGCGTGACCAGCATACCTTCGGACGCCGGGCCGGCGATGGCCGTCACGTCCTTGTTGCCGACGCCCTCGGGGCCCATGAACGTAGCCTTGACGCCTTGCTCGCGCGCTTGGCGCAGCAGCAGGCCCATCTCAGGGTGATAGCCGCCGAAGTAGACGAAGTCCACGCCTTGGGACTTGAGCTTAGTGATCACGGCGGAGTAATCCGAATCCCCGGCATTGATGCCTTCAAAGAGCACGACGGGAATCTTCGCTGCTTCGAGGTCCCTCTTCACCGAAGTGGCGATACCCTGGCCATACGACTGTTTGTCGTGCAGCACCGCTACCCTTTTGGGCTTGACGTTGTTGATGATGTGCCGCGCCGCCGCGGGGCCTTGCTGGTCGTCGCGGCCGATCGTGCGGAAGATGAATCTGCGGTTCTTGCCTTCGGTCAGCTGCGGAGCGGTCGCCGAGGGCGTAATCATCACGATGCCTTCGTTCTCGTAGATGTCGGACGCGGGAATTGTGGAGCCGGAGCAAACGTGGCCGATCACATAACGGATTTTTTCGCTCACGATTCTGTTGGCGACCGCGACGGCCTGTTTGGGTTCGCAGGCATCGTCCATCAGGACGGCCTCGAATTTGTGGCCGCCAGAGCCGCCCGCGGCATTGATGCGTTCGATGGCAGTCAGCGCGCCGGCCTTGACCATATCGCCGTATTGGGCGACCGAGCCGCTCATCGGGCCGGCGATCGCGATTTTAACGGTGTCGGCGTGGGCGGCGGTGGAACAGACTGCGACCGTCGCAATGGCCAGCGCGGCAAGCTTGAAAGGGACCAACGTCATAATTAACTCCTCAATGATGGTGTTTTAAGGGGCAACCTCATTCGTCGAATAAGCGAAGTCGGGCCGTTCAAGCTGCCTGTTTGTGCGCCGGCAGCCGCGCGAAATCAGAACGTTAGCGAGGTTTTGCGCTTGTAATGCGCGGTCGAGGCCGCTCGGTGCGATGGAAAAATATCCAGAAAGTTACCACGCTCGCATGTTACGAGAAATTCCCGGATCGACAAATCGAGATCGAAATCAAATAAAAAACGCTCTTGAAGGAAGCTTAGGCTTTAGCCCGCCAACGTCAGCGCCAGCGCGATCGGCAAAAACACGATGCTGAGCAGATTGCCGATCATCACGATCGAGGCGATCTTCTCCGGTTCCTGCCGGTAGCGTTCGGCGAAAATGAAATTGAGCACGGCGGGCGGTAGAGCGCCGAAGACGATGACCAATGCACGCTGCTGCACCGGGATATCCACGAGCGTCAGGATAATGCACGCGGATGCGAGTCCCACCAGCGGACGCAGAATTCCGCCGCCGAGCCCGATGCGCCAGGCGCTGAGTTGGGTATCGGTCAGACGCACGCCGAGCGAAAAAAGCATGAGTGGAATTGAAACATCCCCGAGCATCTTGATCGCAACGAGCAGCGGCGGCCAGATCGCAAGCCCCGTCGCGCTGACGCCGATCCCAGCCAGCGTCGCCGCGACCGAAGGGACTTTCCAGATCGTCGTCAGGCGCGTGCGATGGTCGAGCAGCCAGGCGCCGAACGAAAAATGCAGCAGGTTCGACACCATGAACATCACGACTGCCGGCGCGAGCGCCTGTTCGCCAAACGCCAGCACCGCAAGCGGCAAACCGATATTGCCGCAGTTGTTGAACATGACCGGCAGCACCAAGGTTTTGACCTGTACCCCGCACAGCCGCGCAGCCAGCCAGGCGGCCAGGCCGGACATGAGCACCATCGCGAACGTGATCGCGGCGAGCGGCAAGAACTCGCTCAGGTGAAATTCCTTGTTCGCCAGCGCGGCAAACACGAGCGCCGGGACGAACACATCCATATTGATCTTGTTGGCATGAGTAAGATCGGGCTGTGAACGGCGCCCGACCCACCAGCCGATCAGGGTAATGGCGAAAAGCGGAAAGAGAATGGTGGTAATGCGCAACAGCATAGGGTTCAAAATATCTGTAGAAGTTCAGAACCTGAATTGAGCTGACAACCGAGCACCGTCAAAACGGGAACTGTCAGATCAAGCCTGAATTTCTACAATTCAAGGTCCGGCCATGCCACGTCACTACCTGGTAGGTGTTGTGACAAGGTCACGAAATACTGCTGTTTCTCCCATGTCGCCCTGTCACCGATAACGTATAGGTTCTTCTTTGCCCGACTGACGGCAACGTTCAGCAGATTTGGCCGGCTCGCAGCCCATCCCTTAGCGCCTGGCTTTTGATGATTCCCCCCCAATACCAGCACGACAACTTCGGCTTCTTTCCCCTGCGTTGTATGCACCGTACCGGTTTTCTTGGTGTCAAAACCTAATTGTTTAGCCAGCCTCTCCAACCGATTGGCACAATCACGGAATGGAGAAATCATGAAAATGTCGGCGGGTTGCACACCGTACCGCTGACGGAGATCCGTCAGCACAGCTCGCACGGCATCGCCTTCTTCGGGGATCCAATTGCCTTCGCTAGTTTTGCCGACTACATCTATCCAGCAGCTCTTTGGCAAAGGTGTGCTGCTGATCGTCTTTCCAAGAACCATCAAGCCATCGTAGGCGATTTTATTGCTGACGGTGAACATTGGGTCGTCACAGCGGCGATGCACGCGAAGCGGGCAGCCCACCCAGACCTTCCCCTTATCTACATCAGGTAGATAGGTTCCCAAGTTCATGGTCTGGTCCGCCAGAATCTGCGTGGATGCTTCGCTTGGCCACCACAGTGGCGCAACACCGTAGCGGCGAGCCAAAGCACCTTCCACTGTCGGAGGAATCCCGCTCACTGGTTCGAGTTGCTTGGGATCTCCGACAACAACTGTTCTGGCGGCACGCCAGATGGCACCGACCGCCTGTTGCGGCAACGCTTGTCCAGCTTCGTCAATCAGCAGCCAACCTATAGTTTCTCGGCCTATCCGGCTGAACATGCGCGGGATAGACGCGAAAGTGGTCGAAATCACAGGCACAATCAAGCAAAGAGATTCCATGGCCGCAGAAGCGGCGTCCTTCGGCAATTTTTTACCTTGCAACCAATCGCTTGCCAGATTGATATTGGCTAGGATTTCGCTTGAATGGCTTTCGATAAATGCCCGATGGACATCCAGTGCTGCCAGGAATACGGCCTCCCGCGCCCTGCGCCAGTCTTCTCGCGCCCACGGTGCCGACTTTTCCCGCTTATCGTCGGAAGCGGTTGGGTCAGGCCAGAAATCGCCCAGCCCTTCCCTGGCTTGCCCGAGCAGACTAGACGAGGCACGCAGTTCCTTTTTCAACTTTTCAAGATCGCCGTCTATCTGCGAAGAACTCCGGTCCAACTCGGTAACGCGGCGCTTCTGATCTGCGAGCTTAGCTTTCGCTTGCTGCAAGTTCAGCAGCGGTCTGCTTATATCGTTACGCGCAGCGTCCAGTTCTTGCGTGAGCATATGGTGCCTATCCCACCATTGACGATGCGACCGGCCAAATGTTGCGATCCAATCCCACAGCCCTGGCTTGTTGGATTCGTGCCGCGTCAACCTTTGCTCGGCGTCATTAACGTACTGGCGCAGTTGACTACATGCCTCTTCGGACTCAGAGACTTCATCGACCTGCTTCGCATACTCCTCGCGCGCCTGGTTTAGTTGCTCGGCAATTGCGTTCCTAGCCGCCCCTACCTCCCCGATTTTCCCCCGGTAATTTTCTATCTGCCCACTCAGTTTAGAAGCTTGGATAAGCTCTGCTCGGATGGAGACTTCTTCCTGCTGAGCCGCCGTAAAGCGACGAACGGCGTCATCCCACAGCAAGGTCGGGACTCGCTTCCCCGACTTGATCAAATTGAGATGGTATGCCAAGCCTTCACCCCGTTTCGGGGTGAAAAGCTCAGGCGGTGGCGGACCTTCGCCTTGGGTCTCCTTGGGCTTACTCCACCAGAATGTATTCAGGAACTCATCCCGATTAGCCTTATTACCCAGCCTAGCTGCGAGCAAACCCCAAGCCGGCTTGCCAAGCAACTCCGTCGCCAATCCTGAGAAATAATCACTCTCCCTAAGGACAGACTCGGGCACGGCCTTAGCCTCAGGAAGCTCCAGAGATACGTTCTCGACGGCCCCATTATTGGCCGACGCAATGACGATGGAAAAGCCTAGCATGCTCTGATGCAGCGGGTGGTACGGAATCCGCTTGTCGCCTAACCTGAACGAAGTTTTTGCGGCTAAGGCAGCCCGGTCCACCAACACGAGCGCTTGCGCTCGCTTGGTCACCACTGCCGCAGCTACATCACGCAGCAGCGTGGTTTTGCCAGTGCCCGGCGGGCCATTGACTGCGAAGATTCCAGAGCAATCGGAATGCCGCCGCCAAATTTCATTGACTGCGAGTTGCTGGCTAAAGGCGAGCGGATATTGAGAAGGCCAGCAACCACCAGGTGCTTGCGATGGCAACAAACATTGAAAGGCCGCTTTTAATCCGCGCTCTGACCGTAGATCGATGCGCTTTGGATCGGCAGACGCGACCGCGGTCATGTATTCGGTAAATCCATGCCCGACATCTTGACGCTGCCATGCTGCGCCTAATTGCCGCAATTCGTCGATGAAGAAACTGTTTAGCAGATCATCCGGAGCTGCCGGGGGTACCTTTTCCTGGTCGTGGTGTTCAGCCTCTTTAACCGGTTGGGGCGCTTTTACCTGAACGCATGTCACAAGGCAGGCATGTCTCGGATCCTGCGCCGATTGGGGAAAATGAGTTTTCTCATAAATCAGCTGGAGCAACCGATCAAGCCAAGCTAGATCGGCGACCATCAACTCCCGCTCCATGCGAGTGGCTTCTTCAGCGACCCATTGCATTAAATGCCGAGACAGGAGGTCAAAATCGGAAAATCCGCTATCGATCTCAGGAATGATGCTGCTAGGTGCGGGTAATCCAACTAGGTTCGATGGAATGCTTCGATCAAGCGCAACAACTCCATCATCATGCTCAAGAATCTGCCCAGCCGCCCACACTGCAAGTGAAAGTGTGAACGATTCATACAGCGGCACACCACTTTCATTGAATTGAATATCGAAGACGCGACTCTTGCCACTTATCCTGTCGTCGAAGACCTCTTCATGTCGCCCGATTTTGTCCTCCAGCAATTTGGCGAACTGGGCAAGCCCATATACGCCGAACTGAACGCCATAACGCCAAACCTTGCCCTGAGGTATGGGCTTGTGACAATGCTTAGGATCTTTCCAAGGCAAAACGCCGTCACGATCAACGTTATATGCGGGGCTTAGCTTGTCGTTGGGATCGTCTTTGCTTAGTTTCTGGGGCGTTAATGCCTCAATTGCTTTCCAAAAAGGGAATACCTGTTTTGGGCTCTGAATTTGTTGACTCACCGAAACCCCGCCTTGTTCTTTCTTTCCACCCATTAACCATGAGCTAAACAGTTAGACCGAAACGAAAACATCGCTCTGCGATTCGGCGAGGATGAGTTTCGTGGTGCTGCCGATGAATATTTCTTCGAGCTTGGATTCGCCGCGTTTGCCCATCACGATTAGGTCGCAATCCTGCTCTTGTTCCTGCTCGACGATGCGCATGACGCGATCGCCGTGCATGACGAGCAACCGCGTGGTCTGAGGCGGCAAGCCTGCCTCCGCACTCAGCGCATGCATTTTTTGCATGGCCGCCTGCTTCGCCATGAGGCGGTAATGATAGATCGCATCGTCGTCGACATTCGCATAACGCATATGCCCTTCGAACGGCACTTCGAATGCATGCAAAAGGACGATTGCCGCGGTGGGGGCAATCGCTTTGGCATGCTGGATCGCGCGTAATGAAGACGATGAAAAATCGACCGGGACAAGCAAGGTCCGGTATTGGTCGCGCGGCGCCTGTTTGACGACGAGTACCGGGCAGGAGGAACTGCCGAGTATCCTTTCGGCCGTTGAGCCCAACAGCATATGCCGGATGACGTTTTCGCCCTTGGCGCCGCAAACCAGCAGATTCGTATTCAGCGCATCGATTTGTTTGCCGAGTTCGGCCAGAAGCGGACCTGTGACGACATGCGTGCCGGCGGCGACGCCGTAACGCTTCATCAGCGCCGCGGCCAGTTCATGCAATTTCTCGCGCGCCGCATCGAGCACTTGTTGTTGCATGGTGCCGGACGTATCCGCCGCCATGAGCTGCCACAGTTTTTCCAGCGGAGCCAGATTTGCGATATGCAGCAAATCGAGCGGCGCGCCGAGTTCTCTGCCGATCAGCGCGGCGCGCTCAGCGGCATGCCGGGCCGGCGCAGAAAGATCAGTAGCAGCCAGTATGTGCTTGAATTGGTTCAATTTCTTCCCCTGTCCGAGGCAAAAGAAGCTGTGCCGCTTTGCATATCATATCCAGAAAGATGAACCTGCTCCTTTTGGCCGCAGCCGATGTTGCTGTGATTGACAGAGCAAGTCCGATTCCGATGAGCAGTCGCAAGAGCTTGAGCGCGCAGGAGAATCCAACATTGAACGGGCATGCGCTGAGCCAGGCGGAGTTAGAAAAATTCGTGCTTTGACGCAGCGGGTTTGCGGCGCATTTGTTACCGCATTAGTTTTTCCATGTGCGATTTATCGCAATAGCCGGAATATGTACTCATTACATTTTTTCCGTGACGCGCAACAGTTCACTTGCTTAGCTATCATAGTTTAAAGATTGGAGGCGCCTTCGGCGCCAGTAACGCTTATTTCGCTGACCCCCCGCCATGAATGGCGGAGCTTGCGCTCAGCCCGTGGTCAAGTAAAACCGATACCGGCCGTTAATCTTAATGGAAGACAGCAGGCACTTGTATTGGCCTTCCTCCTCGTCTGTTAAGACCAAAAGGAGAGAGAAAGGAAACACGATGAGTCAGGATCTATTTCACTGGCACGACGAGTTCTCTATTGGACTCAAAGAAATCGACGAGCAACACAAAGAACTTGTGCGTTTGCTCAATGCCTTGCATGAGGCGATACATAGCCATCGTGGGAGTGCCACCTGCCGCAAAATTCTCGACTCATTGGCGGCTTACACCGTAAATCACTTTGCGGTCGAAGAGAGCTTGATGCGCGTTTCGGGCTATCCGGGTTTCGAGTCGCATAAAAAGGATCACGAGGATTTGGTCAGCCAAGTTGTAGCCTTGCAGGAAAAACTCGATGCCGGCCAGGCCAAGATTTCGTTCGAACTGTTGCACTTTCTCAAACAGTGGCTGATGCATCACATCGTGGGAGCCGACAAGCGTTTCGGCGACTACTTCCTTGCCGCGGGCGGCCAGCCGAGCGGTTCGGACGAGTTCAAGGCCGCGCTGAAAGAGCACAAACCCTGGTGGAAGTTCTGGTAATTTGGGAAGCGGAACTAGCTCTGGTTTGGAAAAACCGAACCAGGTGATAACAGGCGGTTTGAACGGCCGTCGCAATCACAGAATCGCGACGGCCGTGATCGTGCCCGATCCTGCTGCGCTATCCGAGCACCGCCGCCGTGGCGGCAATTTCAATGCGCCAGCCCGGATGGGCCAGGGCGCAGACCTGGACGCAGGCGCGTGAAGGCGCCGCGCCGATGGGCAGCCAGGATTCCCACTCCGCATTCATCCCCTCGTAGTCAGCCATGTCGGTGAGATAGAGCGTGGCCATCAACAGGCGTTCCTTGCTGCTGTTCGCCAGCGCGAGCGTGGCGTCCAGCGCGGCGAGAACTTCCCTGGTCTGGTTTCTTATATCCGCGGTTTCGCTGACCGGAACCTCCACCGCATAAACAACCCCGTTGTGGGTGACCGCATCGGAGTAGCGGCGTCCAGGGTTCAGTCGATCGATCATCGAAGTGCTCCTATTGAGAGATGAATGTCCGCGCCGGAAACATTGGCGCTTGATGTCGTGTAAACCGGCGCGCGCGTATTGCGAGTATAGCCAAGGCACCAATAGCGCCGCCCGCAGAGGTATTGCCTCCGGTGGCCAGGCGGCCCGAATTGCTTATGCATCTTGCCCTGCCAATCCGGCGGCTGATACTCTACAAAATTCCGCCGCCCCGCAACGGGCCTGTGAGTCACCCCCAACTTGAAAGTTGGGGTTTCCTCGCCACAAATTGGAGGCGCCTTCGGCGCCAGTAACGCTTGTTTCGCTGACCCGGCCATGAATGGCGGGGCTCGCGCTCAACCCGTAGTCAGCTTGAGAATCATGCAGAACGATTATCTTGAAAGAATCCTGAACGCGCACGTCTATGACGTTGCGATCGAATCCCCGCTCGATTTCGCGCCGAACCTTTCCGCGCGCAGCCATAACCGGATTTACCTGAAACGCGAGGACATGCAGCCCGTGTTTTCGTTCAAGATTCGCGGCGCTTATAACAAGTTGTCGAAACTCTCGCCGCAGGCGCTCAAACACGGAGTGATTTGCGCTTCGGCCGGCAATCATGCGCAGGGCGTGGCGTTGTCGGCCGCGAAACTCGGCGTGCGCGCGGTGATCGTGATGCCGGCCACGACGCCGCCGATCAAAATCGACGGTGTGCGTTCGCGCGGCGGCGAAGTCGTGCTGCACGGAGCCTCTTACGACGATGCCTACGCTCATGCGCGCGAACTCGAACGCAGCGAGAAGCTGACCTTCGTGCATCCCTTCGATGATCCCGATGTGATTGCGGGCCAGGGCACGATCGGCATGGAAATCCTGCGCCAGCATCCCAAACCCTTGCATGCGATCTTCTGCGCGATCGGTGGCGGCGGCTTGATCGCCGGCGTGGCGGCCTATATCAAGCGCGTGCGGCCGGAAATCAAAATCATCGGCGTCGAAACCTTCGATGCCGATGCCATGGCGCGCTCGCTCGCGCAAGGCGAACGCGTGGCCTTGAACAATGTCGGCCTGTTTGCGGACGGCACCGCGGTAAAACTCGTCGGCGAGGAGTGCTTCCGGCTGTGCCGGGATCTCGTCGATGAAGTCGTGCTCGTCGATACCGATGCGATTTGCGCGGCGATCAAGGATGTCTTCGAAGATACGCGCGCGATTCTCGAACCCTCGGGCGCGCTCGCGATCGCGGGCGCCAAAGCCTATGCGGCGCAGCACAAGCTGCACGACAAGACCTTCGTTGCGGTCGCTTCGGGCGCAAACATGAATTTTGACCGCTTGCGTTTCGTTGCCGAACGCGCCGAAGTCGGCGAGCAGCGCGAAGCAATTCTTGCGGTGACGATTCCCGAACAACCCGGCAGCTTCCGCAAATTCTGTAGCCTGCTCGGCAACCGCAACATCACCGAATTCAATTACCGCTATGCGGATCAGACAAGCGCGCGTGTCTTTGTCGGTGTGCAAGTGCACTCGCGCGCGGAATCCTTACGGCTGGTCGAAACCCTGCGCCGCCATGAGCTTGAAACGCTGGATCTGACCGATGACGAAATGGCCAAGCTGCATGCACGTCATATGGTCGGCGGCCATGCACCGGCAGCCGATCACGAACGCGTGCTGCGCTTCGTCTTCCCGGAGCGTCCAGGCGCTTTAATGGCTTTCCTGTCGCATATGCGTTCGGACTGGAACATCTCCTTGTTCCATTACCGCAACCACGGCGCCGATTACGGCCGCGTGCTTGTCGGCATTCAAGTGCCGCCCGAGGACGATGCGGCGTTTGCCCGCTTCCTGGCCGAACTGGGTTACGAACATTGCGACGAGACGAACAATCCGGCATACCGACTGTTTCTTGGGTAGCCGATAGCCCGTCCGGCAGTCTGCAAACGACACAAGCCCCGCTGCGGATAACGCAGCGGGGCTTGTGTGCTTATTGCCAGACCTTATATGTGTAGGCCGATCGGCTGATTGTGGTCCGTAACGTTCATCCGTATGTTGCGCGCTTGGAATTGAGCGGCTTATCACGGCCGGGCGAACCTGCATGGCTGTTTCAATCCGGTGTCATGTGAAAGAAACATACGCTCATTATCCTTCTCCGCGGCGGATAGCCAAGTCCCGGTGGTCCGCCGTGTACCCAGAATATTTTGGAGAGCAATCAATGCAACGCAATAAGATCCTCGCTGCGCTCGCCCTTGCGGGCGTGTGCTCCGCCGCCTATGCCGCCGACAGCAGTGTGACGCTTTATGGCCTCGTCGACATGGGCTATTCCTATCGCACAAGCAATTACAACGACGCCGTGAAGAGCCGCAGCGGCTTCGACAGCGGCCAGGCGAGCGGCTCGCGCCTCGGCGTGCGCGGTTCGGAAGAACTCGCGCCCGGCATCAGCGCAATCTTCACGCTTGAAGCCGGTATCAACGTTGACACTGGCGAAAGCAACCAGGGCGGCAGCAGCAGCCAAGGCGCCGCCCTTACCCGCGCGTGGGGCCGTCAGACCACCGTCGGTCTCGACTTCTCAGGCACCAAGATTCAGATCGGCCGTCAATTCAGCCCGATCTATAATATTTACTCGGCTTTCGAGCCGTTCGGCCAGGGCACCGTCGGCCAGGCTTCGAACGTAATCAAGAACGTCACGGCCTACACGCGTCTCGATAATTCGGTTTCGGTCATCACCCCGTACTTCGGCGATATCTTCGCGGTCGAAGCACTGTACTCGCTGAATGCCTCGGGTAACGAACCCGCTTTCGACGGCACCTATGCCACAGCCGACAAGCGTTACGCCGCCCTCTACGGCAAGCTCAAGCTCGCCAAGCGTTTCTATATCATCGGCGGTTACAACGAAGCCAAGACCCGCGGCGGTGTGACCAATATTCCAGCGGACGATCCCAAGCTCGCAAAGGATCGTGCCTGGGACGTGCTTGGCGTGGCTGATTTTGACTTCGCCCGCTTCACGCTCGGCTACGAAGGCGAAAAGGACGGCACGGCCATTGTAGCGGCCGGTAAGCCGCACGCAGGCGAAACAATGTCGTACAACCGCTATCACGTTGGCGCCAAGGTGCCGCTCGGCAATTTCAACCTGCTCGCTTCGTACAATTACTCGAAGGACAAGCAGGATCAGAAGATGAAGGCTCAGCAGTACTCGCTCGGCGGTACCTATGCCTTCTCGAAGCGCACCGATGTCTACCTGGCCTACTCGCGCATCATCGCCGGTGACGGCCTGACTGCCACCAGCGGTTACGACCTCGGCGACGGCACCTACGGGAACAAGAACGGCTACAAGAGCGGTCTGAGCTCGGGTATCCGCGTCCGCTTCTAAGGTTTGTAGTCCTTTTTGTCACTTATTGCGAACGTGACAGCTATCCCCATTTGAATCGCGCCCGATACCGGGCGCGTTTTTTTGCCTGAGGCGCTGTTTTATAAGGCACCGAAAATCTTCTTGGCCAGACTGCCCGCCGCCGATACGGGGTCTTTGCGAATTGCGCGCTCCTGTTCGCCGATCACGGTGTAAAGCCCATCGAGCGCCTTACGCGTCACATAGCTATCGAGATCGGCATCTTCAGACTTCACCACTTTCAAGCTTGCCGCTTTGCCGGCCAGCGCGTTGTATTGCTGCGCGAGGCCGATGTTCTCCGTCGCTTTGTGCACAACGGGCTGGAACTGGAGCGTGAGCGCATCGGCCGTATGCTTGCGGAAATATTGCGTGACCGAATCGTCGCCGCCGGTCAGGATGGCCTTGGCGTCCTCGACGGTCATCTTTTTAACCGCGTCAATGAGCAGCGGTTTGGCTTGGCTGACGGCTTGCTCCGCGGCATGGTTGATCGCGGTTTCGAGTGCGTCGACCTGCTTGCCCTGGCCCGCCATGCGCAAGAGGGCTTCGACTTGTTTGATGCCGTTGGGAAGGGGAATCTTCAGCTTCGGGTTGCCGAAAAATCCATTCGGCGCACCAAGCTGGCTGACTGCCGCGCTGGCGCCCTGGGTCAAGACTTCTCTGAGCCCGCCCGATAAATCGCTGCTGCTGAAGGCGGATAAATCCGCCGCGATGGCGGAACCTGCCATGACAAAGCCGGTCAGACCGACGACAATCGCATGTTTCAGACTTCGCATTTTCACCCTCCCATGAAAGTACCTGCCAAACAGCTTAGCATTCTTGCCCTTTTGGCTGCGCTTGCCGCAGGCGGCTGGTTTGCCTTCGGGCAACAGAAATCCGCGCCGGATGTGAGCGTCACCCGGCTCAATGGCCAAACGCTGGAGACCAGCACGCTGCGCGGCAAAGTCGTATTCGTGAATTTCTGGGCGACAACGTGTACGACCTGCGTGCATGAGATGCCCAAGGTCGTCGCGACCTATGAGAAATTCGCGCCGCAGGGTTTCGAGACGCTCGCCGTGGCAATGGATTACGACAACCCGGCATGGGTGCGCGACTATGTGCAGCGGGCCGGGCTGCCTTTCACGGTTGCGCTCGACAGCAAGGGCGATGCGGCTCGGGCGTTTGGCGGCGTCCGGCTGACGCCGACGAGTTTCCTGATCGACAAGCAAGGCCGCATCGTCCAGCAATATCTTGGCGAACCGGATTGGAATGCGCTGCACGCCCACATCGATAAACTGCTCGCTGAGAAAGCGTAAAGCGCTTACTTGCTGACCGTGCGCGTAATCCGGCCGTCGTCCTCGATATTGATCTGCGGCATTTGACGCCCGGCCGGCTGCGCGGGCATAGCGGCCTGTTTGCCGGATTCCGCGGGCAGCACAACGATCCGTGAGCGTTTGGGGTCGAGCTTGCGTTCCGTGTGCCCGCGCGGGCAGGGATCATCGGTGTAAAGCACGCGCCCATTCTCGATGCATTTGTTGATATGCGAGTTGGGCGGCTGCGCCGGCTCCAGCGCAAAGCGCGGCAGTTCCGGGGCTTTGATCGCCGCAGGAATGTTCGCCGCGGCGCGTAAAGTTTCCGTAGGGCGGGTTTCCCGATGGACCAGGAAATACAAGCCGCCAACCATCAGCACCGTGAGCGTGAAGAAGAACAGGATGACGCGCATGAGCGATCCCTACGGAAGGAAGGTTCGCACATTCTAAATGTAAGCACCTGTGACTAAAAGTGAAATTTGGTGTCTTTAACCGACCTGCGTGCTTTTTTCAGTGCTGGATTTAGATGTTTAGTCCCAGTGACTATCGCGTAGATTTCAGGCTGTCCGCCTTGGGGTGGGTGCCGTTGAGGGCATTGGACGGTTGGCGCCGATCCAGGCTGCGTGGGCCACAAACGCGCGGCCCACGACCATCCCCGCCCGAAGCGGCACGGGGATGTATCGAGCTTACGCGATCTTCACATACTCGAATTCGGCCGGCTGGTTGTTGATGCCGACGCGCGGCGGCGCGATCCAGCTTGCGTACTTGCCTGTTTCGGTGCACGGCTTCATCAGCGACGCGATGAACTTCATGTCGTCGTCGTTCGGCAGCCATTGGCCGACGCCGGCTTGCCATTGCGCCTCGGACAGCAGGCTGCCGTCCGGCCCGATGCGATGGCCCTTGAATTCGCCGATCCGGCGGTTGAAGCCCTTGTGCGGCTGCGTGATCCTGAAGTTGATGCCGGCTTTCTCGATCGTCTTGTTCCAGCGGTCGATACCGCCCTGGCAGTCGGTGATGTAGTCGTCTAGCAGCCGGCTGTTGATCGCGCGCAGCGCGGGCACCTGCTCTTCGACGAACTGGCCGTTGACCACGCCCGTCACCGGGTAGGTCGCATCATGCAACTGATGGTCGTCCTTCAACTGGGCTTCGTTGAAGCGGCCCTTCAGGCCCGCGCTGAACGCTTCGGCGCCGTTGCTCGAAATCTCACTGCCGAACAGGTCGCGCGTGACGCTCATATGGAAGTTGGCCTTACGTTGCAGCAGCGGCAGATCCACCACGCCGAGCGCGCGGACGCGTTCAACATCATACGGATCGGTAATGCCGGCCTGGTTCATCGCTTTGCAGGTCGCCTCGATCGTGCGCTGCACGCCGGTCTCGCCGACGAACAGGTGGTGTGCTTCCTCGGACGCCCTTCTAAAGGTCAAGAGGTAATTTGAACCTGCCTGATCTGGAGGTTGCGCTGCCGGATTACAGCGTAGACCTCCCGCGCGATATAACGCTTGAGACAGCGGATCGCTTCGAG